>NPID01001182.1_pt2 | contig 19921 bp, 16 predicted proteins | sample 8637491 | NCBI WGS metagenome assembly NPID01 (sample SAMN07420843, study PRJNA396082) | bioreactor metagenome | isolation source: sample BA6 brine-fed electro-methanogenic bioreactor BA | place: Japan: Kochi | collected 2016-06-14 | reverse complement strand
GAAAGGCGCCGTTGCCGCTGTTCAGAAAAAGGCGGTTGCTCCCCCCCTTGTTGGAGACGTAGAGGTCGATCAGGCCGTCATTGTTGACGTCGGCCATGGCAATGCCTTTGCCCAGGCCGGCGTCGGCCACCCCGGCCGGAGCGGAAATGTCGGCAAAATCCCCGGCGGCGGCAGGAGCCGTCCAGATCGCCAGGGCAAGGACGATTCCCAGGTTTCTCAGAGATTTCATCATAAGGAAAACTCCATGGGGTTGTGGGTGTCAAGGGAATGACCCGAAGCCCCAGTCCGGCATGACAATTACCTGACTCTTGCTTCCGGGGCACGGAGGTCGGCTTTACCCGCCAGCAAAAACCGATGGGCCTGCGCCGGTCTTATCCATTGATGAATTAATGCAAAATACAAACCAATGGATGCCGCAGAAACAAATGCGGGTGGGATGGCCGCCCCAATCCCTGCCGAACTTCCCCCCGCTAGCGGTTTCGCCACCTGCCGGTGGCATGGTATGTAAAATGCAAACCACAATAGAATTCAACGGGAACCGAATGCAAGCGGGATGGCAGGCTCATCCCCTGCAGGAATCCCTCTTCGAAGTTTCCCCTCAGGCAGGTCGTATGGTATCGCTACCCGTGCGTATTTTTCTGATCTTTCTCCTCCTGGTCCTCTGCGCCTGCCAGGACATTCCGGCCGACCGTCTCTATGCCCTTCCCCTGGCCGGTGCTCCAACGGAGGCCGACTGGGAGCGGGCCCTGCCCCGCCTGGTCATCGTCAAAGGCGGGCGGCTGCACCGGCTCGCTTCCCTTTCGGATGTCGATACCGACACCGTTCACACCTCCACCGCCTCCTGTCATCACGGTGCCGCGCTCCCCGAGCCCCTGCCGGTGGACCTGCGCGCCTTCTATACGGCAGAGGAGCTGTTTCTGCGCCTTTCGTGGGCGGACGCCACCCCCGACGAGGGGATGCGGGAGTGGCTTTTCGACGGCGAGAAATGGACCAACACCGGGGCCATGGAGGACGGTTTCGGCCTGCTCTGGGATGCGGAGCGGCGTTTTCCCCGCTTCACGTGCGCTTTCGCATGCCATATCCGCGATTTCGCTGTGGCCGGCGCCAGCTTCAGGGCCAGCAACCGCATGCAGTTGGTGAAGGATGGGGCGTGGCTCGACCTATGGAACTGGAAGGCCCAGCGCACCGGCCATTTCGGCTTCGCTGACGACCGCTTTCTGGATCAGGAGGGAATGCACGGAGACGTTCCGGGGGAGTTGTTCCAGGAAAATTCGCGGGCCCGTCTCGAGGGCGCCAAGGAGATCATGTTTGCCGAGGGGGACAGACCCATCTACGATGCCGAAGGGCTGCCGGTCGGCAGGGGGTTCCGTCTGCAGGACTCCACCGCTCCCGGCTACCTTACCAGCAGGCCCACCGGCGGCCGGGGAGACGTTGCCGCCCGGGGGCGATGGGAAAAGGGCCGGTGGACGGTGGTGCTGCGCCGGCGACTGGATACCGGCGACCGACGTGACGTGCGCTTCATCCCGGGAGACCGCGAAGGCATCCCCTTTGGACTGTCGATCATGGACCATACCCTGAACGAGCACTACGCCTCGGTGGCCGAAGAAACCATCGTTCTGCTCCGGTCGAACGGCCGGAATGCAAGTCAAAAGTGAGGACAACCGCCATGTTTTGCCTGCCCATCCGCATTCTGTCTCTTTTCCTCCTGCTGCTCGCCTTCTCCGGATGTTCCGACCCGCCTCCGGGAGAAACGGGCGCAATAACCCTGGGCAAGGTTCAGGGCCGGGTTCTTGCACCCCTGGAAGGAACCTACCTTTACATCTACAAGCAGGGAATGGACCTTTACGGGCCGGCTTTCGCCGTTTCCCGGGCGACCGGTCCCGACGGCGCCTTCGAGATGCAGCTGCCCGAGGGCGATTACCTGGCGGTGGCCCGCAAGAGGCAGAACGGCGACGCTTTTGGCCCGGTCGTGGCCGGGGACCACAAGAGTGAATTTCTCAACCTCAGGGTCCGCGGGGAGGTTTCCGAATTGACGGTGATCGCTCCCGTCAAGGAAGGGGACAACCGGCGGCTGACCGCCGAGGCGGAGGTTTCCGAGACGGGTCTTTCGGGACAGATCCGCGACGCCGACGGCCAGCCCCTGGAGGGGGCACGGGTGCATGTCTACGACCATGTGCAGATGTCCGAACGTCCCAAGTATGTCTCGGAAAAAACCGGGCCCGACGGGCGTTATCTTCTCTACCTGCCCGAGGGGGGGACCTACTACCTCGCCGCCCGGGACAAGTTCGGCGGTCCTCCCAAACTCGGCGACCTTTACGGCCGTTACGACCAGGGCACGATCGAGCCTTCGGCGGTCGTCGTCCGCCAGGGGGAGATCCTCCAGGACATCAACATTACCGTGACCAAGGTGTGGTGACGTGCGTATCCTAAGCCTTTTGCTCCTGCTGTTTCTTTTGACCGCCTGCCGTCAGGGGGGCACCATCGATCTGGAGGATCTCAAAAACCGGGCCCAAACCGGGGATTCGGGGGCCTGCCGTGAACTGGTCGCCCTGCTGGGGGAAGAGGGACGGGCGGTTCACTCCCGGATTTACCCGTTTCTCCTGGAACTGGGAGAGCGGGCGGTCCCCTTTCTGTTGGAGCAGGTGGGAACGACGGACCGAATCCGCCGCGAGCAGGTGATCGCCGCCCTGGGCAATCTGAAGGTTTCCCGGGCGACCGAACCGATCGCCCGGGTTCTGGAGGACCGCAGCCTGAAACGGCGCTATGTGGCCGCCTGGGCCCTGGGAGAGATTGGTGACCGGCGAGGGATTCCCGCCCTGCTGTCGGCCCTGGACGACGAGGACCCCGAAGTGGCCCGGCACGCGGTCCGGGCTCTGATCCGCCTCAACCGGGAGGCGGTTGCGGCGCTGCTGGGCTACCTCCCTGGCGCTTCCCCCCGTGGCATGGCGGGAGCGGTGCGAGCGCTGGGGGACATCGGCGACCCTCGTGCCCTGGAGCCCCTCCTCGCCCGCGCGGACGGTCCCGCCCGCCCCGAGGTTTTCTTCGCCCTCGGCAAGCTCAAGGACAAGCGGGCGGAAGCGGCCCTGATTGCCGGCCTCAGCGACCCGCAGTGGCGCAACCGCATGCATGCCGCCATGGCCCTTGGCTCATCGGGGACGGCGGCGGCGGTGGCCCCCCTGCGGAAGGCCATGGAAGACGAGGTAACGGTAGTGCGCGAATGGGCAGCCCGTTCGTTGCAGACCGTTACCGGCCATCAGGTCACGTACCGCAACGACCGGGGAGAGCAGGTTCTCCCGTACAGCATCTATCACTAAAGGGACGCAATGGGCAGGAATCTACTCGAAATCCGCGGCCTGGGCCGGCTGCTTCTCATCCCCTGGACGTTCCGTCTGGTGCGCCTTGCCGCCCTGTTGATGCTGCTGGCCGCAGCCGCCTTCGGCTGGCACTACCACGGCATCCCCGGGGTGGCAGTTCCGGACCCGCTGATGTACACCAATCTGGCGACCCATCTTTTCTGGGTCTGGTGGATGATGGGAGTGGTCCTTCTCGCCCTCTTCTTCGGGCGAGTGTGGTGCGCCGTGTGCCCGGTCGGCTGGATCAACGATCTCTTCAGCCGAATCGGCCTGCGGCGCCCCCTGCCACCGTGGCTGCGCGGGTTCTTACCGGTCACCCTGACCCTGGTGGCCCTGCAGCTGGCGATCTACTTCCTGGCTGTCCACCGCTTCCCCGACTACACCGCGGTCCTGATGGCCCTCATGCTTCTGCTCGCGGCCGGTGCGGGACTCGTTTTTCGCGGTCGGGCCTTCTGCTCTCTCCTGTGTCCGGCGGGGGCCGTGTTCGGTTTGTACGCCCGGGTGGCCCCCTTCGAGCTGCGGGTGAAGGAGGTCGCGACCTGCGCTTCCTGCACCGGCCAGGACTGCATCGCCGGGGGGCGCCGGTGGTCCCGCCTGGCCCTGGGGCCGGCGGTTCTTTTCTGGCACGGCCAGCGCCCGGAGTGCCCGGCCGGCCTGGTTCCGGCCGAGCTGAAGGACAGCTCGACCTGTCCCTTGTGTCTGAACTGTGCCCGCAACTGCGGCAACGGCAACATCCGGCTGGGGCGCCGCCCCTGGATGGCAGATTTCCGGGCCGAGCCCCTCTCCCCATCCGAAACCCTGTTCTTTCTGGTGCTGCTGGGACTGGTCACGGCCAATTTCAGCAAGGTCTATGTCGACCTGCGCGAGGCGCTCTTTTGGGTGCCGCAGCAAACGGCCCTGCTGCTCGGCTGGGAGGCGACGGGCTACTACGTCCTGGCGGCCGCCTGGGTCTCTCTGGGCCTGCCCCTGCTGCTCCTTCTCCCCTCGTGGCTGGTGCTGAAACTAGGGACGCTCCAGGTGGGGCCGGCCCAGGGACCGGCAATGCCCCTCGCCGAACCGCGGCCCCGTCAGGGCTTCTGGGAAGCAATGGGAGCGCTGGTGCTGCCTTTCATTCCCCTGGTGATGTCGGCGCACCTGGTGTTGGCCGTGGTGAAGCTCAATGCCAAGGCGGCCTACCTGCCCTTTGTTCTGGGGGATCCGACGGGGGTGAAGAGCTACCTGGCCATGAATGTCATGCATACCGCCGGTGCGCCCGGCGTGCTGCTGCCCCTGGACCTGCTCAAATGGATCGTCCTGGCCCTGTTGGGCGGGGGGTGGACTCTCGCCATGCTGGGGACCCGCCGCGCCGCTTCAGGCCTGGCGGAACAGGTCCCGCCCAGAGCCTACCTGGCGGCCACGGCGGTCGGCCTGACGCTCACCGCCAGTCTCTACGGAGCCACCATCATCCGCTGGCTGTTCATCCGCTAGGAGAAAAACCCCTTGAGTGCCCCCGGCCCTGGTCGACGCCACCCGCATCCTGCTCCGCAACGCTCCCGCGGGCGGCCGCCTGGAAGATCGGGCGATGGTGGACGCCCTGACCGCCCTTCGCAAGCCAATCAATGAAGGTGCAAATAAAATCAAACGGACAGGTGACTTGACATGCCACGCAGCGATTCCGGATCCGCAAGACAGCTAAGCCTCAAAACGTTTATTTTCGCCGCCATCCTCAGCGTTTCCCTGGTCACGTTTCTGCTCATCTACCTGGTCACGACCACAACCTATCATCAGGCCTACACCAAGCAGTCGAGCGCCCTGACCCGAGGCCTATCCGAGCAGATCTCAAGCTCTCTGTTGCAGTTGATGGACAAAGGCTGGTCCAGAAAAGAGCTCTACACCTTCATTGCCCCGGTTATTCATGCCAACTCCGAGGTTTCGGTCGGCGTCTCGATTCATCGGGCGGAGCCGGTCGCCGATCTTTACGGGGCGGTCGATGCCGAGATGCGCGATCAAACGGTTCGCGAGGTCATGGCTACCGGGGTGGCCACGGCCACGGAGCAGGACAACCTTATCAGACAGGTTGTGGCCATAAAGGCGGAGGCCGGATGTCTCTCCTGTCATACCAACGTGCAGGCCGGAGAGGTGCTCGGGGTGCTCGATATCAGCCAGGACCTTTCCGCCAGCGACTCGGGCATTCGGCGTAAATTCATCGTCGCCTTTTTGCTGATGTCGCCGCTGCCCCTGCTCATGGCCCTGTTCATCTCGCGATGGGTCACCCAAAAGGTGGCGCGGGCGACGACGCGCCTGCATGACGAGATCAAAAACGTCAACAGCATCGATGATCTGACGGCCTTGCAGCTCGCAGCCGGCAGAACCGATTTTGCCGAGGTCAACAGCATTCTGGCCGAATTCAGCCGCTTCGCCGCAAAGATGCGGGAAGTCGCCATCGACAAGGATCTGCTGGCCTTTGAAGTCAACCTCCTGGAAACCTTCATTATCACCTCGGAAGTCGTCAAGGACTGGCGAGATCATGTGGCGAAACTTCTCAACCAGGTCAACGATATCATGGACGCCTATGTCCTCTTTTCCATCTTTGATGCCGGCAACGAAACCTATGATCTGGAAATTTTCTGGCGAAGCAAACCCACCCCGCAAACCCGGCACTATCTGGACCAGGTCGTCAACCAGCGACTCGCCGAACAGCGGCGGCTCAAGCCGCTTTCGAATATCAAAACCAGGCATAACATCGTGAATTTCGACGCCGCTCCAATGACCATCTCGGAGAAAGACCTCGATCTGCAGACCAAGTCGATTTTCCTGGAAAATCCGCAGATCGGCGGGGTTGTCGGCCTGGGCGTCCATTCGGAACTGAAAGAGAATGAAGGCCGGGCGCTGGTCATCGAAAGCATCCTGACCACGCTGATCAACGTGATCGGCTCGGTCAAGGCGATTTACACCTACACCAAGGAGCTTGAATACTACGCAACCAGAGACCCGTTGACCAATCTTTACAACCAGCGGGTTTTCTAGGATCTGGCAGAGAACGAACTGCAGCGGGCCAGGAGCCACGGTTACAGTTTCGGCATCCTGATCGTCGATCTGGACAACTTCAAAATGATCAACGACCGCTACAGCCACTCCTTCGGCGACACCTTTCTGCAGCTTCTCGCCGGAAAGCTCAAAGAGGCTCTGCAGGCCGGGGACATTCTGACCCGCTACGGCGGGGACGAATTTGCCGTCATTCTGCCTGAGTCCGATCAGGGGAAAACCTATGACACGGCTCTGAAGGTTATCGAGGCGGTCACGGCCACCACCGCAGAGGCCCCGGATGGCAAAACGATAAAAGCGACCGTTTCCATCGGTCTGGCCTCCTTTCCGGAACATACCGCCGAGCTGAGCACCCTGTTCGTCATCGCCAACAACATGATGTACAAGGCGAAAACCGAAGGGAAAAACCGGATCGGGGCGCCCACCCGCGAGGATATCGTTGAAGTCTTGAAGAAGACGGAGGAAAAAACCCTCTTCCTGCTCAACGTGCTCGAAAACAAAGAGAAGGTTATTCCCTTCTTTCAGCCGATCATGAACGTTTCGGACGGTTCGATCGAGATGCATGAACTTCTGATGGGGATTGAGCATGAAGGGCGGATTCTACCGGCGGCCCAGTTTATCGACATGGCCGAGGACATGGGGATTGTCAGTCAGCTTGACTATATCAACATCGAAAAGGCCTTCCAGGAAATTCAGAAAAAATCCTACCAGGGCCTGTTGTTCATCAATCTCTCGCCTAAATCGCTGATTCTCAGCGAGTTCATCCGCCGGGTCAGAGAGTTTGCCGGCGAGTACGGCATTGCGCCGGAGCGGATTGTCTTCGAAATCACCGAACGGGAAACGGTCAAGAATCCGGCCCTGCTCGACAAGTTTGTCAAAGAACTGAAGATCGAGGGTTTCAAGTTCGCCATTGACGACTTCGGGGCCGGGTTTTCCACCTTCCACTACATCAAAATGTTCCCGGTGGATTACATCAAGATAGAAGGCGAATTCATCAGGAATGCCCCGCAGAAAGCCACCGACAGGGCCTTTGTCAAATGCATCGTCTCACTGGCCAAAGACCTTGAAATCCAGACCATCGCCGAAATGATCGAGGACGATATGATTCTGGACTCGGTCCGCGAGCTCGGTGCAGACTTCGGACAGGGCTATCACATCAAGGCGCCTTGCCGGGAATTGTAGTAGACAAGCGCCCTCCAGCAGGAAAAAAGTCCGCAGGCGTGTCGCGGTTTAAACTTGACTTGACTCATCGGGAACAGCTATCTTACGCCCCGGAATTTTAGGAGACTATCGACCCGAGCCCGAACCTCAAGGACACCTCCATGCTGGCCAGAATTTTGAAATTCAAAAGAACCCCCAACCCTGAGGATTCCGCCGCCAAAGTGGCCGGGGAGCTCTTCGCCTCGGGATTCAACTGCGCCCAGGCGGTGTTCCGGGCCACCACCGGCATGGACGACCCGCAGATCATGGAAATGGCCAAGGCCTTCGGCGGCGGCATCGGCGGCAGCAAGTGCCTCTGCGGGGCGGTGACCGGCGGAGTCATGGCCCTGGGGATCAAGGGCAAAAGCGCCAGGGCCGCCGATCTGGTGGCCGCATTCAAGGAAAAGAACCGGGTGACCTGCTGTTCCGCGCTCTCCAGAGACTACCAGTGGAAAAGTCGTGAACACCTGGCCAACTGCCGCCGGATTACCGAAGAAACGGCCGAACTGGCAGCAAACATCCTCCACGGCTGAACCCGATTCCAACCTGCAACCTACCCCGAAGGCGCGAAGGATTTCGCGCCTTTTTTATTTCCATGGCGATTACCACACTGACTTACTGTAGTTTGTCTGCAGGACTAACATGATAAAAACAATTGACAACGATTGCGAATCAATCTATGTTTTTACACTGGTACAATTGAATAACGGAAGACGTACTACGGTTACCTACCGAAGCTCAAGGAGGACCCAGTGAAAAGATTTTCTACCCTGCTGATAGCCTATACTCTGGGGATGGGACTTTTCGTTCCGGGTTCGGCCCTGGCCGGCCTGAACGATTATTTCGTCGGCACCGACTGGCTTGCGACCAATCGCGATGCGGTCAAAGTCGTCGACGTCCGGGTGGCGCCCCTGTATCTCCTCGGCCATATCGACGAAGCCGTGCATATCGACAAGAGTGAATTCCTCTCTACCCGCTCCGGCGTCAAGAGCCTCGTCCCCACCGTCGCCGAGTTCGAAGCCCTGATGAACCGTTACGGCATCACCCCCGATACCACCGTGGTTGCCTATGCCGAACACGACAACCCCTATGCCGCCCGCTTTATCTGGACCCTGCGTTACCACGGACACGAAAAATCCTACGTTCTGGACGGCGGTTACGAAAAATGGAACAGCGAAGACCGGGCGGTCGCCATGCTGCCGACCCGGGCCACGGCAACCAGTGGCTACAAATGCAGTAACTGCCAGGAAATCCGCACCGAGGGCGACTATCTGCTGACCCGCCTCAACAACCCCTCGGTGCTGATCTGGGATACTCGGCGAACCGCCGAATACGAAGGAACCGAGATTCGTGCCGACCGAGGCGGGCACATTCCCGGAGCGGTTCACCTCGAGTGGGTCAACCTGCAGAAGGAGGTCAACGGCATCAAGGTGCTGAAAAGCGAGGAGGAGATCCGGGCCCTGCTCAAGGAGCACGCAATCACCCCTGCCTCCCAGGTGGTAGCCCACTGCCAGACCGGCATCCGCTCCTCCTATGCCACCCTGGTACTGCTTGGTCTGGGCTATGACAATGCCAGAAACTACGACGGGTCCTGGATTGAATGGGCCAACAACAGGGTGTTCCCGGTGGAAAACGTCCGGGTGGCAACCAGGTGACCCCTCCCCTTGCGCAAATCCAAATACTTGCTTCGCAAAAAGCCCGGCACCATGCCGGGCTTTTTGCTTTGCTGGGCGGATTTCCCGCCGCTGCTTGTTGATTTCCCCCAGCCCGTAAGGTTCCCGATTCTGCCCCCGCGCATCCTCGCCCACGAGGGAAAAGCAGTCCGTGCAGTAAGCCAGACGCGCTTCGCTCTCTCCGGGAACCTGGAGAGATAGAAGAAGCAGTGAAAGGTTTAGGCATTTGGTCGTAGCAAGTTCAGCGACCAGCCCTTCCCGAAAGATGCCTTTATCTAAATAATTCGAACCAGCAGCGCCCGGACACTACAGAGCTTTTTACAGTTTGTTTCATTCCAGGTGATCAGGTGAGAAAAATCTCGCGGTCTCGCTCGAAGACGGTTTTGAATTCTTCCAACAGCTGGCCCAGTTGCTCGGAATCAAGTCCCAGCGCTTTGGCTCCTGGTGTTTGGGAGATCTCGAGGGCTTCCTCCAAATCTGGCCGACCAACGCCAAGGCGCCGGCAGAAACAATCGGCAATGTTGACGGTGGCCACCAAACGAAATAGGACCGGATCATCCCCCGCTGAAAGTGCCAAACTCCTGTGATTTCGAACAACCAGGATAAGGCTTTCGGAAAAGTTCCATTTTCTTATTACTGCCTCACCGATTTCCGAATGGGAGCAGTGAAAATAGTTCCGCTCTAGCTCCTCAAGGTTGCCCGCCCCGTTGGAGACCCCTTGGACAACCTGCAGGTATTTGGCACTATCCAGATTGTTCATGACCATTTTGCCAATGCTGCGGAACATTCCACCCAGAAAGGCCTCTTCAGGTTCGGCGGAGCGGCAGCGGAGCGCCACCAGACGGGCTCCGATGGCGCACCCCATGGACTCCTCCCAGAGCATCGTTTCTACCGGTCCGGAGGACCGGCTAATCCCTTTCAGGCTGGCGGCAAGGACCAGACTTTTCACGGTCTTTTCCCCCAAAACAACAATGGCCTGCTCCAGGGTTTTCACCTGTCTTTTCAAGCTGTAAAAAGAGGAATTGGCTATTTTTAAAACGCGAGCGGAAACGGCCGGATCCCTGGAAATGGCATCGGCCAGATTTTTGGCGGTAGTTTTCGGATCTTGCAAAAGCGTGACAACCTTGATGGCCACCACCGGCATAGGGGGGAGATCTCTAACGAGATCAATTCCCCACTGGAGGTCACTGGGCAATTTCAATCCTCTCTCGAAAAGTTTTGTTTAATTCTCTTGTGCGTTACCGGGACCACTTGCACCCCGCTTGACTCGACGATACCGATTCTACATGGGAGAGCAACGAAAACAACGAAAACATGAACGTTTCCCCCCAAAAAGCCAGGTTCGGTTAAGTAGCAGGAAACCGGCCAAAACATTAGCTCTCCCCAATCCTACCATAAGAATTTGCTTGTGCTGCAAAAGTGGTCGGGCCCGGCGGAGGAAATGTTCCGAAGACGCCAGAAGGACCACAAATGGCACAGAAGTTGAATATTCATTCGAGGCTGCGGCAGGCCAAATCGCCATGAAAGAACCTCCAGTGCCGACGGCGATACGTTGCCATACAAATTCACCTTGGCCCCGGCAAAGGGGGATTCAGGTATTTGGCTGTTCTTTGCCCCACGGGTCTGGGCAGGGAGTACAAGATTGGACTGAGCAGGTCTGTGATATGGTGCGACGGCCAGATAATAGCCCAGGAGCTTGATATGAATGACGGCCTCCGACTGAAAATACTGCTTGTTACTGACGAAAAGGACGAATACCTCATTACCCGCGATTTGCTCTCCGAAGTTGAGGGAGTGCAATACGATGTGGAATGGGTGCCAACGTATGACGAAGCTCTTATGATGATTGAGAGCAATAATCCCGATGTGTGTCTTCTGGACTATCACTCAGGAAAGCGTAACGAGCTGAAGCTTTTGAGCGAGGGCGTCGCCGAGGGCTGTAAAGTGCCGATAATTTTGCTGACCGACCAGGATGGTCACCACGTGGATTTAGTTGGGACTAAGTTCGGTGCGGCAGATTACCTGATTAAAGGTAAGACAGACGCATCGAGTCTGGAACGTTTTATTCGCTCCGCGATCGAGAGAAAGCAGGCCGTGGATTCGCTACGGCGATCAGAAGAAAAATTCTTCAAGGCCTTTCAGGCCAGCCCGGACTGGATTGCGATAAGTGACCTGGAAGATGGCCGCTACCTGGATGTAAACGAGGCATTTCTTCGCACCACCGGCTATCGCCGCGAAGAGGTTATCGGCCATACCTCCATTGAACTCGGCATATGGGTCGACCCCGTTCAGCGTTCCCAGATGGTCAAAAGGCTAAAGGAACAAGGGACGGTACGCGAGCTTGAGGTCCTTTTCCGCCTGAGGTCGGGAGAAGCCCGCACCATGCTCTGGTCGGCAGAGAAGATCACGATCGGCGAACAAACACGTCTTATTACCACGACCCGGGACATTACCGAGCAGAGGCGGGCGGAGAAAGCGCTGCGGGCCTCCGAAGAGAAGTATCGGACCATCTTTGAAGCCACGGGAACCGCAACCGTGATTGTCGAAGCAGATACCACCATCTCAATGGCCAATCAAGAATTCGAGCAACTCTCCGGGTATTCGAAAGCGGAGGTGGAAGGACGAAAAAAGCTGGCGGACTTTGTAGCCGAAGAGGATCTTCCTCGAATGAGGGAATATCATCAGGCACGCAGGAGGTCCCCAAGCTTCGCGCCGCGGTCCTATGAGTTCAAGTTCGTTGACCGGCTCAGGCACATTAAACACATTTGGGCCACCGTGGAGATAATACCGGGCACCCAAAAGAGCGTGTTGTCTTGTCTGGATATCACTGAACGCAAACTGGCCGAAAAATCCCTGAGAAGAAATCAGGTCAAGTTGCGCAAGCAGCATGAGGAGCGGACCCGGCTGTTCAAGCTGGTCGAAAGGTCCCAAAAGGAATGGGAGTGCTCCGTGGACTGCATGGACGATATCATCATTCTCACCGATGCGGCCGGTAGGATAAAAAGGTGCAATAACGCTCTCCAGAGGTTTGCCGGCAAACCCTACCGGGAGCTGATCGGGCAAAGTCTCGGGAGGGTGCTCGAGGAGCATGGAATCAACGACGGCAGTTCGTGTAGCGGAGGGGTTGAACTCTTTCACCGCCCCAGCGGCAGGTGGTACGTATTGAACACCTATCCTTTTCCAGAGGAGGACAATGAGGCCTCCGGAGCCGTGATAACGGCTCATGATTTCACCGAATTAAAACAGTTGAATCAGCAGCTTGAGAAGACCAATGCAGAGATCGAAGCAAAAAGCAGAGAGCTGGAAAACGCCTATACAGACCTAAAGGCCACTCAGACCAAGATTCTCCAGCAGGAAAAAATGGCATCCATCGGCCAGCTAGCCGCAGGCGTAGCTCATGAGATCAACAATCCCATGGGTTTTATATCGAGCAATCTGGGCACCCTGAAAAAGTACACTGACAGGCTCGTTGCGTATATCCGGGCCCAGAGCGAGGCGCTATCGGCCTTCGGGACAGAAGAGGCCGACGAGAGCTTGGCGCAGAAGAGTAAGGACTTGAAAATCGACTACATCAGCGATGACATAAACGATCTGATCCAGGAATCTCTCGAGGGCGCCCAGCGGGTGAAAAAGATCGTGCAGGAGCTTAAGAGTTTTGCCCGGGCGGATGAAGCCGACTGCAAACACGCCGATATCAATAAATGCCTCGAAAGCACCATCAACGTGGTCTGGAACGAGATCAAGTACAAGGCGACCCTGCACCGGCAGTTCGCCAACGACCTGCCGGCCATCAAGTGCTACCCGCAGCAACTCAACCAGGTTTTTTTGAACCTGCTGATCAATGCCGCCCATGCCATCGAAACGGAGGGACTGATAACCGTCAAGACCTGGCAGGAAGATGGCTCTATTCGAATTTCCGTATCGGACACGGGCTGCGGCATCCCTTCGGAGAACCTTGGCAGGCTGTTTGAGCCCTTTTTCACGACCAAAGAGGTTGGCAGGGGAACAGGGCTCGGCCTCAGCATCTCCGACGACATCATCAAAAAACATCAGGGCGATATCAGGGTAGAGAGCGAGATCGGAAAGGGGACGACCTTTACGGTGCGCATCCCGATTGTGGAGGGGCATTGAAATGAACGAGCCGATCAAGGTTCTGTGTGTCGATGATGAAAGGAACGTGCTGCGCTCTCTGAAGCGGCTGTTTCTGGACGAGGATTACCAGATCCTGACCGCCCTTTCCGGGAAAGAGGGACTCCAGACTCTGGAGCGGGAGCAACCGGTGCAGATCGTCGTCTCCGACTACCGGATGCCGGAGATGAACGGCGTCGACTTTCTGCACGAGGTCTGCCGGAGGTGGCCGGAGACCGTGCGCATCGTCCTTTCCGGCTATGCGGATACGGCGGCCATCGTCTCGGCGATCAACGAGGGGCAGATCTACAAGTTCATCCCCAAGCCGTGGAACGACGACGAGCTCAAGGTCACCATCGATAAAGCCATTGACCTCTATTTTCTGCACCGGAAGAATCAGGAGCTGATGACGCAGCTGCAGCACTCCAACGAGGAGCTGGGCCTGATCAATGAGAACCTGGAAAAGATGGTGGCCGAACGCACCGTGAAGCTTGAGTTCCAGAACAAGGTGCTCAAAAGCGCCCAGAACATCCTGAATGCCCTGCCGGTGGGGGTGGTCGGCATTGACCTCGGGGAGACTGTCGTTTTCTGTAACGCCATGGCCAGTGAGTTGCTCAGTTGCGTGGAAGGCGGAGTGCTGGGCTGCTCCTGGCGGGATGCTCTGCCGGAAGAAGTGGGCGCCTTTATTGAACAGGTGCCGGCGGCGGAGAGACTTTCCGAGCGTTGCCGCGTCGGCGACAGCACGATAAGAATTAAGGGCTCGATCATCCAGGAGCCTGGCCAGGAAGGGCTTATTCTGGTAGTTGAGCGGGAAGGAGAAAAGTGATGGCGCCGAAGGTGCTCTTTGTGGACGATGAGAAACATATCCTCAATGCCGTAGCACGGCTTTTTCTGGGGAGCGACATTTGTGTTCTGAAGGCTACCAGTGCAACGCAAGCCCTGGAGATTCTCCAGCGGCAAGAGGTCAACGTGGTGGTTTCCGATTATCGCATGCCCGGAATGAAAGGGGTGGACCTGCTGGATCGGATCCGGGAGCTTTATCCCGATACCACCAAGATCCTCATGACCGCCCATGCCGAGTTGCCCATGGCCCTCGACGCCATCAACCGGGGAGAGGTCTTCCGCTTCATCTGCAAGCCTTGGGAAGACCAGGAGCTGATCCAGACGGTTGAGGACGCCATCGGCCGTAACGCCCTGTGCTGTGCGATCAAAAAGGCCGACGAAAACACCCTGCTGGCCCTCGCCCAAGCCATTGAACTGAAGGATCCCTACACGCGGGGGCACTGCGAAAGGGTGGCCCGCTACGCCCTCGGAATAGCCGAGGCGCTTGGACTGAACGGCACCCGGACACAAATACTCAAGCTCGGCAGCTGGCTGCACGATTGCGGCAAGATCGGGGTGCCGGAGAAGATCCTCAACTTCAAAGGCCCGCTGAATCAGAGCGAGTTCGACGTCGTAAAAAATCACCCCGTCTGGGGGGCGGAGATCGCCCGCGAAGCCCAGCTTCCCAAGGAGGTGCGGGAGATCATCCTGTTTCACCATGAACGCTATGACGGGGAAGGCTATCCGCACCAGCTCAAGGGGGAAGACATTCCTTTGCTGGCTCGGATCGTTGCCGTGGCCGATGTCTATGACGCCATGCGCAGCGAGCGTCCTTATCAGAAAAGCTTTTCCCCGCAGAAAACCCGCAGCATCATGACCGCCATGCGGGGGAGCGTGCTCGACCCGAAACTGACGGATCTGTTATTCGAGCGGATCGAAAACAAGGTCTTCACCCAAGACAATCCCGATGAAGGACGGCTCAACAATGGATAACCGGGAGCAGATAAAGGTCCTGTTTGTAGACGATGAACGGAGCCTTCTTGCCGCGCTTCAGCGTTTGCTGATGGACGAGGATTTCGAAATCCTGACCGCCGACTCCGGCGAGGCGGGACTGAAGCTGCTGCGCACCGAGACCAACGTGGGACTGATCGTCTCGGATCAGCGCATGCCTGGGATGAGCGGGGTGGAGTTCCTGCAGCAGGCCCGGGAAGCGGCGCCGGAGGCGCTGCGAATCGTCCTCACCGGCTATGCCGATGTCAACGCGGCCGTCGGGGCCATCAACAAAGGCGGGGCCTACCGCTATATCAGCAAACCCTGGAACGACGAGGAACTGATCCAGACCCTTCGCGAAGCGGTGCGGCACTATGAGCTGCGGCAGGAGAACCGACGCCTCAATACCATCATTCAGCAGAAGAACGAGGAACTCAAGGAGTGGAATGCCCGGCTTAAGTCACGGGTGCTGCAGCAGACCGCACAGATACGGGAAAAGAACGAGGAGCTGCGTGTTCAGAACGCACGGATCCGGAAAAACTTCCAGGACATTATCGCTGCTCTTTCCGGGCTAATCGAACTGCGTGCAAAGACCCTGCGCAACCATACCAGGAACGTCGCCGAGCTTGCGGTCCGGATCGCCAGGGAAATGGAGCTGCCCTCCGAGGAAATCGAAAGGATTCATGTGGCCTCTTTGCTGCATGACATCGGAGAGATCGGCAACCCCGATCATCTGATGCGCAGGGACCTTCATGAACTCGGGGGAGAAGACCTGCGAGACTACATGCAGCACACCGTGCGGGGGCAGGCCGCCATCGACGTCATTGAAGAGCTGCGTCCCGCGGGGGTGCTTGTCCGCCACCATCACGAGCATTTCGACGGCAGCGGCAATCCGGATGGGCTGCAAGGGGAGGAGATCCCCCTTGGGGCGCGCATCATCGCCGCGGCCGATTACATCGATCGGCTGATGGCCCGGCTGCTGAAAGAAGACGTGAGCCAGGCTGCCGAGATCGCCCTGAGAAAAGCGCGGGAGCTTGGCGGAAAGCGGCTTGATCCACAGATACTCCCCGTGTTGGGGCGGCCGATCAAGGAAGTTTACGGCAAGCTCCTGAGCGAAAACGGCATGGTGGGCGAGGAGCGCTGGCCCAGCGAGCTGCGAACAGGCATGATCCTGCGGCACGATCTGTACACCGAAACAGGTTTGCTGCTCCTCAGCAAGGGCTCAATTCTTGACGAGAACGGAATCGAAGCGATCCTCCGCCATGACGAGTTGGACCCGTTCAAGAAAAAGGTGTCGGTGTTTGTCAGAAAGAGGACAGATCTTGATTGAGTTCGACGAACCGGAAAAACGGATGGTCCTCAAGCTGGTCTACTACGGACCGGCGCTCTCGGGCAAGACCACCAACCTGCTGCAGCTCCATGAGCTGCTGGAGCAGGAGGGGCGCGGGGATCTCATGATGCTCGACACCAAGGACGACCGGACGATCTATTTCGACCTGCTCCCCTTCTTCCTGGTGGCCCCCAGCGGTCTGCGGATCAAGGTCAAGGTCTATACGGTCCCGGGGCAGGTCAAGCATGACGCCACGCGCAAAGCGGTGCTGCAGCGCGCCGACGGGGTGGCCTTCATCGCCGACTCCCAGACTACCGAGGTGGGGAACAACGTCAACAGCTTCGAGAACCTGGAGAAAAACCTGGCCTTTGTGGGGCTCAACATCGAAAAGATCCCCCTGGTGGTGCAGTTCAACAAGCGGGACCTGACGGATATTGTCTCCAAGGAGGACATCAAGCGGATCTGGGGACCGACGGGCATCCCGGTCTACATGGCCTCGGCGCTCAAGGGGCGGGGGGTGGTGGAGACCTTCAAGCACCTGGCGGCGCTGACCTACAAGGCCATCGACAAGAAACACGGTCTGCAGGAAAAGCACGGTTTGGACGGTCCGACCTTCATGAAACAGCTGATCCGGAAAGGACAGGGGTGAAAACCCGCCCCCATTCCCAGAAAGAGCGAAGCGAGCGAACATGGACCATACTCAAAGCATCGAATTTGTCATCGGCGAGGAAAAGCGGCTCACCGATCTGCTCAGCGGCCCGGAAGTCCTCCCGCTTTTGAAAAGTGCGGTCAAAGCCGGACTGGCTCAGGCGAGCCTGCGCGATGAGGAGGGCGTCGTGCTGTGGGCCTTTCCCTCCGGTGAGGCTGCGACCGGCGAGCTGGCGAGCCGCCCGGTCCATCTCGAGGGCGAGCCGGTGGGCAAGCTCTGCTTCGCCGCCGGCGGCGCCGACCCGGCGGTGGCGCAGGCCACGGCCCAGGTGGTTAGCGACGCCATAGGCAGCATGGTGAACACCAACCTGAAGCGCATGCTCACCACCGAGGTTCACACCACGGTGGTCAACCAGTCCTACGAGGAGCTGCTGGAGACCAACCGCAAGCTGACCGCTTCCGAGCAGAACTACCGGGAGCTGGCCGAAAGTCTCGAGGTCAAGGTGCAGGAGCGCACCGCCGAGCTCAAGCAGGCCTACGCGCGCATGCTCCAGCAGGAGAAGATGGCCTCCGTCGGCCAGCTCGCCGCCGGAGTGGCCCACGAGATCAACAATCCGCTCGGTTTCATCCTGAGCAACCTCAACACCCTGCGCAAGTATGTCGACAAGTTCCGGGAGATGCTCACTTTTTACCGGGACGCTCCGGGGCCGGAGCTGCAGCAGGCGGCGCAGGACAGGTGGCGGGAGCTGAAGCTCGGTTTCATCCTCGAGGATATCGACGATCTGTTCTCCCAGAGCATCACCGGCGCCCAGCGGGTCAAGAAGATCGTCGCCGACCTGCGCGGATTCTCCCACATCGACGACATCGGACAGGGGCTGGTGGATATCAACGCCGAGCTGGAACGGACCCTGAGCGTACTGGCCGCGGAATCCCCCCAGGGTGCGCGCATCGAAACCTCCTTCGGGGAGCTCCCCCAGGTCGTGGGCAATGCTGCCCAGCTCTGCCAGGCGTTTCTGAACATTATCCGCAACGCCTTTCAGGCGCGGCCCACAGGGCTGGAACTGCACCTCACCACCGCGCGCCGCGGCGATGTAATCCGCCTGGAATTCAAGGACAACGGCCCCGGCATGCCGGCGGAGGTCCACAAGCGGATCTTCGAGCCGTTCTTCACCACCCGCGAGGTCGGCTCGGGGATGGGACTGGGCCTGTCCGTCGCCTACGATGCCGTGACCGCCGCCGGCGGCACCATTGACGCCGAGAGCCGGCCGGGCGAGGGCACGGCCATTATTATCCAATTGCCTGTCGCAAAGGAAGCGCCATGAGTACATTTGCCGGACTGTTCCGGTCCGTGGCCGGCGAGCCCGTCGAACCGGAAGAGCCGCAGAACCAGGAGGCGGTGGTGGAGGAGGAGTCTCCCGTTCCCCAGGAGGGGTTCACCCTGCTGTTCGTCGACGACGAGGCCGGGGTGCTCAAGGCCCTGCGGAGGATTTTCGTCGACGAGAACTACCAGATCCTCACCGCCTCGAATGCGAAGGACGCCCTGCAGACTCTGGCCCAGCAGAAGGTCCACCTGGTGATCTCCGACCACCGCATGCCGGGGATGACCGGGGCCGAGATGCTCAAGGAGGTCAAAGGCCGCTGGCCGGAGGTCATCCGCATCATGCTCACCGGCTACGCCGACGTGCAGTCCATCATGGGGGCGGTCAACGAAGGGGCGGTCTACAAGTTCATCACCAAGCCCTGGAACGATGAGGACCTGAGGCTCACCGTCAGTCTGGCTCTGCAGCAGTACGTGCTCATCCAGGAGAACAAAAAGCTCAGGGAGATCACCAAAAAGCAGCAGCAGAAGATCAAGAACTACTCGGCCAGGCTGGCTGAGAACCGCGGGATTCTGGGGAACATCCTCGGCAAGGCGGGGTTGCTGAAAAAGGAGGATTACCTGCGGGGTCTGCGGGAGCGGCAGGGAGATGAGTTCATCACCGAAACCCTGGTGCGCCTCGGCATCACCAGCGAGCCGAAGATTATCGGCGCCCTGCAGAAATACCTCAACATCGAATACGTCGACCTGCGGGAGCTCGCCGTCAGTCCCGAGGTGGTCAAGTTCCTGCCGCGGGAGCTGTGCGAGAAGAGTCGGATGGTGCCGGTCAAGCTCGACCGGCGCCAGCTCACCCTGGCCATGGCCGACCCCTCGGACATCTACAAGTGCGACAATATCTCCCTGATGACCGGGCTCAAGGTGACGCCGGTGCTGGCGCGCAGCTCGGAGATCCTCGAGCAGTTGAAGAAGGTCTACGAGGAAGGCACCGGGGAGTCCGGCATCAATCTCGATAATGTGCCCGACCTGGAGCCGATCGACGAGGTCGACATCATCATCGAGGACGAGGAAAGCGACATCAACGTCCAGGAGCTGATCAGCTCCTCGGAGATCCCTCCCATTATCCGCATCGTCAACGCCATCATTTCCGAGGCGGTGCGCTACAAGGCCAGCGACATCCACATCGAGCCGAAAACCAAGTATTCGGTGATCCGCTACCGCATCGACGGCATCCTGCACAGCAAGATCAAGATCCCGGCCGACCTGCATCCCGCCACCGTCTCCCGGGTCAAGATCCTCTCCAAACTCGACATCGCCGAGCGGCGCAACCCCCAGGACGGCCGCATCACCGTCAAGTCGGGAACCCGCATCGTCGACATCCGCGTCTCCACCATGCCCACCATCAGCGGCGAAAAGGTGGTCATGCGCATCCTGGACA
>NPID01002699.1_pt1 | contig 19972 bp, 19 predicted proteins | sample 8637491 | NCBI WGS metagenome assembly NPID01 (sample SAMN07420843, study PRJNA396082) | bioreactor metagenome | isolation source: sample BA6 brine-fed electro-methanogenic bioreactor BA | place: Japan: Kochi | collected 2016-06-14 | reverse complement strand
CCATCTCGTGGACGACGGCACCGAGAGCACCTTGCCCAGCCTGACGACGCCCGCCCTCTCGCTATGGACGGTTATGTCGCCGCCGGGAAAAGCCTCAAGCACAATGCGGTACGGGTCGCCGCCAGCGAGGACGCAGGCGGTTTCCCCATAAACGATAGAGAAAAGAAAAAGAAGAACAAAAACCGCTGCGGCTTTTCTGAAAGTTACTGTCATTTTTTGGCGTCACCGGCTTTCGTTTCTTCAGTTTCGCCCTTTTCCTTAGGGCGGCCTCCGATCAAAATGACGGCAAAAAGAAGGATGGGCACGGCAAGAACGAAAGCCGCCCAGGAGGATACTTGGAAAAGAGCGAAGGCGGAAAGTGCCAAAAAGGAGAAAAAAAACACAAAAAAAAAGGTGATTCCGGCTCCCTTGTTTCTTCCTGCGAGGATCCCTGCAATGCTACAAGCTACAAAAACAAAGGCCAGAGCCAGCCAGACGACGTTCATGGAGAGCAATCAGTCCCGGCCGGAACCTGCTTCCACTTTTTCCGCGCACTGTGAGCAAAGGCCGTACAAATAAAGCTGGACCCTCGAGACGTTGTGGGCGGCGCAGCTTTTGAGCTCGTCCACGATTTTTCCCTCGACGGGGAAATCGAAGATTTCGCCGCAACCCTCGCAACGGAAATGTCCGTGAACTTCAGGGTTAGGGTCGAAAAACACGCGTTTCCCGTCTATGGTGATTATCTGCATAAGCCCCGCGTCCTGGAGAAGCTGGGCTGTGCTGTAAATCGTGGCAAAGGAAATGGTGGGGAAGTATTCTCGCATTTCGCTGTAGATGCGCTCCGCCGGAGGATGGTCCTTGCGGTTTTCCAAAAGTTTGAGTATCCCCAGGCGCTGTATGGTAACCTTGGCACCGTAACTTTTCAGACGTTCCCTTGCTTCCTCGACTGTCCACATTCACGATATCCCCCAGTGTCGAACTAATTGCTCGCTAAAAGGGAGTATATAATAATTCGTGGAACTTTGCGAATGAAACGGCACAACCTACAATCCGGATTGAGGGCAACGACCCGCCTGGGGTCTGTCGATTCGCCTTGACACGGTGGGGGCAGTAAAGGCTATAATTGCTGCGCTTGCACTGGGGTGTAGCCAAGCTGGCAAGGCAGCGGACTTTGGATCCGCGATCGCTGGTTCGAATCCAGCCACCCCAGCCAATAGCCTTGGTCCGGGGGAAGCCTGCGCTTCCCCCGATTTTGCGTTTTTTTGCCGAAAAGGCACAGCTTGTAGTAGAGTGTATTGGCCTTCTGCCTTAAAAAGATACGGAAAGAAGGTGGCGAGGATGACGCTTGAAAAGACAGGGGCATTGGTCCTGGCCGCGGGCAAGGGGACGCGGATGAAAAGCGAAACGCCCAAAGTCATGCTTCCCGTCCTGGAAGAGCCCCTCTTGTGGTATGTTCTTAAAAACCTTGCAAGCTCGACGATAAGCGAGTCTTGCGTGGTCGTAGGACATGGCAGGGAAGTTGTGGAAAATTACCTGGCCGAAAACTGGCCCGCCGTAAAAATCTGCGTTCAGAACAGGCAAAACGGAACTGGTCATGCCGTCATTTGCGCTCGGGACTGGCTCGGCAAGTTAGATCATGTGCTGGTAATCCCCGGCGATGTCCCGCACCTTACGAGCGATTCCGCCGACAGGCTCATTGAAGAGCATATTTTTTCGAAAGCGGCGTGCACGTTTTACGGCTTTCGTCCCGAAGACCCCACGGGGTACGGGAGGGTCATAACTGAGGAAGGTTTAGTGAGAATCGTGGAGGAAAGGGACGCTACGGAAAAAGAGAGAAAGTGTCCCGTAGCAAACAGCGGCATTTATGTTTTCAGAACACGGGAACTTCTGGAGTCGCTGGAGGAAATAAGTTCGGACAACGCACAGGGAGAATATTATCTTACCGATGTGGTTGGCATCATGTCGCGGAAGGGACAGGGTGTAAAGGTTGTCCTGCTTGACGCCGCCGCCGAGGCATCGGGTGTAAACGACCCCTTGCAGCTGGCTTCCGCCTCGATGGTGATACGGGACCGCGTCCTCGAAAAGCATATGAGACAGGGGGTTCGCTTTGTTGATCCGACCACGGTTTATGTGGGGCCGAAAGTAAAAATAGCCGAAGACGTCGATATAGGTCCTTTCGTACAGATCTATGGAAACAGCGAAATCGGAAGGGCAAGCAAAATAGGAAGCCATTCCGTGCTTAAAAACGTGCTCTGCGGTGAACGGACAGACCTCAGGGGTTACGTGGACATCTCGGACAGCCGGCTTTCGGACGGAGCCGCAGTCGGCCCATTCGCGCATATAAGAAATGGAAGCGAAGTCCTCGAGGGAGCATACATCGGGAAATTCGTGGAGATAAAGAAAAGCCGCATAGGCGCCGAAGCTAAGGTCCCGCACCTTTCCTACATAGGAGACGCCGAAATAGGGGAAAGGACGAACATCGGCGCGGGTACCATTACCTGCAACTTCGACGGTGTCAACAAACACCATACCACCATAGGCAGCGACTGTTTCGTAGGGAGCGATACCATGCTGGTCGCTCCGGTGACTCTTGGTGACTCCTCCTACACCGGCGCCGGTTCGGTGATAACGAAGGACGTCCCGGAGGGCAGCCTGGCTGTGGCGCGGTCCAGGCAGACAAACATAGAGGGATGGGCGCATCGCAAAAAGAAGCAGGGGGGGCAGTCCTGAAATGGTATCGAAACTTCGTGAGTTAAAGGTTTTTTCCGGCACATCGCACCCGGGCTTCACCGAAAAGATTTGTGAAAGCCTGGGTATCGGCGTGGCGGCGGCAAGGTTGTTTAGGTTCTCCGACGGGGAAACGGGCGTGTCCATAGAAGAAAGCGTCCGTGGAGCAGATGTGTATGTAGTGCAGNNAAAACCTGGTGGAACTTCTGATAATACTCGACGTACTCAGGCGTGCTTCGGCCTACAGGATAAATGTCGTGACGCCCTACTTCGGGTACGCCCGTCAGGACAGGAAGACCAAAGCCCGCGAACCAATAACGGCGAAGCTCGTGGCGAACCTTATAGAAAAGGCTGGTGCTCACCGCCTGATCGCAGCGGACCTTCATGCGGGACAGATCCAGGGCTTTTTCGACATTCCAGTGGACCACCTGACCGGGATACCCTTGCTGGCGTCCCATTTCAGGGAGATACTCAAAAAAGAGGAAGACGGAGACATAGTCGTAGTCTCACCCGACATCGGGGGAGTGGTCAGGGCCAGGCGGTTTGCCGTTCACCTGAACGCCGATCTGGCCATAGTGGACAAGAGGAGATCCCACGAGGTGGCGAACCTGAGCGAGGTCATGGAGATCATCGGTCATGTGGACGGCAAGGTAGCCATCCTTGTGGATGATATCATAGATACGGCTGGTACCATGGTACAGGCTGCGGAGGCGCTGCTCGAACGGGGGGCCAGGAAGGTGTACGCCTGCGCAACCCACGGAGTGCTCTCCGGCCCGGCAGTGGAGAGAATAGCCTCCTCTCCCATCGAAAACCTTGTATTGACCGATACGATACCATTGCCCAAAGAGAAACAAATAGATAAAATCACAACATTGTCCATCGCCCCGCTTTTCGCGGAAGCTATCAGCAGGATCCATTCCGACCACTCGGTCAGCATACTTTTCCGTTAGGGCGGAGGAAACCCGGACAAAGCACAAGAATACCGAAGGAGGAAGAGTAATGACGTCATCTTCTGTAAAGCTTGATTTGAAAAAACGTGAGAAAACCGGAAAGGAAACGAACAGGAAACTCCGCTCGCAGGGGCTCATCCCGGCCGTATTCTACGGACCCAATATGAAAAGCGCTATTCCCGTGACCATAAAAGCCGGCGATATCCTCCATTATGCCAATTCAGCACACTGGGAGACGGTGCGCATCGACGCCGTATTGCCCGACGGGACCGAGGAAATGTGCCTGATGCGCGACATCCAGCGCGATCCGCTTACGGACGAGGTGTTGCATATCGACTTTCTCAAGTTGGTCTCGGGACACAAGGTATACGTCAACGTTCCCATTGAGGTTACCGGAAGGGATCGCTGCGTGGGAGTCAAGCAGGGAGGCGTTTTCGAGCAGGTCATACACGAACTGGAAATGTTGGTTCTTCCCAGGGAGATTCCTGATGCTATCACCGTGGATGTATCCGGGCTTGGACTCGATGAGGCCATTCACGTCAAGGACCTGTCCCTTCCAGCGAGCGCAGTCTTGGAGCAGGATCCGGAATCAGCGGTAGTGATGGTGACCTATGCGAAAACTGCCGTAATGCCCGAGGAAGCGGCGGCCGAAGAAGAGGAGATGGAAGTGGAAGTCCTCAGCAAGGGCAAGGCGAAAGAGGTAGAAGAGAAAGAGGAATGACGTCCGGTGCGCCTGGTTTTGGGGCTTGGGAACCCAGGGCCTGAATATGCGTGGACCCGTCACAACATCGGTTGGCTTGTCGTCGATGCGCTTCTCGAAGAAGTCGGCGACGTGCCGTCTTCGGAAACCAGACGCCTGCGCCGCTGGGGCCCTTTTGAACTGGAAGGTTCAAGGGTAATCGCCGTTAAGCCTCTGACCTATATGAACAGAAGCGGTCTTGCGTTGTATGAGCTTCCAGAGGATTTTCTTGAAAATCCCCGGAGGATACTGGTGGTCTACGACGACATGGCCCTTCCATTTGGCAGACTTCGTCTCAGGAAAAACGGATCTGCCGGCGGCCATAACGGGATGAAATCCGTTCTTTCCGTACTGGGCACCCTGGACGTTCCGCGCCTCAGGATAGGTATAGCCGGAGCAAATCAGCCGAGGGACATGGCGCAATATGTCACGTCGCCTTTTCGTCCCCATGAAATGAAAGCTCTTCCTAATATACTGGACAGGGCGGTAGAGACGATAAGGCTGTGGGTCGCCGATGAATGGGACAAGGCGATGCAGAAGGCCAATTCCCCGAACCCAGGGGAAGAAGACGAAGATTCGAGATAGAAACTGCCTGGCGGGGGTTATGCCCTCGCCATGTCTTTTTCGGGAGTGTATGAATGAAACAGGTTTTGAAGGTCCGATCCATAGAGGAAGCCTTGAAATATTCAAAAGGTGCGCCCCTGGGCCTTGCCAGGGTCCATGCAGGAGGCGGGACGGCCTCCTGGGCATGGTTTTGCAGGGACGTCGCGGCTCCGGCGATGCTCGTCGTGCCCGACAAGAGGGTGTTGCAGGACCTTTTATCTGACTGGGCCACTCTCGTCGGGGGCGGAGAAATCCCCGTCCTGCCCGAGCTGCCCATGTGGATCGAAGGGTATAAAAACGAAGCCCTGCGGGTGCGGCGAGGGAAAATCCTTGAGGAATGGAAGGAAAAAAGAGACATCCTGGCTACCACGCCGGCTGCCCTGATGGCTCCTTTCAGGATTTCCACGGGATATTTCACCGTGGGGGCGGGGGAAAGCCCCGGTAGGGATCTCTTTCTGCAGTGGCTGGCTTCCGCCGGGTACGAAAGGGCCGAGCTAGTATGGCATCCTGGCCAGTATGTCAGCCGCGGTGGCATCGTTGACGTATTCGACCCGGCGTGGAAGCTTCCTTACAGAATCGAGTTTTTCGATGATCGCGTGGAAAGCATCAGGCTTTTCAGGACCGAGGACCAGCGAAGCGTAGCCACCATGAAAGAAGCCCTTTTCCACGCCCTTGAGGGGGCCGTCGACGTCTCTTTCGCAGAGATGATTCCCGAAGGTGCCCTGATCATCCGCTTCGATCCGGCGAAAATCGAGGCCCAGGCCTCTTCGGCATGGTGGCTTCTCGAGGACATGATGGAAAAGGCGGGCCTTAAGGAAGGGCGCCCATGGGAAGAAGTCCTTCGGGATCTGGAAGTCTTCGAGACCCTTGAAATCACTGAAACTCTGGGCGATGCCCGGATGCGTTCATATTTGGCGGGGCTGCCCGATTTTCGCTCGGACAGGCTTTCCCTTTCGAACTTCGTCGAATACTGGAAAAACCACGACTATGGCATAACTATCTGTTCCCGCTCCGGCAAAACGCCCCTGGTGGAGAGCCTGGGCGAGGTCAAGTCGAAGCCCGGCGGAATTACATCGGGATTTATCGACCACGGGACAAAAGAGCTGTTTCTTTCCGACAAGGAGCTTTACGGCGTCATTCCGCCCCTGGAAAGCCGTCCCCTTGAGTGTGGTCCACCTCTTGAGTGGGACGAGAGCTTCCAGAAAACGGAATATGTGGTTCACGAAGATTACGGAATTGCAAAAAACAAGGGAATCGATACGGTAGTTGCCGACGGAATGGCCAGGGACTGCCTCGTTCTTGAATTCGCCGATGCCAGGCGGCTTCTTGTGCCCCTTGTCCAGATCCACAAGGTAATGCCCCATTACGTTCCTCCAGGCGAGGAGGTTTCTTTGGACAGCCTCGGGGGAAAATCCTGGAAGCGGTCGGTCAGGCGGGCCAGAAAGCAGGCTAAAGAAACGGCTGAAGCGCTGATGGCCCTTTATGCCAAACGAGAAACCCTGCGGGGTTTTCGCCATAGTCCCGACGGGCCGCTCTCGGAAAGCATTGACGCCAACTGCCCCTTTTCCCTGACCACCGACCAGGCCAAGGCCATCGAGGCGGTAAAAAGGGATATGGAGCTACCGCAGCCAATGGATCGGCTTCTCGTAGGCGACGTAGGTTTTGGAAAGACGGAAGTGGCCCTGAGAGCCGCTGTCAAGGCCGTTGAAAACGAAAGGCAGGTGCTGTTTCTGGTCCCCACGACACTGCTGGCGGGACAGCACATGGCCACCTTCAGCGCAAGGTGCGAAGGACTTCCCGTAAGGGTGGAGATGCTTTCGCGCTTCGTTTCCGCAGCGAAGCAGAAGGCCATAGTAGAAGATGTCGCACAAGGCAAGGTGGACATTTTGATAGGGACTCACCGCCTGCTTCAAAAGGACCTGCAGATGAAAAATTTAGGCCTGGTGATCATAGACGAGGAGCACCGCTTCGGCGTCTTTCACAAGGAATACGCCAAGTTCCTGCACCCCGAGGTGGACGTTCTTACCATTACCGCCACACCAATACCCAGAACGCTGCACATGGCCATGGGCGGACTGAGGGACGTGTCGATCATCTCTGCCGCGCCCCATAAAAGGCGTCCCGTGATGACTTCTGTCGGGACCCTGGACGAAAGGCTCGTCCAGCAGGCCATAAGGCGTGAAATTCAACGGGGAGGACAGGTCTTTTTCGTTCACAACCGCATACGAACCATTGAAAACGTCGTGGACAGGCTGAAAAAACTTTTTTCCGACGTCAGTATAGACGTGGCCCACGGAAGGATGAACGAGAGGCAGCTTGAAAAGGCTATGGAAAGGTTCAGAAAGGGGCAGACCCGGATCCTGGTCTGTACGACCATAATAGAAAGCGGCCTGGACCTTCCGGGAGTCAATACGCTGATCGTGGACGAAGCGCAGGACCTCGGACTGGCGCAGATGTATCAGCTCAGGGGCAGGATCGGCAGGCGTGAGGAACAGGCCTTCTGTTTCTTCTTTTATCCCTTTGAGTCCGCGCTGACGCCCGAAGCCAGAGAGCGCCTTGAAGCCATTTCGGAGATGACGGAGATAGGTTCCGGCTACAGGCTCGCCAGGCGCGACCTGGAGATCAGGGGCGGGGGACAGCTTATAGGAACCAGGCAGCACGGGCGCATCGAAAGGGTGGGGTTTACCCTTTATTACAGGATGCTCGAGGAAGAGGTGGCAAAACTCAAGGGGGAGGCTTCAAAAGAGGAAACCTCCGTCGATTTCAGGCTTCCGCTACGCCTCCCGGCTTCGTACATACCTCAGTCGAACGTGCGTGTGACGCTTTTCAGGAAACTTTTGAGAGCCGGGTCTTTGGAGGAAGTGGAATCGATCGCCGGGGAACTGAGAGACCGTTTCGGCCCGATACCCGACTCAGTGGCCTGTATGTTGGCCATGACGGTTTTGAGGGTCGCCGGCAGGAAACATGGTATAGAATACGTGGTGTGCACCGAAAAGAAAACGGAGGTTCTTGTCAACGGGAGCGATCTGGCATCCCGCCTGGATGCCGGAAGATGGCACTTGTCCACTTCGGGCAAGCTCGCGGGCCCGGGTGGTTACGGAGGCATCATCGAGCTGGGGCGTGCGCTTGGGGCGGCAACAAAGGTCCATTTCAGCGGGGAGGATGTGGCTCATGGGAAACGCCGGTAAAAAACTGTTGAGGCTTATGGATATAATGAAAAGACTGAGAGAACCGGGTGGGTGTCCCTGGGACCGCGAGCAGACGATGAAAAGCCTGAGGCCCTTCATAGTCGAAGAAGCCTACGAACTGATAGAAGCCATCGACTCCGGCGATTCCAGGGTCGTGGCCGAAGAATGCGGGGACCTTCTGCTCCAGGTGGTTTTTATCTCCAGGATCGCCGAGGAAGAGGGGCTTTTTGATCTGGGAGAAGTCATCGACACGCTTGTGGAAAAGCTGGTGCGCCGTCATCCTCACGTGTTCGGAGATGTTTCCGTCGAAGACAGCGAGGCCGTCAGAAAAAACTGGGAACAGATAAAAAAAGAGGAGCGCCGGGACAAAAAGCTGGACCAGTCCATCCTGTCGGGTGTACCCAAAAGCCTGCCCGCCCTGGTGAGGGCCTTCCAGATACAGGAAAGGGCCGCAAAAGTGGGTTTCGACTGGCCCGCCGGAGACATATCGCCCCTTTTGGAGAAGATAGACGAAGAACTGAAAGAACTGGCCGAAGCCCGTAAGACGGGTAACCCTGACGAGATACTCGAAGAAGTGGGCGACCTGCTTTTCGCAACGGTAAATTTGGCCAGGCACCTGGGTGTCGATGCCGAATTCAGTCTCCAGGAAACGAACAAAAAGTTCACAAGACGCTTCGAATTTATAGAAAAAACCGTTGAAACGGGTTCCAGAGACTGGTCCGAATACAGTCTTGAAGAACTCGAAAACCTGTGGCAACGGGCCAAGACACGCTCTTGAGGGTGGTTACTTCGGGGCATAGGGTATAGAATCGGACATAAAACCCGACCAAGCGGGATATCTTACATGGGGGTGCAACGATGAAAAGCGACTTCAAGCCTGAAACGGGCGTAAAAAGCCCTGAACCGAAAGAGACGCAAAGACCAGAGTCGGAGCCCGAGCCGCAAAAGCAAGTGGAATCCTGTGACAAAAAGGCTCCGCGACCGGTAGCCATCACGGAAACGGCTCTCAGGGACGCCCACCAGTCGATCATGGCCACAAGGCTCAGGACAAAGGATATGTTGCCAGTTGCCGAGATGATGGACGAAGTAGGCTACCATTCACTCGAGGTATGGGGCGGCGCCACCTTCGATTCTTGTATGCGTTTTCTCGACGAGGACCCCTGGGACAGGTTGAGGGAGCTCCGCAAACGTTTCAAAAAGACTAAACTCCAGATGCTGCTGCGGGGTCAGAACGTGGTAGGCTACAGGCACTATCCCGATGACGTGGTGCGTGAGTTCGTAAAGCGCGCCGTAGGCAACGGCCTGGACATAATACGTGTTTTCGACGCCTTGAACGATGTGCGGAACATGGAAATCGCCGCGGACCAGGTCAAAAAGGAAGGCAGCCACCTGCAGATGTGCATTTCCTACACCATATCGCCCGTACATACGCTGGAGGCTTTCGGTGAGCTTTCCTTGACGATGAAGCAAATGGGAGCCGACTCAATCTGCATAAAGGACATGGCCGGCCTTTTGAGCCCGGTGGACGCGGCGTCGCTGGTGGTCGCCATCAAGGAAAAGACGGACCTCCCGGTCCAGGTCCACTGCCATTATACGAGCGGCATGGCTGCCATGTCCTACCTCGCCGCCGCTGCCGCGGGTGCCGATGTTATCGACTGCGCCATTTCACCCCTTTCAATGGGGACCAGCCAGCCGGCAACGGAAGCCATGGTGGCCGCCTTCCAGCGAGGCCCCCATGATACAGGACTCGAGCTCGAAAAACTCGCTCCAGTTGCGAGGCATTTCAAGGTTGTCAAGGAAGACTACAGGGATTTGGTCATGGGACTGGAAGGAGTCGATATCAACGTCCTCCTCTACCAGATACCAGGCGGTATGTACTCCAACCTCGTGAGCCAGCTGAAGGAACAGAACTCGCTGGACAAGCTGCAGGACGTCCTTGAGGAAGTACCCAGGGTTCGGGAGGAAATGGGCTATCCGCCTCTCGTGACGCCCACGAGCCAGCTGGTCGGGACCCAGGCGACACTCAATGTTCTTACCGGCGAGCGTTGGAAGATTGTTCCCAAAGAGGTCAAAAACTACTTCCTCGGCTTTTACGGAAGGCCTCCGGGGGAAATGGACGAAAAGATCAGGGAAAAGGTCATAGGCGACGAAAAACCCATAGACTGCCGGCCCGGGGAGATCATAGAACCGGAACTGGACAAAATTTACGAAACCATGGGGCCCTGGATCATGCAGCCCGAGGACGCTCTCAGTTACGCCCTTTTCCCGGCGGTCGCCAAGGATTTTCTGGTCAAAAAATACGCCAGGCAGAACCTGAGGGACGTGGGGTTCGAGGAACTTGTCGAAGGAGCCGCCTATCCTTTATAATGCCACGTTGCCCGGTGTCGGTGATATGATCGGTTTTACAGGTGCATATAGTCTGGCAAAGCCGGACAGGATCGAAATTGGAGGAGATTCATTTGACGACTGAAGAGAAAATAAAGGAAACCATAGATTCAATGATTCGTCCCGCCCTGCAAAGCCACGGCGGAGATATCGACTATATCGGTTTCGACTCCGGAAACGGAGTGGTTACAGTCAAATTGACGGGAGCGTGTGGAAGTTGCCCCTTTGCCCAGGAAACACTCCGGGCTCAGGTCGAGGCCGTTTTGAAAAAAGAGATTCCCGAAATATCCGGGGTAACGCGCGGAGACTAGGTCCGCGAGGCCTTTTTAAAAGATGAAGGGGTGATCGTGACCATTCCTGCGGAATCTGTGATAGTCGTTCCAAACGATGAGGCGATGGCCCGGTTTCTCGGACAACAGGACGAGAACCTGAGGCTTATAGAACAACGTTATCCCGTTCGACTCGTGGTCAGGGACAAGGAAATCTCCGTGCAAGGTCCCGACGCGGACGTGGTGGACATGGTGACGCGGATTGTTTCACAGCTTGTAGGCGTGGCCAAGAAGGGTCATATACTCAAGCCGTCCGTCGTCAGCTACGCCATGAACGTATATGCGGAGCACGAGAACGTTGACCTGGTTTCCCTTTACGAAGACGTCATCTGCATGACCTACCGGGGAAAGCCCATAAGGCCGCGTACGACGGGGCAAAAAAAATACGTGGACGCCATCAGGGGAAACGACGTCGTCTTCGCCATAGGGCCTGCCGGCACGGGCAAGACGTACCTGGCTGTCGCGCTTGCCGTAGCCGCCCTTAAGGATGCGACTATAAGCAGGATAGTACTGGTGCGCCCGGCCGTAGAGGCGGGCGAAAGCCTGGGGTTTCTTCCCGGCGACCTGCGCGAGAAGGTGGAACCCTACCTGAGGCCCCTGTATGACGCCTTTTACGAAATGTTTTCGCCGGAACGGTTTATGAAATATGTCGAGAAAAAGGTCATTGAGATAGCGCCTTTGGCCTATATGCGCGGCAGAACGCTCAACGACAGTTTCATCATACTCGACGAGGCGCAAAACACCACTCCGGAGCAGATGAAGATGTTTCTCACGCGCCTGGGTTTTGGTTCGAAGGCGGTGGTAACGGGGGATATAACCCAGATTGACCTGCCTGTCGGCAAGAATTCAGGCCTCAAGGTGGTACAGTCCGTATTGAAAGATATCCCGGGAATCGAGTTCGTGTCCCTCGGCAGAAGCGACGTGGTGCGCCACGAGATCGTCCAGAGGATCGTGCAGGCCTACGAGGATTATGAAAAACGGCGAGAAAAGCCACAGTAGGGTTTTACCCGCAATTTCAGGTTTTTCGAAAATCAGGTCTTTCTTCCTCGAATCCGGGAACCAGGTTATCGCCACGCTGGTCCTGGTAGTTGTTGTTTCCCTTGTCTATGCCGGCGGCTGGTGGCTTGACGCCGGACGTTCTTCCTTCGCGCAGGGCGAACCCGCTCCCAGGACGTATTTTTCGCGGTACCGGATGAAGTACGTCGACGAGAAGGCCACAAGTGAGTCGAGGCAGAAACAGGCGGAAAAGCTAGTAGGGGTACTGGTAAAAGACCGGGACCCGGGCGACCTGGAACAAAAGCTTGAGAGGATCTCGGGAGGAAAGACAGAAGGGCTCCTGCCCGAGGATCTGGCGGGTCTTCTTATGGAGCTTCCCGAATCGTCGAGAAGGCGTGTTCTGCGTGTCGTGGCCTCCGTAGGCAAATCCTTTCTTGAGGGACAGCCCGAACAGTACGAAGGGGAAGCACTGTGGCAAAAATTGGACGAGTCGGACCTGGGGAGTGCAGAAAAGAACCTGGCGTATCAGGTCATAAATCATTTGATGCAGCCGGTTTCTTTCATAGACGAAGAATCCACTTCCGAATACCGGTCCTACATTCAGGAGAAAATCCAGCCCATCGAAAGGACGATCTCCGCAGGTGACGTCATAGTGAAAGAAGGCGAGACTGTCACGCCCGGAATCGCCGCCATACTAAGGTCGCAGGGATATGCGGAAAGGGTCTTCCCTCACAAGGGGCTGCTTTTTGTCGTGTTGCTTACGGTAGCCTGGTTTTCCTGGTACTTGTGGTATCAGCGGCGCAGCGGCTATCATCTGCAAAAAAAGGAATGGGGTTTCCTCGTTACGGCCGTTTGCGCGGCATGGGTTTTCCAGTATCTTTCGCGTATCTATGGCGGAGATGATTTCGGGACCCTGGCAATGTCGGCCTGGGTTTTTCTTTGTTTTCCGCCGGCGCTTGCCTTTCATCTCGTTCTGGGGGCCGGAGTGATAGGGGCCTTTGCTTCCGCCGTCACCAACCTTGCAGGGATAATCCTTTCTTCGGTACTGGCGTTCGCGCTTGCATGCGCGGGGTCTATCATTCTTCCCGCCGTCGACAGGCGGCGCAGGCTTTTCTGGTCTCTTGCAGCAATAGGCACGGTTTCGGCGGTCGCCGTTATTGCGTGCAGGTGGGCTCTGGGGTTGGAAATATCGCTCAATATAGTCGCGGTGTACGTGCTCTCCGTCTTTTTCTGGACGATTGTGGCAGTGGCTCTTCTGCCTGCATGGGAGTCGCTCTACGACATCCTTACGCCCACCAGACTGGTCGATTTGAGCCATCCCTCCCATCCGGTTCTCAAAAGGCTTCAGCTCGAGGCGCCCGGGACCTACCACCATTCGATCATGGTCGGAACCCTTGCGGAAGTGGCCGCAGAGAAAATCAACGTCAGGTCTCTTCTGGTAAAAGCCGGTGCCTATTATCACGACATCGGCAAACTCAAAAGGCCGCAGTTTTTTGTCGAAAACCAACAGCCCGGCGAAAACGTGCATGACGCCCTTGCTCCAACCATGTCCGCCCTGGTTATCGTTTCTCACGTAAGAGACGGACTGGAGCTGGCTGGAAAGTACAAGTTGCCCCAAAGGATTTGCGACTTTATTCAGGAACACCATGGCACCACGTGCCTGCATTATTTTTTCAAAAAGGCCCGTTCAAGCGAAAAGGATATTCCAATGGAGCAGTTCTGCTACCCGGGCCCCAAGCCGTCAAGCCGGGAAACGGCTCTGGTCATGCTCGCCGATTCAGTAGAAGCCGCGATCCGGTCGGCCGGCAGCGCCGTGCTGGATACGCGGGACATAAGGGAAATAGTTACCGACGTGATAGAAACCAAGATCCAGGAAGGGCAGATCGACAACGTGGACCTTACCTTGAAAGAGATATCATTGATACGGGAGAGTTTTATAGAGTCGCTCAGGCACATGTACCACACCAGAAAGGTCGCTCCGGTGGAAGAGAAAAAGGGGAGCTTGCAACCCCTGGACGGGAGGCGGGCCGATGCCACTTAGAATCGAAGTGGACGAAAGCGAAAGCAATGTCCTCGACGCGATTCGGATTCCGCTGCTGGAGGAGACCATCGAAAGCCTGTGGGATACGTTGGCTCCTGGGCGCCTAAAGCCCTCAGTTGCCAGGATCGACTTGTCAGTGGCCGATCCTCGGAGGATGAGTGAGCTTAACGAGACGTTCCGCGGTGTAAAAGGCCCGACGGATGTTTTGGCCTTTCCACTGTGGGAAACGGAAAAGGGTGTTTTTTCACCCCCTGGTGGATGGCCGGAACTGGATCTGGGCGACGTCGTGATCTGTCTCGAAGAAATTGCCCGTAACGCCCAAAGATACGGGAAAAGCTTTGAAGAGGAGCTTCTTTTGGTACTGGTCCACGGCGTCCTGCACCTTTTTGCCTTCGACCACGCTTGTGAAAAGGACAGGGCGGGGATGTGGAAGGTCCAGGAAGACATAATCGAAACCTACACCAAAAGAAGTGCCCGGGCGCGAAAAGAGGAGGAATGATCAGGCGGTGAGCGAGGATGTAGCTCGAGAAATGCTGGTTCTTGCCGTTCTTTTGGTGGCGTCCGCTTTTTTCAGCGGTTCCGAGACGGCCGTTACTACCATCGGAAGGGGAAAGCTTCTCGCCCTGCAGGAGAAGTACCCCAGAAAGAAAAAAAACATAGACTGGCTGCTTGAGGACATGCAGCGTGCCCTTACGGTTATCCTCATAGGGAACAACCTCGTCAACATAGCCGCCAGCGCCGTGGCGACGTCACTTGCCATTGCTCTTCTGGGAGGCAAGGGCGTTTTGGTTGCGGTAGTGTTCATGACTGTGGTAATAGTCATTTTTGGCGAAATTCTTCCCAAAAGCATCGCCATCGTCCAGCACGAAAAAATGGTAGTGGCCGCGCTGCCCCTCTTGCGCATAATTCACGTCGTAGCAAGTCCCCTGATTTTCGCTACCACAGCTACCGTGCGCTTCATAGGGGCGCTCTTTCGGGTAGACCTTTCCGCCAGGCATACCTTCGTGACTCGCGAGGAAATCGAACAGATGGTCAACATCGGGGAAGCCTCCGGCGTTATCGAAGAGGAAGAGCGCAAGATGATACACGGGATAATCTCCTTCGAGGAAACCAGGGTGTACGAGATAATGGTGCCGAGGACGGACATGGTGGCCATATCGGCGGATACGACCGTGGAGGAGTCCGTTGCCGTCTTCAGGGAATGCGGCCACTCGCGCGTTCCTGTTTACGAAAAAAGCCCCGACCACATAGTGGGCATACTCTACGTCAAGGACATCATAGGATTTCTTCACGAACGGCACCTGGACGAGAGCGTATCCCGGCTTAAAAGAGAGGCCCTCTTCGTCCCCGAGATGATGCGCATAGCGGACCTGCTCGACGTCATGAAGGGTAAGCGGGTGCACATGGCCATCGTGGTGGACGAATACGGGGGGACGGCCGGGCTGGTGACCCTCGAGGACCTGATCGAGGAAATAGTCGGCGAAATCCAGGACGAATACGACGAGGAGGCGCCCCCGATCCAGAGGGAAACGGGCGGAAGCTACCTGGTTAAAGGCTTTATGGACCTGGAGGACCTGAGCGAGGAGACGGGCTATCCTTTCGAGTCTCCCGACGTGGATACCATAGGAGGGCTCATACTGTCCCTTGCGGGGCGGTTCCCGGACAAGGGGCAGAAGCTGCATTACGGCAGCTGGGATATCGAGGTCCTGGAAGTCCAGGACCACAGGATCAAGCTGGTCCGTCTTACGCCGAGAGAAGCCGGGGTTAAAACGGCCCGGACCGATAGAGGCGGAAACGGGTAAAAGGACGGAAGGTGGGGATGTTAATGCAATGGCCTTCGGAAACCGGGAAGTCCCCTACGGAGCTTCTGGAAAAAGCCAGGGAAGCCTCGCGGCACGCCTATGCCCCCTATTCCGGTTTTTCAGTCGGGGCGGCCCTTCTTTGCCGTGATGGGACGATACACACCGGGTGCAACGTGGAAAACGCAAGTTTGGGCTTGACCGTCTGTGCCGAGCGAAACGCCCTCGCCAGTGGCGTGCGGGATGATATGGATTTTCCCGTAGCCGTTGCCGTGGTGTCCGCTTCGGGCAAACCTTGTTACCCCTGCGGGGCCTGCAGGCAGGTCCTCGCCGAATTCAACCCGACCATGGCGGTGGTTCTCGAAAAAGACCAGGAAGTGGTTCTTCTCTGCTTGTCGGAACTTTTCCCCCACCCTTTCCAGAAAGAATGGCGAAGCGGCTCCGATGAAAGACCTCGATAACGGGAACGCCCCCTACCGAAGCGGCGTAGCGGCCGTCGCCGGCAGGCCGAACGTGGGCAAGTCCACCCTGATCAACGCCCTGATGGGCTGGAAATATTCCATAGTTTCCTCAAAGCCCCAGACGACGAGAAGGTGTACCCGCTACATACTGTCCAGAGAGGGCGGCCAGGTTGTTTTGGTGGACACTCCGGGCTTGCATCGGCCTCTTCACCTTATGGGCCGGGCAATGGAAAACAACCTATTGACGACGCTTTCCCAGGTGGATCTGGTATGCCTCGTTACCGAGGCCACCGACCGGAGTCTTGGCCCGGCCGACAGAATCCTGACAGAACGCATCGCCAAGGGGTCGTCGGTACCGGTTTTTCTGGTGGTAAACAAGATAGACCTTGCGGAAGACCCTTCCGGATCGTCGGAACGTCTCAGGAAGCTTTACGAGGGCGTCCTGGATATCCGTGAGGAAGTTCTCGTTTCGGCGGAAAAGGGAATTGGTGTGGAGGAGTTTGCCGGCAAGCTCATTGCCATGTTGCCTCCCGGCCCGCCTCTGTATCCGCAGGACGAGGTCGGCGATTTCAGCGAACGATTCCTGGCCGAGGAGATAATAAGAGAGAAGGTCCTCGAACAGACGGAAGAGGAAGTGCCTCATTCGGTAGCTGTAGTCGTTGAAGAATTCAAAAGTCCCGACGAGTACCCCGGGAGGGACACCCTCTTCATACGGGCCGATATTTACGTCGAACGACCCGGCCAGAAGGCCATTCTCATCGGAAAGGGCGGCGGCAAACTGAAAACCATAGGGAAAGCCGCGAGAATGGATCTCGAAAGACAATTCGGCCACAAGGTCTATCTGGACCTTTGGGTTAAGGTGCGGCCCCGGTGGCGGGAAAACGAAACCATCCTCAAGCGGATGGGCCTTATCCAGTGAGCGGTGAAATCCCGTGGAAGGCGCTCGCAGACAGGGGCTGCTGAAAGAACGCGGCGTAGTCTTAAGGCGCGTTGACACGCCGGAGGGAAACAGGCGTGTGTACCTGTTTCTTGCCCATCAGGGTCCCTTGTGGGCTTCGGCTCCCGGAGCCGCCAGGGGCAAGGTCCGCTTCGGTGGCTCCACCGAGCCCATGGTATGGGGTATCATGCATCTGTACAGGGGGCCCAACAGGTACTACCTGAGGGACGTTGACGTCAGGAAAGATTTCTGGTCCCTGAGGGCACGACCGGGTGCGATGAGAAGGGCCGTGGAGTGGATACGGACAGTGTCGCTTGCCCTTTTGCCCATGCATCCCTGTGACGAATTGTTGCCGATTTTATATTGGTCGCTGTGCTCTCTCGAGGACGAGGCCGTTCCAGGTGTCGTCGCCGAATGGCGTTTCTTTTGGAAATGGCTGCGAGTATGGGGTCTTGCCCCCGACCTGGCGAGGTGCGGTTTTTGCGGCGTTCAGGAAGCCCAATCCTGGATCCTGTCAGAAGAAGGGCTTTTTTGCGGAAGCTGCTCGGCCGACAAAGGCGGCATTCGTCTTGATGTGGCGGCAGTAGCTGACCTCAGAAGGGCGGCTTTTTCCCCAAGGACGGCCTTTCTCGCCTGGGCGAAGACGGCCGCATTCGACGAAAAAACGTGGAATCTTTGCAACGAAAGGCTTAAAAGGAGTATTCTGTCCGGTATGTAACCGGATCAAAGCCGAAAAACGCTCTTTTCCACAGGGAGGGATACCATTGAACTTTCAGGACATCATCATTCGGCTGGAGAAGTTCTGGGCCGAGCAAAACTGCGTCATCCAGCAGCCTTACGATATCGAGGTGGGGGCGGGAACCATGAACCCGGCTACTACCCTTCGCGTACTGGGCCCCGAACCCTGGAGGGTGGCCTATGTCGAACCGTCGAGAAGGCCCACCGACGGCCGTTATGGGGAAAACCCCAACAGGCTCCAGCATTATTACCAGTACCAGGTCATCATCCAGCCTTCACCTGACGATATCCAGGACATCTACCTGGCCAGCCTCAAGGCGCTGGGGATAGAGCCGGAAGAGCACGATATCCGGTTTGTCGAGGACGATTGGGAGTCTCCGACCATAGGCGCCTGGGGACTCGGTTGGGAAGTCTGGCTGGACGGGATGGAAATCACCCAGTTCACCTATTTCCAGCAGGTAGGAGGCATAGATATGGCCCCCGTACCGGTGGAACTAACCTACGGCATCGAGAGAATCGCCATGTTCGTCCAGAAAGTGGACAACGTCTACGACCTGACCTGGGTGGGCAATGTCACCTATGGCGACGTGCACCACAGAAGCGAAGTGGAGTTTTCCACCTATAACTTCGAAGTGGCAGATACGGATATGCTGTTTGACCTTTTCTCCAGATATGAAGCCGAAGCCATGCGCTCCCTCGAGGCCGGGCTCGTGCTTCCGGCGTACGATTACGTCCTGAAATGTTCCCACACTTTCAACCTCCTGGACGCCAGAAACGCCATAAGCGTGACGGAAAGGACGGGGTACATATCGAGGGTGCGCAACATAGCCGGCAAATGCTGCAAGGCCTACTGCATGCAGCGCAAGGACCTGGGCTATCCCCTCATGCACAAGTTTGACGATAAGACGGGGAGGCAGACCCGATGACTATGCGCGATTACATACTGGAAATAGGCACCGAGGAGATACCGGCAGCTTTCGCCTCCTGGGCAGTCGACGAGGTGCTTCGCATAGCCGGGGAGGAATTCCGCGCCGCCAGGTTGACCTGCGATTCCATGAAAAGCTATGCTACACCCAGGCGCATAGCCCTTTATGTACGCGGCTTCGCCGAAAAACAGGAAGACCTCACGGAAGAACTCAAAGGTCCCACCTGGCAGCAGGCCTTCGACGCCAACGACCATCCAACCAAGGCCGCCAAGGGCTTCGCGAAAAGCAAGAATGTCTCTGTCGACGACCTCGAAAAGAGGAACATAGGCGGAACGGACTTTGCCGTCGCCGTGCTGCGCAAGGAAGGAGAACCAACCGCCAGTGTGCTCCGGGAAATCGCGCCTGCTGTCATACGCAGGCTGGTGTTTCCCAAGAATATGTACTGGGACGACACCTTCATACGGTTCGCCCGGCCCATCCGTTGGATACTTTCCATTTTCGGGAGCGAAATCGTACCCTTTACATACGGCAACATACAAGCCGGCCGCGTGACGAGGGGACATCGTTTCATGGGCTCCCGTGCCGTGGAGGTCGAAAATGCCGAAGAATATTTCGGAAAGCTCTTCGACAACTTCGTCATCATCGACCCGGGCAAAAGGCGCGAAAAAATGATAGCGGGGATTTCTTCCATAGAAAAGGAGATAGCTTCGAAGGCCCAGCTGGACAGCGACCTGGTGGAAGAAAACCTCTATCTGGTGGAATTTCCGGTACCTTTTGCCGGGAAGTTCGATGAATCCTTCCTGGAGATGCCCGAGGAAGTCCTGACCACCACCATGAAACACCACCAGAGGTACTTCCCGAAAAAAAAAAAAAAAATGCAGAGTCTGAAGGNNAAAAAAGCGGCGCCCTCAAGCCCTACTTTATCGGCGTCAGCAACAACAGGGCCGCAAACATGGCTGTAGTGCGAGAGGGTAACGAGCGCGTGCTGAAGGCGCGTCTTTCAGACGCGGCCTTTTTCTGGAAGGAAGACCTGCAGGTACCGCTGCACAATCGCGTCGAGAAACTAAAGAACATCGTGCACCAGGAGCAACTCGGCTCTGTTTACGACAGAACGATCAACATTCAGACCATTGCCGTGGCTTTGTGCGACCAAAACGGCTGGGCTGACATAAGG
>NPID01002612.1_pt1:12500-17500 | contig 19993 bp, 22 predicted proteins | sample 8637491 | NCBI WGS metagenome assembly NPID01 (sample SAMN07420843, study PRJNA396082) | bioreactor metagenome | isolation source: sample BA6 brine-fed electro-methanogenic bioreactor BA | place: Japan: Kochi | collected 2016-06-14 | reverse complement strand
ATTGGTTTTATACCCCGTTTTCTAAGTTCAATAGTGGGTTCATTGCCAATTTTGCTACATAGAACGGCTTTACAATCATTGATTAAATCTATTGAAGCAACCCAGCGTTCTTGATGATTATTTAAGGGTATTGATGTTTTTTCTCTCATTTCCTGAAATTTCCCCTCTCCATCCTTAAGTTCGAAAATTAAAAAACGATTTGCATCACCAAAATGCAAATTAATAAGTTTTCCATCAGTTGATGCCACAGCTATCTTCATTTAAATCTCCTCCATGGTAGAGTACTGGGATTTTTTAGTTTTTTCCACTTCTTCTTTGGTTTTTTGTTCTATTATTTCGTATCCTGCTTCATCGTAGTAAAAATCAAGTATGGTGTTGGTTATTCTGTCCACAAATTCAATTCCACCTTGGTACCCCAGTGTAGATATTCTTTGTGCTCCTAACCGGTCGAATATGGGGAATCCTACTCGGAAGAGGGGGATATTTTCTTCCTGGGCCATGCTGGCACCGTAAGAGTTGCCGATTAAAATATCAGCTCCCCTTTCCTTAATTGCCTGGTGCATGTCGTAAAGATCACCACCGGCCAGGATAACTGGAGAAATTTCTTTCTCTCGGGAGATACAGTCCATATCCTCATTGAATATCTTGCTTTTTGTCCCGGTACACACCACCGATGGTATCATTCCCATTTCCGCAGTGAAACGTGTCATTCCCGACACAAAGTCCGGATCTCCAAATATGGCCACTTTACGATGATAGTTATAGGAATGGGCGTCCACCATTGCGTCTAAAAGCCTACCTCTGTCTTTTTCCAGGGATTTAGGGATTTCATAATCTCCCAGCAGGCACAAGTTTTTAATGAATTCATCGGTGTTTTCCAGTCCTGCGGGAAGGGGGCCAGCAATGGAATTAACTTTGAATTTTTTCTCTAGAAAGACCCCTGCTGAATTCACATGTTTGGAAAGGGTAACAGTTCCCAGGGAGTTAGCAGTGTCTTCAATTTCCTCCACACTGGTACCACTCTCATATAATGACAGTGTTTCCTCGGTTAAAGGACCATCCAGGTTTTCAGAGGTGTCAGTCAGGATGATACTGTTACATTTGAGCGTTTTTAGAATATCTTTAACCTGGGTCACGTCAGCTGGGGATATAATACCGGTAATAATGTTTATCTTATCATTGGACACAGATTTTATGGCTAAATGTTCAACAAGTGCTTTTATGGTCCGATTATAACCTTCTACGTGGGATTCGGTGTAACTGGGAGTTGAAACTGGGATGATGACAGGCAGGTCCTGGTCCAGATTGGCATCTTTAAATTTTTCGACGATACCAGCCATGTCATCCCCTATGGTTTCAGTTAGACAACTTGAGGCCACTGCTATCATGCGGGGGGTTTGCTTTTCAGTGATATTTTTCAGGGCCTTCATTAAGTTGAATTCCCCACCATAAATGACGGTCTTCTCACTCAGTGAAGTTGAAGCAACCTCAATGGGTTCACGGAAGTGTCTGGTGAGCTGGAATCGCATATAGGTACTGCAGCCTTGGGAACCGTGTACGAGGGGCATGGTGTCTTTAACCCCCAGGAGGGCCTGCACTGCTCCCATGGGCTGACAGATTTTGGAAGGATTGACTACGGCAAATTTTTTATCCGGGTGACAGTTACTATGATTCATGTTTATCGCCTCCTGAAGGGGGAGATAATGCCTCGTCAGATGATTTTTCAGTTTTTAAGTTTTTTTCTGAATTCAGATTATTAGATATGTCATATAAGCTTGTGGAAGTTAGATTAAAGACCGGGCTTGAAACTGAAGCATCTACTTCTTTGGCAAAGCTTACAAATCCTTTGAATCCGGCAAATGCTGAGATTCGGTCATGGTTAAAGTCACAGAAGGGTATTCCTAGTTTCAGAGAGATGTACTTTTCTTTGGCTCCGGATATGAGCAGATCTGGTTGGTATTTTTTTAATAGTCGTACCAGTTCAGTTGAATTGGCATCATCCACAATTATGGTACCGTCCCGTACTGTTTCTTTGATTCTCTCGTAGTCTTCTCTGATTCCGTTCTTGGTTCCGGACATCATGACGTCCATGCCCAGTTCTTCAAAGGCACGGACCAACGACCAGGCTTTGTTACCACCAACGTAGAGGGCGACTTTTTTTCCAGTTAACCTTTCTTTGTAGTCTTGGATTTTATCCTGAACTTCATCCAGCCCTTTTTCAATTATTTTTTCAGTGCATTGGATCATCTCTTCATCATCAAAAAAATCTGCGATTTCCCGGAGGGAATTTACAGTCTGATCCAGGCCGAAGAAGTTGACCTTGAGGAAGGGCATACCATATTTCTTTTTCATCTTCTGGGCCACGTAGTTGGAAGATTTCTGGCACTGTACTATGTTCAGTTTGGCCCGGTGGGCCTGGGCAATCTCTTCCACATGGGAGTCTCCGCTCATGGTGGAGATGATGTTAACACCCATCTCCTCCAGTAGGGGTTTGATTCCCCACAGATCTCCGGCTACGTTGAACTCACCCACAATGTTAATGTCAAATGGAGTGGTTTTTTCTGGTTCCCTGGTTCCTATTACGTAGTCCAGGAGAGCGTCACCACCGATCCAGTGTCCTTTGGTTTTATTGTGGTCCTGGAATCCTTCAGATTGAACTGGTATAACTCGGCACCCGGTTATTTTCTGAGCCTTTTTGCAAACAGCTTTGATATCATCTCCGATCACTCCCGCCACGCAGGTGGCATATACAAATATGGCTCCGGGGTTGAACAATCTGTTAAGTTCTAGCACGGTTTCAAATAATTTTTTCTCGCCTCCAAAGATGATGTCTTTTTCCTGGAGATCTGTAGAGCATCCTTTTTTGTAGAGATCCTCTCGAGATGATTTACTTCCCCTTATGTCCCATGTACAAGCGGCGCAGCCTATGGGGCCATGGACCAGGTGGATTGAATCGGTGATGGGCATCAAGACGATCCGGGCTCCACCATAAACACAGGTCCTCTGGGTAACTGTGCCGGGCATACTGGCCTTATCACATACAGGGATGGATAATCCTTCTCCTTTAACGCACATGTGCTTTTTACGAGATTCAAATGTTTCAATTACCGGTTCCATTATCTAATACCTCAAACTATCACTTAATTAACTATTTTTTCCATTTTACCTTAAATTACTCCTTATTTTTATATTCTAATCAATGAAGCAATAATTAGAAAAATAACATTCAATGGGATGTTATTAGTCCATTGAATGTATAGGGGGTCTGGATTGGCATGTGCTATTGCTGTAGTTTCCAGTGGCTTGGTTCATAGTACTTTTCAAGTACGGAGTTGGTTATAAGTTCCATTAAACGTGCAGCACCATTATAACCCACTATTGGGTGCCTGTGGTATCCAATTCTGTCATAAACTGGGAATCCGACTCGTATTAAGGGGATACCAAGATTTTGGGCCAGTAATCGGCCATCAGAAGGTCCGATCATGAGGTCCACAGGGTTTTCCTTAACGTAGACTTCAAAGGACCGCATATCCTGTTCAAACAGCACGTCTATATCACATCCAGTTTCTTTGGAAATTTTTTCCATATCTGGAGCGAATGTTTTACTGTTGGCACCAGTACAGACCATGGTGGGCTCCATACCCAGTTCTCCAACGAAACGGGCCATTCCGGTGGTCATGTCTGGATCTCCGTATATGGCCACTTTCCGGTCAAAGAGATATCTTGCAGCATTATCCGCAATTAAATCCACCAGCATTCCCCTTTCGTCCAGGATACTATCTGGAATTTCACAGTCAGTGAGTTTTTTCAGATTTCTCAGGAACTGGTCCGTATTTTGCAGACCTATGGGTGGTGATTCTATGATGGCGGGCACATCATACTTTTTCTCCAGAGAATTTGCCCCAGATCCTGCGTATTTACACAAGGCTATGGTTCCCTGGCTGTTGGCAGAGTCACGAATTTCATCAACAGAAGTTCCTCCTTTGGGAAAATACGGTTCTGTGGGTGTTACCGATGGTCTGAGTGGTGAATCAAATGGATCGGAAGTGTCAGTTAACAGCAATCCCTCAATTCCCAGGAGGGCCAGGATGTGTTTGATCTCCCTTATGTCCCCGGGGTTTACCATCCCGGGAATGAGGTTCACTTTCTCGGTGGGTTCACCCGGTTCGGCCAGGGCGTCTACTAAGGATTTAACCCCTATATCATAGCCGGTGAAATGGTTTCCTACAAAACTGGGGGTGGGTATGGGGATCACTTCGATTTTATCCAGGCCTTTAACCTCCTGGCTCATTTCTTTCAGTTCTTTTTTGGTGGTGTCCACGAATCCGAATACATCATCTCCAATGATCTCACTGGAACAGGTGGTTATGGCCCCGATAAGATCCGGTTTGAAACGCAGTGCCAGGTTTTTAATACCGGCATTAATGTTTTTCCTTCCTCCGAATACCGCGGCATCTTCGTGCAGTGAGGAAACTGCGATTTCTGCTGGTTCACGGAAATGACGTGCGAAGTTGTACCTTACAAAGGTGGAACACCCCTGGGATCCATGTACCATGGGTAATCCGTGGTGCACACCCATAACGGCATACATGGCCCCTAAAGGTTGGCAAGTTTTCAGTGGGTTAACTATGAGGGTTCTTTCCTTTTCTATTACATTTATTCCACTCATTTGCCCATCTCCACTTGGTTGGGGGTTTCTAGTGATTCAGTTAATCCTTCATCCTCTTCACTTCCTGCTGGATTTTCTTCAAACTCTAACATGCTCCAGATGGGGTTGTAGATGTAGGAGTACATGTCCTTGGCCAGGTTCAGGAAACCTTCAAATCCGATGTAGGGTCCGTTTTCATAGGAGTGGATCATTATGGTGGGTACTCCCAGTTTGTGGGCCATGTACTTCTCTTTAATACCGGCCAGTATCAGGTCGGGTCGGTCTTTGCTGATCATCTCTTCCAGTTCCATGGAGTTAGGGTCGTCAACTATTAGTGCTCCTTCTTTGACTC
>NPID01005887.1_pt1 | contig 19995 bp, 18 predicted proteins | sample 8637491 | NCBI WGS metagenome assembly NPID01 (sample SAMN07420843, study PRJNA396082) | bioreactor metagenome | isolation source: sample BA6 brine-fed electro-methanogenic bioreactor BA | place: Japan: Kochi | collected 2016-06-14 | reverse complement strand
CGGGCAATCGCCACGCGCTGCTGTTCACCACCCGAAAGCTGGCCGGGTTTATGGGTCAGCCGGTGCCCGAGACCAACCTCCTTGAGCAACACTTCGGCCTTTCCCGCCGCCTCTTTGGGGCCCTTACGGGAAATCAGGGCAGGCATCATGACGTTTTCCAGGGCGGAAAATTCGGGCAGCAGCTGATGAAACTGAAAAACGAAGCCGACGGTACGATTCCGGAAATGATCCATCGCGGCGCCCTTGAGAGCGAAAATGTCGCTCCCCTCAAAAAGGACGGAACCTGATGTGGGGTGATCGAGCCCACCGAGAATATGCATAAGGGTGGTTTTGCCAGCGCCGGAGGTACCGACCACCGCCACCCGCTCGCCATTGCCGATGGTCAAATCGATTCCTTTGATGACATCCACCTGCCCCTGGCCGGCGGCAAAACTTTTGGTTAGCCCCTTGATTTCAATCACGGCACTCTCCGACCTATTCGTAGCGCAACGCCTCGGCGGGATCCATCTTCGAAGCTCGCCAGGCCGGATAAATAGTAGCCAGCAGTGAAATTGTCATAGCCACCGCCATAACCGCCATCACATCGGAAGGGTTAACCACCGAAGGGAAATGATCCATGCCATAGACGCTTTGGTCAAATATCTTGACGTGAAGCAGTCCTTCGAGCCCCTTGATGATAGGGTCGGCGTTTTTTGCCACCAGCAGGCCCAGCAGCGTACCAAGACCGGTCCCGAGGATGCCGATGATGAAACCCTCGAGGACAAAAATCTTCATCACGCTCTGCGAAGTGGCGCCCATGGCCCGGAGGATGGCAATGTCCTTATGTTTTTCCATAACCACCATAATGAGGGTGGTCGCGATATTGAAGGCGGCCACCAGCACAATAATCCCCAGCACGATAAATAGCCCGAGCTTCTCGAGTTTGAGAGCGGAAAGGAAGGATCCGAAAAGATCCTCCCAGGAGCGGACCACGAGGGGGTAGTTGAATGCCCGTCGCAATTGCGAGGCAACCAGGTTGGCATGGTCGAAAGTGTCCACCTCGACTTCTATCCCGGAAATCTTATCGACAGAATCGAAGAAAACCTGGGCCTGATCCATGGCCACATAAGCAAAATAGGTATCGAGAAAGCCGCCACGCTGACTGAAGATGCCGACCACCCGGAAGGGCTTCATCTTAGGAATCATGCCGAAAGGGGTGATGGTGAACATGGGGGGAATGACATTGACCGCATCACCGATGGCAACCCCCAGGGAGGTGGCGGTGTCGAGGCCGATGACAATGCCCGGCATGGACGCCTGGTCATCAAAGAGCAGATCCTCGACATTCTGCTGGTCAATTGTCAGAAACTTCTGCTGAAAGACCTTGTGCCCGGCCTCGATTCCCTTGACGTTGACCGCAGCGACGTTGCGCTGGGACAACAGCATCGCCTCCTTGGAAACGAAGGGGCTGGCGGCGACGATGTCTGGGGCGGTGGCTCGCGCCTTTTCGACCACCTGAGAATAGTTTTCGATCTCCGCGCCGTGCTGCTGGATCAGCACGTGAGGTATGTTGCCCAGAATCTGCTGCCGGACACCGTCGTGAAATCCGGTCATAACCGCCAGAACCACGATCAAGGCGGCCACGCCGAGAGTAACACCGGCAATGGAGATGAACGATATGACGGAAATGAATGTCTGCTTGCGCTTGGCCCGAAGGTAGCGCAGGCTGACAAACCACTCGTAGCCCATGGAGATTCCTTTAGAGCCTGAAAAGCGGTAGAGACGACCGGCAGCGCATCGGGCGCGGTGCGCCAGGCAGGAAGGATTGCCGGGTCATTCTCTCACCTGGCTTCGGGGCGCAACTGCGGGAAAAGAATGACATCGCGGATCGAAGGGGAATTGGTCAGCAACATCACGAGCCGGTCAATCCCGATCCCCTCTCCAGCCGTGGGCGGCAATCCATATTCAAGAGCCCGGATATAATCGTCGTCCATCGCATGGGCCTCTTCGTCGCCAGCCTCCTTTTCAGCCAGCTGCTTCACGAAACGCTCTTTCTGGTCGATCGGATCGTTAAGCTCCGAGAACGCGTTGGCAAGTTCCCGTCCGACGATGAAGAGTTCGAAACGGTCTACCACCTCGGGGTTGGCCTCATTTTTTCGCGAAAGGGGTGAGACCTCAGTCGGGTACTCGGTGACGAAAGTGGGATTCCACAGGTTGGGTTCGGCGACCTCGTCAAACAGTTCGGTGAGCAACTTGCCGTAGCCGACATTCTTGTCCAGCTCGAGGCCGAGGCTTGCAGCATATCGAAAGGCCTGTTCCCGATCCTCAAGGATGGCGGGATCGATCTTGCCATACCTGACAATGGCCTCCTTGACGGTCAGCCGATCCCAGGGGGGCGTCAAATCGACCTCTCGGTCTCCGTAGGGAAAAACCAGACTGCCCACCACCTCGCTGGCGACATGACAGATCAACTCTTCGGTCAGGTCCATCAGGTCGTTGTAGGTGGCGTAGGCCTGATAGNNACTCCATCATGGTGAATTCGGGGTTGTGCTGAATGGAAATCCCCTCGTTGCGGAAATTGCGGTTGATCTCGAAAACCCGCTCGAAACCGCCGACCACCAGGCGCTTCAGGTATAACTCGGGGGCGATCCGCAGGAACAGGTCCATCTTCAGAGTATTGTGATGGGTTGTGAAGGGCTTGGCGGTGGCGCCACCGGCGATGGGCTGCATCATCGGCGTCTCGACCTCAAGGTAGTCCCGCCGCTGCATGAACTCGCGGATCAGACCGATGATGCGGCTGCGTTTCTGGAAAACCTCCCTGACCTCGGGGTTGACCATCAGATCGACATAGCGCTGCCGGTAGCGGATCTCCACATCGGTCAAGCCATGCCATTTTTCGGGCAACGGCTGCAGGGATTTGGTCAAAATCCGGATCTGATCGGCCCGCAGCGACAGCTCACCGGTTTTGGTGCGAAACGGCTCGCCTGTAAAACCGACGACGTCGCCCAGGTCAAACTTTCGAAACTTATCGAACAACTCCTCGCCGACCCTGTCGCGGGCCACATAAACCTGAATCCGCCCCTTGCGATCCTGAACCTGGATGAAGGCGGCCTTGCCGAAATCACGGCGGGCCATAACGCGTCCGGCGAGGACATACCTCTGGCCACAACCCTCCAGGGTTTCGGCGTCATGATTTTCATGGGCGGCAATTACGTCGGCGGTGGTATGATCAACGGGAAAATCGTTGGCGTAGGGGTTGGTTCCCTGCTCCCGGAGTTCCTCCATTTTCTTGCGGCGCTGCAAGAGAATTTCGTTAAGTTCTTCCATAAATTCCAATACCTTTCGTCCCTGATCTACAAGGGAGTTACCTTATACTCCGGGCCAGGGCAAGTCAAGGGAAAAGGGGGGCGCCAATGCCCGTCAAAGAGCCGCCAAAATGAAGGGGGACGCCCCCACCAGGCAGCGCCCCCATGTTCCAGCTTAATACCAGAATCTCGAATCTTTTCAAAAACTTCTTGCTTTCCGTCGTGCTACTCAGACAACGTGGTAAACTCCAGCGAAAACAAGTTTTCGGCGACACTGTCACCGCGAATGTCCCTTGCCACAAGATCCTCGCCCCCCTCCTCTACTGCTACTCTCGCAAGGGTGACCTTGTAGGTCTCGCCTGGCGAAAGAGGCGAGTCGGGAATAAATATATATTTCCTCCCATCAGCCGGATCGAGACTACCGGTACCGGCTACCACGGTTTCCTTATCCCCTTCGGCAACCACCTTGAAGCTCTCCCCGGCCACCAAGGAGCTTTCATCCATCAACTCGCTAAAGGTCACGCCGATGGTGGAATCGAGCGGGACATTCAGGGAGCCGACCCGAGGCTCGGTGCTTGTGACAAACGGCAAGAGACCATCGCGGGCAAGGATGAACTGTCCGACGGAAGCTTGCTCCCCCTGGCTGGCAGTGATGGTAAGAAGGTTCTTTCCGGCCACCAGGTTCGAGACCGCGACCTCCCACCCCGTCAAAGCGACAGGAAAGATCGGTTCTCCAGCCTCGGCGGAAGTATCGATCTGCGCCGTGACTACCGCACCAGCTGAAACGGTACCCGTAACGACAACGTTATCGCTCTTGGTGGGAGATTCCGCGGTGACGGTCAATTCGGGAACAGAATCAACAACCTCGATCAATTGGTTTACTGTTTGGGCGTTGTTCAAAGCATCGGCGGCGGTAACCTCAAGGGTTGTATCTGATAGCAGACCATTGATGTGGCAGGTCCAGATATCGCCGTCCACGACCGCCTCGCAGAGACTGGCACCGGCGCTATCGGCAACCGTGACGAAAGCCCCTGTTTCAACGGTTCCGCCGATGGTTTGAACTATCCCGGAGGGCAGCGGGGTTATGAACTGTTCGATGGTAACTGACGGCGGCAGGGTGTCCACAATGATCGAAAAAACCAGCAGCCGACTGTTGCCGATATCGTCGGTCGCGGTAACGGTTAGCGTGTTAACCCCTTCGGCAAGGCCGGACAAGGCCGTTTCCCAGGTTGTCGCACTCGGGCGGACAATCGCCCCCACGGTTGCCTCGGAGGAAATGGTGACTTCGACCTTTGCTCCGGCTTCGACGGTTCCGCTTAAGGTCAATGCAGTCAGAGTGGTCGGCGAAGGGACGGGCTGGATACTCACAGCCGGGGGAGTTTCGTCGTTCTCCGACGACCCGCAACCGGCAATGGAAAGGACTGCCAGCATGAAAATAAGGAACACTGCTTTCAACCGATAGACATTCATATTCATTTCCCTGAGCCAGCGAAGCGTCACGACTATTAAGATTTACCGCTCAACAGATAGGCCTCGATGAAGCCCTCGATCTCGCCGTCCAGCACCGCATCGGTATTGCCGACCTCATATCCGGTCCGGTGATCCTTGACCATCCGGTAGGGATGCAGAACATAGGAGCGGATCTGGCTGCCCCAGCCGATCTCCTTTTTCTCGCCGGAGATGGCCGCGGCCTCCTCCTCCTTTTTGCGCACCTCAAGCTCGTAGAGACGGGCCTTGAGCTGCTTCAGGGCCGTGGCGCGGTTTTTGTGCTGGGAGCGTTCGTTTTGACAGGCGACGACGATGCCGGTCGGCACATGAGTGATTCGGATTGCCGAATCGGTCTTGTTGACGTGCTGCCCCCCGGCCCCGCTGGAACGGTAGGTGTCGACCTTGAGATCCTTTTCGTTGACTTCGACCTCGATGTCATCGGAAAGCTCGGGAAAGACAAAGACCGAGCAAAAGGAGGTATGACGCCGGGCATTGGAATCAAAAGGCGAGATCCGCACCAGGCGGTGAATCCCCATTTCGGCTCGCAGGTAGCCATAGGCATAATCCCCTTCGACGGTAAAGGTCACCCCTTTGACCCCGGCTTCTTCGCCCGGCTGGTAATCGGTGATTTCAGTACGGAACCCCTTCTTTTCGCAGAAGCGCAGGAACATGCGCAGCAGCATCTCGGCCCAGTCCTGCGCTTCGGTTCCCCCGGCGCCGGCGTTGATGCTGACAATGGCATTGTTGGCGTCGTGCTCGCCGGAAAGCATTCGGGCAAATTCCATCTTTGCCACTTTCTGCTCCAGCTCCGGCAGCAGGCTCCGCACCTCTTTCAGAGTGTCCTCGTCCTCACCTTCCTCGCCCAGCTCGGCCAGAACCTGGAGGTCTTCCAACTCTTGGGCCGCGGCCTCCCAGTCTTCCACAACCTTCTGCAACCGGGTCCGTTCCTTGAGCAGTTCCTGGGCCTGGTCACCCTGGTTCCAGAAATCGGGCCGGGCAATCTCAGCCTCGAGTTCGGCTACGCGCTCTTTTTTGCCATCGACGTCAAAGGTACCCCCTCAGCTCATCGAGCTTGACCTGAAGGTCCTTCATGATTTCGTTTTCTTCGCGGAACATGACATTTCCCCCTGTGTGGTTTAAGGATGGGGATTATAGCGATTGGGGCAGTATTCGGCAAGCCCTCATTGAACTGCCCGGGTCACCCCGAAATCTTATCTTCTGCCGGCATCCGTCGGCGGGTGCGCACCAGCCACCAGATGCTCAAGATCAGAAACAGGCCAGGCATAAAATCGCCTGCCCGGGTATAAACCGTCGTCGCGGCTCCGAACCCGACGCGACCGGTTAAAAACCGGTTTTCAAAAAGCGGGGTCTGGCCGGTAATCTTTCCAGAAGGGGCAATAAAGGCCGTTATTCCCGTGTTGGCAGCACGAGCCACCCAGATACGATTTTCCACGGCGCGAAACCGGGTCATGGCCAGATGTTGATAGGGAGCGGAGGAACGACCGAACCAGGCGTCGTTGGTGATATTGACCAGCAGATCGCTCCCCGTGCGCACGTAATCCCGGGCCAGCTCTGGAAAGATCCCTTCAAAACAGACCAGAACGCCGATCTGGTGCCCATTCAGAGGCAGGGGGCTGACGGTGCCCGGGGAAAAATCACCGATCCCGACCACGAGCTTGTCGATAAACGGCAAAAACGGTGCCAGCGGCACATACTCCCCAAACGGAACCAGGTGGATTTTATCACTGCGGCCCAGCACTCCCCCCTTGCCCGATAACAGAAAGGCGCTGTTCAAATATCGATATCTTCGGTTCTCAATTTCGTAGGCTGGGCTGCCGAAAAGCAGATAGGCGCCAGTTTTTGCCGCGGTCTCCACCACCGCCTTACTCAAAGGCCCCCCGTCCTGAAAATAAAACGGGGTGGCGCTCTCGGGCCAGACAATCAGCTCGATGGGCTCATCGATTGCGGAACGGAGGGAAAGGTCCTGATACGTTTCGACAGTTCGGTGCTGATTGGACGGATCCCACTTAACCGACTGATCGATATTGCCCTGGATCATTGCGGTAGACAACGTCTCGGCCCGGCTATCCAGATCCTGTTCCAGGCGCCAGTATCCATAACCAAGATTCGCGAAAAAAAGAGCCGCGGAAACCGCGATACCCATCCAAGGGACATGGCTGGCGGATTTCTCTTTGAAGGCAGGCCAGCATTCAGCCAGAGAGGCATTGGTGAGAATGAGAAGAAAACTCAGACCATAGACTCCGAACAGGTCGGCAGACTGGATAACGGCAAGATGGCTTTGCTGGGAATAACCCAGTGTCGCCCAGGGAAATCCCGAAAGGAAAAACGAGCGTACAAACTCAAGGGCTACCCACAGAACCGGCAGGGTCAGAACAATCGAGAGTTTCAGTTTTTCCCGAAGCCGGCATGCCGCCCAGGTTGCAGCCCCAAAAAACAAAGCCAAGTAAAAGACCAACAGCAGATAAGCAACCAGAGAAAAAACCGGAGGCAAGCGACCGTAGGTGGTCATGACGATGTTCAGCCAGTACAGAACCAGACCGAAAAAGCCCACCCCGGCAGAGAAACCGCTGCGAAAAGGGCGGGCGGACATGACCCTGAACAACGGAATCAATGCCACCCAAGCCACCGCAGCCAGTTCAATTCTGGGGAAAGAAAGGGCCAGAAACAGCCCGGAGGCAAAAGCCCAGAGGGTCGTATGGTCGGGTAAGAAGCGCCTCATACAGGTCGGATGTCGGATTCCTGCGCAGCCCCTTTCTCGGCTCGAAGGACTTTTACTTTACGTATTTTGCGCTCGTCGGATTCCAGGACTGTCATGACCAGATCCTCATCGCGGATCTCTTCCCCTTCCAGGGGCACGTGTCCCAACAGGTTAAACAGGTAGCCACCAACGGTGTCGAATTTTTCCCGAGGAATTGTAATTTCGAAATGATCTTCCAGTTCCTCGATATTCAGGCGGCCATCAACAATAACCGAACCATCCTCCTGCTCAAGAATCCATTCTTCTTCGACATCGTATTCGTCCTGGATATCGCCGATGATTTCCTCGATCAGATCTTCGATGGTGATCAGCCCGGAGGTTCCGCCATACTCATCGATAGCGATGGCCATATGGACCCGCTTGGTCCTGAATTCCTGCAACAGGTCTTCAATATTCTTGGTCTCGGGAACGAAATAAGGGGTCCGCATAACCCGGGCGATATTGACCTCAGCCTCTTTCCGCCCCCAGTATTTTAACAGATCCTTGGCGTAGACCACACCGACGATGCGATCATTGGTTCCTTCGTAAACCGGAATCCGTGAATGGCCGGAACCGATGATTGCGTCCAGGAGCTCTTTCAGGGTGGCATTCGTCGGGCAGCAGATCATATCAGTTCGCGGAACCATGACCTCGCGCACGATGGTCTCGCCGAACTCGAAGATGGAATGGAGCATCTCTCCTTCTTCTTCATTGATGAGCCCTTCTTCTTCGGACTCGTTGATCATCGCCTGCAGTTCCCGCTCGGTCATGGCCCGCCGCTTGCCGAAAAACAACCGGCGTAGAACCTCACCCCAGGAAGAGGCCCAGTTATTGGGACTGTCGTCGTCCAAAAACCCTTTCCTCCTTCGTTAATGTTATAGATCCTGCGGTTTCCGAAATCAGGCAAACAGCAGATGAAGAACCAACGTCACAGAAATCCCGAGACCCGCGCCGATGATTACTTCGCGAAAGGTATGAATTCGCAGCAAAAGGCGGCTGTGGCTGACCATGACCGCCATCGCCAGGACCAGCAGAGAAAGCACCGGATCGACCCCGGCCAGGATGATCGATGTGGCGATTGAAAAAGCCACCGCCGAATGCCCGCTCGGCATCCCCCCGTGAAGGGGCATTCCCTTGCCGAATCGGGCCTTGAGCAAGACCACCAGAATCGCCACGGCCAGAACCGAAATCACCGACAGCTCTTCCGGCGCCTGGCCAATACCGGAAATTCCTCCGGGCGACCAGGGCATCAGGTATTGGGACAAGGTGATATAGCCGATCACCACGGCGCCGATACTTGCTATCAGAACGGCGCCGGCGGCGACATCCTTGGCCCTTCTGGCCAGGAGATGATATTCTGGGGACACCAGATCCACAACGGTTTCGAGGGCGGTATTCACCAGTTCGGCAAACATCACCAGAATCACCGCGAAGGTCAGCAGGATGAACTCAAGCGCGGTGACCTTGAGCAGGCAGGCAAGCAGCAGAACCACCACGGCCGCCGCAAAATGGATGCGCATGTGCCGTTGGGAGCGGGCGGTCCACAATATCCCCTCAATGGCGCAATTGACCTTTTCCAGCCATCGGGAAGGTTTTATCCGGTCATTTTTCACGCGGCCAGAAACTCTTTTTGAATCAGGGCGAACAATTCCTGCTCACGCGCCTCCATGGCCCGGGCCTGCTCCGCGGTTCCCCGCTCGTGGTCGTAACCCAGCAGGTGCAGAATCCCGTGCAGCAGCAGAAAGTAGAGTTCGCTTTCAAAACTGACCCCGGCTTCCTCGGCATGCCGGGCGGCCGTATCGGCAGAGATCACCACGTCCCCCAGAAGCTCCGGATTCAAGCCGGCCCCCTCACCTTCCTGCATGGCGAAAGAGATCACATTGGTCGGGCGATCGCGATCCAGGTAGTCACGGTTGATCGTCCGGATCTCTTCGTCGTCGACGATAAGCACCGAAAGCTCGGCATCAGGACATTCCGAGGCGCTTAAGATCCTCCGGGCTACCTTTCGCAGGTTCAATTTCTTTATCTTTTGGCGCTTTTGCCGGTTCTCGATGTGTATCTTCACCATTTTTCCTCTTAACCGATTCCTTCTCCCGCTCCTTGTAGGCCGGCTCCGGATAGTCGATCCGGTGATGGAAAATCCCGGCCAAGATCCGATTGAAGCTCTTGGCGATATTGTGCAGATCCTTCAGGGTGAGTTCGCACTCGTCAAGCTGTCCATCAATGAAAATATTGTTGATGATCTTCTGGACCATCCCCTGGATCCGCGCCGGCGTCGGATCGGCAAGGGTGCGGCTGGCTGCTTCGACCGCGTCGGCCAGCATGATCAGCGCCGCCTCGCGGGTCTGCGGCTTCGGCCCCGGGTAACGATAATCCCTCTCGTCCACCTGCTGAACGCCAGGGTCCTCCTTGCTTTTGGCCTTGTCGTAAAAAAACTTGATCAGTGCGGTTCCATGATGTTGCCGGATAATGTCAACCAGCGGCTCACCCAGTTTGTTTTCCCGGGCCAGCTCCACAGCATCCTTAACGTGGGACATGAGAATCAGGGCGCTCATGGAGGGTGCCAGTTTGTCATGCTTATTTTCCTGATCGCGCATATTCTCTACGAAATAGAGCGGTTTGCGGATTTTTCCTATATCGTGGTAATAGGCCGCTACCCGAGCCAGCAGCGGATTGGCGTTTATTGCCTCGGCGGCAGCCTCAACCAGATTACCAACTATCACCGAATGATGGTAAGTGCCCGGAGCCTGAACCATAAGTTCGCGCAGGACCGGCTTGTTCATATTGGCCAGCTCAAGCAGCTTGATATCGGTGGTGTATTTGAAAATCGACTCAACCAGCGGAATGGTTCCGTTCACGATAACAGCGGAGAAGAAACCGCCGGTCAGACCAAAGCCGAACTTATACAGCAACTGAACATCGAAGGGACGGCCGGCCATTACATGAATGCCTAAAATCAACGCAACATTGATCATCGAAAGGCGCAACCCAGCCTGATAGAGGGTTGAGCGCTCCTTGCAGTGGCGTACCCAGTGGGCACCGGTCAGACTACCGATCAGCGCATAGAGGCAGATCACCAGACTGTTGCCGAAAAGAACTCCGAGAATCAGGGAGGAAAGAATGGCGAAAATCAGAGCGACTTCGGAATTCAGTACGATTCGAACCAGCATGGCCCCGACGGCAAAGGGGAACACATAATAGTAGCTGGATGATTCGATGTAGGGGAACGCGCTTTCAAGCGCTGTGGACATGAAAATAGCCAGCTTGATGAGTACAAAAAGCCCAAGAAAGGTGCCTACCAGAAAAAGCAGATCCCGGTTATTGGGGCGATATTTGCGGATATTGCGCCAACAGTAGCGATGGGTGCTGTAAAACAGCAGTAAAAAGCAAAGAAGCAGGCCCAGACCGGCACTCAAAGTACTGTAGTCACTGCCCATCTCCCGCAGGGCTTTGAGCTTTTTTATCTGCTCCTCGGAAAGGCGTTCCCCCTCCCGAACAATCATCTCACCCTTTTTGACTTGGAAAAGAACCGGGGTTACCGCCTCGCGTGCCTTCCGCTTGCGGGCCTCGGTTTCATTCTTATTAAAGGTCAGATTGGGTCGGAGTAGTTTCTGGGTCACCGCGAACAGGCCCTGACGCTGCCGTTCGGACAATCCCCGGATTTCTTTCAGTTCCTTTTTGAGACTATCTTGGGCGTCACCAAGCCCGATCACCTTGGAAAGGTCTTTTTCTTCCTTTTCGGCTTGCGATACCAGGTTCCGGATAATTATCCCCCGCTCCCGGTCCGCCTCAAAAAGTTGCAGGTTGCCAACGACCTTGCTGTTCAGGGCATTATCGATAGCGGTGCGAAGCGATTGATAAAACAGTTTCTCTTTAATCTGAATGGCTTCAGGCGGGTTTTCGTCCGGACCTTCCGTCGGTGCCTCGCCTTTGGCCAAAGACGAGTCCTGCTCCACGAAGGACAGAGCGGCGAGAATGCCTATTTCCTCGGAGTTGACACTCCCCCCCAGAAGGTTCTCCACTTCTTTGACCAGGGCTTCGCGGGGAATTCCCTTGGCGGCGCCGGCCTTAAGGGCCTTAAGCCCGGCGATCAGTCGATCGGCGATATCCTGGCCGGCTTTTGGATCAAAATCGTACAACGACAGAGTGGCCTCTTCAGCCTCCAGTCGTTTTTTTTCGGTAAGCGGCCGATCGGGAATCAGCAGATCCCTGGGGGCCTTGACATCACGCGAGGCAATATCCCCGGGCGTATAATAATCGGGGATAAAGCCGCCTTTGGGGATGATAATAAAGGTCAGGATGAGAGCCAACAAAACCAGCAACAGGTGGCGCTGGAACTGATCATCAATGGCAATCCCAAGCTTTCTGGAAGGCGAACTGCCTTTGGGTTTGCGCGATCCTGTCTCCTGCTTGCGATCGCTTTTTGTCATATGAGTCTGAACCTTTTTGATGAAATGCATGACAACCGGCCTGCGATTGCCATAGCGCCAGGAGCTGCCCGGCAGCAGACACCAACCCCTGGCGCTGCAGCCCCCCAACTCGATCAGTTCCCAAAAGCTGGTTTACTCTCCGGCAGCGGAAAAATGTTATTCTCGGGTCTCAACCGTCCTGGCTCGTTCATAGGCCTGAACAATCGATTGGACAATCGGGTGCCGGACCACGTCGCGATCGGAAAAGCGGTTGAAACAGATTCCCTCAACCCCCTCCAGAATCTTCATCGCCTGAACCAGACCGGAAATCCGGCCGGCCGGAAGATCTATTTGGGTGATATCCCCGGTAATCACTGCGCGGCTGCCGAACCCGAGCCGGGTTAAAAACATCTTCATCTGCTCTGCCGTAGTATTCTGCGCTTCGTCCAAAATCACAAAGGCATCATTCAAAGTCCGGCCCCGCATGAAAGCCAGGGGGGCGACCTCGACAACGCCTTTTTCAATCAGGGCCTGCCCTTTTTCAAAATCCATCATATCGAAAAGGGCGTCGTAAAGGGGACGCAGATAGGGATTAACCTTTTCCGCCACGTCACCAGGCAGGAAACCAAGCTTCTCCCCCGCTTCGACCGCAGGTCGAACCAGCACGATGCGACTCACATCCTTTTTCATCAGGCAGGAAACCGCCATTGCCATCGCAAGGTAGGTCTTACCGGTGCCCGCAGGGCCGACCCCAAAGACGACGTCGTTGTTCCGAATGGCATCGATGTAGGTTTTTTGGGCGAGACTTTTGGGCGATATGACTTTTTTTCGGGCCGAGATAAATATGGTGTCTAAAAAAATATTTTTCAGGTGTGCACGGGAATCGGCGCTCAGAATCCTGATGGCATAATCGATATCGGTGGGATATAGAGGGTACCCCTCCCTTAAGAGGGTATAGAGCTCCTCCAGCAGTCGCTGAACGAGACCGATCTGAACACGGTCGCCCTCGATGGACAGTTCGGCCCCCTTGGAGCCGATGCGCACGCCCAGAATTTTCTCGATCTGTTTGAGGTTCTTATTCTGCTGACCGAACAACTGGTTGGCCAGATGCGGGTCCTCAACGGCGAAATTAGCCCGAGTCTTACCTTTATTCAAAGAGATATCCCTTTAGTGGCGCGAAGATTCAAATTTGATAGATACCATTGTCACCCTATGAAATCAACGAAATTCATCCCATCCGGCAACCGGCCGACAACCTAAAAAGGGGTTCCAATTTCACAACATTATGCTATAAATGGTGCCTCAAAAACCGATGCCGCAAGGTCATCTACATCATTTTATCTCAAGGGGGCAACAATGAGTGAAATCGTCGATATCTATGCAAGAGAGATTCTCGATTCCCGGGGCAACCCCACCGTTGAGGTTGAAGTCTATCTCGAGAGTGGCTCCATGGGGCGGGCCGCGGTTCCGAGCGGCGCCTCGACCGGGGAGCGCGAAGCGCTTGAACTGCGTGACGGGGACAAGGGGCGCTATTTGGGCAAAGGGGTCGCCAAGGCGGTGGAGAACATCAACGAGGTGATTACCGAAGCCTTGATTGGCTGGGAGGCGTCCGATCAGGCAGGCATCGACCGCAAGCTGCTGGAACTCGACGGCACGGACTTCAAAAGCAATCTTGGCGCCAATGCCCTGCTGGGGGTTTCTCTGGCCTGCGCCAAGGCAGCGGCCGAAGACGCAGGGCTTCCACTGTATCAGTATATCGGCGGCTCCAATGCCAAGGAACTCCCCCTGCCCATGATGAATATCATCAATGGCGGAGCTCACGCCGACAACAATGTGGACATTCAGGAATTCATGATCATGCCGGCCGGCGCCGATTCCTTCAAGGAAGCTCTACGCATGGGGGCCGAAATTTTTCATGCCCTTAAAAAGGTTCTCAAAGCCAAAGGATACAATACCGCCGTCGGTGATGAAGGCGGCTTTGCGCCTGACCTGAAGAGCAACGAGGAAGCCCTTGAAGTGATCATGGAAGCCATTCAGGAAGCCGGGTTCAAGCCTGGCGAAGAAGTTCTTCTGGCTCTTGACGTTGCTTCCTCCGAACTGTTCAAAAACGGTAAATACCTCCTGGAAAATGAGGCGAATCCTGAAAAAACCGCCGCAGAACTGGTCGATTTTTACGAAGATCTGGTCAATCGCTACCCGATCGTTTCGATCGAAGACGGCATGGCGGAAAACGACTGGGAAGGCTGGAAGCTCCTTACCGAACGCCTGGGCAAAAAAATTCAGCTAGTGGGCGATGACCTGTTCGTTACCAATACCAGGATTCTCAAAGAGGGCATCGACAAAGGCATTGCCAACAGCATTTTAATCAAGGTCAATCAGATAGGCACCCTGACCGAAACCCTCGATGCCATCGAAATGGCCAAACGGGCCGGCTACACCGCGGTTGTTTCCCATCGAAGCGGAGAAACCGAGGACACCACCATTGCCGACCTTTCGGTGGCAACCAATGCCGGCCAGATCAAAACCGGCTCTCTATGCCGAACGGACCGGGTTTGCAAATACACTCAGTTATTGCGGATTGAAGACGAACTTGACGAGATTGCCATTTTTAACGGCAAGGATGTTTTTTACAACCTGCGCAGCCGATAAGAACAGCGCCGTCGTTCTGCTTGGCGGTAATAAAGAAAAAGCCCGCGGGACCTGATTTCCTGCGGGCTTTCTCTTTTTTATTGTCCGCTCTCAGGGACAACTACCGTTACAGGTCACATTTCTTCTGTCTTTTAGGCCTTTTTTCCGGTGAATAATTTATAAGTGCTCTTCTCCTTTTTCCGCTCAAGCAGCTCCTCGCGATCCATCCCAAGAAGCACCTTCTGCAAAACTCTTCGGTCCTGCTCCGGGAAATGGTCGTAAAGATCGGCCTGCAGGATCCCGGGGGACTTGGCAACTGCTTCAAGAATCCGGTTTTCAAGGGTCGGCGGACGCTGAGGTTTTGCCTTGACCGATTTCACCGGCGGCTGTTTTGTTTCGAGAGGCTTTTCTGCCGGAGCAGAACTCTTTTCAACTACCGACACGCGGGAATCATCTTTTTGGGGAGAACCTGGTTCGCTGCTTTTCCAGGTTGCCTCCTCCATCTCATGGCGGATATCCCGTTCAAGACCTTTAAGTTTTTGATATCCGTAAATCCCAAGCGCGGCCATTCCCGCAATTCCAACCAAAGACACAAAAAAACCCATCCAGCCCTCCTTGCCTAAGATGTTTTCACGACTTTTTCATCCTGCTCCGATTCAACGGCACCGGCCCCCTGGGAACCGGAATCTTCTTTTACGCCGAGAATTTCATTGACCCGATTTTTATCCAACACCTCTTCCTCAAGCAAAGCCTCGGCCAAGCTGTCAAGTTTGTGTCGATACTCTTCGATGATTTGGTCAGCGATCTGCTCCCCTTTTCTGACAATTTTATCGATCTCCTGATCGATCATCCAGGCCATCTGCTCACTGAAGGTTTTATCTGAGGCCAATTTTCGCCCCAAAAAGGGATGCTCCTCCCCACGGTTGACGGTCATGGGCCCAACCTTATCACTCATTCCCCATTGGCACACCATTTTCTCGGCCAAATCGGTAACCTGCTTGAGGTCATTCTGAGCGCCGGTTGAATAATCATTAAAAACGGCCTTTTCCGCCGACCGCCCCCCCAGGCTTACGGCAATCCTGGTCATCAGATAACGTCGCGAGTAATGATAACGATCATCCATCGGCAGCTGCTGCGTTACGCCGAGCGCCTGCCCTCTGGGAATAATGGTAACTTTGTGGATTGGGTCGGCTCCCTCGAGGTACTTGGCCACCAGGGTATGTCCCCCCTCGTGGTAGGCTGTGATCCGCTTCTCCTCTTCGGAAAGAAACAACTTCCGCTCCGCGCCCATGAGCATTCGATCCTTGGCCCGCTCGAGGTGGTCCATCCCGACCTGCTCACTATCTTCCCTGGCCGCAATAAGGGCGGCTTCATTGATCAGGCTTTCCAGGTCGGCGCCGCACATTCCCGGAGTTCCGCGAGCAATGACCCGCAAATCGACATTCGACTCGAGGGGAACTTTGCGGGTGTGGACTTTCAGAATTTCCTCCCTGGCCCTCCAATCGGGGCGCTCCACCACGACCTGACGGTCAAAACGCCCTGGCCGCAACAGGGCCGTGTCCAGAACGTCAGGCCGATTGGTGGCAGACATTACGACGACCTCTTCATGAGGATCAAAGCCATCCAATTCGGCCAGAAGCTGATTCAGGGTCTGTTCCCGCTCGTCATTTCCACCGCCCAGCCCCGTACCACGGGACCGACCAACCGCATCCAGTTCATCGATAAAAATAATACTTGGCGCCTGTTTTTTAGCGGTATTGAAAAGATCCCGAACCCTGCTGGCGCCGACTCCGACAAACATTTCGATAAACTGAGAAGCGGCGATGGAAAAAAACGGTACCCCAGCCTCGCCAGCCACGGCCCTGGCCATCAGGGTCTTGCCCGTCCCCGGCGGACCGACCAGAAGAATCCCTCTCGGAACTTTGCCCCCAATCCGGGTAAACTTCTTCGGATTGCGAAGAAATTCGACAATCTCCATCAGTTCCTGTTTGGCCTCTTCCAGTCCAGCCACATCTTCGAACGTCACCTGGGACTGCTCCCGGCTGTAAAGACGGGCACCGGATTTGCCAAAACTGCCCATAATCCCGCCACCGGGACCGCCCTTCCCTCGCATTCCCTTGAGAATAAACCACCATACACCGATAATCAGCACCCAGGGCAAAAGATAAATCAGAGCCGTCGCCCAGGCTGAAGGCTCTGGTTCGGGCTTAACGTTGACCTCAACCCCCTTGGAGTCCAACTGGGCCAGAATGTCTGAATCCTGAACCGGCGGAAGATTGGTTTCGAACCGGGAGAAATTTATTTCCGGAGGTTTTCCCTCGGGTCCAACTTTTACCCTCTCGGCTGGAAGTTCGATGGGGTTGCGGAATTCCCCGGAGATCTTGGTTCCTTCAAAGGTCAGCTTAAGGATGTTGTCGCGTTCAAGTTCTGATTTGAAACGACTGTAGCTTATAGCCGCTGGCGCGTCCGGTTTTTGCGGCGCATAGGCAACATAGAGATAATTAAAAGCGATAATCAGCAGCACCAGGACGATGAGCTGTTGTCGCAGGTTTTTGTTCATGCCGGCTCCGTTGGCTTCCAATAAAATGGAAGAGGCGATTCTCGGTCTAGCCCTTGAAGAATATTCGTCATGCAGGCACAAGAAAAGGGACCACCTACTTCGGCAACGCTGAGATCATCTATTCCCCCGTCGCCGATCCACAAGATAATTGCTCCCCGGGAGGGTTTTGACAAAATCCTTTATCTCGGCGGCAACCTGGGCAATTTCTGTGGGAGACTTGATGTTCCGGTGAGCGTCACTGACGACTGCAATAGAGATGGTCATAATCGGAAAGCGCCTCTCGACCCCGTAGCGGTCCGTTCCATCGATATATCCGCTTTTTCGATCCGCCGAGGAGTAGTGTTCGGGTATCAGACGATCGAACTCACGGATGATGTGATTGCAGGTATCAGGAACGTTTTCGGGCGAGGTGATCAACACAAAATCATCCCCACCGATATGCCCCACAAAATCATCCTCTCTGCCGAAGGCCTTTTTCGAATTATATATCAGTTCGCCGGTGACTTTGATGACTTCGCTTCCTTTGGCATAACCGTACCGATCGTTGAAGGCCTTGAAGTTATCGAGATCGATATAACAAAGGGCGTATTTTTCTCCGCGGCGCATTTTGTCGATAAGAGCCCGCTCTATGGCAATATTGCCTGGCAGACGCGTCAGGGGACTGGCATCCAGGCACATCTGCTCATACTGCTTGAATTTTTTTGCCATCGTCGATAAATCGCTGGACAGATCTCCAATTTCATCCCGGCTTTTAATTTGGGGATCAAGATCAAAGGCGCCCTCGGCAATCAGGTGCGTGGCATATTTGAGTTTGTTCAGGGCCGAAGCAATATGTGAGACGGCAAACAGAGCCAAAGCCAGACCAGCAACCAGGCCAACCCCCCCCAAAGCCGCGATGACCACCATCGAATCTCTGACTTCAGCGGAGATCTCCATAAGACGTCCGTTGAGCAAATGCACCGAGGCATCCGATTGATCGCGGCCCACCAGGGATAACAGCGTATCCAGACTGGAAGAGGCCTGGTTAAAGGCGGAAATGGAAAAAAAAGAGACGGCCACCAGGAAGGAAGCCAGAATGAAATATCCTGAACAGAGCTTGAGGGTTACCGAAAAACGCATCGGGAAACTCACTTTTCCCCTTTAAAAAACCGCGGACAGGGACTCGCTTGTGCCAGCATTGTCAATCCTGCCCTCCCCCCTTTACCCGATGTCCCTGTCAGGATTTAGGGTTGAGTGGCAGGAAAAAACATATCTCAAAAATTGAAGGCGGCGGGATTCTCCGCCGCCTTGAGTTGCCTCTATTTTATTCTTCGGGTATCTCCGAAGCGCCCTCCTTTTCCTTGAACCATTTGTCAAACCAGGTCCGATGGTCTTTTTCAGCCAGGAGTTGAAGATCTCTGGGGCCCAGCCAGACGCCGCCACAATTGGGGCATTTATCCATCGGAACCCCCCTGAATTCCATAGCTTGTATGGGTTCGCCACATTTCGGGCAACGATTTTTGCATTGCTCGCGAATCAGAATTTCGCGGGTCTCTTTTTTCATCTTTTCGATTTTTTCTTTTTCCTGCTTGTAAAAATACTGGTTTTCCAGTGCTTTCTTTCTTTCCTCCCAAGCATCGGTCATGGCAGAACTCCCCTGAAATCATTGCTATTTTTAATTTAAATTATACAGAATGCTGCTAGCTTGGCAAGCATCCGGATTAATAATTGACTACCACCCTGAAGGAAACGGTCCTAAGCCACTGGCGGCTACACCTGACAATCAACCTGGAGACAGTAACAACCGGCTCCAAAAGCGGCCCCCTTACCGAGGTTCATCAACGAACCAAGGTAAAGTATCGAGGAAATTTCCTCCAATGCCTCACCCCGAAGTCGGAGTTCGCCACAAAGTCCCCCCAGGTCCTGCTTATGGTTCTTTCCTTCAAGAATCCTCCAGTCATGCCAGGCCAGGGTGTTACTCACCTCCTCCACCCGCTTGACCGCACCAAGAAGACGAGCCGGCTCGCTAATCGGCTCCACCCCATAACAGGCGTAGATCATGGAGGTTACCCGTCGCAGAACAAAGGGAAAAAGCTGGTGAAACTCCGCTTTGAAAAGTGGCCTGCCGCGGGAAATGAGCCGTGCCGGAGTGACGATTTTCATCCACAGACCTCCGGATAAAGATTCTATCCTGCTCAACCACCAGGTCGCATCGCAGATGGGCGGTGCCAGGGTTTCCCAATCCTCTCCCGACTCCCATATCTGCAGACGATTCCCAACGGGATCTTCCCCGACAATCGAATTCAGTTCAAAGATTCCTTCGCCGCGATGAAACCCCGACGAACCCATTCCACTGAGAACCTTGCCGAATTCCGATAGGTATTGAATCCCCCGGCCCCAGAAGGCGATCCGCAAGTCAAAAAGATCCCCGGCTTCGTAGTTGATCCAGGTGTCCGGATCGGGAATTATGGCAAAAGGCGGTCCCGGACGCTGATAACGCTTTAATGCCACCGGATCGTCGGGCAACGGCGGGTCAAAGAGACTTTGAAAACTCTCTCTGCTTCGGGAATCGCTGAATTCGGCTGCCCCCAACGCAAACTTGGCAGCGCGGCGGAGGTCGCGGCGCAAGCGCAGGGCGGCCTCCGGCCCTACCCGGTAGGTTTCCTGAAACTCCAGCTGAAAATGGATCAGGGAAAATTCAATTTTTTCCAGGGATCTTAGCGCAGTGTCCATGACCGTTGAAGCATAAAAAAAGCGTGACCGTATCGGTAGCTATACCGGCGAGCATTCACCTTTTCTGCAAGAAAAAGCGCTTCAGCGTCACATGTAACATAAAAACAGTTGGCAGGGATGGTATTTTTAGCAAGAAAAAGGCGGGCCATGCGGCCC
>NPID01005349.1_pt4 | contig 20066 bp, 16 predicted proteins | sample 8637491 | NCBI WGS metagenome assembly NPID01 (sample SAMN07420843, study PRJNA396082) | bioreactor metagenome | isolation source: sample BA6 brine-fed electro-methanogenic bioreactor BA | place: Japan: Kochi | collected 2016-06-14 | reverse complement strand
AGTAGATAGGTTTTCTCTTCATTGGCAACTAACATTAGCGCTTCTAGACGGCGTAAAACGCGATCACTCCGCCACTCCCTTGCTAGGTGGATAACTGCATTAACAATATTACCTTGGTGCTTATCCAGTTGTTGTTCAAAGAGATCTCGTAGGGTAATAGCGTCAGCGGTACTGCCGGCGAAGCCTGTGATAACTTTATGTTTTTGCAGACAGTTTACTTTGCGGGCGGTGCCCTTCATGACGGTGTTGCCTAGGGAAACTTGACCGTCACCGCCAACGACGATTTGATCACCACGGCGTACTGATACAATTGTTGTCATAGAGACTGACCTTATTGAGGTTCGAATACCCTTGATATGGGATGCCTAGTGGCGTATTTCAAGGGTGGACCACAAAAAGCCATTATTCTATGCGTATTGTCATCGCATTAATGTTTAGGCGAGCGAGTTTGTCGTGGGCTTTATTCATCGCCGAGCGGTTGTCAAATGGCCCCACTCTAACGCGATACCAAACACCGTTTTGTCCATCCGATTTGTTGGTATGTACGTTCGGTAGTCCGGATAACAGGAGTTGTGCCCGCATCTTTTCAGCATCAGGCTCACTTCTAAATGAGCCCGCTTGTAGAACATAACGCTTATCCAGCTTGGCATCTTTGGGGGTTGATTTATAAGCTTCTACTTTTGAAGGAGTGACCTCGTTTTTACGTAATAGCTCATAGAATTCATATTTATTGCCGACGCTTTCTTCGCTAGCTGGTGTTGAGTTTTCAACAACGGGCGTTGCGTTCGAGTCTGTACTTGCAGCAGGGGCAGGTTTTTGCTGCGGTTTGGGGGCGGGTGCTTTAGTTGTGGTTTGTGTTTTTGCTGGTTGTGGTTTTTGAGCTATAGGCTTCTGGGGCGTGCTGCCAGAGTGTTTTTGTGTCGCGACAGGCTGAGTCTGTGGCGTGACACTGATAAGCTGATTAAGCATATAGACTAAGCCTGCCAATGCCAGCAGGCTCAGTAACGCGAGTTTCCATGGCTTACGCTTTGGTGGAGTTGCCGCGGGTTTTGTCCGAGGTTTAGCGGCTGGCCGAGAAGGGCTGGCCGCTGAGCGTTTTCGGGATTTTTGGACAAAATCTTTGCGTGAAGCCATGGTGCTCTCCCGATTACATCTGCTCAGGCGCGCTGACGCCTAAGAGTGTCAGGCCGTTATAGATAACCTGTCGAGCGGCTTCGCTCAATGTTACCCGGGCATTGCGTAAATCGGCTTCCTCAATAAGCATTTTGTTCGCGTTGTAGTATGAATGAAAGTCATTCGCTAACTCACGAAGGTAGTTTGCTAATTGATGGGGCTCGTAGTTGAGAGCTGCGTGAGTGAGCACCTCTGGGTATTTAGATAATTTTGCAATGAGGTCTTTTTCATACTCCGTGTCTAGTTTATCTAGATTGGCTAGCCCTGCTTCGCGATCCCAAGCCCACCCTTGCTCCGCAAGTTTACGCTGTACCGAGCAGACGCGAGCGTGAGCGTACTGGATGTAGTAGACGGGGTTATCTTTTGACTGTGATTTGGCCAGCTCTAGATCAAAATCCATATGCTGGTCTGCTTTGCGGGTCACATAGAAGAAGCGGCAGGCATCATTGCTGACCTCTTCACGAAGTTCACGTAGCGTTACGAAAGAGCCTGAACGAGTGGACATTTGAACGCGCTCTTCGCCGCGGTACAGGATGGCAAATTGTACCAAACGCACGAGAAGTCTTTCTGGATCATAGCCCAATGCTTGGCAGGCTGCTTTCATGCGGGCGATGTAGCCATGGTGATCCGCGCCCCAAATGTAGAGTACTTTGTCAAAACCACGCTCAAATTTGTTCATTAAATAGGCGATGTCTGAAGCAAAGTAGGTGGTTTGGCCATTAGCTCTTCGGACCACACGATCTTTATCATCGCCAAAGTCTGTGGATCGGAACCAAAGATTGCCTTCCTCTTCGAATAGATAGCCATTTTCTTGTAGCTTGTTCAGTGCGCTATCAACATCGCCGTTGGTGGTTAGGCTGCGCTCTGAAAACCATTCCTGATAGGTGACGCCGAACTCAGACAGGTCATCACGAATATCCGTTAAGATGGAGTCGAGTGCTGCATCAAAGAAGATGGCGTAACCTGCTTCGCCGAGTAACGCTTTTGCACGTTCGATCAGCGCATCAATGTGTATTTCTTTATCGCCCCCTGCTGGTTCGTCAGCAGGAATGTCTAGCATCACGTCCTCAGGGGAGTGGTTAAACGCATCGCTGTGGTTGTTGTGGACCGCTGCAGCAATGTCGTAAATATAGTCGCCTTTATAGCCGTTGCTAGGAAAGGTGATACCGTTACCTGCTTGTTCGAGATAGCGAAGCCATACACTGGTGGCAAGAATGTTCATTTGACGGCCAGCGTCATTGACATAGTACTCACGTTCAACAGGTACGCCTGCTGCTTCCAGTAAGTCGGCTACAGAGGCACCATAAGCCGCACCGCGCCCGTGGCCAACATGCAATGGGCCTGTCGGGTTGGCAGAAACAAATTCCACCTGTGTTCTTGCTGTTTCTTTTGCAAGGCCTCGGCCGAATTTGTCTTTTTGCGCCAATATCTGCGCAACAACGGCTGCGGTTGAAGCTTGTGTAACAAAGAAGTTAATAAACCCGGGTCCTGCGATTTCAGTTTTTTCTAAGGTATCTGACTCCGGGAGTGCATCTACAATCAGCTGCGCTAATTCACGAGGGTTTCGTCGGGCCGCTTTTGCCAAAGTAAGGGCGATGTTTGAAGCAAAGTCACCGTGGGTTTTATCACGGGTGTTCTCCACCATGATCTGTGGTTGTGTGTCGGCAGCCAGCGTGCCGTTGTCGCCCAGTGTTTTAATCGCTGCACTGATCAGATCTGCAATATGCTGTTTCATTTGGCTGTTGTTACCGGTCCGGGGAAATTACGATCAATAAGGAACCGGCTATTATCCCCTGTTGGCGGGGTTATGTTAACCCCCTGCCAACAGAAGTCGTGAAGAAATTGCTTAGATTCTGAACCTTTGGATCAGTTCTCGTTGTATCTTGGCAATTCTTAATAAGGTTGAGCTACTTTCTGATGCTTTGGATGCACCCTCGGCCGTCTCGGTTGCGGCATGGTTGATGCTGACCAGCGTTCGGCTTACTTCTTGTACGGCCGTGCTTTGCTGAGAGGCGGCTTCTGCAATGTGGGTATTCATATCTCGAATCGTCTCTATGGCCGCGCGCATCGCTTTTAGCGCATCGCTGGAGGATTGAGCATACTCAACACATTCCGTTGCTTGGTCGTGGCTTTCATGCATACGCCCGGCGACACTTCGAATCCGCATCTGCATGCTGCCGACCATAGATTGAATCTCTTCTGTGGAGTTTTGTGTACGGCTGGCAAGCTGTCTGACTTCATCAGCTACTACGGCGAATCCACGACCATGATCCCCGGCCCGAGCAGCCTCTATGGCAGCGTTAAGGGCAAGTAGATTGGTTTGTTCTGCGATGGTGTTGATCGTTTCTAATATGGTGTCGATCTTCTTGCTATCTTGCTCCAGCTCGTTGGACGCGCTAACCGCTTCTTCTATAACGGAGGCTTGGGAGGTAATACTTGATCGGGTGAGCTCCATTTTGTTATCTACATCGCTGCTGAGTTCTTCACAGTGTTGCACGGCTGACAGAGTAGAATCTGAGTGATGAGAAACTTCTGATACGGTATTTTCCATTTCCGTCGCGGCAGATGAAGTCATCTCCAGTTGCTGGCTCTGTTCTGCCATAGCTGCTTTTGCTTCCCTACTAATATTGGCATTATCTTCAGCAACTCGCGAAAGCTCTTGTGAGTTGTTGATAACTTGCTGAAGGATATCTTGCAGCCCGCTGACAACGGTATTCAAACTGCCGCCGAGCTCGCCAAACTCGTCCTTGCGTTGATCATCAAAGCGAACCGTTAAATCGCCACCGCCTACAGAAGTTAACTGAGTTTGTATAACGGTCAGAGGTCTGCGAATGGCATTAAAGACGATCCAGCCAACAAGTAGAGCGATTAATAAGCCTGCTGCACTCAATCCATAAATGAGGGCTTGGCTGGTTTTGATCGTGCCTGCCGCCTGAGTTTGTGCGCTTTCTGTTTGTTGATATGACAGGCTGAGTACTTCACCCAGCGCTGTTTCCGCATTATTTAAGTGAGACTCCGCTTCATCCATTTTGGCTTTGAGGTTTTTGCTAGTGTTGTCTTGACGGATATACACACCTAGCAGGCCGATCTCTTCATTAATGGAACTCTCAATGCCAACAACGCTGCCTTCTATACGTTCAGCTTCCTTGTCGAAAGATAGAAAAGTCTGATAGTTTTCGCGTAATAGTTTCTTTAACTTCAGTGCTGTTTTCTTAAGGGTGTCGATATTGTTGGTTTTTTGATAAATGCGAGTGGCGAGTCTAACTCGATTGACGGTTCTCATCAGTGCACGAATACTATCCAGTGCATCTTGAGGAGGGTTGGTTGTGAGGTAGCGCTGGCCCCAATTGGACATCGAGTCAATTTGTGCCTGAAACATCTGGGTTTCGGTAATGATTTCGCTGTTTAACAGCGTTCGTTCACCGTGTAAAATTTGAACCTGTTGCGCCGTTTCGGCATATTTTTGCGCGGCTTCCTGTGTCTTACTGAGGGCATTGAACAGTTCGCTGCCTTCTTGTTGTGAGCTTTTTAGTTGTTCTAATGCGGTTTTGAAATCTCCGTATTGCTTTTCAAAGTTTTCGCTGTGTGTCTGGAAACTGTCTTCTCGACTATTCAGGTACTTGAGCAGAGATTGATTTGCTTGGTTGAGTACTAAAGTCTGCTGGTAGCTGCCTGTTAATTGAGGAATGGATTGGTTAGACACTACATGCAATTGCTTGTTAATTTCTCCAATGCCTTGAATCCCTCCTGTCCCGACGATCAGTATCGTGATAGCAAGAACAGCAAAACCCAGAATGATTTTCTTTGATATATTCATCTGTATTTAATCGCTTTTATTATTAGACTTTAAACGTAAGGGTAACTCATTACGTCGGCCGATACTCCAAAAGCATTAATATTCAGTTAAGGTCGTATGGGTCGACATCTATTGACCATCGAACCCTGTTCGCCAGAGGATGGTCGGTTAATAATAAGCATAGACTACTTAATGTATTTTGCAGCAATGGACGGTGAGTTGCCGAGAGAAGTAATTGTGCTCTGAAGACGCCCGCTTTCTTTTCCATGGGTGATGGGAAAGGGCCGCTCCACTGAATGCACTCAGGGAAGTTGATCTGTTGCTCTCTAATGCTCTGTAAAAATGCCTCTGCTCTGCCGGATTGTGTAGCTTCTGCCCGAATAATGGCCAAATAGCAAAAAGGTGGGAGATGGAACTTTTGTCGTTGTGACAGCTCTTCCAATGCAAACTTCTCGTAGCCTTGCTCAGTAAGCAGTGTAAGTAGTGGGTGGTCACCATGATGGGTTTGTAAAATGACGCTCCCAGGATGATCTGCTCGTCCTGCGCGGCCTGCAACTTGAATGATCATTTGTGCAGTCCGTTCCATGCCTCGAAAGTCCGTACTAAATAATCCGGCGTCGGCATCGAGAATAGCGACCAAGGTGACCTTGGGGAAGTGGTGCCCTTTGGCCAGCATTTGTGTGCCCACGAGAATGCAGGGTGAACCGGTGTTGACTCTGTCCATAATTTTAGACATTGCACCTTTTCGGGATGTGCTGTCTCTGTCCACCCGAATAACAGGAGTATTGGGGAATAAGCTCGCGAGTGTTTGCTCCGTACGTTCTGTGCCTGCTCCCACGGGCTTTAAATCTTGGCTACCGCAGTTGTCGCACTGTTTTGGGATGGGGCGTTGACTGTCGCAATGATGACAGTGCAAATGAGGGGGTGAGTGATGCAGTGTCATGCGTGCATCACAGCGGCGACACTCGGCCAGCCAGCCGCAGTCGTGGCAGATTAGGCTCGGTGAAAAGCCTCTGCGATTAATGAAAACCAGTACTTGAGTGCCTTGGTTGAGGTGTGTGCGGATAGCCCCAAGTAAAGCGGAGGATAAGCCGTTATTTAGTGGCTGCTTTTTAATATCTAGTAACTGAAAATCAGGTGCATTGGCGTTGCCTGCACGTGCTTTTAGTGTGAGGCGCTGATAGCGATTTAGCGTGCAGTTTTGTAATGACTCTAGTGAAGGTGTTGCGCTGCCAAGAATGATAGGGATCTGCTCGGCGTGTGCTCTAACGACAGCCAGATCTCTTGCGGAGTAGCGAAAGCCTTCCTGTTGTTTGAAGGAGGAGTCATGTTCCTCGTCCAGTATGATAATGCCCGGTGATTTAAGAGGTGTAAAAATGGCAGAGCGTGTTCCAATCACGATAGGGGCTTCTCCCTGCGTTGCCTGAGACCATGCGTCAAAACGCTGTTTATCTGTTAAGCCAGAGTGGAGAACGGCCACGGGTACGCGGAATCGACTCTGGAATCGTTTTACGGTTTGTGGTGTCAGACCTATCTCTGGAACGAGGATTAGCGCTTGCAAGTTCTGTTTTAAATAGTGATGAATAGCCTGAAGATAGACTTCAGTTTTTCCTGAACCGGTAATGCCATCAAGTAAAAAGGTGTTAAACCCTTGTTGCGAAGTGATCTTTTGCAGGGCTGTGGATTGCTCGGTGTTTAAGGTAAGGGGCACTTCTTTGAGAAGGTGTTCTGTAGCGGGGAGTGCATGGGTTAGGCGTTCCTGCTTGATGAACCCTTTTTGAAATAGTGTAGATAGGAGTTGCGTGGCGCCACCTTCCGCTTTTATGGCTTCTTTGCTTATGCCATGAGGGTGTTCTGCAATAAGTTTAAATAGCTCTCTTTGCTGATTGGCTCTTTGGGGGATATCGTCAACGGTAAAATGCGGTACAGCTTTCCAAATAAAGGTGTGGCTGGGTTCGTTAAGGCCGCCTTTGCGTAAATAAGTGGGGAGAGACTGTAAGGCGGCCTCACCTACGGGATATTGATAATAATCGGCGGCCCACAGTGCCAAGTCTAAAATATAGCTGGGTTGTGGTGGATGCAGATCCAGCACGTCAAGCGCAGGCTTAAGCTTTGAGAAAGGAACATCGGTTTTGTCGGTTATCTCTACAATAAGCCCAATGACTTCTCTTCGCCCAAATGTAACACGTACCCGTAAGCCTCTTGCCAGTGTGTCGGTTTTGTACGCGATAGGCGGTAGGTAGTCGAACAGCTTTCTCAGCGGAGAGGGAATGGCGACGCGAAGAATTTTCATGTGCTTCCTGAATATGCAATGGAGAGGCTAGTCTAAGGGGTTTTCTCTTAGGATTAAATGCTCATAAGTTATTGCGAACGGGGTAACTCATCCGTATAATCTTCCGCCTGTCAATAATAGGCTGGTTTCTGCCAGTGTATTTTTAATCTTTGTACGGTGCTTGGCGCAAGTGATCAGGTGGCGGTGCAGAAACTACTCTCGAGGTTAATGATGAAAGCGGATATCCATCCTAAGTATGAAGGCGTTACCGTTACGTGTTCTTGCGGTAATGAAATGAAAATACGTTCCACTATGTCTAATGACATGCACGTTGACGTATGCAGCCAGTGTCACCCTTTTTATACTGGTAAGCAAAAAGAAGCTACTTCAGGTGGCCGTATTGATCGATTCAACAAGCGTTTTGGTGGCATCGGTACCAAGTCTGCTTAATGCTAAGGCATTCTTTCAAAAAGGCACTCATATTGAGTGCCTTTTTTGTATCTGGGCTAGGCGTCACTGCGGCTGAGGCTGGGTGTGCGTTTCCTTCCCAATCGGAGCGTGTGTCTGTTCGACAAGTGCTGGATGGCGATACATTGTTATTGTCTGATGGTCGTCGAGTGCGTTTGATCGGTATTAATGCTCCCGAATTGGATGATCTTGGTGATTGGCGTCAGTGGGCTTATCAAGCCCAAGTTGCTCTTGATGCATGGATATTCGATAGTAGAGGTAATGTTGTTATCTATCCTGGGCAGGAGAAGCGAGATGCATATGGGCGAGTGCTTGCTTATGTGTCAGATGTTGATGGGGTAGATCTAGCAGAACGTCTGCTTAGGAAAGGGTTGGCTTTTTCTATTGCGATTGCGCCTGAAGTCAGGAAGAAACGTTGTTATTTTTATGCGGAGCAGATAGCGCGTAAGGCGCGGGTGGGTGTTTGGAAAAGTCAGCTGACTCAGGCTCAAAACCTCAAGAGCGAAGGGTTTGCTCTCTTGAAAGGGCTCGTGACCCATCAATGGCGTTTGAAAACAGTTGATGTGCTAGTTCTTGATAATAAGCTGGCGGTGGTGTTTAAGCGCACAAGAGTGCCAGACAGTATGCTTGGTCAGGCAGTCGAAGTTCGCGGTTGGGTTGTTGCGCGCTCATTTAAAAGAGGTAAGCTCTCTTTTCCTTATACGATCTATTTGAATGACTATGACAACTTATTGCTTCTAGAGCAGGGTTGACGAGGATCAAATGATACCTTTGGTTCCTTATTTGGGCACTTTGGGAGGTTGTTCGCATTCTGGCTTTTCTATATGATTGAGCGTCCGTCTTTTGTTAAAAATTGGAAAAGCAACCATGTCTGAAGATCTAAAACAAGCGGCATTGGATTACCACGAGTTTCCTCGTCCAGGTAAAATTAGTGTCGAGCTGACAACCTCAGCTGCAACTGCCCGTGATCTTGCGTTGGCTTATAGCCCTGGTGTAGCGGAGCCTGTCCGCGAAATTGCCAAAGATCCCGATAATGCCTATCGTTATACAGCCAAGGGTAACTTGGTGGCAGTGATCTCAAACGGTTCTGCTATTCTGGGTCTGGGCGATTTGGGTCCATTGGCTTCTAAGCCAGTCATGGAAGGTAAATCGCTGCTGTTCAAAAAATTCGCTGGTATCGATTCTATCGATATTGAAGTGGATGCTGAAAGCCCGCAGGCTTTCATTGATACAGTTGCACGTATTGCAGAAACGTTTGGTGGTATTAATCTTGAAGATATTAAGGCACCAGAGTGTTTCGAGATTGAGCGTGCTCTGATCGAACGTTGCAACATTCCTGTTTTTCATGATGATCAGCACGGCACAGCTATTGTGACTGCCGCAGGCATGATCAATGCATTGGAATTGGCAGGGAAAAAACTTGAAGACGCTACTATCGTTACCCTAGGTGCAGGTGCGGCAGCAGTAGCATGTATGAAGCTGCTGTTGAATATGGGAGCCAAGGTTGAGAATATTTATATGCTTGACCGTAAGGGTGTGATCCACTCTGGCCGTAATGACCTGACTACCGAGAAAGCAATTTTCGCAACAGAAACAGATAAGCGTACATTGGATGACGCGATCAACGGTGCTGACGTTTTTGTTGGCCTGTCTGGTCCTAATCTTCTGTCTGCAGAGCAACTGAAAATGATGGCAGACAACCCTGTGGTGTTTGCTTGTGCTAACCCTGATCCTGAAATTCGTCCGGAAGTGGCTCATGAAGCGCGCTCTGACGTGATTATTGGAACAGGTCGTTCCGACTTCCCTAATCAGGTTAATAACGTATTGGGCTTCCCATTTATCTTCCGTGGTGCGTTAGATGTTCGTGCATCGACAATCAATGAAGAGATGAAGGCTGCTGCTGTACGTGCTTTGGCTGATTTGGCTAAAGAGCCTGTTACTCAGGAAGTGCTGGATGCCTATGGACTGGAATCATTGGAATTTGGGCGTGATTACATCATACCTAAGCCTACAGATTCTCGCTTGTTTAGCGCACTATCAATGGCAGTTGCGCAAGCTGCGATTGATACGGGAGTGGCACGATTGCCTTTGCCTGCTCACTATCCTTTGACTACATTGGATGCGCTTTATAAATAAGAGTGCTTAGTCCAAATAGAAAACCCGGCATTGCCGGGTTTTTTTATGTATTGAGAATAGTTAAAATATCTCTTCAGTTGATGATCCCGAAGGGCTTCCACTGCTGTATGTGCTCTCTCTTGGTGTTTGAGTGGCTTTGAAGTACTCAAAAATTGTGCCTGGTTGCCCGGCATTGGCTCGTAGGCCTGTCGTAGGGTCGATTCTGAGCTGGATGATTCCCTCCGGTTGTGGAATGGGGGACTCGGGTTGGTCAGCAAGCGCTGCTTTCATAAAGTCGATCCAGATAGGTAGGGCTGCAGTACCGCCATACTCCGACCGGCCTAATGGGGCGGGTTGATCATAGCCTACCCAGGCGCTGGCAACAATCTGGTTGTTGAAGCCTGTAAACCATGCATCTTTCTGTTCGTTGGTTGTGCCAGTTTTGCCTGCAAGATCATTACGCTCTAGTACTCTGGCTTTAGTGGCTGTGCCTCGTTGGATTACATCCTGCAGAATACTGTACAAAAGGAAGTTGGTTTGCTTATCCATAATCCGCTGTGCAATGGGCATCTGATTGTTATCAGATGTTTCAGAACAAGTCTCACAAACCGTAGGGTGTTGGTTGAGGTAGATGGTGTTGCCATTTTGGTCATCGATTCGGTCGATAAAATAAGGTAGTACTTTATAACCGCCATTTGCAAAAGATGCGTAACCTGTCACTAGTTCGAGCGGCGTGACGTCGGCGCTTCCTAGAGAGAGGGATAGGTTTTGAGGGAGCCTAGCAGCATCAAAGCCAAAACGTGTTAAATACTCGATTGCATTGCTGATCCCAATGGATCTCAATAGTCTGATTGAAACGAGATTGCGAGACTTATATAGCCCCACCCGCAATCGTGTAGGGCCTGAGAAGTTTCGGCTTGAGTTCTCTGGTCTCCATCCGCCATCCATTCCATCATCTTGCGTAACAACTGGAGCATCGTTGATGATGCTTGCTGGGGTGAAGCCGCTTTCCAGTGCAGCTGCATATATAAAGGGTTTAAAGTTAGATCCAGGCTGGCGATGGGCTTGTGTGACGCGATTAAACTTATTGTGAGTGAAACTAAATCCCCCTACTAATGAGCGAATCGCGCCAGTTTGTGGAGTAAGTGCTACCAGTGCACCCTGTACTTTTGGAATTTGGGTGAGCTCCCATGTGTTCTCTGTTGTGTTGATAATTCGTATCAAGTCTCCAGGGGTGACTACATCGCTGGCAGTTTTTGGCGAAGGGCCGGTGTAGTTGACGGTCTTGAACGCTTTAGCCCATTTCAATCCATCCCAGTTAATTAATACGGTTTCACCTGTTTTTCGAATGACTGTTGCGCTGTCTTCTGTGGTTTCGAGCACGACCGCAGGCTCTAGTTTTGCAAAGCTGCTCTCATCTTTGAGTAGCTCGACGATCTCCGGTATTGATAAGTCAGTAATGTCTACCTGCTTCTCGGGGCCTCTATAACCGTGTCGTTTGACATAGGCGATCAATCCGTCTCTTACCGCTAGGTTGGCGCTGGTTTGCATCTTGCTATCGATCGTTGTGTATACGGTAAAGCCGTCGGTATATAGCTCCTCTCCGTACTTTCCATACAGTTCGCTACGCACCATTTCAGCTATATAAGGGGCGTACAGCTCGATTTCCTTTGTGTGGTATTTGGCTGTCACTGGCTTGGCCTGAGCTTCCTTCATTTGTTCGTTGGAGATATACCCAAGACTGTGCATTCTTTCCAGTATCCAGTTTCTTCGTTCCAGTGCTCTGGTTGGATTGGTGATAGGGTTGAAAGCGGAGGGGGCTTTGGGTAACCCGGCAATCATGGCCAGTTGCTCAAGAGGGAGTTCGTCGATGTTTTTTCCATAATAGACATTGGCTGCTGCTTGGATACCGTATGAGCGATGTCCTAAATATATCTTGTTAATATATAGCTCTAGAATTTCTTGTTTTGACAGCGACTGCTCAATTTTTAGGGCTAGTAATATCTCGTTAAACTTGCGCTCGAATGTCTTATCTCGAGTTAAGAAATAGTTTTTAGCAACCTGCATGGTTATGGTTGAGCCGCCGCTTTGTATCTTGCCGGTTGAGGCTAGTTGGTAAGCTGCGCGAGCTAAGCCGATAACGTCAATGCCGGGATGCTCAAAGAAACGGCTGTCTTCTGCTGCTTGTAGTGCTTTAATGAACTGATCTGGAATCTCTTTAAATGAGATGGGTGTGCGCTTTTTCTCTCCAAACTCAGAGATGAGCTTTCCATCCGCAGAGAGTACTTTAAGGGGGGTTTGTAGTTTGATATCTCTTAGGGTTTCAACATCCGGTAGATTGGGAGCAAAGTGTTGGTAGATCCCGAAGGCTGCAACAGCGCCCGCCAAAATAGCGATAATACCGAGTATTAGAAAGAAACGAAGGAGCGATTTTAGGATGCGCATTGGTAGCCTTAAACTTTTTTCTGAGAAAAATGCATTATATCGACGCTAATATAGCCTCTCTAGATGAATTAGAGTTTAATTTTTCTTCATTTATAGCTAAAGTCTGTATATAAGGCGTAAATCTATATCTTTAAAGGGAAAACACGTGGTCATGTTCTTCGGAAAGAAAGCGGCTAGCTGGGTTGGAGTAGATATCGGCTCCTCGTCTGTTAAGCTTGTAGCTTTATCGAGACACGGCAGCACAATAGGGCTGGATGCCTATGCTACCGTATCATTGCCTCCAACAGCTGTTGTCGATGGTAGTGTTCAGGAGGTTCAGCCTGTAGCTGAAGCCATTAGCCGGGCTGCCAAAATATGCGGTCTTAAACAGGCGCTAGCGGTGGCAGCGGTTCCTTCTTCAGCTGTTATCATTAAGCGCATGGAATTGAGTAAAGCATTCACTGAGATCGAGCTAGAAGATCAGGTTAAGGTTGAAGCTGATCAATTTATTCCCTATCCACTAGACGAAGTTGCCTTGGATTTTGAGGTTATAGGCGAATCTAGGGCGCATCCTGATCTTAATGAGCTTTTGCTTGTGGCATGTCGTCGAGATGATGTTGATCAGCGCGAAGATGCTATTAATGCCGCAGGCTTAAAGTGTCAAATCGTAGATGTAGACACCTATGCGATGGAGCGTGTTTTTCCGATGTTACTGGCAGAGCAGCACAATAGTGAAGAGATGATCGCTATTGTGGATGTAGGTGCAGCTACGTTGACATTGAATGTACTACGTGATCAAAAAATCATCTACAATCGTGAACAATCGTTCGGCGGAAATGATTTAACAACAAGTATTCACCATCAATTCGGCCTATCGGTTGATGAGGTAGAGCAGGCATTGCGTCTTGGTGAGATTAGCCAAGAGGTTCAGGAGGCGATGGTTCAACCTTTCAGGTTTACTATTGCTCAGCAGGTTTCTCGGGCGCTTCAGTTTTTCTATTCATCTGGCGTGCAGCATCAGCTTACGAAAATTTATGTGTGTGGTGGCGCAACAGCCATTGATGGGCTGGTAGAGATATTGACCGATGAGTTAGGGGTTCCTGCTAGTCTTGCAAACCCATTTGTGCAAATGGATATTGGACCGAGAGTGAACCGTGAGCGCCTTCTAAAAGATACGCCCTCCTTAGTTAAAGCGTGTGGATTGGCATTAAGATCTTTTGATCAATAGGGATGAATGATGGCAAAAATTAATTTACGGCCCTGGCGAGAAGAGCAAGCTGCAGCAAGGCAAAAAGATTTTGTTACCAATTTGATTGCCACCGCACTGTGCGCTGCGGCTCTTGTTTTTTTAATGGGGTACTATTACGACATGCAAATGGATCGGCAGAATACGCGTAATACCTTTCTTAAAACTAATATTTCACAGCTAGATGAAAAGATAAAAGAAATTGAAGACTTAAAGCGTCAGCGTGAACGATTATTGGAGCGCTTGAATGCGATTCAGGCGTTGCAGGGTAATCGCCCTGTAATCGTGCGTAATTTTGATGAACTGGTTCGAGTTTTGCCTGATGGGCTACATTACACGAGCCTAGAGCGCAAAGAGGGTGGCTTTGCTGAACAAAATCAGGAAACGATGTTGGCTGATGCTGTGCGTATAAAAGGCTTGGCTGCTCAGAATAAGGATGTTTCTGAACTCATGCGTGGTTTTCAAGGTTCGATTTGGTTTGGGGAGGCAAACTTTTCGAAAGTTGTTTCTTTAGATAGCAACGATTCCAAGCCATCAAAGAAAGTCACACTAGCAGGCGTTAGGGAATTTGACTTAACCGTACCACTGGTTAAACCAAAAGCAGAGGAAGCGAAATGAGTGTTCAATCATCCTTTAAAAGTGCCTTTCAGGGCTTTGATCCCAACAATCTTGACCTTAATGCCGCTGGAAATTGGCCTATTGGGATAAAAGTGATTGTTTATCTGCTTGTCTTAGGGTTAGTGATATTTGCGGGTATCCACTTCTATGTCAGTGAGCATCACAACTTACTCGAAAAAGAGATTCAAAAGGAAGCGCAGCTAAAACAAGAATATGAACGTAAGTCATTTCAGGTTGCCAATTTAGCCGCTCTTCGTAAGCAGATGGAAGATGTGGAAGGGAAGTTTTCTGAGTTGCTGGGACAGCTACCCACGCAAAAAGAAGTGCCTGGTCTTTTGGAAGATATCAGCGATATAGGTAAGGCAGCAGGATTGCAGATCGAAATTATAGCGCTTGAAGCGGAGCGTAAGGATAAATTCTACATTGAGTTGCCGATTAATATCGAAGTAAAAGGGGTTTATCATCAATTGGGGCAATTTGTGAGTGGGGTGGCGGCTATTGAGCGTATCGTTACACTTCACGATTATAAGATTGAGCCGACTGAAGATGGGCAGTTAAGGATGGTGATCAGTGCGAAGACATACCGCTATGATGATGAAGAATAGTAGGAAAAGGAGTTCTGTTGTGAGAGCATTCGCAGCGTTTGCTCTGTTGACGACACTATCGGGATGTATCTGGGTAGAGGATACCAGTGATTTGTCTCAGTTTGTCACAGATGTGCAAGCTAAGCCTAAAGGAAGGATTGAGCCCTTACCAACATTTGAGCCTTACCATAGTTTCGTCTACCAAGGCGCGAGTTTACGAGACCCGTTTGTGCCGCTGGTTAAGGTGGAATCCTCCTTGGCTAACTTTGAATTGGATGATAGTGACGGATTACAGCCTGATTTTGATCGCCCAAGAAGTTATCTGGAACAGTTCTCTGCTGACGATCTGTCTATGGTTGGTACTATAGGGAAGGCAGAAGAGAAGCACTTCTGGGCTTTAATTCTCGATGAGAATAAAGAAATTCACCGGGTTGCAGTGGGTGACTATTTAGGACTGGATTTTGGGCGTGTAGTGGCTGTCTCTGAGCAGCAAATAGACGTGATTGAGATTATTTCAAATGGGCGTGGTGGCTGGATGCAGCGCCCTAGAAGTATTGAGCTGGCTGAGCAGTAATTGAGCAAAGGATAGAAAGATGAAAAATGTGAGTTCCTATTTTCACTCTTGGATGCAGGGGACACCTATGAAAATGCTGAGATTATTGCTTTGTTTGTCTCTGCTTGGCTTGCTGGTGCAAAAGTCATATGCAAGTGACATTGCCTTGCAAAAAACTTCATTTGTTACATTGCCGGGTAACAAGGTGGAGGTGAAACTTGATTTCGATGGAGCCCCACCTATACCTAAAGCATACTCCATAGATAGTCCACCGCGCATCGTATTGGATTTTTGGGGAGTGGCGAATGATCTAGGTAAAAAAACGCTGGATGTAAGAACAGGTATTGTTAACTCACTCAATTTTGCGCAGGGAGAGGGTCGCCTACGTATAGTGACAAACCTTCAAGGGATGACAGATCATCATACCTTTACAGAAGGCAATAGTTTGTTCATTGTATTCGGTGAGAAAAATGGCTCTTCAGATCAGTCTGTTGTGGCATCCTCAGCACCTATGGCTCAGGCTCAAACTACCCGTGAAGTATATGATGATCGAACACGTGTTCAGGGTATTGATTTTGAGCGCGTTGATGGTGGAATAGGGCGAGTGGTGGTTACCCTATCTGATGATCGAGCAGGCCTTGAAATCGATGAAGAAGGCAACAATGTTGCTGTTAATCTCAGTGGAACTGTGCTTTCAGAGGGATTACAGCAACGCGTTAATGTTCAAGATTTTGCTACCCCTGTTATGTTTGTTGATGCAATGGCGTCTGGGCGAAACACAACCATTTTGGTGAAACCTGGTGCAGCTCCTTATGATTATATGGCTTACCAGACAGGTAATCGTCTGATACTTGACTTTAAGCCGCTTAGCCGTGCTGAGAAAGAGGAGGTTAAAAAGAATAGCTTTCCATTCAGTGGAGAAAAAATCGACCTTAACTTTCAGAACGTAAGCGTTCGTTCGGTTCTGCAAATTCTTGCAGAAGTGGCTCAGTTGAATTTGGTTGTTGATGACGCGGTTGATGGGGAGATAACCCTCAGACTTAAGCATGTTCCTTGGGATCAGGCGTTAGATATTGTTTTAAAAACGCGAGGTTTAGATAAGCGTCAGGTCGGTAATGTATTGCTAGTAGCACCTGCTGAGCAGATAGCAGAGCGAGAACGTATTGAGCTGGAAAGCCAAAAGCAGGTAGAAGAACTATCACCCTTGGTAACTGATTTTATTCAAGTAGATTATCGAAAAGCCTCTGAAATGCGGGCGCGTATTTACGAGGCTGAATTGGTTTCTGAGCGTGGGTTTATAGTTGCAGATGACCAGACTAATGTTCTAATGGTGCGTGAGACAGCATCTCAGCTTGAAGAAATTCGCCGTACCCTGCGACAATTTGATACAGAAGTCGCTCAGATTATGGTTGAAGCTCGCTTGGTAACGGCGTCAACTGACTTTACACGTGATCTTGGTATCAAGTGGGGGTTTGGTTTGCAGCAAGGTAATTTCGTTGCGGGTGGTGGTGGAACCAGTTCTGCTCCGTATTACGCCGAAGATTTTCCTGCAAGAGGTGTTAATACACCATTAAATATTGATCTAGGTGTAACGCCACAATCTTCTATTCGCTTAGGTTATGCAACCAGTAACTTCTTGATATCCACAGAGTTATCAGCGCTACAGAGTGAAGGCAAGGCAGAAATTGTATCTCAGCCAAAGGTAATTACGACGAATGGTAAGGCTGCGAGAATCCAATCCGGTCAAGAGATTCCATATCAAACGGTTGAAGATGGCGAAGTGAAAATTGAGTTCAAAGATGTAGTGCTTAGTTTGGATGTTACACCACAGCTTAACCCAGGTGATCGTATAGCACTGGATCTTAAAATTAATCAGGATTCTTTAGGCGAAATTCTGCCTAACGGTGAGATCAGTATCGTTAATAACGAGCTAGAAACCTCAGTGGTAGTTAAAGACGGCGATACAATCGTCCTAGGTGGTGTGTATCGTAATGAAGTCGTCGACTCTGTCAGTAAGACCCCATTACTGGGAGATCTTCCTATGGTGGGACGATTATTCCGAAAATCAGAAGTAGAAGATAAAAAAGTTGAACTTCTGATATTTATCACACCAAAGCTGATTAGAGAGTCTCTCTCATCCAGATAGTCGGGGACGGGCGAGTTTGAATATTTTTTTAGTAGGTCCTATGGGAGCGGGGAAGAGCACTATTGGTCGTCTTCTCTCCCAGGAGTTAGGACTGGACTTTGTTGATGTGGACCGTGAAATCGAAGAACGTGCCGGCGCCAATATTCCATGGATTTTTGATGTAGAAGGAGAGGCTGGATTTCGTGAACGCGAAGAGGCAGCTATTGACCACCTCACTCAAAAGACTAATCTAATTTTGGCTACGGGTGGAGGAGCTGTTCAGCGTGAAGCTAATCGAGCATGCCTTCAAAGTCGAGGCTTTGTCGTTTACCTTAAAACGTCTGTTGATCAACAATTAGAACGAACCTCAAAAGATAAAAATCGCCCACTATTGCAAGCAGATAACCCGCGTAAAGTGCTAGATGAGCTTATGGCTTATCGAGATCCGTTATATATGAGCACATGCGATCTTGTTATAAAAACCGATCGAAGACACCCCAGAGGTGTCGTTAGTGAGATCATTAAGCAGTTAGTTAATCGAGGCATTTTGTCCGCTTAGTTGCGTATCACGGAGTATCCAGATTGCAATCGTTACATGTTGATTTAGGTGATCGATCCTACCCTATTCATATCGGTGAAAATATTCTCTCTGAGAATTTAATTGCCTCTTATATTCATGGTCGCCAAGTCATGGTTGTGACGAACGAGACCATCGCTCCACTATATCTTGATCACCTAAAGAAGTGCTTAACTCAATTTCAGGTGGATGTAACCATTTTGCCTGATGGGGAAGCATACAAAGATTTACAGCATCTAAACCAAATTTTTGATGAGTTGCTAAGTAAGCGCCACAATCGCACGACAACCTTGATCGCCCTAGGAGGGGGAGTCGTTGGTGATATGACCGGTTTTGCAGCAGCTAGTTACCAGCGTGGTGTTAACTTTATTCAGGTGCCGACAACTTTGCTGTCGCAAGTGGACTCCTCTGTAGGAGGAAAAACCGGTGTAAACCACCCGCTTGGGAAAAACATGATAGGTGCTTTTTATCAGCCGCAATTGGTAGTTGCTGATATCAGTGTCTTCAAAACTCTGGCTGATAGAGAACTATCTGCTGGGCTGGCAGAAGTTATTAAGTATGGTTTGATCTACGATGAAGCCTTTTTCTGCTGGTTAGAAAAAAATATTGAGCGTCTACTTGCGCGAGATTCTGAAGCACTGAGTTATGCGGTATACCGTTCATGCGAGATTAAAGCAGAAGTTGTTGCTCAGGATGAAAGAGAAGGTGGTATCAGAGCATGGTTAAATTTGGGTCATACTTTTGGTCATGCGATTGAAACTCACCAAGGCTACGGAGTGTGGTTGCATGGTGAAGCTGTAGCGGCAGGTACAATGATGGCGGCATCGTTATCCCAAAAAATGGGATGTATTTCATCCGATGAGCTGAGTCGCATACGACTGTTATTTGAAAAATCTAATTTGCCAGTCATTGCACCTGATAATATGACGCCGGAAGCTTTCCTTTCTCTTATGGCTGTTGATAAGAAAGTCATAGATGGCCGTCTTCGCTTTGTTTTACTTGAATCGTTAGGAAGAGCGATTGTCACTTCCGATTATCCACAGGATCAACTTAATGCTGTGCTGCAAGGTCAGTAGCCAGCGCTTTTAGGGGTTATACATGAGCCAGCAGTTTTACTATGAGCCGCCAAGCCGCTTGCAGTTAGTAGATAAAATGGCTCATCTGCTAAGATACTCAGATTTCTTAGTAGTGATATCTGGGCCTAAAGGCAGTGGTAAGAGTGCGGTTGCTAAACAGTTATTAGCGGTGTCTAAGTCGTCAGACACACGACAAATTATGATGACATTAGAAGGCGAAACCAGTGCAAGCCAGTTGGCTATGTTTTGCGCTCGGGCGTTATCCGCAGAGGTGAATGAACGGGACCCGTTAGGATCGCTCTATGAGCAGAGTAGAGCATTACATGAGGCCGGGCAGCACCTTAGCCTGCTTATTGATAATGCTGAGTGGTTAAATGATGAAGCTGTAGAACTATTGTCAGGCTTGTTAATCTCAGGCTCTGGTAAGCCTCAGGTTGTTTTATCCGGCGAAGAGGCGCTGGTACGTCGTCTTGACTCTTTGGGTATTAATGAATTACTGGAAGGGCGATTACATAACGAACAGCTCACCTCTTTTGCAGAGGCTGAAGCCAGAGAGTTTTTGGAGCTGCGTTTTCCCAACTTACCCAAATTATCCACAAAGCAGTTCAAGGCAGTATTTCAAGCATCATCGGGTTATCCGGGACGTTTGACTTCTGCAGCTTCAGCGCTATACCGTTCCGGACGTATAGAAGATAAAAAAATTGCGTTACCTTTGCCTGTTCCGCATCTTGTAGGAATAGGAACTGTTCTATTTGCTGTATTAGCAGCCTCATTTTGGCAGTTTTCTAAGGATGAGCCAGATAGCGGGCCGCAAGTTGTTGCTGGTCGTGTATCGGTTCCGATTAATGTAAATATTAATCAAGCAGATGCTCCAAAAAGTGAGGATGACGTAACACCGCTGGATATGCGCAGTGAATTATCCAAACGCTTGGCTGAGCAGGAGAAACAGTTAGAGGAAAAAAAACGGCTTGAGGCAGTAAAAAGTCTGGAAGTTACAGACAGCATCGTAGACGCTGATCCAGCTCCAGCTCCAGCTCCA
>NPID01002984.1_pt1 | contig 20075 bp, 18 predicted proteins | sample 8637491 | NCBI WGS metagenome assembly NPID01 (sample SAMN07420843, study PRJNA396082) | bioreactor metagenome | isolation source: sample BA6 brine-fed electro-methanogenic bioreactor BA | place: Japan: Kochi | collected 2016-06-14 | reverse complement strand
AAAAACGAAGAGAAAAACATAGTATATCCTCACCATCACCCCAAATTTGACGTGGATGAAGATGTATTGTGGCAAGGCGTAGCGACTTATGTGCTGCTTACTAAAAAATATCTAGAAATGTATTGAGTTATGACAATATTTCTTTAATATACTATTTCCTTGCAATTATTAATGTTAAGGGAGCGGTTTTCTGTCACAGGATTATACTTTAAAAGCGATCTTGAGATAACAGAAAGCCGCTCCCTTTTTAATATCTTGCTATTTATTTTATAATCATTTCAAATATGAAATATAATACTTTTGACACTTGTTCTGATGTCTTGGTAAAATTACGTCACCCTACCAGTTGAGGAGGTGCAAGTGAATGAGAAAGAGGGTTATGGTGTTGTGTTTGGCTTTTCTGAGTTGTTTTTTCTTTGCCTCTGCTTCTCCTGCAGCGACTCCTAAGGATTCATTGGTTATCGCTGCAGATACGCAGATATTAATTTCACTGGATCCGGCCGTTTGTTACGAGACCTTTGCGGCACAGATTACGGAGGCAGGCTATTCGGGGCTAACCCATATCCAATCGGTGAATGGAGTTTTAACTCCTGTTCCGGCCTTGGCGGAAAGTTGGGAGATCTTGGAGGACGGCACTAAATATGTATTTCGTCTCAGGGAGAATGCGCGTTTTTCTAACGGTGATCCCGTCACGGCCGACGACGTCGTCTTTTCCTTTCAAAGGCTCCTGAGCATTGGAAAGTCGCCTGCATGGTTGTTGGAGGAAATTGGCTTAACAAAGGAAAATATGAATGAAACGATCCTAAAGGAAGACGATAGGACAGTCGTTTTAAAGACCAAACCCCTAGCTCCAAATATAATCCTGTCCATTTTAGGAGGCTCTTGGGGAGGAATTGTAAACAAGAAAGTCGTCATGGCAAACGAAACAAACGGCGACTTTGGAGAGGCCTTCCTACAGGATAAGTCTGCAGGGGCAGGCGCAGGGCCCTATGAGATAGTCGAATGGAAGAGAAACGATCACGTCTTGCTTCGTGCTAATCAACACTATTGGAGTGGAGAACCCGCTATCAAACAAATATATATTAAAGACGTGCCTGAAGCGACGACTCAATTTCTCCTGGTGCAAAAAGGTGATGTCGATGTGGCCTGGAGGGTTACGACGGAACAGGCTGCCCAACTCAGAAATTCGCCCCAAAAGGGCGTTAAGTTGGTAACAGTCCCATCTCAGTCCAACGAATACGTCGCCATGAACGCCCAGTGGGGGCCTTTTAAGGACGAGAGAGTTGTCAAAGCCGTTAAATACGCGATTGACTACGATGCGATTATTGATTCCGTGCTCAAGGGGTTTGCCGTACTCAATCAAAACTTTATCCCCATCGGCTACTACGGTTACATTGAGATGAACCCTTACAAAAAGGATGTGGAAAAGGCAAGGCAATTATTGAAAGAAGCAGGGTATCCAGAAGGTTTTGAAGTCGAGCTTCTAACAAATCCGACTCAAATCAGAATGGATGAAGCTGTGCTTATTCAATCAAACCTCGCAGAAGTGGGGATAAAAGCCAAGGTGACAACGATGCCGGCTTCTGAAATGTACGCTAAATACAGACAACAGGGGCATCAAATAATATTGGCAGGATGGGGCATAGATTATCCGGACCCGGATGCCTTGGCGAAGCCCTTCGCAAACTACAGGGTAAAGCAACTGGCCTGGAGGACAATGTGGTACGACGATAATGCAGCTGATCTTGCGGAAAAAGCCGGATTGGAATTAAACGACGAACGACGACTGGAGATTTNNGAACTTCAGGAATATTGGATTGAGAAAAGTCCCTTTGCTCTGCTCTATCAACCGTTGGATTTTTGGGTAATAAGGGATAATTTGATAGGATTTGAAGAGGCAGCTGCAGGTTACAGTATCACCTTCGACTTTACTAAAATTTCCAAGAAGTAAGCACCGAATCGTATTGTAGACTTCTCTTAAATACCTGTTTTCGAGAGTTGTGGGAATATATAGTTGTATGTAAGGGGGTTTATAAACCCCCTTACGTACGACTGAATCTATTCAGAGATAAAACAGGGGATTAGGTATAAATGAAGCTTGAAACCTTCATCATAAAAAGGATATTTTTGATGCTTATCGTCTTATTTGGTGTCTCCGTTGTGGTCTTCGTGGTAGCTAGAGCAATACCTGCAGATCCCGTAGGCGCAATTTTGGGAGGCAACGCCCCTATAGAATTGGTTGATGAGATGAGAAGGCGCTTGGGTTTGGACAAACCACTTTTCGACCAATTTCTCGATTTCATGTCGGGCGTCGTAAGAGGCGATTTGGGAGTATCAATTAAAAGCAACAGACCGGTCATAAAGGATATTGCTGAATTTTTCCCTGCAACGTTAGAGCTTGCTATAGTGGCAGCTCTAATCTCCGTAATTTTAGGAGTGCCTTTAGGAATTTTTTCTGCGGTACATCGAAACAAGCTTGTAGATCATTTTTGCAGGTTTTTTTCTATTTTAGGTGTATCGATGCCCGTTTTCTGGACGGGCCTTTTGCTTTTAATTCTATTTTATTATCGTTTGGGTTGGCTACCAGGCAGCGGGAGGGTTGGAATATTTACCGTCATACCGCCCAAGGTTACAGGCCTTTTGCTGTTGGACTCCCTTCTGGCAGGAGACTTTGGAGCTTTTAAAGAAGCTTTGTCACATATAATATTGCCTGCTGTCGTCCTCGGTTACTCAGCCACTGCTTCAATTGCCAGAATCATGCGTTCGAGCATGTTAGACGTATTAAGGCAAGATTTCATAAGAACAGCTAAGGCCAAAGGAATAGGAAGAAGGCTTGTCATATACAGACATGCCCTGCGTAATGCCTTGATACCTGTCGTTACCGTAATTGGTCTGACCTTCGGCAGCTTGCTTGAAGGAGCCGTTTTAACTGAAACTATTTTCGGTTGGCCCGGGCTCGGTCGATACATAGTAAATTCTTTGCTTCTCTTGGATTATCCCGCCATAATGGGTGGCACCCTGTTTGTCGCCGTCGTTTATTCCCTAGTCAACTTGGTTGTTGACATAGTCTACGCAGCTTTAGACCCCAGGATGAGAGTATAGGGAGGTTGCAGTTTGCATAACGAAGGCTCGAACGTGATATCACGCCGACAACTTTTGGTCGAAGATTGGAAACACACCCTTTATCTGTGGAGGCAAAACAAACTGGCGATGGTGGGAACCGTTCTGGTTGCCTTTTTCATATTGATTGCTATTTTTGCCCCCTTAATAGCTCCCTACGACCCGATAGAGGTCGATCTTTCCAGAACCCTGCTCCCACCAAGCAGTGAGTATATATTCGGGACGGATCAATTTGGCAGGGATATCTTTAGCAGAGTTGTATACGGGGCGCGTATTGAAGTTGGTATTATTTTGCTTGTAACAGTAATAAGCGGAACAATAGGGCTTGCAGTAGGTATAACAGCAGGATATTTTGGTGGTGTAATCGACGATGTTTTAATGAGAATTACCGATGTATTTTTGTCCTTCCCCAACTTGATCTTGGCCATGGCTTTATCGGCCATGCTGGGTAGAGGAGTGTTTAATGCCATCATCGCAATATCCTTGGTAGGGTGGACCATTATAGCAAGGTTAGCGCGTGCCGAGGCAATGAAGATAAAATCGTTGCCTTACATTGAAGCGATAAGAGCTCTCGGCGCCAGCAACCTTAGGATATTGCTCCTTCATATATTACCCATGTGTATGTCGCCCGTGTTGGTTCAGTTGTCCTTGAGGATGGGATCCATAATATTGACGGCAGCCGGTTTGGGCTTCCTCGGCCTTGGTGCCCAGCCTCCTACCCCTGAATGGGGCGCTATCGTAAGCGATGGCCGAAGTTATCTCGTGGAACAGTGGTGGATATCGACATTTCCCGGTTTATTCATAGCTTTGGTAGTCTTGGGATTTAATCTTCTCGGCGATGGCATACGTGACATGATGGATCCGAGGATTAGAAGGTAGCTTGCTCCATGTCGAGGTTGCTTGACGTAGAAAACCTACGGGTTATCTTCCACACATACAGAGGGACTATTAAGGCTCTAAACGGCGTTAGATTATGGCTAAATGAAGAAGAACGCTTGGGAATCGTCGGCGAAACAGGTTGCGGAAAATCGGTTTCCGCTCTTTCTGTCATGAGACTGATAGAGGCTCCGGGCGAAATAATAGATGGGCGAATTTTGTTCGAAGGCAATGACACCCTAAAACTTTCCGAAGATGATATGGACAGACATATTCGGGGTAAAAGAATGTCCATGATATTTCAAGAACCCATTTCTGCCCTAAACCCCGTGTTCAAGGTAGGATTTCAGATCGCCGAGGCAATAGCCCATAGCAATGATATTGATATAGGCGATGCCTACAAGCTTGTGCCTGAGAGCCTGGAAATGGTGGGTCTCGATTGGAAGAGAACTTTAGATTTATACCCCCACGAATTAAGCGGCGGCATGGCCCAAAGGGCAATGATTGCCATGGCTCTGGCGATAAAACCAAAACTTCTGATAGCCGATGAACCTACTTCTGCGTTAGACGTAACCATTCAGGCGCAGATACTTCAATTGCTGGACGAATTGGTAAAGCTTGGGAAAAACGCAGTTATCCTGATAACTCACGATCTTGGGGTTGCCTCGGAATTTTGCGACAGGATAACCGTGATGTACGCTGGTAATGCCATAGAGATATCGAACTCGGAGGAAATATTCGATGACCCTTTGCACCCTTATACAAAGGGTCTGATAAGTTCTATTCCCATAATAGGAGCTTCCAGGGAGTTGACCGGCATTCCTGGTTCTGTACCTGATTTGGTATCCCCTCCTTCCGGATGCAGGTTTCATCCCAGATGTGATTTTTGTTTTGACAGATGTCGCGTGGAACTCCCTGCTTTAAGAGAAATATTGCCGGGACATTTCGTCGCATGCCATCTCTATTCTGACGGCGTTAAAGAGGGCTAGACATGGAACCAATCGTTAAAATCGAAAATATACGAAAATACTTTGATATTAAAAAATCTATATTTTCTAAGCCTCGCAAGGTAAAAGCAATAAACGATATTTCCTTGAATATTCCAAGAGGTCTCATCTTTTCTGTCGTCGGAGAGTCAGGTTCCGGCAAGAGTACGCTGGGCAGGCTAATTCTAAAACTTATCGAGCCAACGTCAGGAAAGATCTGTTTTGAGGGGGAAGATATCACCAATCTTGGTTCTAAAGATCTGATCAAATATAGGCGAGAAATGCAAATAGTTCAACAAGACCCCTACAACTCTCTACACCCCAGAAAGCTGATCAAAGACATCGTCGGCGAAGGATTGAAAATACATTACAATCTTCCATCAGATGAGATATACGTCAGAATTAAAGAAATTCTAGAACGCGTCGGTTTGCGGGAGGAGCATATGTTCAGATACCCCCATGAATTTTCCGGTGGTCAACGGCAAAGGATAGCGATGGCAAGATCTCTTGTGTTGCGGCCCAAGTTCTTGGTCTTAGACGAGCCCACATCCGCCCTCGACGTATCCGTTCAGGCGAGGACCTTAGCTTTGTTAAAGGAACTGAAAGAAAGCCTGGAATTGACATATCTTTTCATAACTCACAATCTCGCAGTGGTAGATTACATTGCCACTCACGTCGCGGTCATGTATTTGGGCAAAATTATGGAACTGGGAAGCAAGGACGAAATATTCTCGAACCCGAAACATCCCTACACAATAAGCCTTCTTGAGGCAATACCCAGCGTGGGCAGGGGGAAGAGGATCCGTAAAATACCGCGGGGAGAGATACCAAGCCCCCTGGATCCCCCTAAGGGCTGTCTCTTTCACACCAGATGCGTGCAAGCTATGGATATATGTTCAAAAGAAGAACCCGATGAGATAGAAATTTCCAAGGGGCATCTGTGCAGGTGCCATCTTTATTCTTAAAGATACGCCCCTGCCAACGTCATCGCCTTTCTGGCAGTAAACAAATATCCGCCCAGCATCACCTACATGCTGCTTTTTCCCGGCGTTACGCTTCTGGCTATATCGGCTTTCGCCCGGGCCGGACAATTCTGGAGCGACAGCAAAAACCCCCTGCAGGTCTTCGGGAAATGCCCCTTTTTCTTCTACATCCTGCACCTGTATTTTTTCCTGCTGGTGGGGAAACTCTTTCCCCAACAGCCAGGCTACGAGGTGGGCTACCTCTGTTGGGCCCTGAGACTCGCCGCCCTTTACCTGCCCTGCAAGGCCTTCGCCGGCCTCAAAAGAAAAAGCAGCATCAACTCGATCATCAGGCTGTTTTGAGGATGTCCTCGGTACCGCAGAAAAATTCGACAAACACTCATTTTTCACTTTTTTCGTGAACACCAAAATTTATTGTGTGAATAACCGAAGGCCCTCTGGAAAATGAAACTTCGTTTCCTTTTCACATGCCGGTAGGTAGAATGGTTATTGCCACAGGGAAAGAACATAAAGGGTGAATTCCCAACATGAAAGAGGCCTCGTTCGACCACGAGACACAGCAATATTACAGGAACAACGCCAGGGCCCTGGCTCAACGATATGCACGCGCCAGGGGCGGGATCGAGTTCTGGTTTGACGCGGCCTTTCCCAAGGGATCGAAGATCCTCGACGTCGGGGCGGCCGCCGGCCGTGACGTGCTGCTTCTTCTTGAAGCCGGCTACGACGCCTGCGGAGTGGACCCCTGCCGGGAACTCGTCACTGAAGGGCTCAAAAAGAACCCCGTTCTCAAGGGCCACCTGGCCTGCGACAGCCTCCCCGGTCTTGAGACCATTGGCGACCACGGCTTCGACGGGATCCTATGCTCCGCCGTCTTGATGCACCTGCCGGAAGAAACCCTCTTCGACGCCGCCTTCGGGCTCAGGCGCGTCCTCAAGCCCGGCGGGCGGCTTCTGGTGTCGCTTCCCGTGGACGCAGGCGGCGAACCGATCCGGGGCCGGGACGAAAAGGGCCGCCTGTTCAACGGCCTCTCGCCCGACAGGCTCGAACTCATGCTCGCACGGCTCGGTTTTTCCTGCATCGGCCGGGGAGAAAATTTTGATTCCCTCGGCCGCGAGGAAAGAAAATGGGTCGTGCAACTTTTCGTCCTGGAAACCGACGGCGGGGGGAAGGACAGCGAAATCATCCTGCACATCCCTCATTCATCCAGAAAGATTCCCGCCGATTGCAGGAAGGACATCCTGCTTTCCGATACAGAGCTCGAAAACGAATTGCTCAAAATGACAGATGCTTATACCGACGAAATCCCAAAATACTTCCGGAAAGCCACGGCCGCCATCTTTCCCGTCAGCCGGCTCGTCGTTGACGTGGAACGATTCCGGGAGGATGCCGATGAACCCATGTCGAAAAAAGGAATGGGAGCAGTTTACATGAGGACTCACGATGGAAGGCTTCTTCGAGACCCCGCAACCATTAACAGGGAGGCGCTCCTGCGACGGTACTACGAACTGCACCACGCCCTGCTCACCAACGTCGTCGAAACCGCCCTGGTCAAAGCGGGCCACTGCTGTATTTTCGATATCCATTCTTTTCCTTCAGAACCGCTTCCGTACGAATTTGATCAAAACCCTGACAGACCTGACATCTGCCTGGGGACGGACCATTTCCATACCCCAAGGGCAATGGCCGAAAAGGCACGTGCCTGTTTTGAAGAGGCAGGGCTCACCGTGAAAGAGAACTCCCCTTTCGCCGGCACCATGGTGCCCATGAAGCACTACAGGAGAGAATCCGCAGTCCAATCCCTGATGATAGAGATAAACCGGAAGCTGATCATGAATGAAAAAACAGGGGAGAAAACCCGGGAATCAGAAACGCTTTTTCAGCTGACCGCTGAAATCCTGTCAGGATTGAGAATCTAACCACAAAACTCCCGCCGTGCTCATTTAAACTGAGCCGCTTCGCAACGACCAAAAAAACCATACCTTGTGTACATTCGCGGGAAAGTGGATGTCCCCTTGACAGGGAATCCAGGTGCTTCTACGGATACCACCGTTCAGGAAAAATCTGGAGTTGTTGCGGATTTTTGAGGGATATCTGGATCCTGTCTTTGAGATTGAGCTTAACGTCAAAGGACTTCATCGCCTCTGGGGAGCATGCTTTCAGTTGACGGTACAAGTCCCTGAGATCGCCCAGCTTCACGAATTTCTTTTCCGGGACTATGTACACGAGGACGTTTTTACCCCTTTCGAGCAGTTCAAGGATGTTCGACAAGGTCCCACTGCTCTGCCTATCCCAGATCATAAAACCAAAGTCCGCTTCTTTTGCCATCTCCAGGTCCTTTTTCATGTAGAATCTGTAGTCTTTCTTCGACCTTTCGACTTCCACGGGATTGGTCTCCCAGTTGCCGACATTATTCCTGCAGACATCGCCGGCACAGAAGACAATGACATTTTTATACCCCTTTTCGGCGAGATATTTCTGGATTGCTTTGTCCGTGCCGTTCGCATCACCCACAAGCACGGTGAACGATTGGGCGACAATCCCGTCCAACCGCTCGCAAACCTCCTGGGTCAAATTCCAGAAACGCCTGGAACCACCGATGAAAACCTTCTTCATACCGGACTCCTTGTTTTCGTAAGAGTCAAAACCTTTACGGATCCTGCTTTCCCTTGATCATACAACACCGAGGTTACAGCAGACAACGTCGCGCCGGACTGGTACAAATCATCAAACAGCAGGATTGTTTTCCCGCTACAGATACTGGTACCGTTTGAACTTATCCTGAATGCCCCTTTAAGGATCTCTTTCCTTTCTTCCACATCATCCACGTTTTTCAATTGTGCGGTTCTTTTTATCTTCTGAACAACGCCTGCATGAACCGGTTTCCCAATTCGCGACCCGATCGCTTTTGCAACTTCTATGACAGGTTGAAACTTCCTTTCGGTATTAGACGGAGGAACCGGGACTATGAGGTCAATGGTATTGAAATCCGAAACACTTGTAATTATCTCCATCATCTCGGGAATGACTGCGATGTCTGATTGGTATTTTAAACGATAGAGCAAATCGCCTATTACGCTGCGTTCTGTCTGAAACCGCGCTCTTCCTAATTCATCGTATCCTATGAATTGACTTCTGACCGTATGTACATCAAGAGCAAAACCCGCCTCCCAAATCCCTTCCAACTTTATAGGGTGTATCTTTGCCAAACCTACCACTCCTTCTGTTTTTCCCGGTCGTTTTCCATCCCGACCTGACTTATCAATTCAACCGAAAGACACTTACTAATGAGTATCGGGATATACCGCACCCTGGTTTGCAGGTTCCACGTATGCGGGTATCTTCTGCGGCGTCTGGTCAGGGCAGGCGCTGGGGAGAATATACCTGTTCAGCTCTGGCTCCGGGAAACTGAGCCCGTAGGCGACGGAGAGGCGGCAGAAATCCTTGTTTGAAACATCGAAATCCTTGGGCGGCTTAATGCTGCTGACTTTGTACGGGCCCCAGTCCCGCTGGTGCCAGCACTTGGAAAAAACCTCCCTCACAAAGGGCAGTCGGCTTCCCCCACCACACACGAAGATTTCCACGTTGTCCCTCATCCAGGTGCTCTGCAACTTGTTTTTCCCATAGGCCTTCCCCCACACGGGATAACGGGCCTCCTGCCAGATGGATTCCAAAACCTCCCGGACTTTCCTGCCCAATTCCTTGTCTTTTACACCGGAGCGGATTTCATTTGCGACTTCTTTATGTGTCAGGACTTTACCCTTGTCCCTGTAGTGCCTGGCGATGATGTTTTCTATCCGCTGAGTGCCGCCCGGAAAGGTCTTTGCGTTGTACCAAAAGGTGCATTTTCCCTGTTCCTCCTCCGCCAGATTGAAAATGGAAAAATCGGTGGTCCCTGCACCGAAATCAATCACGCAATGGATCTTCTGTTCCGCGCTGAGGGAGGTGACATAAGAGGCAGTTTGCGCAACCGCTTCGGGGATGAGGTGCATCCTTGTTTCGGCATCTTTGTCCTGGCTTGCGCCGGAAAGCGTTACCGGCGCCCGTGCAAGCATTTCCGTAAAGGTTGCTTCTTCAGAGATATCCGCCTCAATTCTCTGGGCCGCGTTCAACACTTTCTGGAAGCCTTTTCTCACTTCTTCTTTTTCATAAGTGTCAATGGGAAGACATATGTTGAAATTGATGTTGAGATCCGATCCGCTGAAGATTTCTGAAAGGTTGTTCCGCACCTTCCGGATGACCGCCGCAATGTAAACCGAGAGGAGGCAGCCGGGCTCCGCCAGGTCTTCCTCAATCCCCTGTTTTGAACAATATCTATGAAAATCGGTGAATATTATTTCGTCATAGTATTCTTCGTCAAGCTGACCCGCATACAGGAGTTTGAGATACCGAATCCCCTCTTCCCACGGCCTCTCGGACAGAAAGCGCCGCGCTTTTTCGGCAAGGAGAAGATCGCCCTTTCCCGTGAAAGCCGCAAGGGACGGCAGGACGAAGGGGTTTTCCCTGCTTTCAGGGTTAATCCTGAGGGGGTGGATCTTTTTTTCCGAGGCTCCCAAAACACGGTAGGTGGCCTTCACCGAACTGGTCCCGAGATCGAGTCCCACCCAGATGTTCAGTGAGTCCGCCTTTTGGCTCCTGATGGGGATGATTCTTTTCGGTGGCTGCTTCAGGGAACCCTTTTCTTTTAATTCCGCCGGTTTTGCGGCTTCCGGCGTTCCGGGCTTTTCTTCTACAGGGGCCCCTCCGCCGAACCCGTTTCTCACCTCCCTTTCAATCGGGGTCTCTTCCACGAAGGGGTCTTGCAATGATCCGTGCGAAGAATATGTTTCTTCTTTCTTTTTTTCCTGCGTTTCCGGCTCATTTTCGGATTTGAAAAGGCCCTTGAACCAATCAAGAATCCCCATCAGGCATCCCCTTTCGGCAAATCCGCATCTGTGCCGTTTTCGACTTCGATGCACCCCACACAAAGCTCTTTGACTGTAACGTCCACTTTCCGGCGTGCCTCCAAATGTTCCTTCTTCGAACGCAGTTCCGCCTCCCTGTTTCGGATCTCCCCTTGAAGCAGCCTGACAATGCGTTCATCGGGTGTTATTTTTCTCTGCTCTTTTTCCAGTCTTTGGCGCCTTTGTTCCAGGATCCTTCCATAGAAAGACTCGTACACGCTTTTCCGACGGTCGATAAAAAGGTCGTTCGTTTTCTGCAGGCGTTCCCTCTGGAATCCGGCACGTTGGTTGGCTATGCTTTGAGCTTTATTGCAAAGCTCTTCCATCGCGTCGGCCGGGAAGGCAGGGGCCGGTCGGTCCGCCCCCCGCCCCTTCTCCAGCATCTCGCCGAATAGGAACTCCGACATTTCGGGGTCACAGGCTTCTTCCAGGGCATCGTTAAAAAGGATGTGCTCCAGGTAATATTGATCCTTCGCCGCCTCGACCTCGAAGAGGTAGACGAAGAAAAAANNAATAAAACCCCGGCTGAAGGTGCGGCGTGGACAGGCGTATGAAGTGACACCTGCCGGCGTTGGCGTCATTCTCCGAATAATGCCGTGCAATCCCGCGGATCAAGGGGTGCAGGATGTTCACAAACTCCCGTTTCGGCTCCTTGAAAGCCACTTCGGATTCGAAGGTGATATCCCGGCCTTTGGCGCCGTGAATGGTAACGGAACGGAACTCCCGCAACAGGTCGTAACGGGCTAGCATGTCGAGAAGGTCCTGTCTCGGGTACAACTTCCCCTTGCCCGTCTCCGTGTCATATTCCATTCTTGTTTTCGGTGCATGGTTCCTTATGAAATCCTCGACCAGGGAATGTATTTGCGTCGGCGTCACGTACCGCCTGAATTTTTGGGTTTCCTCGACCTGCTGTTCGAAAAACATGTCCGTCCCGATAAATTTGGCCGCATCGGCCTCGATCAGGCGGAGCTCTTTGCGGCGCTGTTCCAGGGCGAGCAGTTTCTGTTTTAATTGTTCTTCTTCCTGTTCAGGGCTCAGGTCTTGGGAAAACATGTTGAACTCGAGATCCCTTACGATATCGCCGAGGATAAGCTCCAGCTCACCTATGGACCGTTCGAAAATCCCGATCCGCTGGTAGAGCCGTTTCAGGATCCGTTCTTCGATCGTGTCTTTGATCCAGAAATGGAATATGTTGATGAAGTTCGATTCCTGGCCGATCCTGTCAAGCCGGCCGATGCGCTGCTCGACCTCCATGGGGTTCCAGGGCAGGTCGTAATTGAACAGGACATGGCAGAACTGAAAATCGAGCCCCTCCGTACCAACTTTTGACGAAAGCAGGACCTCCGTCTCCGGGTCCTCCCGGAATTGCTCGATCAACTTCGCCCTTTCTTCACCGGGGACATCACCCGAGATCAGAACCGAACGAACTCCCTCTTCCAGGAGCCGTTTGTGAAGATACCGGAGGGTCCCCTTAAAAAAGGCGAAGACGAGGATTTTGGGGTTCCGCTCTTTCCTGCGTGTCAACTCCAGGGCATCGCGGAATTTTTCGTATTTCGAGTCCACGGCGTTTTCCGGCCAAAACGACAGGATCTCCCGCAAACGCCCCGCCGCCACCTGGACGGAGGTTTCTTTCAAGTCCCCGTTGCCGTTGATTTCGTCCTGAAGGCTTTCATCCACGTCTTCCATCTCGTCGGGGCGTTCCCGAAAAGTTTGATCGTGCGCATTGAACCGCTTCTTGTAATACTCGACCATGGCCGGAATGGAGGACGCCATCCGCCGCTGGGGGAGGTTCAGGATCCATTTCTGGATCACCGGGGCGTGTCCCCTTTCCACACACAGGGCCCGGACATAGTCGGTGACCCTGTTATAAAACTCCATTTCCAATTCGGTGAATTCAACCTCAATGGGGTGTGCCCTGCGGCGGGAAAATTCCCCATGAACTTCGCGCCGCTTCGTCCGCGTGTAGATGTGCCCGATCAAATTCAGCTCCGCAATGGTCTTCTGCGCCTCTATCTGGGCCCGGATCTTCGCCCGTTCATCGGAAGAGGATTCAACCTCTTTTCCCAAGGATTCGACGACTTCCCAGGCCTCTGCGTAATACGGGTTTTGTCGGATCAAGGGGAACCTTCCAGCCTCTTTGAGGTACCTTTTCGCATCCTCCACAAGGGGCGGAACCCTCGACAAGCAGTTCTGGGCCATCACCACCGGTTCGTTCATCAGGAACCTCTCGTGAGCCGTGACCTTCTCGGGGAACTCCTCAGGGTTCAGGATGTTCAACAGGCTGAAAAGGTTCTCCACCCCCAGCTGCACGGGCGTCGCCGTCAAAAAGACCATCGCCAGGGCGCCGCGTGACAGAAGCTGGCCGACCCTTCTTTGCTTCCTGCCGAAATTCCTCATATGGTGGGCTTCATCGACCAGCACGATGTCGAAATCGGGGGCGACCTCCTCCAACCGCTCCAGGCAACGGGAAGAACGAAGCGTCTCGAGCGAGACGATCCCGTTCAACGGGGCCCTTTCCGGTGTCTCCGCCTCCTCAACGTTTTTGAAAAATTCCATCATCTCGGCGGTTTGAAGAACCCGGAACTCTTCATCAAAGCGGTTCTTCAGTTCCGTTTTCCATTTTTCCCGGAGGTTCGACGGGCACACCACAAGGACCCGGTTCACGTTGAACCGGGCGCGGTATTCCGTGAGAATCAGGCCCGCTTCGATCGTCTTCCCGAGGCCGACCTCATCACAGATCAGGACCCGGTACCTGTCTGATTCGAGAAACTTCATGAGAGGCTTGAACTGGTAGGGGTAAAACCTCGTCCTGGAAGCGTTGAAGGCGTAGATGGTGTTCTTCAGCGGCTGGTTCCGGATAAGTCTTTGAACGGTGATAACTTTCAAGAATTCGTTATACCCGGAAAAAGCGCCCTGCGCCATTTCATCGTAGGGTGTTCTCACAACCTCGCTGAACGGGAGGAGGTAATCCTCGGCAACCATGGTCAGGCCCTGCGGGTGGGGGAGGAGGACCTGGTAGTACTGGACACCTCCGATGGGCTCAAGGACCTTCATCACAGGCCCGTATTTCGTCGCGTCGTTCCTCGTTTGTACGATGTCGCCTACCGAAAACGTCGCCATCAAAGCCCCCAAATATACTGATCCAAGTTTTTCCTGCAGGCATCTTTTTTCGGTTTTTTACAGGTTTCGTGCACCCTGTTAGTGGACTCAGGCTCAAAAAGCGTGGATATTTTCAAACCATCGGCGCCGGGGCTATGCCGCAGGCAGGTTTCAAGAGTATTCTATTACAATTTCGGGGTTTTTGAATTAATTAAACTACTCGGGAACAAAGTCTCGGATATACTTGTTCACGTATTCCTCCGGCAAGTTTGCTTCCGAAAGTCCTTTGTTTATCCGTTCTATGTACTCGTCTTCCGGATTTCCTTCTTGCGTTTCTTGATCGATGTAAACAAGACATCTGAAGGGAGTTTCTCCTAATATAACTCCTAAAACTTCTTTACGGTATAGCGCTTTGTGCACCCCTTCCTTTATCTCCAGTTTTTCTTCGTCACTTTCCGTAAGCCGATAGACACGACCCAAAACATAGTCATCGAAAGACTTGACAATGGTCGCATAACCACGCTTGGAAACTATCCATTTATACCCTCTGAGAACTCCTATACCCAGGTTCCTATACCCAGGTACTCATGATTGGGTCATTTGTCTGCCATTTGTTCTATCCAGAGATTTGAACCATACGCAAAATAAAGACTCATGGATTTGCTACTCTCCTATTTACGGAAGCTTCATTTATCCGTCGAAGCTCAAACACAATCACTTTTCGTAAATTCCCTTCTTTGTCGGGCGCGTTCCTGAATTCGAAATTTTCACAGGTCATTTCACCTTCAAAACGACAATAGCCTTTCGTGACGCTCGAAAAAAGCAAAAGCCTCTTGCCGTTTTTCTGGTGGTCTCGGATTGCCTTATTTCCCCTTTTAAATTTCTGGTCTCCAACCTGTCCTTCACCTGTATAAAGGAAACTTCCTTCCGGAGTCCATCCGTCTTTATAGCCATAATCTTGTCCTCTTTCAGCGGTGAAAAGAAATACGTATGGATGTTCCGCCGGAGTGCTGATTCCACCTTGTTGTTGTCCTCCATATGGCTCATGGATATCTTTTCTCCGGTTATACATTGCCCCTTCTACAAACATTTGTATTCACCGCCTATTTTGAAGGCGCTCTACGATTGGCTTATCAGCAGGCATCAAATCCAGTTCCAGCAGCTCTTCAGGATCACACCAGCGAAAAGCCAAGTGCTCATTCTGTTTCAAATCTCCGGAAAGCCAACGGCAGGAAAACGCCAAAAGCTCGATAGAAATGTGCTCGTAGTCATAGGAGGAGGAACAGATAAATTCATTAACATCAACGGATATGCCTAATTCTTCTTCAAGCTCTCTTTTCAGACACATTTCCGGTGTTTCCCCATCTTCTATCTTCCCGCCAGGAAACTCCCATTTCCCCGCAAGGGGACCTGTTCCTCCCTTTTGCGCAACTAAGATCTTTGTATCTTTTGAAATGACCGCAGCCGTCACTTTTACTCTCATTTATCAACCACCATCAATAACTCTTCATCTAGCCCATGCCTGAGGACTTCCAATCGAGGGGAAAGGGAGGCAATCTTTTCTGCAGAAAAATGTGGCAATCGGAATGGGAAGAGGCTTGGTCTGTTGAGAAGATCCTTCAAAGGAGCTGTGCCGTTGGGGGTCGAGCGGAGAAGGGCTTCCACCATGAAAGCAACAAGCCGAGGGTTATCGAGACTGAATTGCTCACCTTTCTTGTAAATCCCTTTTTCGTTGGCATCTCTTAGAACCGACCAGTCAATCATCGACCTCAGCACTCGTCGGGTTGCGCGAGAAGCTGTCTGTCTATCGCCATATTGTTCTTTTACGCGCCTTTGCACTTGTGCTGCAATTACAGAACCCTGAAGCCGCAACAATCTTCCAGTTTGAATAGCAACTGAATTCCAAAAAGGGTACATAGCCGTAATCATGGCCCAATGAAGCGCAATACTTTGAGAGTTCTGTGTGTTTTTCGCAAGATAAAGCCCATCGTCACGAAAAGACACCAAATTGCTTGGCACCCTCGCCCACACTTTAAGAAGAATTGTGATCGTCTTACTTATTGATCCGCGCGCGTTTGGATTACTTGTACTTGGCCGAAAAGAATCTTTGATATACTCCCGCAAACTCTCCCTAATCACCGCATCTTGATTCCCTGCAAGAACGAGGAACAACGTCTTTTCAAGCCATTTCAAGCGCACAATCCGGTCTATGCCAATTTGCGTAAACCGTCGACTATCAGTTGCCATTAAGCGTCCTTCCTTTCAACTTCGACAAAAGGTACGATGACTTCTTCAACGGAAACTCCACCATGACTGACGATGCACTCATTTTTGTGGACAAAGGCCATGCGATCTGGAGCAAGCAAAGGGAAATAATCTTCAGGCAAGCCCACTGTCGGCCATTCCACAGCATTAGGGAACCTTTCCTTTACCTGGCGGCGCAGCGAAGGATCGGAATAAATCCGGGCTCTCACTCCCCGAAGGTCTGCAACCATTCCCTCTGAAGGTTTTCCACACCCTTTTGCCTCTACGTTTCCATGATCTGACGTCAAATACACTTTGAACCCTTTTTCGAAAAGCGAATCCAAAAGTTTCGCCATGAACTGCTGGCCAGCCCATTGCCGTATTTGATTGTGCATTCCCGCCGTGCCAAGTTCCATCCCATGCATAATCTTATCCACTTTATCTATAATCAAACCAACGACACGCTTTTTGGGCCCAGAAAGCACCTCTTCAACACCATCTAAAAAACCATCACCTAAACCTTTGGCGTAGGCAATTTCTTGGGCTGTTAATCCCTGATCGGCCCAAAATTGCGACCAAAGTTCCGACTCCTTGCCGGTGGTAGAAATGGTCTTAGGAAAGAAAAGCGGAGGCTTCCCAGCAAAAACTGCCTGTCGAGATATCGACATGGTCGGGATCCAGGCAAAGACGGTATTTTCCCTGAAACGATACTTTGGTCGCTGCTTTGCAATTTCTTTTCGTAAAAGGACCCACTGATCAAAAGAAAGGCCATCCACCAAAAGGAGAACGGCTTTGTTTTCCTTACTTTCATTGACATACCTGGCCAAAAGACGTGGGACATGGTGAAGCATCACGGGCGGGACAGGAGGGAGATTAACCAGCCCGGCATACCGTTTATGTAGCCAGGACAAAAAAGTCTCATCAAATTCTTTCTGTAAACTTTCCATTTTTTGCCTGAGATCTTCGGGCAAAGGTTCTTCCGTTTCCATTGCAAGAGCTATCATCTCTGCCAAGGTCTTTGCAAAACGGGACCATTCCTCGTGACGATCTTCGGTCTTCGGAATTTCTGAAGCTAAAGTCTCAAGCAAGCCATCCAAACGGTGCCTTCGGTCAGTCTTTTCATCGGATCGCACGCCTATGGAAATCCACAAGTCTTTCAACGAACTGGTCTGTTCATGAGAAATGGGATCAAGGTAGCCTTCCAAGAAGAGGTTATTCACATAGACCCGGACATCATCTTGGTCGAAAGGCAGTTCAACAGGACCTGGTATCTCAAAATGTTTTTCCCCTTGTGCGACTCGGAGGCTGTTCTTATCCGCGAACTTTTCAAGAAATACAGGCCATCGTTCTTGCAAGAACACAAAAAAGGCCTCTCGATCAGGAACAATCTGCTCAAGAGGCCAATCATCAAAATTCCTTTGTTGACGAAGAACTTGAACGATTCGTTCGTCAAGCATAGATGGGATTCGCTGGTTCCGGTAATGGCGCCGCAAGAGCACACGGAGCAAATCGGACGGTTTCTTGATGAGCTCTGGTGCAATCTCAAAAACATGAAGAAGGATAAAATCTTTCGTGGCATTGTCGCCAAAGATGCCGTGGGTATGCTTTTGTTGTGCTTCATAAAGGGCATCAAGATACCCTCGGTCCAAGGAAGCCACAACCGGGTAACTCAAAATCGGGAACAATTCAGCAAGGCTGAATGATAATCGTCGCCCGGCCTGTAGCAAATCATAAGGGAGTTTCCCCAAGTCACTTTCTGAGGTACGGAGCACTACCACGACATCCGTTTCTTTACCTTGATCCCAGAAAGAGCGAAATTTCGACTCGTAGAGATACCGGAACGCAACCGGGTCATCAAAGGGGACCAACTCAAAGCCAAGATCTTGGATACCTTCAAGCACGCCATCTTCCAAAAGCAAACCATCCGGGTCTGCCACCAAGGTCAACCGAGTTACTTGGGGAGTAAATTCTTTGAGAATATGATCTCGCCAGTTATTCATGGGAAGCTTACTTACCTCGGGTATAGTTATTTAACTTGTCTTTCGCCATGGGACCCCCTCTATTTGACCTATCCAGCGGGGTATGTTCAATCGGTTCCCGTATGTTCCTGAATAATGGCATACTGCAAGAATGGCCAACTCTAAACACCACATCCCTAAGTTCCAAGCGTCAAAGTACGCTTCTTTGAATTTTTTTCGGTTTTTTCGATCTGGGTGAACAAGAGAATTCCTAATCTCCGTTAATCCACGCGGAACATCTTCCCAATTCATTTGTTTACTGAGTTTTGCAAAATCGGTTGTTTCAGAAGGAAAAGACAAGGGAATTTCGACAGAAGAGAAGAGCAATCGGAATCTATCTGAGGCTCTTAAGTCTTTGAATCCACCAACAGAAAGATACTTGATTGTTTTCACGGAATATTCAAAAGAGAGTCTCTCAATAGCTGTTTGCGCTAAAATGATTCCTACGTCTACTCCACGCGAAGAGTCATTCGCATTCAAATACCAATAGATAACTTCTTGCAAAGTCTCATGCCAGTTATCATAAGACCACAATTTCATGAAAAGAGGGAAAAAATCAACAAGCTGCGAAGAATGGTGTGAATCGAACCAAGACATACAACTACGCCACGGTTCTTTTGGTGGAGACCATAGTTCCCATACTCGATTCCCACAACGATCCAACCCGACAGGACAAGTTGGTCTACACCAGCGACCAACGGCTAAAGAAAAGAAATAATTTAAAGCACTTAGGATATCTTCAGCTTCAACGGCATTAAAGTCGCTCCCATCGATTCTTTTTATTCTTCCGACATGAGTTAACTGATACCCTCCTTCACTTCTCAATAACTCAATACTCTCTTTCGTATAGAAAAGCGAATTCAATTGAACATCCCATTTTGCACACTGCAATTTTATCTGATGAATTTTTCGGTTTACTTTCCCACGTTTTTCTAATGACCCTAAAGTTCCCCTAAAGTCAACAAAATTGAACAAATGAAATTTTATCAAATTCATCTTTGTGGCTTTACTGCCTAACCCCGTAACTGGTTCCCCTGCAGGGTTCCATTTTATCTTGCATCCTTGTGTTTTCTTGTCGCTTTGAACATTCACAAGAAACCCTTCAATTTTTCTATTATTGAAGGAAAAATAGTCAACGTTTTTTGCTTTAAGTGTTAAATTCATAACATCCAAAAAGGCTTCTTTCTGGAAGTTTGCATAAAAATTTAGTTTAGCGCTTGGAGTAAAATCTAGATAAGCTTCACCGTCCGTTTTATAAGACTTCCCATCAACGCACATTTCAACTTTGCCCCTATTTAGCAAAACACTTCTATTTTTACTGTGAAAATCAAAGACAGGCTCTACTTTTTCCATTTCCGTCACCACCAGAGATTACTTCCTCTTTTATTACACTAAAGTTTACACCTTAATTTGATCTGGAATTCATACCTCTTGACTATGTCGTTGAATTTAGCGTTTTACTCCTTTTCTCCGGATCGGGTGAGCGACTGGTTATACCACATAAGGAGCTTGGGGCCTCCTGGAGGACGTTCTCGCGGATCTTGTGCGCCGCCGCGGCGAGATAAGCGATCCCGTCCACGGTGCTGACACCTGCTTCATGCACGGACCGAAGGCGCGTGGCGGGCAACCGCACTACGATATCCTTGCCCGGCAGCCAGACACGGCAGACAATTTGCCCCCACAGGGTTTGTTCCTCAATGACCTTGCAGACACTGTTATGAGCGGTGCTGTATCGCCAAAGCGACTCCATCCGCTAATTACCCTCTGTCTTGATCTGTCGCTTGCTGAATCTGAATCGCAGGCATAATG
>NPID01004179.1_pt1 | contig 20080 bp, 13 predicted proteins | sample 8637491 | NCBI WGS metagenome assembly NPID01 (sample SAMN07420843, study PRJNA396082) | bioreactor metagenome | isolation source: sample BA6 brine-fed electro-methanogenic bioreactor BA | place: Japan: Kochi | collected 2016-06-14 | reverse complement strand
TAATGTATAAAGCACTGTTTTTCTCTTGAATCTTTTCTTTCTTAATAAAAATAGCTGTTGGTAAAATAAATAGCATTGTTGCTAAGAAATTAATCATTTCATCTAAGAAAGGTATTATTGGTGCGCTACTTGGTAAAAAGAAGTGCACTACATTTGTAATAAATGAAACTAAAACAGCTGTTTTTAAGTCGAACCAAATCAAAGTCATAAATATGATTAAAGCTGAAAGCTCTACTTTTAAATATGGGGCTGCAGGCATGACCGGAAAACTTATTAACATTAACACGCTAGCTATACCAACTAAAATACTTTGGATTGCAATTTTCTGTATTTTTATTTTCTTTTTAATCGTTTCTTTGCGATTCAATCTAAAAACCAGCAATAAACCAAATAAATAAGTAGCTATAACAATAATATTTGTCAAAATAATCGTTGATATTGCTACTGGTTCTCCATCGACTTTAATTAGAAACAACAAAGCGTAAGTTATTCCAACAACGATGAAAACTATCGAAAGTATTGAGACTATCAATAATTTCTGATTGTTTTTTGTATGTTTTCCTAAGAAAAACATAAGTAATAAAGCGATAATTAAAGCTGCACCTGCAATTAAATAAATTTCCATTCTAATCCCTCTTTCTGTTCAATTTGAGCATTATTTCAAAAAAAAATGCCCAAACTTCAGGCATTAAAAACAAAGAATTACTTCTTCCATCCAGACTTTAACTGTCGGTTTGGGAATCACACCCAATCATGCCATAGGCTCGCGGACTATACCGCCGGTAGGGAATTACGCCCTGCCCTGAAGTGTTATATATTTATATTATAACTTATAATAAATGATTGTCAAATGATTTCTTATAAATTCTTAGCTATCGCTCTTATTAAAGATGCTTCAACGTTTTCTATTTTTAAAGGTAACCCGATAAAATAGAAATGAGGTTTAAGTAAATGTAAATTAGTAAGATTTTCGATCAAGAAAATATTATTACCTAACAGATCCTTGTGCATCAGCAAATTATCATCATTAACATATGCGAAACTAGGGATATCTGCGCCTAAAGTTGTTATTTCATTTTTAAGAAAAAAATCTAGTATCAATGGTTCAAATACTATTTGATCATAATACTCATTAGTATTAATTTGCCCTGCCTTGTTTAAATCTAATAATAATATCTTTTCTCGATTAAGAAGCTTGTAATACTTGCTTTCAAGGTCTTTTGTAGATACAACATTATTAACAACTTCTGGTTTTATTATATTGGCTTTTCCAATAAAACAATTAAAGTCTATTTCTTCTTTTATTTTAAGTTCTACAACATGAGACGGAAAATCAACATGGGTGCCAATATGCATATTCAAATATAATTGATTTAGATTATATCCATCATTCTTTAAATCTCTTGTTTGTCTAATAGCCAAAGCTTCATCGCCTGGGTATACTAAATACTTGTCAGAAATTGCTACACTTAAATCAATCCATTCACTCATAATAACCACCTCTATAAGTAGCAAAAAGGTTGATTAAATCAACCTTTAAGTACTGAATTAACATGCCAAATTGTCTTGGCATAATCATTAATTGAACGATCTGAAGAGAAAACTCCACTCTTCGCTATATTAGTTAATGCCATCTTAGCCCATAAACTTTTATCCTTATAAGCTTCATTTACTCTATTAGCTGCTTCTTTATAAGCTCGGTAATCTTTTAAAACAAAATAACGATCATTATATACTAAATTATCAAAAATATCTTTAAACTCATAGCGATTAACATCACTAAAGAAACCATTAACTAATTGATCAAGTAACATTCTTATTTCTGAATCAGTTTCATAGATATGCTTTGGATTATAGTTGCCCTGTTGATATTCTCTATTAACTTCTTCACTGTTCATTCCAAATACAAATATAGCATCATCACCTACTAAATCATGAATCTCTACATTCGCACCATCTAAGGTTCCTAGTGTTATTGCACCATTCATCATAAACTTCATGTTTCCTGTACCACTAGCCTCTTTAGAAGCAGTTGAGATTTGTTCTGAAACGTCAGCTGCTGGCATGATTACTTCTGCATAAGAAACATTATAGTTTTCAACAAAAACAACTTTTAAGAACTTGTTTATCTCAGGGTCTTCATTGACTTTTTTTGCAATAGTATTAATCAACTTAATAACTTTTTTTGCAAAATAATAAGTTCCTGCAGCCTTCGCGCCAAAAATGAAAGTATGTGGTACATAACTACTTCGAAACTCTTCTGAAGCCTTTAGTGAATTATAAATCGTCATTATATGCAAAGCATTCATTAATTGACGTTTATATTCATGTAATCTTTTTACCTGGATATCAAATATCGAATCGGGATTGATAACAATCTTTTGTTCTTGATATATTTTATCAGCTAGTGCTTGTTTTTTAATCCTTTTAACTGCTAAAAACTGGTCCTGAAGAGTCTTATCTTCTACATATGCCAATAAACCTTCTAACTTTTCCGGTTTCTTCATAAAATCATTGCCAATTTTCTCACTGATTAATTCTGTTAATTCAGGATTAGAATGCAAAAGCCAACGTCTATGGGTAATCCCATTAGTTACGTTATGGAACTTATTTGGGTAGAGATCATAGAATTTCTTCATCTCAATATTCTTTAAGATTTCAGTATGTAACTTAGCTACACCATTTACCGAAAAACTAGCCACTATACAAAGATGAGCCATCTTGACAACACCATCATTTATTATTGCTAGTTCTCTAATTAAATTATCCTTTTCATACCCATATTTTTCTAGTAAATCTAAACAAAAACGGCGGTTAATTTCTTCAATTAACTGATAAATTCTCGGTAATAATGGCTGCATAATATCAATTGGCCACTTTTCAAGTGCTTCTGCCAAAATAGTGTGGTTTGTATAGGCAACCACTTTTTGAACAATACTCCATGCTTGATCCCATTCCATCATTTCTTCATCAAGTAAAATTCTCATTAACTCAGGAATAATTAAAGTCGGATGAGTATCATTAATATGAAAAACCACATAATCAGCTAAATTTTCCAATGTACCATATTTTGCTTTATGATCATTGGTTATGCTTTTTACTCCTGCGGCTGAAAGGAAGTATTGTTGTCTTAATCTTAATCTTTTACCTTCATATGTTGTATCATCAGGATATAAAAAACCTGAAATTTGTTGTAATTGACTTTCATACTCAAATGGTGAAGTATTATCTGGATATTTCTCTGATGGTTCAGCATTCCATAACCTTAGATAATTAACAATCTCATTATGATCTCCGACAACTGGCACATCATAAGGTACTGCTTTTATATATTCTGATGGATGATAAATCATCTTCCCGTCTTCCCACGCTACATAACCAAAAAACGGAATGTCAACCGATTTTTCTTGTCTTCTAATCTCCCAAACATATCCATCATTTAACCAGTTATCTGGTCTTTCTTCCTGATATCCATTGTTAATAGTTTGACGAAACAAACCATAGCGATATCTAATGCATTGTCCATAACCTAAAATTCCCAAAGATGCCATAGAATCTAGATAACAAGCTGCTAAACGACCTAAACCACCATTGCCTAAACCTGGATCTGATTCATAATCTTCAACTTCATTTAGATCATAACCCATTTCTTGAAAACCTTGTTCACAAACCTTTCTAATTCCCAGGTTCATAAGGTTGTTTGTAATCAGTCTTCCCAATAAGAATTCCATTGAAAAATAGAAAACTTTTTTGGTATCATTTTTTTCAATATATTGTTCTGTCTTTAACCAATCTTTAGCAATTTCTTCTCTTACTAAAGTTCCTAAGATATTATACCTTTCTCTAATGGTTGAATCAGAGATTTCTTTGTAATACGTTTTTTTAAGTCTTAGTTTAAAGGCTTTTGCAAAACTATCTTTAGTTTTAAAAACACCTAATCTCATAAAATCATGTAAGATTTAAATTGTATTAAGTTAGTTCTTAAATTACAATTTAATCTTTCTCCTTTCGATCTAATTTAATATAATAATAATGTACTGTGGATTTGTTTCATAAATTTACAGCTTGACTGTTTTGAGGTGACGCTTACCACGGTCTTTATTTTAATCAGCAATAGTTAGTTAACGCAAAGACGTTTTTACATGACTTTTAATAGTTAGTCACCTCAAGTTTATTATATCATTTATCCCAATGTAGGGCTTACATTCTCGATATGGGACCGTTTACCTTTTAAATCATTTGGTATAATTCAAGGTATTTTTTTGCTGAATCACTTAATAAGAACCTTGAGTTCATTGCATTAATAATTATTTGACGCCAATCTTGGTAATAATCATTAAACAAGTTAAAGGCATTACCAATTTGAAACAATAAATCTCTAGAATCATAATTATAAAATTTAAAGCCATTTCCTCTTTTACTAGAAGTATCATAGTTTTCTATGGTATCATTCAAACCTCCAGTTTGTCTAACAATTGGAATAGTCCCATAACGTAAAGCTATCATTTGACCAATTCCACAAGGTTCATAACGAGAAGGCATTAAAAAAGCATCTGAACCAGCATAAATATAAGAAGGTTTTGTAGCATTATATTCTAGATTTACACTAACTCTATCAGGAAAAGCCTGCTGAAGATTTCGTAATTGTTCTAAATAGTTTTCGTCTCCGGTTCCAAGAATGACAAATTCAATTTTTGGGTTGTTTAATATTTGATATAGTGCTGGTATAATAATATCAAAACCCTTTTGTTCAACGATTCTAGATACCATTCCTAATACAAAGTACTCTTCACCGATATTGATTTTCATCTTTCTTTGAAGGTCTATTTTGTTAATTTTCTTTGCGCTAAAAACATTAACAAGATTATACTTATGAGCTATTTCTAAATCCATTTCTGGACTTATAGTATCTTCAATACCATTGAGTATTCCATAAAAATCTCGATATCTTTTATTAATTATTTCCACTAAGTTCTTCGAATAATACTCATACTTCAATTCATCTTTATAAGTTTCAGAAACTGTGGAGATTTTCGTAGCGTGAGTCAAACCTACCTCCATAAAATTCAATCTTCCTAACCTAGTATATTGCATTGGATCTTCAATATTAAGTTTCTTAAGTATTTCTAAATTATGAATACCTTGATATTCAATATTATGAATTGTCATTAGGGTTTTAATCTCAATATTTCTTAATTTTAACAATAAAGGTAATAGTCCTAAATGCCAATCATGAATATGAATTATATCTGGAGTTTCATCGATAGCATCTAAAAAAGAAATTGCCGCTAAAGTAAAAACTGCAAAACGATCGCCATCATCATCATAGCCATAGATTTTCGGGCGATCAAAGAAATCATAAGATTCAACAATGTAGTAAACAGTATTACTATTTGTAATACTATAAAGGTTTACCTTATAGCTTTTTTCACCATAAATTAACGAATTTGATGCTCTTAACTCCAATAAAAGATTATATTTCTCTTTTATGGAAGGATATAGTGGTAACATTACTTGTGATTTTCTTCCAAGATTAGAGAACTCTTCTGCAAGTGAACCAACAACATCTGCTAAACCCCCGGTTTTAACATAGGGGAAACATTCTGCGCTTAACTGCAAGATTGCTATACTCTGATGAGAAGTGACTATTTGTTTCTTTTCAGAAACATATATCTCATCTTCTTCACCAGTTACTATTGAGTTTTTAATAACTCTTGTTTCTTTATCAAAAATTGAATATTCTACTAAAGCATCTGACTCAATTACTGATTGATTCATGATAACTGAGTTGCTAACTTTTGCACCATAATCAATCCTTACTTTCCGACCAATTATCGAATTGATAACTTCGCCTTCAATAACTGCACCTGAAGCAATTATTGAATTATGTACTTTTGCAAAATCACCATACCTAGATGGAGCTGACATTGTTTCTTTAGAATAGATTGGCGAATTATTTGGAAAAATCGCTTCTCTTACCTCAGGTAATAATAATTGCATATTAGCTTCATATAATTCAGAAGCAGAATTGATTTTATAAGAAAATGTGTCAATCAAGATTGTATGTCTTTTAATGTTTGGTGCATAATCAAAAACATCAGACAGATTTCGAAATTGAATTTGATCATAATTCTCGATATATTTTAACAATAATTTCTTAGATATTATATAAGTTTTTAAACTCTTTTTCATATCTGATAAAACTTCAGATATATCCGCTTCATTTAATAAATGTTCCGTTAAAAACTGATTATAATCGACATTCCATACCATATTAGCAGGTGTTATAATCGCATATTCTTGATTTGAGCGATAGAAATACTCTAAATGCTCATACATCCTCTGAAAACTTATTTCATCTTCGATAGTCAAGTTTAAACTCTTCGGTGGCAAAATAAAGATACCATCATGTCTTCTACTTAAATCCCACCTGTCACCACTGCCAATGTGATCTGAAAGCGAACGATAGTTTCCATAAGGAAAAATCGACACGTTATTAACCCCAGAGTTTTTACAGTTAGATAGCGTAAAATCAATCAAACGATATTTACCTCCAAAAGGTAAAGCTCCAGGAACTCTATGTCTTGTTAGTTTTGCAAAATTACCTCTACTTGTCGCATCGACAATTACAAAAATATTATTCACTGATTTCACCTACTTCCAAAAGGTTTTCTTCAGTGATTAAAGTTAATCTTTCAGGAAAACAATGATAGTAATCAGGAATAACAACTGATTTATTAACAATTACATGTTTTAAGAAAGCATGTTTCCCAATATTGACTTCAGGTAGAATAACAGAATCTTCGATGTGAGCATTGTCTTTTACTATCACCTTATAGGCAATTGTACAATGTTCGACAACCCCTCCGATTATTGAACCATCTGCCACAACAGAACTCGTGACTCTTCCGTGTTCTAAAACAACATGAGGTGGAAGATTTAAAGATTTTGAAAAAATCGGTAATACTTTCGATGAGTTTAAACCAAGAAATTTAGAATCTTCAAGAAGATCCATGTTTGCTTGATACAAAGAATCAATTGTACCAACATCTTTCCAATAATCTTTAAACTCATATACTGAAACAAAGCGCTTTTTATTTAAGCAATGTGGTATGATATTCTTGCCAAAATCGACTAATTTTTCATCACTATCCCCATTAAACAAATCATCTAAAACAGAGTAAGAGAAAATGTAAATACCCATAGATGCTAAATTTGTTGGTGGATCACTAGGCTTTTCATAGAAATTTTCAAGTTTTCCTTCTTTGTTTATCTCAAGAATACCAAAACGTGAAGCTTCACTAAACTCTACTCTAGTAGCGGCGATTGTCACGTCTGCTTTAGCTTTAATATGATGGTCTAACATCAAATTATAGTCCATCTTATAAATATGATCACCAGACAATATCAAAACATATTCTGGTGAATAATCTTTAATAAAACGAAAATATTGCTTGATAGCATGAGCAGTTCCTTTTTGCCATAAAACATCATTTGATTTTGAGTAAGGTGTTAAAAACCTTATTCCCCCATCAATAAAATCTAGATCCCAAGACATTCCTGAACCGATATAATTCATCAATTCAAAAGGTTCATATTGAGTAACAATACCACAAACATCAATATTACTATTGGAAATATTGCTTAAAGTGAAATCAATAAGGCGATATTTCGCACCAAAAGATACAGCAGGTTTCGCTGTTGTCTTGGTAATATCGCCTAATCTTGTACCTCTACCACCAACTAAAATCATTGATATTATTTTTTTCAAATTATCACCTAATTCTTATACTTAATAATTGAGATTGATAAAGGAGCTACATTAATAATTATTGATTGCTTAAAACCGTGGTTATAAGCTTCAACTGTTTTCATATTCTCGCCATTATATATATTTGATCCACCATAGATTTCTTTGTCAGAGTTTAAAATTTCCTCATACTCACCTTTTTCAGGAACGCCAATATAAAAACTATCATATGCTAAAGGTGTCATGTTGATAACTACAACAGCTAAGTCCGTTTTATCTTTTCCAAAGCGAAGAAATGAAAAAATTGATTGGTCGTAATTAGTTTGATCAATCCAACTAAAACCAGCTGGTGAATGATCTAACTCATAAAGTGAAGGGTGATGATTGTAAACTTGTATTAAATCTCTTACAAACCGATTAGCTCTTTCATGCATTGGAAACTCAAGTAAATGCCAATCTAACTCTTCTTTATCTTTCCATTCGTGAATTTGGGCAAATTCACCTCCCATAAACAATAATTTCTTACCAGGGTGAGTAAACATTAAACCCATTAACACACGGTAATTAGCAAATTTTTGCCAATAATCTCCTGGCATCTTCTCAACTAAAGATTTTTTCCCATGAACTACCTCATCATGTGATAATGGCAGGATGAATCTCTCAGAATAAGCATAAACCATTCCAAAAGTAATTAAATCATGATGGTACTTACGATAAATTGGGTCCTTAGTAAAGTATCTTAAGGTATCATTCATCCAACCCATATTCCATTTATAATCAAATCCCACTCCGCCATCAAGCACACTTTTGGTTAGACTTGGATAGGTAGTTGAGTCTTCTGCAAAAAGCAAAACAGAATGATCTCTTTCTTTTACTGAATAAGATAGGTTCTTTAAAAACTCTACTGCTCCAAAATTAGTACCAACATGCATATTACCTAAGTAGTAAATTATATTAGAGACTGCATCGATTCTAAAGCCATCAACATGAAAATAATTAATCCAAAATAATGCATTTGAAATTAAGAAACTCTTAACAATACCTTTGCCTAAATCAAGATTAATTGTTCCCCAAACAATGTTTTCTCTTATTTTTATATCTTCATACTCATATAAAGGCTCGCCATCAAATAAATATAAACCATGGGCATCTTTACAGATATGACCTGGTACCCAGTCCATAATTACTCCGATTCCAGCTTCATGACATTTATCGATAAAATACATCAAATCTTTGGGAACACCATATCTTGATGTTGCACTGTAATAGCCTGTTCCTTGATATCCCCAACTTTCATCTAAAGGATGTTCAACTACAGGCATCAACTCTATATGAGAAAAACCATGCTCTAATACATAAGGCAAAAGGTAATCGACAAGTTCATTATATTTATGAAAAGTCCCATCTGGTTTTGTCATCCATGAGCCTAAGTGGACTTCATACACCGACATTTTTTCTTCAAAAAGATTCTTATTTTTTCTAGATTCTAAGTATTCATAGTCATTCCATTGATAACCATCTATATCATACACTTTTGATGCTGTTTCAGGACGATTATCAGAAAAATACGCATATGGGTCACCCTTAAAAATAGTAGCTCCATAAGCAGTGACGATACAATATTTATATCTTGTCCACTCGCCAATATTAGGAATATATAAATGATATATTCCGAAATTATCTTCTTTTTCCATTACATGAATTCGAGAATCCCAATTATTGAAGTCACCGACAATCGATACAATCTTTGCGTGTGGAGCGTAAACACGAAAATCCACTCCTACAATATTGTTAGATTGATCTCTAACAATATGTGAACCAAATATTTTATAAGCTTCTTTTAACTTACCTTCATTAAATAAGTAAAGATCTAGTTCATTCATCGATGTTACTCCCTTCAATAAACTGCATAATCATTTTATATTGATATCCTTTTGCTAGTAACCTAGAAATAATATAATTCTGCAATGTTTCTTTTATCTGCTTTTTATAATAACGCTTCTTAATATCTTCTATTTCTTTTCTAATAGCGTTTTCTTCATCAATACTAGCTTTTATCATATCTTGATTCTTATTAATAATAACTAAGATATCTTCATAAGCAAAGCCTTTGCTTATCAAAAAATTCATTATCGCTTTTTTTGAAAGTAAAAATGATTTGCTTTTCAAACCCTTTACCTTCTTTTCAAACCAATAATTAATGTTCTCTAACCAAACACTTTTTTCAATCTCACTAAGTTTATCTTTGATTTTTTGAAAATTTAAACCCTTTGGTTTCAAGTCATTAAAAATTTTATTTGGTCCAATTCGTTTAAAATTGACACTATCTTCTATATAATTACTCAAGTATAAATCATCATCAATCAATCTTGATTTTGTCAGTTTGCTTAAGTAATAATCGTAATCACTAATGTTAAGTTTATCTAGATACTTAACTATCTCATACTTAGTCCTTGGTTTAAATAAAGCGTAATACAATACCTTTTGATAATATTCATCTTTCTTAATCTCACTAACTATTCTATCAAAATCATTTTTTACAAATTGCTTATCAACGACCAAACGATGTTCAATCACCAAGTCTTCAGAAACGAGATAATCGTAGGTTTTACCTAACTCATCTTCGAAAATAACTAAATAGTTTTTTCGCTTTTTTGATAAGGAATTAACTTTAATCATTTTGTTTACTCTTTATTAAATATGCAAGAATAAAAGGATCTAGATCTCCATCCAAAACTTTATCGCCATTACCAGTTTCATAATTAGTCCGATGATCTTTCACCATTGTATATGGATGAAAAACATAAGAGCGAATTTGTGATCCGAAGGCATTTGATTTAAAGTCATTAAAAGAATCTAAGTGCTCTTGTTTCTTTTGTTGTTCTAGAGAGTATAGTTTTCCTTTTAAGACTCTTAAAGCTATCTCCCGATTTTGAATTTGTGATCTTTCATTTTGACAACTAACAACAATATTTGTAGGTATATGAGTGATTCTCACAGCTGAATCTGTTGTATTAACTCCTTGTCCGCCTTTTCCACTAGATCTAAATGTATCTATTCTTAAGTCTTCTTCATCAATTTCAATATCTATTGAATCATCAATCTCTGGAATTACTGAAACAGAAGCAAAGGAAGTATGTCTTCTGCTTGAAGAATCAAAAGGTGAGATTCTTACCAAACGATGAACTCCTGACTCTGCTTTCAAGTAACCATAAGCATAAGATCCTGAGACCAGAACAGTAGCTGATTTTAAGCCAGCCTCTTCACCATCGAGATAGTCAATGATTTTGGTTTTAAACCCCTTCTTTTCAGCATATCTTAAATACATTCTTAAAAGCATTTGTGCCCAATCTTGTGATTCTGTTCCACCTGCTCCTGGATGGAAATCAATGATAGCACTAAACTTATCATATTCTTCGTTCAATAAAATTTGTAAAGTTAGTTTCTCATTTAGTTTGTCAAATTCATCGATAAGTTTTGTAGTTTCTAATGAATCAATCACTTCGCCTTCTTCAGCTAAAGTAATGGTGAGTTCAATAGTTTCATAAATATCTTTTAACCTTAAATATTGGTTGATTAACTCATTCTCCTGGTTCATTTCAGCTATAACTTTTTGAGCTGATTGAGTGTCATTCCAAAAATCTGGAGCCAGGGTTAATTGTTCCAGATTTTTTACATGTTGCATATTTTTCTTGATATCAACACTATTATTAAGTTTTTCAAACTCGTTTGTTAAATCATTATAAGTTTTCTTAATTTCGTCGAGAAGCATAACTTACTCCTAACTATCGTTACGACCGTGACAGTACTTATACTTTTTCCCACTACCACAAGGGCAAGGATCATTTCTTCCAACTTTTTTTGTAACAGTTTTTGGTTTTCTTTTTACTTCCATATCTTCTTTACCAGAATAAGTACTTACTGGTTTTGCGACTTGAACTCTCTCGGTGTTTTGTCTAACTTGAGCTTTTAAAACATATCTAGTAACATCATCTTGAATATTTTGAACCATTGTTTCAAACATTTCGAATCCAATTTGTTGGAACTCTCTAAACGGATTATTTTGTCCATAACTTTGGAGGACAACTGCTTGTCTCAATTCACTCATCGAGTCGATGTGTTGAACCCAATAAGTATCAACTACCCTTAAAGTAATAGCTTTAAGGAAGTCGTTAAAAGGTTTCTCTCCGGCAAGTGATTTTTTGTTAGTTACATCTTTTTCACTTACTTCTAAGACATAACTTAAGATATCTTCTTCCGTCTTTAAAAGTTCTTTGTCAATTGAACCCATTGGAAAATACTTATTCAAGGTATTGAATAAATTGTTTAAGTCAGTATGACTATTTACTATTCTTGTCAATGATTGAACCATCATTGAACTAATAATATCTTCAATAGTGTCTTGAAATAAGACATCTGTTCTTTGAGAATAAATTATCTCTCTTTGTTTTCTTAAAACTTCGTCATATTGTAAAACAGTTTTACGACGATCAAAGTTATTACCTTCAATCTGTCTTTGAGCTCTTAAAACCATTTTAGAGAACATTTTGTAATCAAGCGGTGTTTCAGTGCCATTACCACCTTGAGCGGTAATCATTGTAATCATTTTTTTGAATCTTTCGCCACCAAATCTTCTTAGTAACTCATCATCAGCTGATAAGAAGAAACGTGAATACCCTGGGTCTCCTTGACGTCCAGAACGACCTCTTAACTGATTGTCAATTCTTCGGGACTCATGTCTTTCAGTTCCAATAACTGCAAGACCACCTAATTCTTTAACACCTTCGCCTAGTTTAATATCTGTCCCACGACCAGCCATATTTGTTGCAATTGTAACAGCGTGTTTTTGGCCAGCATTAGCGACTATTTCTGCTTCTCGTTCATGTTGTTTGGCATTTAACACATTATGTTTAACTCCATTTTTTCGTAAAAGCGTTGACAATAATTCTGAACTTTCAATCGAAATTGTACCTACTAATTGTGGCTGTCCTATTTTATATCTTCTCGTGATTTCTTCAGCTAAAGCCTTATACTTAGCTTCCATAGTCGCGAAAATCAAATCATTGTCATCCATTCTAATAACAGGCATATTAGTCGGAATCTCAACAACGAACATATTGTAAATATTTCTAAATTCCTCTTCTTCTGTCTTTGCAGTACCAGTCATCCCTGATAACTTAGTATACATTCTAAAGAAGTTTTGGAATGTAATTGTAGCTAAGGTTGTAGTTTCTTTTTTAATTTCAACAGCTTCTTTAGCTTCTAATGCTTGATGTAAACCTTCAGAAAACTGACGCCCATGCATTAAACGACCAGTAAACTGGTCAACAATTATTACTTTTCCTTCTTGAACAACATAGTCAATATCATTTTGCATGATAAAATTAGCACGTAAAGCATTATTGATATGATGTAATAAAACAACATTATTTACATCATATAAATTATCTAGATTAAAGAAATTCTCAGCTCTTTTGATTCCTTCTTGAGTTAAATTAACTGTTTTATCTTTAACATCAATTTGATAATCATCTTCCTTTAATCCCAAAGCAAAGTAATTAGCTTGTTTATATAAGTCAGCTGTGTTCTTTGCTCCACCAGAAATAATTAAAGGCGTTCTTGCCTCATCAATAAGAATTGAGTCGACCTCATCAATAATTGCAAAGTTCAAATTTCTTTGAACAATTTGCTCTTTATAGATTACCATATGATCTCGTAAATAATCGAATCCTAGTTCGTTATTTGTCGAATATAAAATATCACTTTTATATACTTCACGTTTTTCTTCAGAACTTAACTCACGAACATTTAACCCAACTGTCAATTGTAGAAACTTAAACAATTCCCCAATTTCACCTTCTGCTTCACGTCTAGCTAAGTAATCATTAACAGTAACAATGTGAACACCCTCACCTGTTAATGCATTTAAATAGGCTGGCATAACCGCTGTCAAGGTTTTTCCTTCACCGGTTTTCATCTCAGCGATATTTCCTTCATGGATACTGATAGCACCCATAACTTGGACTTTAAAAGGAGTCATTTTTAAAACTCTAGTAGAGGCTTCTCTTACAGTTGCATAAGCTTCTACCAATAGATTATCTAATGTCTCACCGTTATTAAATCTTTCTTTAAACTCGCTAGTTTTTGCTTGTAACGCTTCATCTGAAAGAGCTCTAAACTCTTCTTCTTTATTCAATACTTCTTGAGCCATTTTTTCTAATCGCTTCAAGGTTCTTTTATTTTGATCAAAAATACTAAACACTTGTCTCACCTCTTAATCTCTACCTTATAATCATACCATTTTAAGCAGTTTTATTCAATAAAATATCCTTCATAATCGAAAAAGATTCTTCTAAACATCACAAAAAAAAGTGGCTCGAAAGCCACTTTAAATTATTCAGTTTCTATTAACCCATATTTCCCATCATCTCGTAAATACAAGATTGATGTTTCATTATCTTCATTTTTAAATATAAAGAAATCGTGCCCTAGTAATTCCATTTGTGTCATTGCTTCTTCTACTGATAAAATCTCTAAACTAATTCTTTTCTTCTTTACAGGAGATATCAATTCTTTTTCTAACTCTTCCAAGTCGAAATCATCTGTTGCAAATGCATTTTTTAACCCAGACTTTTCTTGTAGCGAACGATTCATCTTGTGTTTGTTCTTTCTCAATTGAGCTTCTAACTTATCTACTGCTCGGTCTATGGCAGCATATAAATCGCGATCTTGCACTTCAGCTCTCATGGTTAAAAATTTAATGGGAATCGTAATTTCTACCTTTGTACCATCTCGATAGACCTTACACACTACAAAAGCTTCTAATTGCTCTGTAAATACGCGGTCGATCTTGTTCAGTTTCTTCTCGATGTAATTCTGAATTGCGTCGGTAATTACAAATCCTGATTTGCCAACAATGTCTAGTTTCATAAAACCACTCCTTTATTTTTTATTTAACCACTTTAATTATAACACCTTTAAAATCTTTTTTAAACCGACGAGCATTTTTTTGTTACAAAATATTGAAATTTATTAACTCAAAACGAGTTAATGAAAAAAATAAGATATTATTATATGGTTTAAATAAGTAAAACCACTGATTAGAATCAACTAATATATTATAATCAACTTCAATAATTAAATCATAATTATGATAGTTCTTAAAAAAGTATTCAAAAAACAAGTAACGATATTTAGACAGATAGTTTCTCTGCTTTAAGTTTGTTTTAATATCTGCAAATAAATATAAATAAGTTATCATTCCTGATTCATAGGGAATCTTTTCATAATTAAGTTTAGGTTGATATAACAACGAACATTTCGGACAAATATCAGGATATTTAAACAGAGTCTCAAAACTCGGATCAACAATAAAGAAGTTATCACATAGCTTACATTTCATAATCACTATTATTCATTGTCACAATATCTTGTTTTGCCTTTAACATTTCCTTACTAATATGCTTGGCTAAGAAGAACACCTTGCCACTGTCATCGAGTCTACCAACCCTACCAGCTATTTGAATTAAAGTCGATTTACTAAAAACACGATTATCTGCCTCAATTACTATCACACTTATACTTTTAAATGTTACCCCTCTTTCTAGGATTGTTGTTGAAACTAAAATATTTATTTCCTTTCTAGAAAAACTACGAATGATACTTTCTTTAAACTTAGTTTTGCTAGTAATCAAAATACAATTATAATTTCTGCTTGTTAGGTATTCGGTTAGAACATCCCCTTTATTAATTGAAGCAACATAGATAATAAGCTGATGTTCGATAGTGAGGTTATCTATTAGATTAATTAGAGACTTATCTTTATAATTAGTAATCTTAAGAATCTCTGGTATTGCTAATTTACGGTAATGAAACCTTTTTGGTAGAAAAAAAGGCATTAATTCTTTATTCTTTATCTTACTGAGATAATTACTTGATATGGTTGCACTCATATACACAGAAAAACAACTTTTTTTTCTCGCTTTATCTACTAAACGTTCGAGAAAAGGATTATCTGCGAAAGGAAAGGCATCGACTTCATCTAAAATCATTAAATCAAACTCGGCATAGAACTTTATCAATTGTTGCGGTGTTAAGATTACTAACAAAGAATTATCAATAATAGATTGATTTCCATGTAGCTGAAGTATCTTTGTTTTAGGAAAGTAATTCTTTAATCTATCAAAGACCTGTTTAATGATTTCTACACGGGGTATTACAAAAGCAGTTTTTAGATTATTATCAAGATAGTTTTTTATCAGTTCCAATACAATTTCTGTTTTTCCTGCGCCACAAACAGCTTGAAGAAAGACACTTTTGTCTCTTTGCATATTCTTAAGTATAAACTCTTTAGCTCTTTCTTGATCCAAAGATAAAGAGAAGTCTAGTTTTAATTGATGTTTAGTTGTTTGACTTAATCTTTCTTCTCTAAGCAAAAACATCTGAGAATTAATCTCATTTAAATCATAACAATCTAAACAATAGCTTATTCCTAAATAGTCTTTATCTAAATTATTACCAAAACAACGATTGCAGCGAAAATTGCTGATGGCATTTATACAACCTGGTATTTCTTTCTTAACTATTTTTTCTATCATAGACACCCTCTTATCTACATATTACCTATCTTTAAAGAGTTTTCTTTAAAAAAATAATTCTCTTTTCAGAGAATTATTTTACAACTATATTAACCAATTTATTAGGAACAACAATAATTTTAACTACTTGTTTGTCGGATATGTGATTCTGGATTTTTTCACTAGCTAAAGCTATTTCTTCGAGTTCAGCTTTGCTTAAATTATTGTCAACTACCAACTTGTCTCTTACTTTGCCATTAACGCTTAAAACTAATTCTATTTCATCTTTAACTAGTTTTTTTGGATCAAACTTAGGATAATCTGCAAAAACAAGAAGCGTTTCATGTCCAAGCATTTCCCAGATTTCTTCACATATATGTGGGGCTATTGGATACAATAGTTTAATTAAGGTTTCATAATCAGCTCGTGTTATTTTTTCTTGTTTATTGAAGTCATTTACTAAAGACATCATTTTTGCAATTGCTGTATTAAATTTTAAACTTTCACAATCTTCATCAACACCCTTAATTGTCTCATGGATAACTCTTTCCAAATCTTTAGAATAATGATTATCTTCAGTGACATTAGGGAACAAGCGCCAAACTTTATCAAGGAATCTTCTCGCACCTTTTACACCAAGTTCATTCCATGGTGTACTCATCTCATAATCGCTTATAAATAAAACGAATGCTCTTAATGTGTCTGCGCCATACTCATCAATGATTTCCATTGGGTTAACGACATTACCTCTTGATTTTGACATTTTTTCATTATCTGAGCCTAAGATAATCCCTTGAGCAGTTCTTTTCTTGTATGGTTCTCGATGAACAACTTCGCCAATATCAAAGAGAAATTGATTCCAAAAACGCGAATAGATTAAATGCCTTGTGACATGTTCCATTCCCCCATTATACCAATCAACTTTTCCCCAATATTTCATTTTATCTTTACTAGCTAAAACTTGATTGTTTCTTGGATCCATATACCTTAAGAAATACCAACTACTACCTGCCCACTGTGGCATAGTATCAGTTTCTCTTCTTCCTGGTCCCCCACATTTTGGGCAAGTGCATTTTACAAAGTCTTCAATATTTGCTAGTGGAGATTCTCCTGTGTCAGTTGGAATAAACTTTTCTACCATTGGTAGAGTAACCGGTAGATCTTCATAAGGAACAGGAACGATTCCGCATTTATCGCAATAAATGATAGGAATTGGTTCACCCCAATAACGTTGGCGATTAAAAGCCCAATCCTTCATGCGATACTGCTTAGCTTCTTCCCCTAAATGTTCTGACTCTAAAAAGTTAATAATTTTTTCTTGAGCATCTTTAACAGATAAATCATTGATAATACCACTGTTAATTAAAACACCTTCTTCAGTATCTGTATAAGCGGCTTCTTCAATATTACCACCTTTGATGACTTCAAGTATTTCTAGATTATACTTTTTCGCAAAATCATAATCTCTTGTATCATGGGCAGGAACAGCCATAATTGCTCCTGTACCATAAGTTATCATTACATAATCGGAGATGAAAATAGGAATCTCTTTTTTAGTTAAAGGATTGATAGCTGATAAGCCTTTAATTAAAACTCCGGTTTTATCTTTGGCAAGTTCAATTCTTTCAAACTCAGTTTTCATTTTTGCTTGTTCTTGATAAGCTTCAATCTCATCAAAATTAGTGATTTGCTCTTTAAAAGTCGTAAGATATGGATGTTCAGGAGCAATAACCATAAAAGTAGCACCATAAATTGTATCAGGTCTAGTTGTAAAAACCTTTAGTTTCGCATCAGTTCCAGCAATTGGAAAATAAATATAAGCTCCTTTTGACTTGCCAATCCATTTTTCTTGTTCAGCTCTAATTCGCGGATTTGATTCTAACTCATCTAACCCCTGAAGAAGTTTTTCAGCATATTCAGTAATTTTTAAGAACCAAACATCTTTTTCCATTTGCACTACATCATGATCACATCTATCACATTTTCCGCCTTGTGATTCTTCATTAGATAAAACTACTTTGCAACTAGGACAGAAGTTTACATAAGCAACATCTTTATAAACCAAACCATGCTCATAAAGCTTTAAAAAGATCCATTGAGTCCAACGATAATAATCAGGATCTGTCGTATCTACTACTCGGGAAAAATCAAAAGAAAAACCAGCTGATTGTAATTGTCCTATAAAAGTTTTTATATTGCGGTCAGTTATTGTCCGTGGATGTATTTGATTAGCAATCGCATAATTTTCTGTTGGCAAACCAAAAGCATCAAATCCAATAGGAAATAAGACGTTTTTTCCTTCCATTCTCCGTTTTCTGGAAATAACTTCTAGTGACAGATACGCCCTAATGTGACCAATATGCATTCCCGCTCCACTTGGATAAGGAAATTCAACTAAACTATAATACTTTTCTTTTTCTGAAAAGTCTTTGGCATGAAAACAATCACTTTGATACCATTTGTCTTGCCATTTCTTTTCAACTCTTTTTTCATCAAAACTAGGTATAAACTCACTCATTATTGTAAACTCCTTCCAAATAAAAAGTCCTTTAAATAAATAAAGGACGAAATTTCCGTGGTACCACCTTAATTCTGGATAATCCAGCGCTTAACAACCCTTAACGTGGGAATACGGATTTTACTCACGGGTTGCGTAAAATCTACTCCATAGACTAATTCAATTAAGACAATTGTTAGTTCTCACCAACCACTAACTCTCTTAATAATTGCATTCTTAATTTACTTTTTCTACTTCATCGTAATTAAATGTATTATATCACAATATCAGATAATTGCCAATAACTATTCTTTATCTCTTTCATCTTCATCATCAAATTCAGAACTATTCTCTTTTGGTTCTTCTTGTTGATGTTGATACTCTGCTTTTATAATTGTTCGAACATAAAGTTCTCTTTGTAGGGAGAATACACTTCGATAGGCAAAGAACATCAGTACGAAAAAGATTAAGTCGTTAAAATTCAAAAGGTTATATATGGTTAATAAAAATGCCATCGGTGTTGATGCGAACACAACCATTTTAAAAATCTTTTTATAAGAAATCATCTTTTTGAAACGTAAGAAAGGTATTGTTGAAATCAAAATAATAAACATGATAATCACAAGATTAGATAAGATTCCTAAAAACACTCCTGCAATAACAATGCTTGTAGTTAAAACACTTGCTGCATCTTCTATCGTATCAATCCCATAAGTTGTCAAAAAAGAAATTTCACTAATCTGCCTGTCCCCAACAATAACTGTTAATTTTGCTCCCTTAAGAATCATTGAGAATGTTTCTAAATCATCTATATCAGCTATCTCACTAGTTTCATTGAGTAAGTAAAGATTAAAATCATAAAGTTCATAACTTTTATTCATATCATAATTTGTACTATCACATACTAAAAGAGAATCAACTATACTGCAGCCTGTTACTTCTGAACTTACTGCCTCTGGCTTTACTGAAATGTAAAAGACAAAAGTAGCGATTGACATTAAAATTATTAACATTAAGATATAAAGAAAAACAAAACCGCCTTTTTTGCTGTGGTATTGAACTATATTTTTGGGGTACAATATACTATTAGTAAAAATCTCAAACATAATATCACCTGCTCTAATAATTATAACATCTTTTTCCTAGTCTTCAAGAAAAAATGCCCATACCTATGTAAAAACTTATTTTTCCTGTATAAAAGGCTAATTATTGATTAAATATTATAATATCTGTGATATAATTTTGAATGGGTGAGAA
>NPID01002352.1_pt2 | contig 20120 bp, 18 predicted proteins | sample 8637491 | NCBI WGS metagenome assembly NPID01 (sample SAMN07420843, study PRJNA396082) | bioreactor metagenome | isolation source: sample BA6 brine-fed electro-methanogenic bioreactor BA | place: Japan: Kochi | collected 2016-06-14 | reverse complement strand
AAGTTTCAAACTCTTCCTTCTGTTTCCACCAGCTACTGCCGTAGTTACCCACAAAATGCTTATACTTTTTAAAAGCGGGATAATAGTTGGCCGGCAGCATCTCGCTGTGAGTGTACACATCAACACCAGTTCCCTCGGTTTGGGCAAGCAGTTCCTCCATATCCTTTAGGTCGTGGCCGCTAATTAGAATACCGGGTTTATTGCTAACGCCAATGTTAACCTTGGTGATTTCAGGATTTCCGTAGCTTGTTGTGTTGGCCTTATCGAGTAGCGCCATTGCCGAAACACCAAACTTACCAGTCTCAAGAGTAAGGGCAACCAGCTCATCAACGGTAAGGTTTTGAGTAGTTGCGGCTAAGGCGCGCTGCATAAACTCGTAAATGGTTACGTCCTCGTGGCCTAGGTTAAATGCGTGCTCGGTGTAGGCGGCCATACCTTTTACTCCGTAGATAATTAATTCCTTAAGCGAACGAATATCCTCGTTGGTTTCGGAAAGAACTCCTACAGTTTCGGCTTTTGCCTCGTACTGGTCGGGAGTTCCTTGCCAAGTACAACCCTCAAAGCTATCGTTAACGGTTACACCCTGCTTTTTGCACTCATCGCGAAGCGAGTTGCGTAGTTCAAGACTACGGGTAACACGGTCGGCAATAACCTTCTTATCGAAGTTGGCGTTGGTAATAGTCATGAATAGCCCATCGAAAATGAACTTGTTCACGATAGGGTTCTCGTACTTTTTCTGCTCACGCAGTGCCGAGCTGTAAACGCTCATCCCTTTTAGAGTGAACATAAGTAGATCCATAGTTTTTGCTAGGTCGTCGGTTTTTCCGCAAACACCTTTTATGGTGCAACCTGTACCTTTTGCTGCCTCTTGGCACTGAAAACAAAACATGCTCATAGTTGTAATAGTTTAAGTTATGTGAGTTAATTAAGTTAGTTGTATTGATTTGTTGATTGAACGATTTGTTGATTGGGTGATTGGACGTAAAGCTCGTCATTGCGAGCGAAGCGAAGCAATCTCTTTCTCATCTAATAAAGATTGCGACGGTGAAAAAAACGCATCTCACAATGACGCGTTTCTACACCCAGCTGCTCTCCAGCACTTCGCCCTGAATACCAACTGTAATTAGCTTGATGGGAACCTTGCGCTGGGCTCTATCCATAGCCATTTTGGCAAGTTGAAGCAGGCCACCACAACATGGAACCTCCATCTTCATCACGGTAATGGTATCAATTTGGGCGCTATCGATAAGGGCTGTAATCTTTTCAACATACGATTCTTTATTCGAATCGAGTTTAGGGCAAGCAATGGCTAAGGTTTTACCCTTTAAGTAATCGTTGTGAAAGTTTCCCATTGAGAACGCCACGCAGTCGGCTGCTAGTAAAAGATTAGACCCCTTAAAGTACCCAGAATTAGGATTGATTAGGTGTAGCTGAACGGGCCAGTGCGTAAGCTCTGATTTCCCTGAAACCATTGAACTTCCATTGGTTGATGCCGACGCAGCACCTCCTCCAAAGGCACGTGCTGCCGAACCTGGGCATCCACCGCCAGAGTGCTGATGCGCTTGAGGCTTAGGCTGGGGGGCATTATCGCCACAACCACAGGCATCGGTTTTTTGGTGATTGTGAACAGCGTGCAGCACATCCTCAACTTTAAAATCAAGTTTATCCTGATTGGCCAATAACCACTCAACACCTTGGCGTAGGTATTCCTTTTCGTTATAATCTTTCAAATGCTTTAGGTGAGCAATTACGGTGTTCTTGCCATTGCCAACCATTTTGCTAATGGTAAGTACCTCATCGTAAGCCTCGGCCTCGCGATGCTCAACCGTTATGGCACCCACTGGGCAATCGCCAATGCAAGCACCAAGCCCATCGCACATTAGCTCGCTAATAAGTACGGCCTTGCCATCAATCATCTGTAAGGCGCCCTCATGGCATCCGGTAACGCATTGTCCGCATCCGTTGCATAACTCACGGTCAATTGTAATAATATCCCTCTTCATATTTGTAGTATTTTTGTTATCAGTTTTATACTGCAAACATACGGTAGGGACAAAAGATAAGATGTAACATATGTTACACTGGCAGGAAAAATTTCAAAAAAAAGTCGCTTCAGAAATGAAGCGACTTGAATGCTGATTAGCTAGCTTGTTTTGTTAAACTTTGCTCAATTTCTTTGTAAACATCATTTGTTAGCGAATCGGCGGTATGGCCTTCGGGGTTAACGGGCTCAAGGAATTTTACCCTAACTTTCACCCAAGGTCGTGGTATTTTTGCACCAACGGGTAAGGCTCTGTCGGCACCAATAATTGCAACTGGTACAACGGGAACGTTTAGCTCGGTGCTAAGTATGGCAAAGGTTTTTTTAAACTCGCCCAGCTCGCCAGTTTTTGTTCGAGTTCCTTCAGGAAAAATAATTACTTTCTTACCTTCCTTAAGTGCAGCAGCCATTTTCTGAATCGATTCCTTTAAATCACCATCAATGTCCATAACAATTACGTTATTAGTACGAGCAAGAAATCGGAGCATTTTATTGTTAACGTGCTTTTTCTTTGCATAAAAGTAGGTTTGCTTCACTACCTTTCGTTTTAAGAATGAAACAACAAAAAGTCCATCGATAAAACTTTGGTGGTTAGGGGTTATAATGCATGGCCCATCGGGAATGTTGCTCATTCCTTCACCACGGAAGCGGAAATACAGCTTGAAGAATATTTTGGCAATATTTTTAAAGATGTTGTGAGTTGGCCACGATTTTGGTAGCTTAATGTCCACTTTCTCTTTTAAAGCATCAGCCCAATTGGTTGTTTCTTGACGGAACCATTGCTTTTTCTCCTTAATATATTCTGCCAAATGACTAAGCGAAGGAAAGTTGAGTAGTTTCTTTTCGTCCATTTTCACACCGAAACTTTTCTCTATATAGTCAATTAGACTGAGCTTCGATAAGGAATCTAAACCAATGTCAAACTCAACATGGTGGTTTGGTTTAACGTCAAAATCAACCTGCGACTCAATGAAGTTTTTAACAGCCAAGTAGTATTCTGTTTCCTTAAAGTTAAATGTTTCATTTTTGGCAGTAGATGTTTGAGCGTGTTCGGCTAGCTTAAAACGTTGAATTTTCCCTAGTCGGGTCCGAGGTAGTTCGCTATTTACTATGGCAAACTTCATTATTCGTTTATAGCTTGATAGCTTGTTGTTAAACTCGGGAATGATTTGGCGTTTGTAATACTCATCAATATCGCTGATGTTTTGTTCTGCTAAGATTTCATAATCGGGCAGAATGGCAATGTGAAGCTGATTATTGTGCAGAAAAACACCAGCTTCTTTTACGCATGGATGATTCTTTTCAAATTTTGTTTCAAGTTCAACTGGGTTGATATTCTTCCCGTTTGATAGGATGATGATATCCTTTTTTCTTCCTGTAATATAGAGGAATCCGTCTTTGTCAATCCTGCCTAAATCGCCTGTGTACAGCCAACCATCTTTAAGTACGTCGTTTGTTTCTTCGGGTCGGTTGTAGTAACCCTTCATAATATTGGTACCTTTTGCAACAATTTCTTCATCTCTAATTTCCACCTGAACGCCTGGCAAGGCTTGTCCTGGTGAACCAATTCGTACTTTACCGGGTCGGGTAAAGGTTATCATTGGTGCGGCTTCGGTCATTCCATATCCTTCAAGAACGTCAAATCCAAGGGTTTGAAAAACCTCGCCAACGTGCTTAGGAAGAGCAGCACCTCCGGCAACCAAAAACTGAAGATGACCGCCAAAGTTGTCGTGTACCTTTTTAAATATTTTTTTTGCTAGCTTCTTGCTCTTAAACGGTTTAACAATTTTATATAATGTTTTTGCAACAAAGCTGGCGCTAATTTTTGCCCAAAGGCCTTTGTGTATTAGCTCGTAAAGACGCGGAACGCCAATCATTATCGCCACCTGATTGTTTCGAAGAGTATCAAGTAAATCGTTCGATTGCATCGAAGGCGACATTACAATTGTACCTCCAACATACAGAGGAGCCATCATTGACCCTGCTAGCGGAAACACATGGTGTAAGGGCAGAAGCATGAGAACCTGCCTTTGGGGAGTGTATATCTCAACCTCTTTTGATACGCCGTTTAGGTTGGCAATTATGTTGTTGTAGGAAAGCATTACCCCTTTGGGGCTACCTGTTGTTCCTGAAGTGTAAATAATTACAGCTGTTTTGTCAAGATCGGTGGGTTCCTTCCATTCAATTTCAGTGGTGGGATTGGCAAGGTCAACCTCGCCAAAGTAGCTGAGGTTTGGCTTGAATGTGAGCTGAGATTCAATTTCATCTACCTTGCGCTTAAGTTCAGGACTAATGAAAATTAAATCGGGTTTGCAGTCGTTTATTATGAAGCTAACGTCCTCTGTAGATGCTAGGTAATCAATGGGTACAACTTCGCAATCATTCTTCCATCCTGCGTAAAATGCAGCAATCCAATCAATTCTGTTCTCTGAGTATATTGCTATTCGTTGAAAATTTTTGTTGCTGAATAGCTGCGAGTACGAATCAATAAGGTTAAGCAGTTCAGCGTAACTGTAACTTTTATCCTTTGTTATTACTGCAATTTTATCAGCCTTTTCAAATTTTATCATGCCTTCACTTATTGGTGACTATTGTTAAACAAAATCTGTAATTGGTTGTTCGATAATAGTTTTGATAAACTTACGATTACCAATTTTCCCTAATTTCGGCCTACAAATATAGTGTTTAAAAGCAGGTTTGATAACAATGCATTTTTTGTTGGAATTTAATTAGAAGGGAAACAGGCGATTAGCTATTGTAATTTAGCTTTTGTTAATACCATTTAACAATAAATGATTTTAGTTTATAAAGCTGAATACTTACTTTATCATCTCCAAGAGTTTTCTCTTATTAACTATTTCTACTTCGCGACGATTAACAATAATAATTCCCTCATGCTCCATCTCCGATAGTACTCGGGCTAGCGATGGACGGGTTACACCAAATAGCTCGGCTAGTTCCTGATGTGATTTTGGAAGAATTATGATTGTACGAGTTTCGCTTTTGGAAAGGTTTAGCAGGTAGTGTGCAACCTTTTCTTTAATGGTTTTAAATGAAAGAAACCAAAGTTTTGTGGTTAAAAAGTGTGCCCGGTTTGATACTGCACTTAAAAAGTTTTTAAGGATAACCTCATTGGTTTGCATTAATCTAAGCACATCGGAACGAGGAATGAAAAGAATTTTACAATTAGTAAGTGCAACTACGTCAACGGGGAATTTATTTATCTTACTAAACATAACCGCATGGGCTAAGGGTTGTGGTGCTTGTATTTCTTCAACCTTCAAAATTTTTCCTGAGAAATCTACCATTTCGCCCTTAACTACTCCCTCAACCACAATGAGCATGTTTTTAACTTCTTCGTCGCGTTGGGCAATGGTTTGTCCTTTGCTAAACGATTTAACAGAGAATGCAATTTTGCTAAATATTACCTCAAGGTCGGCAGCCGACAGACCAACAAAAAAGGGAGAATTGCTTAGAGTTTGAAACATGGATATTTTGCTGATATTTTCTACTTTTACATCTCAAAAATATAATTTTATAATGAAAGACCGACAATACTACCTCAATTTGCTATGCAAGAACATTTCGAATCCGAAAATGATTGCGCATTGCCTGGCATCAGAAGCAGTTATGCGAGCATTGGCCAAACGCTTAAACCAAAACGAGGAGGTTTGGGGCATAGTTGGTCTTTTGCACGATATTGATGTTGAGCAAACTGAAGACAATCCACAGCAGCATGCACTTTTGGGCGCCGAGATACTGAAAACCGAAGGTTTACCTGCCGAAGCCATCGACGCCGTTAAAATGCACAACGAAATGGCTACTGGACAGCAACGTGAAACGCTATTTCAGCATGCACTTGCTGCTGGAGAAACAATAACCGGCTTAATATTTGCAACTGCTTTGGTGTATCCCGACAGAAAAATATCAAGCGTAAAAACTAAATCGGTTGTAAAGCGAATGAAGGAGAAAGCATTTGCTGCATCGGTTAATCGAGACACAATTATGGAATGTGAACTAATTGGTATACCCATTAACGAATTTGCCGAGCTAGCTATTGATGCTTTAAGGCCCATTGAAAAGGAGTTGGGGTTTTAAGGTATTTAAATTGATTTAGCAAACCGTAGCTCAAACTAAAAAATGAGAAGCAAACGTATAGTTTTAGCTACTATAGTTTGCTTCTCTTGTAATTAAATAACCAATTAGATCAAGTTTCTCGCTTTTCAACAAATACTATATTTCTTCAATAACAAGCTGATAATTTCCCATGTCTTCAGTTCCATAGCCATCTACAAAAATATAGTATGTGTCCCCTTCTATAGAAACAAATTGCACTTCTTCGCCTCCATCGACACCTGAATCTGATCCTCCAACGCATGAGCTATCGTTATCGCATGTGGTTCGAATGTATAGTACCGAATCAAAATTGGTATTATCTGCTACTAGTCTAACTGAATATAATGCTGAGCTATTTGGTGTAAACGCATAAACCACTTCTGGCCCGTTGGCTGCATATCCTGTTGATGAAGTTGTATAATTATGAGTAAATGTTGATGTATTTCCAGATGTGGTAAAGGGTATTGATAATGGATCAATAGCTATTGGTACAGCACATGTGTTTCCTGAAACTAATGGGTTACAGTTTACATTTTCATCGCAATCCGGATCATCGCAATCAACATATCCGTCACCATCGTTGTCAACCCCATCGGTGCAGTTCTCCTGAACCACAATACACTCACCATTTTGGCAAGTTTGGCCAGGAGGGCAAACAATGTTACAACTCCCACAGTTATTGGGGTCGTTGCTCAGATCAACACAATTACCTGCGCAAGCATTTGTTCCAGAGGGGCATTCAGGTACGCATTCGCCATCATAACAGTAAAAACCTGACGGGCAATCAGCACCTGTTTCACATGCAATTGTAGGGATGTCATCTATCAAGCCATTACAATCATTATCGACACCATCAAGTACTTCGGCTGCACCAGGGAATGTATTCGGGTCACTATCGTCGCAATCCGTTGAGTTTTCGACATATCCTTCAGGTGGGAAACAGCTGGTAATTGAATTTTCAGGATCACCAAAACCATCGCTATCAGCGTCTAAATACCATGTTGGAGCATCGGCTGCATCCTCGTCAATTTCTTCATCGCAATCGTTATCTATGCCGTCGCAAAACTCAACGGCACCGGGGTAGGTATTTGGGTCGTTATCGTCACAATCAACATCTGCAGTATATCCATCTTCGTCAGCGTCATTGCACAAATCTGAGTCAGCAATATCAGGATCATCACAGTCTATGAGCCCATCGCAATCATTATCAACACCGTCAATTACTTCCTCTGCATCGGGATTAGTATTTGGGTTATCATCGTCACAATCGTCGGAATTGGTTACGTATCCTTCAGGAGAAGTGGTAGCATAAACGGTGTTATACTTATCTCCAAAGCCATCGTTATCCTTGTCTCCCCAGTAGAATTGGAATTCGGGTTTGTTTAGTAGGTCGTTATAGTCGCCACTGAACGAATTTCCTGCAGAGTTTGCATAAAATGCATAGGGAACGCTAAGAATTTGGGTAGTGCCGAGTATTGTTTCGTTCACCTCTACTGAAAGGAAGTATGGAGAGGTTGACCAGTTTATCGACTGAAAATCTTCAGTATTTACTGAGCCAATGGCAATGCTTACAATTCCACTAGGGGATGTGGTTATGGAGTGGGTTTCGGTGAAAACTAAATCACCAGTTACTTCTCCTTGAATAACAGAAACCTTTAGATCAATTTGTTGATCGGATAGAATTTCACCCTGGTTATTGCGTATTACAGCCTGATAGTTAATAAATGGAGGTGCTTGAGCAAATGTAAATGATAGTAATATCAAAATATTTGCTAGTAAAAGTATTAGCTTTTTCATAGTTAGCTGGTTTTTGTTAGTTTGGGTTTACTTATGCTTAATTATTTATCTAAATTACATACTTTGATAAAACCAGAAAACCATTTCAGGTAAAACTTTCTATTAAATTTCTAATTTATAGTTAAATTGTTTAATCAATAAGCCATTTATTTAGAGAGGAAGTGATAATAATAACCATAGAGTTTGATTATTCTTATAGGTATTAAATCGTTAAGTTCAAATATTCTCGATATTGGTTGGAGACAAATCCCAATTGGTAGAACATAACGTGCATTAGTTGCAGAGCGGACAAGTGTATTGTAACTCCAAATTATCTTGAACTAATTTGTTTAAACCCAATAATTCGTTCGTACCTTGCCCCAAGGGGTTTGTAGTAAACCAAAATGGTATAAACGTTTTCAGTATCAAAAAAGCTACCCTCAAAGTGCTCCATGTCAACCGTTTTGTTAGTACTATTACCAACAACGTAAGCGTAGTTGTATGCACCTTGTTTTAATAGTAGGCGGAGTTCGTAGACATTGTCAACTGGATTATATTGCATTTTATTGCTTGGAGATAGCATCCAATTTGTTAGTTCGCCAAAAACGTAAACGCTTTTCCCTTCGTCAAGTTCCATTGGGGGCTTAAGTGTAAAATAGGCCCAAAAGTAATCGGCTTCGGTATCGGCTTGGTTGCTTCGTTCCAAATTCACAACAAAGTGACCGTTAAAATCGGCTATGCTTGAGTATTTCTGGTTTCTTCTACTTCTGCCTTCATCAATTAGCGCGTGGAACATTGTGCCTTGGTAGGTAATGTTGCTAACCCCTTGTGCAGCATATCGTATGTTTTTTGTGTCGAAAATTCTATACTCATTTCCTCCATTAAAAATGAGTGCATCGGGATGCGAGTAGTCAATTTCGTTTCCGTTTATAAACTTAGGTTCTATTCTAGTAAAGCATCCCTGAGAAATATTATTTTGGCAAATGGTTGTTTTTATTTCGTTAAATGGATCGGAAACCCGAAAATTTCCAGTATTAATTTTTAAGTCAATTTGTTGTCCGCTGTAGCGCATTAAACCTGCCGATGGCTGTCGTACATTAGCCTCAATACCCGTTAGGGCTTGGTATACAATAAACCTTTTTTGAATTAATACTTTTTCTGGTTCGTATGTGTCGAAAATACTGAGTATATAGTTTCCCGAAATTTTTAGCTTAACATCGTTGTTTGGTATTTCAAGCTCGCAGTGCATGTAGCTCATTACGGTTCCGCTCGAAAAGCTAAAGTTTCGGATTTCGTTAACTTCAAAGCCATCAATATAATCGGAGTAGTATAAGCCTGAAGTTTCCCAACTGCTATTACAATGTGTAAGTGTATATGAGTATGTTCCTGGATTTTCGGATATATCGTCGAATGTTAGCAGAATCTTATCGGTTGAGTTTAGCTCAATTGCAGGGATAGAATATTCCGTTCCTAATTTTTTTACCTTTACTGTCTTTACGTTTTCAGCTGCTACAAATTCTTGAGTATTTTTTTTGTCATTTTGAACAAATGTGCGGGCCAAGGTGTTGTTTGTTGAATAACAGTAAAATGTTATGATGCTTGTAAATACTGAAAATTTTAGCAGTTTTGTCATTTTAATTACTATTAATTATTTTGTTATTAGCTGTTTGTCAAGTAAGTTGTTCTGTATTGCTTTGCAAGGTAGTAAAGAAATTTTGTATTAATTTGATAAAATATTAGTAGAGGATTATATGTAGCCTACAATTATTTTATATTCAAGCATGCATTTAAATATGTGTATTGTTATATTTGTTGCTTGTAAAATTAAGTTCTTTGTTAAGAAAATAAATTCATAAATTTGTTCTACCGAAATCAATAATCATCCAAAATCATGCCTAAGGTACATAAGATTCGACGGGGTTTAAACATTCCCTTAAAAGGGGAGGCCGAAAAAGTTTTCACTAGGGTCGATTTGGCCGAAGCTTATGCGGTTAAACCCATCGATTTTCCTGGCTTAACGCCAAAATTAAGCGTTAAAGAAGGCGATAAGGTAAAAGCAGGTTCGCCGCTATTTTTTGATAAGTATCGTCCCGAAGTTCTCTACACTTCGCCTGTTAGTGGCGAGGTACATATGGTTCGAAGGGGCGAAAGGCGTAAGATTCTCGAGGTAATAGTTCATCCCGATTCCGAACAGCAGTTCGAGGAGTTTGGAGTAGAAGATACTTCGTCGTTATCGCGCGAGCAGATAATTAACAAAATGCTCAATGCCGGAGTTTGGCCCATGGTTAAGCAACGACCCTACGCCACTGTGGCTAACCCCGACGATAAGCCTAAGTCAATTCATATCTCTGCTTTTGATAAAGCTCCTCTTTCACCCGATTTAGATTTTGCCGTAAAGGATGAAGCTGATGCTTTTCAGGCTGGGGTTGAGGCGCTAAAAAAGCTTACTGATGGCAAGGTAAATATCAACTTAAATGCACAATATCCTCCTAGTAACGTTTTTACAAAGGTAAAGGGGGTTGAGTTTAACTACTTTTCTGGTCCGCATCCTGCAGGTAATGTGGGAATTCAAATACACCACATTGAGCCAATTAACAAGGGTGATATTATTTGGACAGTTAATCCTCTCGATGTAATAATTATTGGACGTCTTTTCCTAAAGGGTATTTACGATGCGACTAAAGTTATTGCATTAGCAGGTTCCGAAGTTCAAAAGCCTCGTTATTTCATTCTAAAATCAGGTGCAGCAATTAGCAACATAGTAAAGGATAATACCAATCAGCCTTTCGATAGGCTAAGGTTTATTAGCGGTAATGTGCTTACTGGAACCCAAATTGCCGATAATGGCTTTTTAGGATACTACGATAACATGGTAACCGTAATACCTGAGGGCGATCACTATGAGTTTTTTGGTTGGGCATCGCCAGGTTTTAATAAATTTAGCAATACCCGGGCATTTCTTTCCAAGCTTATTCCTGGTAAAAAGTTTGCTTTGCACACAAACCTTAACGGGGGCGAAAGGGCTTATGTTATGACTGGTCAGTACGAAAAGGTACTGCCTATGGATATTTACCCTGTACATTTAATAAAAGCAATATTAGCTAAGGATATCGATAAGATGGAAAACCTTGGAATATATGAGGTAGCAGAGGAGGATATGGCACTTTGCGAGTATGTATGTACATCGAAAACCGAAGTGCAGGCAATTCTTCGTGAAGGGATTGAGCTAATGATTAAAGAACTTGGCGAATAGAAGTTATTACGCATAATAAAATAGTACATAATGAAATCGTTACGAAATTTTATTGATAAGATAAAGCCGAATTTCGAGAAGGGAGGGAAACTTGAAATGTTTTACTCAACCTTCGAGGGGTTTGAGACCTTCCTGTTCGTTCCCAATAAGGTAACCCAGAAAGGAAGCCATATTCGTGATGCCATTGACCTAAAGCGTACAATGATTATTGTAGTTTTAGCGTTAGTTCCTGCTTTGCTATTTGGCATATGGAATGTTGGTTATCAAAATGCTTTAGCCACTGGTTCGCCAACCGAATTTTGGCCAATTGTGCTTTTCGGTTTAGGTAAGGTACTTCCAATTATTGTTGTTTCGTATATAGTTGGACTAGGCATAGAGTTTACCTTTGCTCAAATCCGTAAGCACGAGATTAACGAAGGGTTTTTGGTTACAGGTATGCTTATTCCACTTATTGTCCCCGTTGATATTCCTCTTTGGATGGTTGCATTAGCAACTGCATTTACTGTGGTAATTGGTAAAGAGGTTTTTGGTGGAACTGGTATGAATATTTTTAACCCTGCTTTGCTAGCGCGTGCTTTTCTGTTTTTTGCCTATCCATCGCACATGAGCGGCGATTATGTTTGGGTGGCTAACCTTTCAAATGGCGAAGGAATTATTGATGGGTTCTCAGGTGCAACACCCTTGGCTAATGCAGCAGCCTATCAAATAGATAAAATTCCCTCGGCAATGGATATGTTTTTGGGGTTTATCCCTGGTTCCATTGGCGAAACATCTACCCTTGCAATACTTATTGGTGCATTAATACTTATTATAACAGGAATAGGAAGTTGGAAAATCATTGTTTCAACTGTACTCGGTGGTTTATCAATGGGGCTAATATTTAATGCATTTGCAGTTAACCCATTCATGGAAATTCCTGCATGGCATCATCTTATAATGGGAGGTTTTGCTTTTGGAGCAGTTTTTATGGCTACCGATCCGGTTACGGCATCGCAAACCGAAAAAGGAAAATGGATATATGGTTTCCTCATTGGCCTGTTTGCTGTATTGGTAAGGGTAGTTAATCCTGCCTACCCCGAAGGCATGATGCTAGCAATACTACTTATGAATGCCTTCGCACCGCTTATTGACCATTATGTGATACAGGCAAGTATTAAAAAACGAAAAAAACGTGCAGCAGCCGCTGCTAAAAACAGCTAAATGCTATTACCATGAAGAAGCAAAGTAATTTATACATATTCTTGTATTCATCTGTAATGGTTATTATTGTTGCAGCGCTATTGTCGCTAGCATCAACTGCCTTAAGGCCATTTCAGCAAAAGAATATTGAAACCGAAAAGAAACTCGATATCTTAAAATCGGTTGGCAGGGCTAGCGATGTTGAATCGGAACCCAACAAGCATGATTACGTTGGTAATGAGTTTAACACCGTAATTGTTGAGCAGCTAGTGGTGAACAGAATGGGCGAAAAGGTGCAAGGCGTTGATCCCTTTACTGTTGACCTCAAAGTTGAATTTGAGAAGCCAAGTGATAAGCAAAACCTACCCGTTTTTGTCGCTCAAATGGATGATGGTAGTAAAAAGTATATACTACCGCTACTTGGGCGAGGTTTATGGGGCCCTATATGGGGTTACATATCGCTAAACGATGATTATAATACGGTTTACGGAGCTTCGTTTGCCCATAAGTCGGAAACACCTGGATTAGGAGCTGAGATTGCCAATGCCGATTTTCAAAGCCAATTTAAGGGAAAACAAATTTTTAAGGATGACCAATTTGTTTCCATTAGCGTAATTAAGGGTGGTGCTCACCCATCAAACCCTCATGGTGTTGATGCTGTATCGGGAGGAACAATTACTAGCCAAGGACTTGAGGACATGCTTAAAAACTGTTTAGAAGGATATCAGGAATTTTTTAAAAATCAAAAGAAATAAGCCATGAGTGTGAAGATTGAAAGCGAACCTTTATTCTCGGCCAAGAACCTAAAGCTTATTACCGATCCAATTAATAAGAACAATCCTATAACCGTTCTGGTACTGGGTATTTGTTCCGCTTTAGCGGTTACGGTAAAGCTAGAACCATCGGTTGTTATGGCCATATCAGTAATTGCTGTGCTTACGCTTGCTAACGTAATTACTTCTTTACTTCGAAATACCATACCCTCGCGTATTCGTATTATAGTTCAGCTTGTAATTATTGCATCACTGGTTATTCTGGTTGACGAAATACTTAAGGCTTTTGCCTACGATGTTAGTAAGCAGCTGTCGGTGTTTGTTGGACTTATAATTACCAATTGTATAATAATGGGACGACTTGAAGCCTTTGCTCTAGGAAACAAACCTTGGCCTTCAACACTCGACGGTTTAGGAAACGGGATAGGATATGGTATAATCCTGGTTATTGTTGGTTTTTTTCGCGAACTTTTTGGCTCTGGAACACTTTGGAACTATAGGGTAATACCCGAATCGTTCTATATTAGCAATGGAGGCTTTTACGAGAATAACGGTTTGTTTATTCTGCCTCCAATGGCGCTAATTATTGTGGGAATTATCATTTGGATTCAGCGCAGTAAGACTCGTGAACTAATTGAAAACGAATAATTCGAAATACTTCTGAATATGGAAAACTTACTAAGTATTTTCGTCAAGTCAATTTTTGTTGACAACATGATATTCGCATACTTTTTGGGTATGTGCTCGTATTTGGCCGTTTCAAAAACGGTAAAAACATCGGCTGGTCTTGGTCTGGCAGTTGTTTTTGTACTGGGAATTACCGTTCCGGTAAACTATCTTATAAATAACTATCTTCTTGCCCCTGGTGCTCTTAAATGGTTAAGCCCATCGCTTGCCGATATGGATTTGAGCTTTCTGTCATTCATCATGTTTATTGCGGTTATTGCTTCAATGGTTCAGCTTGTTGAGATGATAATTGAGAAATTTTCGCCCGCATTATACAGCTCACTTGGTATATTTTTGCCACTAATTGCTGTAAACTGTGCCATACTTGGTGGCTCGCTTTTTATGCAAGAACGTGAGTATGCTAACATAACCGAAGCCACTGTATTTGGATTAGGTTCTGGAGTTGGATGGTTTCTGGCCATAGTGGGCATTGCTGCCATTCGCGAAAAATTAAAGTACTCAAATGTACCAGCACCATTGCGAGGTTTAGGAATCACCTTTATTGTAACAGGGTTAATGGGAATTGCTTTTATGACCTTTATGGGCATTAAGTTATAATCTGAAATCGAGATCACCATGATACTATTAGCATCAAATTTTGTAATAATACTATCGGCTATAGCAGTTTTCCTGCTTGTAATTAGTCTGCTAGTAGCCATTTTGCTCTATGCAAAAAAGAAACTTACCCCGCAGGGAGAGGTTACCCTTACCATAAATGATGAGAAGGAGATAAAGGTTGAGCCCGGTAGTACGGTGTTAACAACGCTAAGCAATAATGGCATCTTTCTTCCATCAGCATGTGGAGGTGGGGGAACCTGTGCCATGTGTAAATGTCAGGTTCTTGAAGGGGGTGGAAGTATCTTACCAACCGAGGTGGGCTATTTTACCCGCCGACAGCAAATGGATAATTGGCGGTTGGGTTGCCAGGTAAAGATTAGAGAAGACATTAAAATTCAGGTTCCCGAAGAGGTAATGGGTATTAAGAAGTGGGAGTGCGAGGTAGTTTCGAACAAGAATGTGGCAACATTTATTAAGGAGTTTGTTGTGAAACTGCCCGAAGGCGAAAAGCTCGATTTCCGCTCTGGCGGTTATATTCAAATTGATGTTCCCAAACTTGAGGTTGATTTTGCTAAGGATATTGAGGTTGAGCCAGAGTTCCGCGACGAATGGGATAAGTTTAACATGTGGGATTTGAAAATGAAGAACACTGAAGAAACCTTCCGTGCATACTCCATGGCAAACCATCCGGCCGAGGACAACATAATAATGCTTAACGTTCGTATAGCCACTCCACCATGGGATAGAGCCAAAAATTCGTTTATGAATGTAAATCCAGGGGTTTGCTCTAGTTTCATCTTTTCGCGCAAACCTGGCGATAAGGTTTTTATTAGCGGACCTTACGGCGAGTTCTTTATTAAAGATACAGATAACGAGATGATGTTTATTGGTGGTGGTGCGGGTATGGCACCAATGCGTTCTCATATTTTCCACATGTTCAATACTGTTAAAACTGGCCGAAAAACAACCTTTTGGTACGGCGCACGCTCCCGAAGGGAAATTTTTTACGAGGAGCATTTTAGGAAAATTGAAAAGGAGTATCCTAACTTCAAGTTTAACATTGCACTCTCGGAGCCCAAACCTGAAGATAACTGGGATGGAGATAAAGGATTCATTCATCAAGTTATACTCGACAACTACCTTTCAAAGCACGATGCCCCAGAGGATATTGAGTATTACCTTTGTGGCCCACCTATGATGAATGATGCTGTTTTTAAAATGCTTTACGATTTAGGTGTACCCGACGAAATGATAGCATTTGACGATTTTGGAGGATAACTAAGTAAGGTTACTAAATGAGAAGCGCAGCTCTAGAGCTGCGCTTTTTTATTTTCCTTCAACGCTAAAATTTCAGCCTTCGATTTTGCAGGTTTAAGGTTAAACTCATCACCCAATGCTTGCATGAGCGAAAAGGCCTCATGGAAGTCATTTTTTATTTTTCCATCCAGAATTGCTTCTTTAATTGCTTCTTTAATAAGCCCAACGGGTTTACTAGGGCTTATGTTAAACATTGCCATTATCATATCGCCCGATATGGGCGGCTGAAAGTTGCGTATAGCATCCTTTTCCTCAATTTCAACTAATTTCTTTCGTACAAGCTTAAAGTTGGCGAGATACCGTTTAACCTTCGCGTCGTTTTTCGAGGTAATATCTGCTTCGCACAAAAGCATCAAGTCATCAATATCGTTGCCAGCATCGAAGAGTAGTCGCCTTACCGCCGAATCTGTAACATCATCACTCGAGAGCACTATTGGCCTAAGATGGAGTTGTACTAACTTCTGTACATACTTCATCTTATCGTTTAGGGGCATTTTGAGGCGTTGGAAAACTTTCGGAATCATCTTGGCACCAAGAAACTCATGGCCATGAAAGGTCCATCCTTGCCCTTTTATGTACTTTTTTGTTGCCGGCTTGGCAATGTCGTGCAGAAGGGCTGCCCATCGTAGCCATAGGTTGTCCGATTTTTCTGCCACATTGTCAAGTACCTGTAGGGTATGGTAAAAATTATCCTTATGATTGTGGTTTTCTACTTTTTCAACACCCTTTAACGAGCTAATTTCGGGGAAAAACTGCTCAAGTAGCCCTGTTTGCTCAAGCAAAAGGAACCCGTTTGATGGTCGCTTGGCTAAAAGGATTTTGTTTAGTTCGTCAATTATTCGCTCCCTAGATACAATCTTCAGCCTTTCCTTGTTTTTGGAGAGAGCAGCATACGTTTTATGCTCAATATCGAAGGCAAGTTGCGTGGCAAATCGAACTGCTCGCATCATCCTAAGCGGATCATCAATAAAGGTTGTATCAGGGTCTAAGGGGGTTCTAATTGTTCTGTCTTTAATATCTTCCACTCCGTTAAAAGGGTCAACTAGTTCGCCAAACGAATTCGGATGCAAGCTAATGGCAAGCGCATTCATGGTAAAATCTCGTCTAAGCTGATCGTCCTCAATGGTTCCATCCTCTACAATAGGTTTTCGTGAGTCGGATCGGTACGATTCTTTTCTTGCGCCAACAAATTCAATTTCCCAATCGCCTGCTTTTAGCTGCGCAGTTCCAAAGCTTTTGAAAACGGTAACCTTCTTGTTTCCTAACTTTTTGCCCACTCGTTTTGCTAGCTCAATTCCCGAACCTTGTGTTACTATATCAATATCCTTCGAAGGCCGATTGAGAAAAATATCGCGGACAAAACCTCCTATTACAAACGTTGGCTTGTCCATTTCGCCCGCTATATCGGAGATTATCTTAAATATTTTATGATTTAAATGCTGTTTCATTATTGAATATGACAGAGAAATAATATTGACCTGACAAAATTACAATAAATAATGGGAGTTTTTTTATTTATTTCTTTGGTTTCAACATTCGAGCAACCTGCATCCTGATATGTAACTATCAAATAAACAGCATTATAAAAGGTAATTAGCGGTGATAGTAATTTTTTTATGCTAATTATGGAACACTCTTTGATATCGAAACATCCAAATAAATAGATATATAAATATAATTTAACTAATTTATCATGAAATTACTCCAAACAGCTGTTCACGAGATTGAAACAGCAGCAGAACTTGAGAAGATTGTAAACGAGAACGAAAATGTAATGGTATGCTGTGGACGTATGGGCCCAATGTGTATACCTGTTTACGACGTTATGGAAGAGCTCGAAGAGGAGCGCCCCAACGTAAAGTTTTACTCAATGGCATTCGATTCGCCAGAGGCAGCTGTAATTCGCAATGCGCCAATGTGTAGTAGCTTTATGGGTTTGCCCTTTACCGTTTACTATAAAAATGGAAAGATGGTGAAAGCTACAACCAGCATTCAATCTAGAGAGCAGATAACAAATATTCTCGATGAGCATTTAGGGTAGCCTTATGGCTACTCAATTCTTAAACACAGATTAAAATGGATGAAGTTTTTGATGTAATGATAGTTGGTGCCGGAGCTGCTGGTCTTACAGCGGGTATTTACGCATCACGAGCAAAGTTAAATACAATAATCCTTAACGAAGGGGCTATTGGGGGGCAAATGGTTCTTACCAACGAGTTGGCTAACTATCCTGGCGTTGAAACAACAAAGGGCTTTGTGCTTGCAAGCACAATGAAAAAGCAGGCTAAAGATTTTGGTTGTAAAATCAAATCTAATGTTAAAATTGATGAGTACAACCTCAATGGGACAATTAAAACAGTTAGGTTAACCGATGGTAGAACATTTAGTGCCAAATCAGTTATTCTTGCACAGGGTGGCCGACCACGCTCACTAAATATTTCTGGTGAAGATGAGTATAAAGGCACCGGAATATCGTACTGCGCAACCTGCGATGGTGAGTTTTTTACCGATAAGGAGCTAATAGTTGTTGGAGGTGGCAACTCAGCACTCGAAGAGGCTGTTACTCTAACAAAATATGCTACCAAGGTAACTGTTGTGCATCAGTTCGACCATTTTCAGGCTTTTGAACATGCTATAGAAGAGGCAAAAAGGAATCCGAAGATTGATTTTATTATGGAATCGGAGCTACGTGGTTTTTACGGAAATGGTAAACTTGACAAAGTAAGTATTGAGCATTTACCCTCGGCCAAAGTAACAGAAAAGCAGGTTGATGGGGTATTTATTTTTATTGGCTACTTGCCAAATACCGAAACGCTTAAGGGTGTTGTTCAACTCAACGATAAAAATGAAATTGTAGTTGATGCAGATATGCGTACGAATATTTCAGGTGTTTTTGCAGCCGGCGATTGCATTAACAAAAGGTACAGGCAGGTTACAACTGCTGTATCCGATGGAACAATAGCCGCTTTAAGTGCGGCTGAGTATTTAAGAACGCAAAGCTAGATTGTTATGGTTGAGGTAAAATCGTATCCCGAACTTACAGCGGCTATGGCTAATTCCAAAAAGGCCTATCTGCTGCTCTACAAGAGCGGAAGTCCGCAGAGCGAATGTGCCCATCAAAACCTTTTGGAGGCTGATAAAAGCTTTAGCACGCTTAAGGTTTTTTATGCCGATGTAAACAAAACCCGCGATATACATGTTAACTATGGCATAACATCGGTACCTGTGCTGGTAGAGTTTGAGCACGAGAGGCCTAAGAATATTATTAAGGGCTGCAATAACCCAGAATACTACAAGGCGCTTTTCGATAACGCATTGTATCAAGCAGAAACCAAGGGAAAAGAGCATGAACAGAAGCGGGTAGTGGTTTATTCTACGCCAACATGCTCGTGGTGTAATACACTTAAAACCTATTTGCGAAAGCAAAGGGTTGTTTTTACTGATATTGATGTGTCGAAAGATCAAAGATTAGCCGATGAACTTGTTCGAAAAAGCGGACAAATGGGAGTGCCCCAAACAGAAATTGGCGGGGAGATTATTGTAGGTTTTAACAAAGCACGCATAAACGAGCTGCTAAATATTAACGGATGAGCGTTTGCAACTGTAAATCAATTTTTGTAAATTTATCAACATTGGTTTTATTATGAAAGAGTTACAACCAGTTAATCAGAATGTATTACTCGACCTTAGCGACGATAGGGCCGAGGTGAAAACAGCCTCGGGCATAATTATTCCCGATACGGCAAAAGAGAAAACAAATATGGCAAAGGTGGTGGCCATGAGTAACATTGATAACCCCGAAATTGCCATAGGTGATAACGTTTTGTACAATGGTTTTAGCGGAACCGAGCAGGAGTTTGAGGGCAAAAAGTATTTGCTAATCCAATACTCCGAAATTCTTGCCAAGGTGGTTGAAACCGAAGAGATATAGAGAAGAGGGATACCACCTCTTGTAATTATTAATTAACCCAGAAAATACAATTATGGTAGAACATTTAACAATGGAAACGTTTAAGTCGAAGGTTTTTGACTTTGAGAAGAATACGGAATGGAAATTTGAGGGCGATAAGCCTGCGGTTATCGATTTTTATGCCGATTGGTGTGGACCCTGCAAAATGGTATCGCCAATACTAGAGGAACTATCCGACGAGTACTCCGGCAAAATCAATATTTATAAGGTTGATACCGAAGCCGAACAGGAGCTGGCAGGATTGTTTGGAATCCGAAGCATTCCTTCAATTCTGTTTATTCCAATGGACGATAAGCCCCAAATGGCTGCAGGTGCCTTACCCAAGGATACTTTTAAGCAAGCATTTAAGGATGTGCTTAAAGTTAGCTAGCTAATACCTAAATTAAGGTAAACAGGCTGCCCAAAAGGAAA
>NPID01001021.1_pt1 | contig 20193 bp, 12 predicted proteins | sample 8637491 | NCBI WGS metagenome assembly NPID01 (sample SAMN07420843, study PRJNA396082) | bioreactor metagenome | isolation source: sample BA6 brine-fed electro-methanogenic bioreactor BA | place: Japan: Kochi | collected 2016-06-14 | reverse complement strand
TTTTTAACGCATCACCACTAATTTTAAATATAAAAAAGATGCTCTGAGTTATTATAAGGAGATTCTGAATTCGTACAAGTTTGGCGAGAGTTTAAACGAAAAAGATAAAAGTGAAATTATTGAATTATTGAGCATTCATCCAGATTTTAAAAGGAAATTTAACAATGGAATTAAAGAGATAATCGTTGATAAAATACCAAAATATAACTCGAAAGCATTTCATATACTTGACAATAATTCAGAACTAGAAGCTTTTTCTTATATAAAATGTATAAACGGAAATAAACCACCATTGACAAGATTTAGTTGTACTTGCAGAGATATTATTCAAGATGATATTAATAGTGTAAAACTTCAATACTTCAAAGCCAATTCAAAAAAAGGAGAAGTAAAATGCCAAGAAACAGGAGACTTATGCAAATGGGAAGATTTGGTAATAGACCATAGACAACCAAACACATTTTCCGTGATTGTTGATAGATTTATTGAAGTAAATCAAATTGACATTACGATGATTGAATATATTGAAGTTCTTGATGGTGTTTACAGATTCAAAGACGATGATATATCTCAAAAATTTAGAGAATATCACAAAAAGAAAGCGAATCTTAGAATTGTACGAAAAAGTAATAACTCTGGCAGAGCATATCAAGCTAGAGTAAAGAAACAAAAAAAGGATTTACGAATTGATTAAAAAAAACTGCCAACAATGTATTAAAATATTAGCCGGAAATGCGTTAAATTACAGGGTTTTAGCCCTCTACAACTTTTGTGGGACTTGACAGAAAAGTGCTTCATAATACCAAACTCTTCATACACCAAGCCTCATGTGCAACACGAAATGAATGAAAAGAATCCCAATCATATTATTGATTTTACTTTCTGCGACCTTTTCATTTTCACAAAATGATTCATTAGAATTTGATAAAAAAGCAAAAGACCGTTTTGGCATTTGGTTAATTCCTTCTGCATCCAAAAATATTTATGGAATTGCAATTGGACCTGTTGGATCAGAAGCAATTTGTAACAGACCTTATACTAAATACTCTCATGGCTTAAATCTTCAAATACCAGGACAGGGATTTTTTCAAACCTTATATATTAATAAAACAGGATTTAATGATTTTCATGCGGATGAAAACTCAGATTCGCTAATGCTCCAGGATACATTACCCCTGCGAGCAATTCATAATGGACTTATGATTTCCCCTCTGGGAACTTTTACAAACCAGGTGAATGGAATTTCATTTTCGATATGGATGAGTATGGGGCAAAAAATAAATGGTCTTTCAATTAATCTTCTTTGGAATTTATACGAACAAATAAACGGAATATCAATTGGTATTGTAAACACCACATTGGAAACCAATGGAGTACAAATCGGACTGGTCAATAAGACAATAAAGTTAAAAGGAATTCAATTGGGACTTTGGAATAAAAATGATAAAAGGTCACTACCCATAATTAATTGGAACTTTAGAGACAAAAAAAGTGCAGCACATAACAGCGGCTCATAGTGCATACCTTGCATCCAGGTGATCAAGACAAGAAATAGTAACTTTGAGCATCGTGAACATCAACAAATATATCGGTGCAAAAGTGGCATGCACCATAGCTGCAAACCCTTGTGCAACATTTAAATAAATGAAGAAATTTGAAATTTTAATCTTGACAACAGTATTTTTGACAAGCTGCATAGTACAAAACCCGAAGTATTTTGCTGGAATTCAACAATCTCAGGATGAAAATTATGGCTACACACCTGAAAGACCACTAGAAGTAATGTGCCGTGCCTGTTAAGCAATGGTGCATTTTACCCATAGCAAAACCAATTAAATGCGAAGCATTTATCTCCCCGGGCGCAGTCCGAATGATAAGTGATCTTTAAAATGCCTTACTCAATTGAGGACCTTGTCCGGGGGTGTCCTTTTTGGGTACTTTTTTGGACAAGCAAAAAAGTACTATTAGTGGTCATGCTAGAGACTGCCTAAGTCGAATTGTTGGACGACATATAAGCATAAAATCACACTATAGTGTGGTTTTGTCAATTTCATGTTGCGTTTCAGTAATATTCAGGCTCAAAAATCACAATATAATGTGATATTGCTCGTTATTTAAAAAATAAATCCTATCTTTGATCCCAAAATCACAATATAATGTTAGTTAAGACTCTTGGTGAAATCATAAAAAACAGACGAAAGGAGTTAAGAATAACTCAACCTCACTTGGCTGAACTGGCAAATGTAAGCACCAACACTCTGTATAAAATAGAACGGGGACAAGGCAATCCTTCTTTTGATGTGCTGAACAAATTGGCTGAAGTGCTGGGAATGGAACTAAGCCTTGAAGTGAAAAAGAAACATTGAGTAAATGAGAGCAATGGAAATATATCGCAATGGAACTTTAGTGGGAACGCTGACAGAAGAAAATCGTAAGCATTATGTTTTCAGATATGATGACAATTATTTTAATGATTCCAATATGCCACCAGTAAGTTTGACATTACCTAAAACACAGCAGGAATATAGAAGCAGTTTTTTATTTCCCTATTTCTTCAATATGCTCAGTGAAGGAGTGAACAGACAATTACAAAGCACACAATTGAGAATAGACGAAGATGATAATTTCGGTTTGCTGGCAGCAACAGCGCAATATGATACAATTGGTGCAATAACCGTGAAACAAATAGTGGCAAGATGAACTTAGATGAATTAAAATATTGTCCGGGAACATTAGCTGAAGGTTTTTCTACATACAGCCCAAGCTGTTTGCGGAATTTGTTTAGCGGTAAAAAAGTAAGCCATGTTTTGCCTTATGAACAGCCCCAGAATAGCGAAGAAGTTGCAGAACAATTCATGGAAAATCGCAAGCGCATATCCATATCGGGGGTGCAGGAAAAATTGAGCTTTCTTTTGGAGAAAAATGTATTGCGATTAACAAAGGAAGGGGAACAGGGAACATATATCCTCAAGCCGATACCAGGAGATTTGAAAAAGGTTGACCAGGTTCCTGCCAACGAGCACCTGACTATGCAAATAGCCAAACAAGTGTATGGATTGCATACGGCAGAAAACGCTATAATTTTTTTTAAGAATAGTTCACCTGCCTATATCACCAAACGATTTGACGTGAAAGAAAACGGAAATAAATGGGGCAAAGAAGATTTTGCAACGCTGGCAGGAAAAACAAAAGACAATGCAGGTGCAAATTTCAAATATGATTACAGCTATGAAGAGGCAGGACAGTTGATAGAAAAATTTGTTCCGGCATGGCGGATAGAAATAGAAAAGTATTTTTCTTTAGTTGTTTTCAATTTTCTGTTTTCAAACGGAGATGCTCATTTAAAGAACTTTTCTTTACTAGAATCAACCAGTGGAGATTATCTGCTAAGTCCTGCTTATGATTTAGTAAATACAAGGCTGCATGTAGACGATACAGATTTTGCATTGGATAAAGGACTGTTTGCAGACGATTATAGGAGTCAGCAATACAAAAAAAGCGGACATCCTTCCAAAAGCGATTTTACGGAATTTGCATTGAGAATTGGAGTTGCTGAAAGCCGAGTTCAGAAACTGTTAAATCCGTTTTTGGAAAAGCAACTTTTTGTGGAAACATTAATCAGTCGTTCTTTTTTAACTGAGGCCAACAAGAGAGGGTATTTGCTTATGTATCACACAAAGAGAAATCATTTAATAGCTCAATAAGATTAAAACATGAAGAGATTTATGAGGCACGAACCGCTAGCAAGGGGTTAATAAAATGCAGACTATCTGCGGATTAGGAAACCTTGCCGCTTTTTCGCAGCTTCGTAGCGTGGGATAATGAACCGTTTCAAACTCCTGCGCTTTCATAACAGCCCTTATAAAACATCCACCCCACCGCATCACCCTTTGGGTTTCCTTAAAAAGCATTCTCAGCAAACTTCCTGCTGCATTGGGGCGGGCTGCTTTTACCGGCCTGAAGCTAAACTGACGGGGGTCCTTCTCCCGCTTCGCGGGATCAGGATGACCTCTGCGAATCTGAAGGTGCTGTTTACCGTTAACCCTTAGCCGTTTACCGTTTACCCTTAACCGTTAACCGTTTGCCGTTTGCCAGCAACCAGCAACGTACCTCCCATCTAAGTATTTGAATTTCCCGAATTGAACACCAGCATTGATTTCGGGCTAATCATGGATGAGTTCATACCCCATATCCTTTCCCTTATCCACCGCAGGGATACCGTATTCCATCCACACCGGGGCCGGTGCTCCTTTCAGGTAATGATCAAAAAACTGCTGCATTCTGATGCTCAAATCCTTGGAGTCGGCACGGCGCCTGAGGTTATGGGGCGCCCCATTGTAGGTCAGCATCCACACCGGCTTGTCCAGTCGCCGCAGGGCTACAAAATACTCAATCCCCTGGTACCAGGGCACTGCGCCATCCTCGTCGTTGTGCATCATCAGCAGGGGCGTTTCTACCTTGTCGGCGTAAAAAACGGGCGAATTCTCGATATACCGCCAGGGCTTTTCCCACAGGGTGCCGCCGATCCGGCTCTGGCTGCCCTCGTACTGGAACATCCTGCTCATGCCCGAGCCCCAGCGGATCCCGCCATAGGCACTGGTCATATTGCTCACAGGGGCCCCGGCCATGGCCGCGGCAAACAAATTGGTCCGGGTAACGAGAAACGCCACCTGGTATCCTCCCCAGCTCTGCCCCTGTATGCCGATGTGCTCCCGGTCTACCCAGGGGTTTTCCATCAGCTTCAGCGTTCCGCTCACCACAGAATTGTAGGCACTGCGGCCCGGATAGCCCGTTTCATATACAATGTCCGGGACAAAAACCAGGTAGCCGTTGCTGGCATAATAGCTGAAATTAACGGTTGAACGGCTGGGCTTGGGCACATAATGGGCATGAAGGGCATCCGAATAGGTCTCGTAAAAATATACGATCATGGGGTAGCTGCTGTCGGGATCGAAATTTTCAGGTTTGTAAAGCAATCCGTCCAGTTCTTCCCCCTCGGCGGAGGTCCAGTGAACCAATTCCACGCTGCCCCAGATGTAATCTTCCTGCTGTGGGTTTGCATTTGAAAGACGTTCGATCTCGCTGAAATCCAGCTTGCTGGTATACAGGTCGGGGTATTCCCTGAAATTCATCCGCTGCCAGATGAGCCGCTCAGCTTGTTTTGCCTTTACAGGAGTGTAAAAACGAAACGGGCCATTGAAAACTTCCCGGGGAGCTTCATCCTCCGACAAAACATAATTATAAAACGCGAAATCCTTGCTCTGTTTGTCGAGTGAACGCAACAGCAGGGGCGCATCCTCCGCAATATATTCCTGTTCTCTGTCGAGGTCGATGATCCTGTATTGCAATTCATTTTCCCGCCCCCGGGTGATCCTTTCCGCCTGTTCTTTGCCTTCGGGGTCAAGCTTCCAGATATCATATTTGTCGTAAACGAATAATGCCGATGCATCTTTATTCCATCCCGCCAGGCCATAGGCACCCGGAACATTGGGCATATCGTGCTCTTCCCTGCTGAAAATCACGGGCAGCCCCGTGGTCAGCTGTACATGACGGCCGCTTTTAACATGGTAGGTATTCCAGCAGGAATCAAGGGCATCGTAATAGGCTACAAAACGTCCCAGGGGGGAAAGGTATGGGCGTGAAAGGCTTTTTTCCAGGATGCGTTTTCGCTCACCGCTCATCACATCTACCAGGTAGGCATCCAGGTAACCGTCGGCATCCCACGACATTTCCCTGTAATAGGGTTTGCGGCTTATTCCCAGTGCGTAGGGCCCGTTGTTCTTCCGGTCCATGCTGATGGTCATCACTTCTTCATCGGCCAATTGCAGCATTTTCCCGCCAGGGATATGATACACTGCGGTATAGCTTCGCTTCAGATCCCTGTCTTTTTGTTTGAGCTGCATGGGCTGCAGGCGATCGTCTTTCCAGTTCCAGATATCCACGCTGACCTTTTCATCTTCGGTAATGGTATCTTTTGGCTCGGCTTCGGGAAGGGGAGCAGTGCCGAAGAACAAGCGCCGGCCGTTCTCAGAAAAATACATCCTGCCATTTTCCGAAGGCCCCCAGCCCGCCGGCATGCCATTCGTATTGGTGTCGGCGGCAGTGATCAGCTTATTATGCTCAAGGTCGTAGAGCTTTGCCTCATAAACCTTTATCTTTCCGGTATCGGCCGAATACAGCCAGGCCAGCTGCATGCCCTGCTCATCCACGGCCAGTTTTTTTGCTTCTCCGGGGCCGGAGAAAATGATCCCGGATGCTATGCCCGGGTAGATCATGCTGTGGATAAAAACAGAATCGATGCTGTCGCTGCGCGTGCTGATAAAGGAAAGCAGCCTGCCGTTCTTCGAAAATACGTATTCCTCAACGCTTTCGAAGCCAGGCTGTTCGGCACCCCTGGGGTCAAAAACATGCAGGGTTTTTTCCTTCTTTTTGGTCTTCTTCTTTTTCGGTTTTTCCGCGGGGGCGGATGTATCGGAAGATATGCTGTCCTGCTTTTCGGGAGAGGGTTCCGCCAGCCAGGCCAGCCACGACTTTCCTTCCTCAGGAACTTTGAAAGAGTTTAATCCGGGTACCCGGATAAGGCTGTCGCTGCCCATGAGGTAAATGCCCAGTGAATCCCTGGGCAGTTTGTCTTTTTTCACGCCTTCCAGCTTCGCTGCGCGTATGCTGTCGTATTCCGCCTTGATACTGAAGGCCAGGAAATCCTCCGCCGGCGAAAATACAGCCTTGTAGCCCCGTTGAAAGGAGTGGTATTCTCCTGTGCCGCTTTCGTACAACCAGAGGCTTCCATCCCCCTCCTGGGGGTTGATCTCATAAGTGATGAAATTTCCCTGCATGCTGATCAAGGGTGACCGGAGATCTTTCCAGTGATCGTAATCCTCGTGGGTGAGTGGCTTTTTATCCTGAGCCGATCCGTGGATGAAGAAAACAAAAAACAACAATGCCAATAATGAGTGCCGGGTATTTTCGGGTAGAGTGAAAGTCATAGATTTTGATTAATTTTACGCATATTCGACAATGATCGCACAATTTATTAATTTTATGTTAATTAGTCTTAATATTAATTTATACCAGATAAAAAAAAGCTAATTTTGCAGTTCGTTGATCACGTAATAATCAGGCAATTGTTTAAGAAATGAGTTACATCAAATTTGATAAGAAGCAACTGATAAACCTGGAGTACTCCCTGAAGCGGGAGCTGATCCGTTCCAACAGGGCCGGAGCCTATTCCAGTCGCACCATCATTGGTTGCAATACCCGGAAATACCACGGATTGCTTATTGCCCCCCAGCCGGGCATCGACAATGAGAACCATGTACTGCTGTCGAACTTCGACGAAGTGGTGATCCAGCACGATGCCAGCTTTAACCTGGGTATCCACAAATACCCGGGAGGAGTTTACAGTCCCGGAGGGCATAAATACATCCGGGATTTCAGCACCGAGCCCATTCCCAATCTGCTGTACCGTGTGGGTGGTGTTCAGCTCCGCAAGGAGATCATTTTTGCCGAATCCCAGGACAGGGTCATGATCCGCTATACCCTTGAGGAAGCCCATTCGCCGACACGTTTGCGTTTCAGGCCATTCCTGGCATTCCGGAACATGCACAAGCTGTCGAAGGCCAATTTCGATGTGGATGATAAATACACCCCCGTGCCCAACGGCATCCGCGTGCGGATGTACAACGGCTACACACCGCTCTTCATGCAGTTTTCCAAAAAGGTGGAATACACGCATGTGCCGGAGTGGTATTATAATATTGAATACCCGCAGGAGCAGGAGCGGGGTTACGACTACCAGGAAGACCTTTTTGTTCCGGGCTTCTTTGAGGCGGAGATCAAAAAAGGCGAAAGCATTGTATTTATTGCCGGCACCTCGGAGGCTGCTCCGCAGTCATTCAAGCGTTCTTTTACTTCGGAAGTAAAGAAACGCATCCCGAGGAACAACTTCGAGAATTGCCTGGTGAATTCTGCCCAGCAGTTCATCATCCGCCGCGATGGCAAGACCTGGGTGGTGGCTGGTTTCCCCTGGTTCGGACGCTGGGGCCGCGATACCTTCATCGCCCTGCCCGGGCTCACCCTGGTTACCGGCGACGACAAGACCTGCAAAGCCGTGATCGACTCCATGCTCGCCGACCTGAAAGGCCCGCTATTCCCGAATATCGGACAGGGCAATGATTCGGCCTATAATTCGGTTGATGCGCCCCTCTGGTTTTTCTGGGCCCTGCAGCAATATGCCGAACATACCGGTGACCGGAAGGAGATATGGAAGACCTATGGCCGCAAAATGCGGATGATCCTCAACGGATACCGCAAAGGGACGGAGTTTAATATCCACATGAGGGAGAACGGCCTGATCTGGGCCGGTACCCCCGGGCATGCCCTCACCTGGATGGATGCCATGGTGGAAGGCAAGGCCGTTACCCCGCGTATCGGGATGCCCGTGGAGATCAATGCCCTCTGGTACAATGCGATCCGTTTCAGCCTGGAACTGGCCGAAGCCAGTGGCGATAAAAACTTCGTCAAGGATTGGGAAAGCATCGCAGGGAGGATCCCAGCGGCCTTTAAAGAAGTTTTCTGGGATGAACAAAAAGGCTACCTGGCCGATGTTGTTGATGAGCATCATACCGACTGGTCGGTGAGGCCGAACCAGATCATTGCCGCCTCACTGCCATACCCTGTCATCGATGAGGGGATCAGCATGGGCGTGATCGAGGTGGTCAGGAAAGAACTGCTCACACCGAGGGGATTGAGAACCTTATCGCCCCGCGACATCAATTATAAAGGCATTTATTACGGCACCCAGGCCGAGCGCGACCGCGCTTATCATCAGGGGACGGTGTGGCCCTGGCTGTTCGGGCACTTTGCCGAAGCCTATCTGCGGATATACGGGAAAGAAGGCGTGAGCTATATCGAAGGCATATATAAGGGCTTTGAACAGGTGATGACGGATGCCGGGATAGGATCCATTTCCGAAGTATACGATGGCGATCCTCCCCATCTGCCCGGCGGGACCATCTCGCAGGCCTGGAGTGTTTCTGAACTGCTCAGGACACATGCCCTGATCAAAAAATATAAAAGCAAAAGAAAATGATAACCATTAAACCACCGATCTGCCGATGAGAGTATTAATGTTTGGCTGGGAATTTCCTCCGCATATCACCGGAGGCCTGGGCACTGCCTGTTATGGCATGACCAAAGGCCTGATGAAGCATGGGGTAGAGGTGCTGTTCGTGGTGCCCAAGGCTTATGGTGATGAAGATCAACAGGCCGTCCGCCTCATCAATGCCAGTGATATCAGCGTGGATTTCCGCGACAAGAAATATGAAGAATACTGGCAGCGCATCACGTATATGGAGATCGGCTCCAACCTTATTCCCTACGTGGGCCCGGAAGAATTCCGCCGCATTATGGAAGCAAAGGAACTGGAATCCATCACGAGTGAAGACCGGGTGCTGTCGGAAAAATTTGAATTTTCAGGCAAATATGGCACCGACCTCATGGAAGAGGTCAAACGCTATGCCCTGATCGCCTCAGCCGTGGCCGCCACACAGGATTTCGACGTGATCCATGCCCACGACTGGCTGACCTATGCGGCCGGGATCGCTGCCAAAAGCGTGAGCGGGAAGCCCCTGGTGGTGCACATGCATGCCACCGAATTCGACCGCAGCGGCGAGAACGTGAACCAGAATGTTTACGACCTTGAACGCCGTGGGATGGAAGAAGCTGATAAAGTGATCGCCGTGAGCAAACTTACGCGAAACATCGTGATCGAACGCTACGGCATTCATCCCGACAAGGTGTCGGTGGCCTATAATGCCGTTGAACCCAGCGAGAAATCGAATGTGGAATACCATCGTGGCGTGAACGAAAAGGTGGTTACTTTCCTGGGGAGGATCACCTTCCAGAAAGGACCCGATTATTTTGTTGAAGCCGCGCGAAAGGTGCTCAATAAGGATCCCAATGTTCGTTTCGTGATGGCCGGCAGCGGGGATATGATGAACAAGATCATCCGCCGCGTGGCGGAACTCCGCATGGGCGACCGTTTCCATTTCACAGGATTCCTGAAAGGCGATGATGTGGACCATATGTTCGGGCTCAGCGATGTGTTTGTCATGCCATCGGTTTCCGAACCTTTTGGTATCGTTCCCCTGGAAGCCATGCGCTCGAATGTGCCCGTGGTGATCTCACGCCAGTCGGGTGTGTCCGAGATCCTGGTACATGCCCTGAAGATCGATTTCTGGGATGTGGATGCCATGGCCGACTCCATCTACGGGCTGCTTCACTATGAGGGCCTGTCGAAAATGTTCCGCCGCTACGGTAAGACCGAGGTGGATAACCTGAAATGGGAAAATGCCGCCATCAAGGTGAAAGAAGTTTATGAAAGTCTAATTTAAGATCATCAAGGATAAAGAATATGAGGTCAATTTGTTTTTATTTCCAGGTACATCAGCCTTACCGGCTCAGGACGTATCGCTTTTTTGATATCGGTTCCAACCATCAGTATTACGATGAACAGCAAAACCGTTATATCATGCGCCGTGTGGCGGAGAAGTGTTATCTGCCCATGAACAAGCTGTTGCTCGACCTGATCAATGAGTATGGTTCATCCTTTAAGGTGAGCTTTTCCATTTCGGGAACGGCCATCGACCAGTTTGAGGCTTTTGCCCCGGATGTGCTCGATAGTTTTAAAGCCCTGGCGGCTACCGGCAATGTTGAATTCATCGCCGAAACCCACGGGCATTCCCTGTCGGCCCTGCGCAGCAAAGAAGAGTTCTACGCACAGATCGATATGCAGATGGAAAAGGTGCAGCGGCATTTCGGGCAAACCCCCACCACCTTCAGGAATACCGAGTTGATCTATTCCGATGGTATCGGGGAGATGGTGGCCGAACGCGGTTTCCGTTTAATGCTGACCGAAGGCGCCAAGCATGTGCTGGGCTGGAAAAGCCCGAACTACATGTATGCCAATGCCAGCAATCCCAAGCTTAAGCTTCTGTTGAAAAATTTCAGGCTTAGCGATGATATCGCTTTCCGCTTTTCGCAGCAGAGCTGGGGCGAATGGCCGATGACCACCGAAAAATTTGTTGGATGGCTGAACGATATCGATCCGAAGGAAGAGGTAGTGAACCTTTTTATGGATTATGAAACCTTTGGCGAGCACCAGTGGCCCGAAACGGGGATTTTCGATTTCATGCGTGCCCTTCCCGCCAGGGTGTTCTCCCACTCCGATTTTTCGTTTAATACCCCCTCGGAACTGGCCGAAAAATTGCAGCCCGTATCCACGGTACATGTGCCGCACCCCATTTCATGGGCCGACGAGGAACGCGACCTCACCGCCTGGCTGGGAAATGAATTGCAGGATGAAGCCTTCGATAAGCTGTATGCCATCAGGGATAAAGTGATGCATTGCGACGACCCGGGTATCCGGCGCGACTGGATCTACCTGCAAACCTCCGACCACTTCTATTATATGTGTACCAAGTGGTTTAGCGACGGTGACGTTCATAAATACTTCAATCCTTACGGAACGCCCTACGAAGCCTTTATCAACTACATGAATGTGCTTTCCGATTTTATGATCCGTGTAGAAGAGAATTGCCGGCGTACAGGATTCCAGGAAACCATCGATGAGGTGGTGGACAAGGCTACCAAAGCCGGGAAAAAGATGAAGAAGGAATCGGTGAAATTTGGCAAAAAGATGAAGCGCAAAGTGGAGGACCTCAATGACATGAGCATGGAGGATATTGCCGAAATGTCGGATCATAAGATCAAGCAACTTATCCGGAAAGTGGAGGCTGAAGAACTCTTTGCAGTGCTCGAAAACGCTGAAGAAGATGTGCGTGAGCGCATCATTCCGAACCTGGGCGTGAGAGCTAAAAAGCAATTTGACCAGTTCCAGGAGGAAGTGAAGAAGATCAGGAAATCGGATCTGAAAAAGTACACCGACAATATTGAAAAAGAACTGAAGAACCTCTTCAGGAAATAAGCAAGCTATTTTATGGACCTGGATATTAATGGTCAGTTATTTATCGTCACAGGAGCCAGTTCCGGACTTGGGAATGCTGTGGCCCGCAGCCTGCTCGCGCATGGCGCTTCCGTGATCGCGGTGGCGAGAAGGAAGGAACTGCTGGAAGAGCTTTCCCTGGAATTTCCCGGCAAGGTGGAAGGACTTTCTTTGGATGTTACCGATGCAGACGGGATTGAAGCCATAGCGACCCATCTCAATAACCGCCCCCTGGCCGGTGTTTACGTGAATGCAGGAGGCCCCCCGGCAAAGTCTTTTGAGGAAACGGAGCTCCCCGACTGGGATGAAGCTTACCGGCTTCTGCTCCGCTGGAAAGTTGCCCTGGTAAAAGCATTGCTTCCCAATTTCAGGCGGCAACATTATGGCCGTATCCTTTTTAGTGAAAGTTCAACCGTGAAGCAACCCATCGAGAACCTGGTGTTGAGCAACTCCCTGCGCATGGCTGTCGCCGGGGCAGCAAAAACCCTCTCCCTGGAGGTGGCCGGTGAAGGGATCACGGTGAACCTGATCGGTCCGGGCTTTCATGAAACCCGGGCTATCGACCGGCTGTTCAAGAAGAAAAGTGAACTGGAAGGAATTTCTGAAGAAGATGCCCGGGAAAAAATGCTTTCCGGAATACCGGCAGGCAAAGTTGGTGATCCTGATGATTTTGCCGGCCTGGCTGCCTGGCTGTTATCACCCCGCTCTGGCTTTGTAACAGGGCAGGTGTGGTCGCTTGATGGCGGGACTACCCGCTTTTCGCTGGGATGATCAAACAATAAATCAAGCAAATTCGCATTTTAATCACGCAGTACGGGCTGTTAAAAACTTTTTTCAGCCCCGCTTTATAAAGGTATATTTTTGCAGGAAATTAAGCATATCAACATGGAAGAACAAAACATAAAACCTGACTATATTTTTGAGACCAGCTGGGAGATCTGCAACAAGGTTGGCGGGATCTACACTGTGCTCTCCACCAAAGCGCGCACTATAGTAGAAGACTATGGCGATAATTATATCCTGATCGGACCTGATGTGTGGATGGAAACCACAGAGCATCACGATTTTATTGAGGATCCTGAGATTTTCTCATCCTGGCGGGAAAAAGCTGCCGCAGATGGACTGCACATCCGCACCGGAAGGTGGAATGTAAGCGGTTTCCCTGTGGTGATCCTGGTGGATTTCAAACCCCTGTTCAGCGATAAGGACAAGATCTTTTACGAACTCTGGGAGCAATTCAAGCTGGATTCGCTCAGTGGGCAGTGGGATTATATCGAACCGGCCATGTTCGGCTATGCTGCAGCGAAAGTCATTGAAAGTTTCTATGAATTCAATATTTCGGCTACCGACCGGATCGTGGCCCATTTCCATGAGTGGATGACCGGCACCGGGGCGCTCTACCTCAACCAGCGTGTGCCGCAGGTTGGTACGGTGTTTACCAGCCATGCCACGGTTCTCGGACGCTCGATCGCCGGGAATGGACTGCCGCTCTACGGTAATCTGGAGAACTATGAACCTAACCGGACCGCTTCCGATTTCGGGGTGATCTCCAAGCAATCGCTGGAGTCGATCTCTGCCCGGCAATCCGACAGTTTTACCACGGTAAGCCATATCACGGCTGAGGAATGCCGGCAGTTTCTTGGCAAGAACCCGGATGTGATCACCGTGAACGGGTTCGAGGATTCATTTGTCCCGTCGGGAGATGATTATACGAAAAAGCGTAAGGCCGCCAGGGAAAAGATCATTGCCGTTGCAGAAGCCGTCACCGGCGTGGAAATGCCTGCCGACAGCTTGCTGGTGATCAATAGCGGGCGATACGAGTTCAAGAATAAAGGCATCGACCTCTTCATTGATGCCCTTGCCGACCTGAATGCGAAAGATCTTCCGCGTCACCTGATCGCCTTTATTACCGTGCCGGCCAACCAGGGCGGACCCCGGCAGGATGTATTGGAACGCCTGAATGAACGAAAATTCGGCCCGGTGGAACAGCCCTATCTGTCGCATTACCTCTTTGATGAAAACCAGGATCCCAGTATCCGCCGTTTCAGGGAGAAAGGCTTGAAAAATTCCGCCACCGACAAGGTTACGGTGATCTTTGTACCGGCCTATCTCGAGGGGAAGGATGGCATTTTCAATATGCCCTACTACGATACCCTGGTCGGCTTTGATGTGTCGGTATTTCCATCCTATTACGAGCCCTGGGGCTACACCCCCCTGGAAAGCATTGCTTTTAGCATCCCCACCGTGACCACCTCCCTGGCCGGCTTTGGTGCCTGGGTGAACCAGAATTTCAAGATCAGACATACCGGTGTAGTGGTAAGCGAGCGCACCGATAATAACGACCTTTCAGTGGTGGGCGATATCAGCAATACGCTGAACACCTTCCTGGGGATGGACGAAAATGAATACCAGGCCGCCTGCAACGAAGCACGGGAGATCTCCCGGCATGCGCTCTGGGAATCCTTTGTGGAAAACTACCGTGAAGCCTGGGCCATTGCCCTGGATAAGGTCAGTATGCGCTCGGAGCAGTTCCGGGGCAAACAACAGCAATTTCGCCTCCGGGAATATGTTCCTGCCATGGGCAGCGATACCGAACCCAAATGGAAGAAAGTGAACGTGAAAGCAGAGATTCCCGCCAAACTCAAGGGATTGTTCGAAATATCGCGAAACCTTTGGTGGACGTGGAACTGCGAAGCGGAAGAACTGTTTAAAAGCATCGACGAAGACATCTGGGAAGAAACCGATCACAACCCGGTGGCCCTGCTCGAAATGCTCAGCCTGGAACGCTACCACGAGCTGGAACAGGATAAGGAGTTTACCGCAGGACTGCGCAGGGTGCTGAAACAATTCAGGGACTATATGGCGGAAAATCCTGCCGCTGATGCCCCCCTGATCTCCTATTTCAGTATGGAATACGGTCTTCACGAGTCGGTGAAGCTGTATTCCGGCGGACTGGGTATCCTGGCCGGAGATTACCTCAAACAGGCCAGCGATTCCAATATGAATATGATCGGTGTCGGGCTGATGTACCGCTTCGGCTATTTTCACCAGCAACTGGCCCCTCACGGGGAGCAGATCTCTGATTACCATCGCCAGCGTTTCTCCTATCTGCCCATAAAACCGGTGCTCAACGAAAACGGGGAGTGGCTGAAGATCAACATTGCCCTGCCCGGACGTTCCCTCACGGCCAAGATCTGGCGCCTGGATATTGGGCGTATACCCCTTTATCTTCTCGATGCAGATATTTCCGACAATCAGTTGAAGGACCGCAGTATAACGCATCAGCTATACGGGGGCGACAATGAACACCGTCTCAAGCAGGAATTGCTGCTTGGCGTAGGCGGTATCCGAATGCTGGACGAAATGGGCGTTAAACCAGAAGTGTATCATTGCAATGAGGGCCATGCCGCCTTTATCGGTATTGAGCGCATGCGCCGGCTGGTGCAGGGGCGGGTCATCAGCTTTCCCATGGCGCGCGAGATCGTACGCTCATCCACCCTCTTTACAACCCATACCCCGGTGCCGGCCGGTCATGATTCGTTCAGCGAAGACTTACTGAGAACCTATATTCCCCATTATGCTGACCGCCTGAACATCAGCTGGGATGATTTCATCGGGCTGGGCAGGATGAATGCCCGCGACAAGAACCAGTCCTTTTCCATGAGCGTGCTGGCCCTGAAGCTTTCACAGGAAGTGAATGGCGTGAGCAGGATCCACGGGCAGGTTTCGCGGGAGATGTTCGCCGGCTTGTTTCCGGGTTATTTCCCCTCGGAAGTGAACATCGGGCATGTCACCAACGGTGTGCATTACGGCACCTGGTCGTCACGACTCTGGATGCGCTTGTTCGGGGAGACTTATGGAAATGATTTTATCAATGACCAGGCCGATAAAAAGACCTGGGAATTCATTAACCAGATCCCCGACGATCATGTATGGAAGATCCGCAAACAGTTGAAAAAGGAGTTGTATGATTTTCTGCAGAAGCGCCTGGCCCGGGAGATGACCCGGAGGCAGGAGGCTCCACAGCATATCATCAGCACCCTGGAGCGCATGGATGAAAACGTGCTTACCATCGGCTTCGCCCGGAGGTTTGCCACCTATAAGCGGGCACAGCTTTTGTTTAAGAACGAAAATAAACTGGCCGAGATCATCAATCATGAAACACGGCCGGTGCAGTTCCTCTTTGCCGGTAAGGCCCATCCCAACGACAAAGCCGGGCAGGACCTCATCCGGCACATTATCGAGGTTTCCCGTAAACCGGAATTCCAGGGCCGTATCATTTTTATCGAAAACTATGATATGCATGTGGCCAAGAAACTCGTTCAGGGCGTCGATGTCTGGCTGAATACCCCAACCCGCCCGCTGGAAGCCAGCGGCACCAGCGGAATGAAAGCCAATATGAACGGGGTGCTGAATTTTAGTGTTCTCGACGGATGGTGGGCCGAAGGCTATGAGGAGGGCACCGGCTGGGCCATTCCCGAAAAAAGGACCTACGACAACCAGCAGTTCCAGGATGAACTGGATGCGGAAACCATTTATAACCTGCTCGAAGATACCATCGCACCGGCATTTTATGAGCAGGATGCAAAAGGGGTCTCCGAAACCTGGGTCAGCCATATTAAAAAATCCATGGCGAACATCAATTTCAACTTCACCATGAAGCGGATGCTTGATGAATACAAGGCGAAGTACTACCATAAACTGGCGGAGCGCGCCGTGAATGTAAAGGCCGACAATTGCGCTATGGCGGCAAAGATCGCGGAATGGAAATCATACATCGAGCGGCACTGGAACGAAATCGAAGTGCGATCGGTGAAGGTGCCCGATTCTGCAAAAAGGGCCCTGCGGTTTGGTGAATCCTTCAAGGCGGAGGTCAAGCTTCAACTGGGTGAACTGTCGCCTGAAGATGTGGCCCTGGAAGTTGTTTTTGGCAAGAAGAAGAACGGCAGGATGTCGGATGTAATTATCAGCCATCCCTTAAGCCTGAAAAGCAAAACAAAGAACCAGGCAAGCTATGCCTGTGAGTTTGGTATCGACCAGGCCGGGGTGCTCGACTACGCCATACGGATGTATCCTCACAACGAGCTGATCGCTTATAAGCAGGAATCGGGCTTGTTGCGATATATCTAAGTTTTCCGGGACTTAAACTTTTTTCCGGGGGATATTTTTGCCGCAATGCTTAACTTTGATACCTTTGTTAATAAATAACAATGATATGAAACTTCTAGAAGGAAAGACTGCACTGATTACCGGCGCCTCGCGGGGCATTGGAAAGGCCATTGCATTGAAATATGCTGAACATGGCGCCAATATTGCATTTTCTGACCTGAAAAGGGATGAAAACATGGAATTGCTGGAGAAAGAACTTGCTGCCCTGGGTGTAAAAGGCAAAGGTTATGCTTCTGATGCCTCTTCGTTTGACGACAGCGAGAAGCTGGTGGCTGATGTGCTGGAAGAGTTCGGGCAGATCGACGTTCTCATCAACAATGCCGGTATTACCCGCGATGGGCTGCTGATGCGAATGGACGAAAAAGACTGGGATATTATCATGGCTGTAAACCTGAAATCGGTTTTCAACCTTACCAAAGCCATACAACGCTCCATGCTCAAGCAAAGGAGCGGCTCCATCATTAACATGAGCTCGGTGGTCGGTATTGACGGGAATGGAGGGCAATCCAATTACTCTGCCTCTAAAGCCGGGATCATTGGCTTTACCAAATCCATAGCCAAGGAGCTGGGTTCAAGGAGTATCCGTTGCAATGCCATCGCCCCCGGCTTTATTGAAACCGAAATGACCGCTACCCTGACCGATGAAGTAAGGGAAGACTGGATACAGTCCATCCCTTTACGCAGGGGAGGTAAACCCGAAGATGTTGCCGATGTGTGCGTTTTCCTGGGCAGTGAACTTTCTTCTTATATCACCGGCCAGGTCATCAGCGTTTGCGGGGGCATGATCTGATAAGGATTCCGATAATTGAATATTGATATCGTCACCGGTTATCCGTCCTGGTACATCCTGGGATGTGTTTTTGCGGGTATTCTGGCCGCAATGATCCTCTATTTCCGCGAACGCAGGAGTGAACTGCCGGCCTGGCTAAAACGGCTTCTCGGGTTTACGCGCTTCCTGGTGGTTGCCCTGAGTGCATTCCTCCTTCTTTCCCCCCTGGTGAAAAAGATCAGCCGAACCGAAGAAAAACCCATTATTGCCGTGGCTTTGGACAACAGCCTTTCGCTCATGATGACGGAAGATTCCGTGCGCTACCGCGAAGAATGGCTGCAGCAGATGAACCCGGTACTGGAAGAATTGTCGGAAGATCACGATATCAGGTTGTTTACTTTTGGGGAGAAACTCACCGATGTTGAAAGCCAGCGCTTTGACACCCTCCTTTTTGATGAGCCCTATACCGATATGGCTGCTGTTTTTGATATGGTGGATGTTCGTTTCGCCAACCGGAACATCGGAGCGCTGGTCATTGCCGGCGACGGAATCTTCAACCGGGGTATGAATCCCTTATATCATCCGGCAGGCGAGGATTATCCAATTTATACGATCGCCCTTGGCGATACTTCGATGCGCAAGGATGTTTACTTTAAAAGGGTGTTGTACAACCGGATTGCATTTGAGGGGAATGATTTCCCGGTGGAAGCGATCGTGAACGCCGGAAAGTTGGACGGAGCCACCATAAACCTGAGCGTGACAAAGGATGGGAAGGAAATACTGAAAGAACAGTTTCGGGCCCGGGGGAATAATTTTTCAAACACCCTGCGGCTGAATATTACAGCCGGGGAACCCGGGATGCATCACTATATTCTTCGCTTAAGCACTGCCGCAAATGAAGTAAGCCGTGCCAATAACCGCTTCGACCTGTTTATCGATGTGCTTGAATCGAAGCAAAAAGTGCTCATCCTGGCCAATTCTCCCCACCCCGATATCAGTGCACTGAAAACGGCGATCAGCAGCAATATGAATTACGAGGTGGAAGACTTCCTTCTACGCGATTTCAATGGCACCATGGAAGATTACAGCCTGGTGATATTGCATCAACTGCCTTCTTCCTGGCCTTCTTCCAGGGCCATGGCCGAACGAATACGTCGGATGCAACTGCCTGTATTATATGTAATTGGCCCCCAAACAAATTTCAGCGAATTTAACCGGATGAACGCCGGTCTGATGATCAATCCGTATAATACCGGGCAGTCGAACGAAGTGCTGCCGGTTCTGAACGACGACTTCAGCCTGTTCATTCCGGGCGAGGATTTGCGAAGCCTTGTTCCTGACCTGCCGCCCCTGGATGCCCCATTCGCCCGTTTCAATACCGTACTTGCCGCACAAATCCTCATGTTCCAAAAGCTGGGTAATGTCGAAAGCGGAGATCCGCTGTGGATGCTGTTTGATGATGGACAAAGCAGGTCGGGGGTGATCAGCGGAAGCGGGTTGTGGAAATGGCGCATGAAGACCTGGCTGGAAACCGGCCGGCATAACGCCTTTAATGATCTGGTGAATAAAAGCATTCAATACCTGGCGGTGAAAGACGATAAACGGCGTTTCAGGGTTTCATCCGCTGCCGGTTTTCCGGAGAACGAAACCGTCGAACTGAGTGCTGAGCTGTATAACCAGAGCATGGATCCTTATAACGAGCCTGATGTAAGCCTGGTGATCAGGGATGAGGAAGGAAATACCTATGATTATGTTTTCGGCAGGAGTGCACAGGCTTACCTGCTGAATGCAGGGAACTTCCCTGTCGGGACCTACACCTACCGGGCCTCGGTAAACGACGGGACTTCCGTTATGGAGGATGAGGGAGGCTTTACGGTGATGCCCGTGACCATTGAAAAAATAAACCTCCAGGCCGATCATGCCCTGTTGCAGAAACTTGCTGAAGATAGGGACGGGAAAATGATCCATGCGGATTCAGTCAGCCAACTGCCGCGGATCCTGGAAGCCAGGGGAGATGTGAAACCCCTGGTGCATGCCGAAAGAAAGTACATTGAGTTTATTGATATCTGGTGGATATTGCTCCTGATCATGGGCCTGCTCGGCCTGGAGTGGTTCCTCCGTAAATGGAGCGGAAGTTACTGATGGCTTTAACGATATTCTATATTATCCTGGCGATAATCGTCTTCGATTATCTGCTCGAACGCCTGCTTGATTACCTCAACAGCCGCCTGTGGAGCAACGAATTACCACC
>NPID01001393.1_pt1 | contig 20267 bp, 17 predicted proteins | sample 8637491 | NCBI WGS metagenome assembly NPID01 (sample SAMN07420843, study PRJNA396082) | bioreactor metagenome | isolation source: sample BA6 brine-fed electro-methanogenic bioreactor BA | place: Japan: Kochi | collected 2016-06-14 | reverse complement strand
GAACCGGGAGGCGGTCTGCCCACTGCTTTGACGTCGGGAAGGGAGATAGCCCAATTAATCACCCACCGCGACGGGAAAGATTTCGAAACCTCAAGGTAAACTACGAGTGAGTTTATTCTATCGCTTCGCCGTCGAGAATGTTCGTCTTTTTGGCGCGATGGCCGGATATCGCCCAGATTATCCCGCCTATTACTCCGCAGATTATGCTGGTGCCGAAAAAGACCAGGGAGACCAGAAGACCTTTTGCCTCCGAAGCTCCCCATATCGCAAAAAAGTAGCTGAAACTCGCCTCGCGGACACCCAGGGCGTTCAGGGAGATGGGAATCAGGGAGATTACCCATATCAGCGGAACGAAGCAATAATAGGCGCTCCATGGAATTTCCGCCACTCCTGCGATTCGCGCGACGACATAGACAAAAAATATCAGGGAGCCTTGATAGAGGACGCTCAGCAGAAGTCCGCCGATTAGCGCTCTTTTGTCCTTGCGAAAATGGCGGACGGCTTCCACGAAATCGGCTATTTTGAGGCCTACGCCAAAAGGCAGTTTGCCGAGGACTTTGCGAATAAAAGTCTCCAGATTGAGGAAAATGAAGACGATTGTGCCCGCCCAGAATGCGGCATTGAGAAGAAGAATCACCAGGGGCAACGGCGCAGGCGGCCGGACTATGGGCAGAAAAATCAAGGCGATGAGAAGTGTTCCCAGAAGACCGGCTAATCTTTCCGTGGCGATGCTGGCGTAAACCTCGGACATTCTGCCGTGAGTCTTACCCGCCGAGTATCCTCGGACGACATCCCCCCCCACCCCGCTGGGCAGGAAGTTATTGAAAAAGTAGCCGACCATGTAAAGCTCGACCCCTTTGAAAATCCCCTGCTCGATGCCGTGGGCGCGAAGGAAAACCCGCCATCGCCAGCTTCCGAAGAAGACTGTTCCTATGAAAAGCAGGGTCAGCGGCGCGAAAGACCAGAGGGGAAATTCCCGCCCGGCGATGATGAAGTTTTCGAGGTCTATTCGGGTCAGAAGAAAATAGAGCAAAGCCGCGCTGATACTGACTTTGACCGCGAGGGTAAGACTGCTTTTCAGTTTTTGGTTCATATCACCATGTCGAATCTACGAGGTTGCTGGGAATTGTAACCCAATCGCGCTGACGGCGACCTATCTCTTTCAGGAAAGCGCGGAACAGGGGGCCGCTCTCGAACTCGGCGTCAGGAAGAATCTCCTTGACCGCCTTCGCGAGGGAGGGTTGAATGTCGTCGTAAAGGTATTCCAGTGTTTCTTCGAGTTTGATTCTGGGCATATTTTCCTCTCATTCGTAAAATACTTCGATAAGCCGCAGTCCCTTTCCGGGGGCGACTTCGTAGGGATATTTTCTCTCGCCGGTGCGCACCATCAGTCCGAACTGGCCGGGGGAGAATCTTCCTCGGATGCAGTCCAGCTGTGCGCCTACGAGGGAACGCACCATTGTATGCAAGAACCGGTTGCCCTCGATAGCGAAAACCATGCCGGTTTCGTCTATCTGCCATTGGGCAAGGGTGATTTCGCATTCGGGGTTATCGGGGATTTCGGATTTGCGGGCGAAGGCGGAAAAATCGTGAACGCCGACTATTCTTCCGGCGAGGTCATCGAGGACCATTTGCACCATGGGGAGAAAGTCGGGCATGGGAATCCGATGGGCGGAATTGCGGAATTCGGGGTGTTTGTCGAAGATGATTCGATATTCGTAGCGTTTGCCCCGCGCGGAGTATCTGGCGTGGAAATCATCGGGGACTTCGGCGATTTCGCGGACAGCGATATCATCCGGCAGAATGGCATTGAGCTTATATTCGAGGTCGCCAAGCTCGAACTTATCGGAGATATCGGTATGGGCGACCATTCCGAGAGCATGGACACCGGCATCGGTTCGGCTGGAACCTGTAACGGACATCGGCTGGTTGAAAAGGGTTGAAAAGGCTTTTTCGATTTCGCCCTGAACCGTTTTGCAGTCAGGTTGAATCTGCCAACCGGAGTATTCTGTTCCGTCGAAGGATATTTTCATTCGAACTCTCATAATGACTAAAATAATCGGATGTTCGTTCAAGTCAAGGGATTATATCGCGGTTTTTGGAACAGGACTGAGAAATGGCGAAGGCTATTAATGTATTTTTAAAATACTTTATTGACATTATGAAATCTTCGTTTATTTTTGACTGATGAATGTTACTTCGATTTTAAGGAGCATATATGTTGAGAATGAATCGTGTTTTAGTGATAATCGGCCTGTTGATAAGCATTTCGGGCTGTTTTGCGTTTACGAATCTGGGCAGGGATTTCTACCTTGCATATCCCGCTAACGCCGAGCGGGAACCCGGCGGAGACCCCCTTGCCGCTTACAATGGGATGATAATCCTCACATCGACTTTCGCTACTACCGGCACGGTTCAGAACTGGGACGGCAGTTGGTCAGCTCCCTTTTCGATTCCACCTAACGGTGTAACCACGGTAGTTATCGATACTTCCCATTGGATTAGCACGTCGGAGACAATTCATCGGAAAGCCCTGAGGATTCAATCCGACAGGGATATTTCGGCATATTTTCTGGCTTATGAGACCCCCGGCTCTACCAACGACATGGCGCTGGTTTACCCCGTCCCCAGTCTGGGAACAGAATATATCACGATGTGCTGGAAGGACAACATCCCCACTTACGATCCGCTGATATTAGACCGGGGTCCGAGCATGTTCATTATTATCGCCCCCTTCGATGATACGGATGTCGAGATTACGACTTCTGTTCCTACCGAAGGCGGCCGCCCTGCAGGAGTTCCCTGGAGTATAACTCTCAATAGTTACGACGCCTATCAGGTGTTAGCAAATTCTCCAAATTCATCAACTCTCTACGATCTCACAGGCTCGATAATTACTTCTGACAAACCCATTGCAGTTATATCGGGCAACCAGCTGGCACTCGTTCCGGACGAGGTTATGGCCGCGGACTATCTTATCGAGATGATGCCGCCTGTTTCGACATGGGGAAATACTTTCAACGCGTTCCCCATCGAGGAGAGAAACTACTGGCAGGAAGATGTTTTGAAGCTGGTGGCTTCTGAGAATGCAACCAACATATCTATTCAAGATGCCGGCGGGACAACGAATATCGTGCTAAATCGCGGCGAAACCTTCGAGTGGAGCGGCGATCCTTGCACCCCTGGAAGCTGGCTTTTCGACGGCGACTGCGATGGCCCCACCCTGGATAGTCCCACGAGGATAACATCGGATAAACCCATACTTTGCGGTCAGCTTATGATGGGCGGCACCATGGTGAGCCGAACAGATATTCTCGGCTTTTATACCGATCCTTTGGGAGACCCTGCATTCATGCTTATACCTGCCGAAGAGCAGTATTCGGAGAGATATATTTTTCTGACGCCCAGTGGGTATAACAATGACTTCTTGAATGTGGCAATTCCTGCAGGTTTCGAAGGGACAATTACTCTCGACGGCGGCCCGCCGACATATACCGGCGCCTGGTTCAACATTCCCGGGACAACATATCGCGGGGCGAGAATCTCCCTTAACCCGGGAGGACACGTTTTACAAGCCGACACTACTATGATGATTCAGATGTATGGTTTCGACTCCAACTGGGCATCTTACGCCGCTGTGGCCGGACAGAACCTGGTGCCCATCAACGCCGAGTTCGCCATCGTTAAGTATTGTCTCGAAACACCAACATATAGCGGAACTCAGACCACCTGGCGTATCGTTGTCGTTCAGAACGGCGGCGATCCTTCGACAGGTTTAACTATTGCTGATACCCTGCCTCCGGGATTCCATCTTTCTACGATACCTCCCGTTATCGAACTCTTCGGCACAGCTACTAGAACTTCCGTCGTCGATCCTTCGCCGGGCGACGATATTCTCGAGTGGGGGGAGTTTAGCACAAACGTCGGGGATTCCATCGTTATTACTTTTGTGGCTGATATAGATTTCGGCGTTGTCGGCCTGTTTAATAACGGCGTTGCCTGCGAGAATGATTCCGGATTCGGAATAACCAATGGCGGCGGCCTTGTAGGCACTCAGGACGATGTTTTGGTGCTTATGCCAGCAGAACCTGCGGCTCAGGCAGGCAGAGATACTATTATCTGCGAAGGTATGAGTGTAACTCTCGGTGGATATCCCGCGGCAAGCGGCGGTGTTCCGCCTCTCACAGTTTCCTGGACAAGTGATCCTCCCGGATTTATCAGCTCAGATGACAACCCCGTGGTATCTCCCATCGTTCCCACGACTTACCAGCTTGTTGTTACTGACAGCCTCTCCCAATCCGATACGGACTGGGTTTTCATCGACATCTCCCCCTCCCCCTTCGCGGATATTGTAATTCCCAATCCATGCGGGCTGGTAACATCATGCGAATTCCAGGAATTCCAGTGGATTATCGTCGATACAACAGTCGGCGTCCGCGCGGAATCGACAATAGTGAATGTTAACGGCACGGAGTATTATCCCGGCGGCCCTGTAACCACGACCACTTCAGGCGATACTACTTTCGTAACTTACACTCCGCCCTCAGCATGGAGCCACGGCGAAATCGTTTACGGCGAGCTTGTTCAGGGTATGAACAACGCTTACTGCTGGACTTCTGTCGAGCCATGCAGTTTCATCGTAGATTTGGAGCCGCCGTTAATTACAGATACTATTCCGGCAAACGGCGATACTCTCTTCGAAGCCGACCCCGGAATTTCTCTGACCATAGAAGATACTCCCGCGGGAGTGGATCCGGAGAGTTTCGATTATATAACCATAACTGTCGATGGCGTCCCCGTAACAGGCTGGACGATTGACTGGACAGACCCGACATTGAACATCGACGGCCTCACATTCAGCTCGGGCGATACAGTCGTGATATGCCTCGATAGCCTTTTCGACGCACCGGGTTACGATTACTGCCCGCCAAACGATACGAGCTTCTGCTGGGAGTTTTACATCATCATGACCACTCCGGAAGCCTGGATTATCGAGCCTGTGGATTTGAACACCGACGGCGTGGCGGCATCGGCATGCACATGTCAGCCGGTGATTTTCCATCTCGAGGACGAGCTGGGAATCGACGAATCGACCATCGAGCTGACCATCGACGGCACTCTGATAACCATCGCCGACCCGCGGCTTAATTATGTGGGCGATCAGCTAATCTTCCAGCCCACGACGCCATGCTGGACAGAGGGGACGCATACATACAGCCTCATGGCCTCGAACATCATAGGCGCGCCTTTGCCCGCACCCGTATCTGGCGATTTCGTAATAGACCTTTCTCCGCCATATTTCACGGGAATTACACCTGCACCCGGCAGTTTTGTTGGAGCGACTCCTACAATCTCACTGGATGTTACAGACGACGGCCTCGGTTTGGTCGATGGCGACGTTTATATTACCATCGACGGCGTTTCCTATCCGCCCGGCACAGCTGGAATTTCCTGGGACGGAACAACTTATACGGCTAATATTGCCACCCTCGGTCTTACGTATTCCGATGGGGACATCATCGACATCTGCCTTTTGGGCGCTCATGACAATCCCGACTATTGCGATTCGAACTATTCGGATACCTGCTGGACATTGGTTGTCAATCTCGCATCGCCCATAGCCACTCTGGAAAATCCGCCCATCGGCACTATCAGCGCCTGTTCCAATCAGGGCGTTCTGTGGTTTGTAGAAGCCTCTAATGGAATCGACCCCGCAACCGGCTTCGTCGATGACGGCACGACGGTTTATGACATGACCTCACCGGAGATGAGCTATCTTCCCGTCTCGCCCACATCGGGCTTCTACGAATTCATACCAACCACCGCCTGGGGAGCTTTGGATTGGCTGACTATTTGCCTATACGGCGTCGAAGACTCCATGGATCATGTGATGATGGACACCGTCTGCGCGGAATTCCGCATGGACCTTCTCCCACCGGAAATTTACGGCATTACTCCAGCGCCTGGAACTGAAACACCGACCACGGAACCCTCGATATACTTCTGCTTAAGCGATACTGTGGCCCTGATCGACGGCGATTCGGTGGAACTTACAGTCGATGGCGTCCCTTATTCCTTCGGCTCCGGCTGGATAACCGACGACACCTGCCTCACCTGGAACGCTGTCGATTGGGGAGTTTCATTCTCGGTGAGCGATACGATTACGATATGCCTTCACGCCGCCGATCATCCTGATACATGCCAGGCGAACGCTCTGGATACATGCTGGACTTTGATTATGCCTCCGCCCAGCGTCCACGCTCACGCCGGCGTCGATGTTACAATCTGCCCCGGACATTCTATCACGCTTGGATGCACACCAACGGGCTACGGCGGTATCGAGCCATACACATATTCGTGGTCGAGCATTCCCGCGGGCTTCTCCAGTTCCGATGCTAACCCGGTTGTAAGTCCTATGACTACTACAACTTACATCGTCCATGTAACCGACGATGCCCTTATTCCCACCGAGGACTACGACACGATAACCGTAACCGTCGATTTCGTTCCGGTAGGCGCGCCGGTTCTTGTCTCCCCCATTGCGGGCAGTCTGATACCGCCATCGCCGACTTCGACTAATCTCGTTTGGAATACTCCCTCGGGAACGGGCACTTTCGTTTACGATGTCATTGTCGATGCCGCGGTTGTGGCTACGGATATCGCGGATACTTTCTACGCCGTCGATTTCCCCTGCGGCGAAACGCACACCTGGGCGATAATCGGGAAGAATTTCTGCGAGAGTGAACTCTACTTCTGCGAAGTGGATACCCTTGGCGACTCGACCTACATCTACTTCGACGACCCGGACACCCACTATGCCGTCTCCGCCGATTCGGGCAGAGTCTTCTCGACCTACCCCTGCGGCGGGCCGGTGCCGAGTGTCATTCGCCCGCTGGACGGCACATTTACAGCCTGCGATCCGGAAAGCATCATCATTCAAATAGACGATACATCCGGCATTGTCGAGGCGACTATCGAGCTTGAGGTTGACGGCACTTCTTACGCCACCTCCCACGCTTTCCTGAGTTTCATCACGCCGAATACTCTCATCTTCTCACCCGGGGCGGGTTTCTGGAGCGACGGCGATGTCGTTAACGTCTCCCTGCTTCACGCCGAGAATGTTTACGGCGTCGATTTGGCTTCACCGCTGACCTTCAGCTTCACAGTGGATTACACGCCTCCGGTTTTCAGCGGACTTACGCCTCCCGCCGGCGGATATGCACCGGGATTCGTTACAACGGCATCCTTCGATGTTACCGACCTGCTTAGCGGTGTCGATCCCTCGACTGTCTGCATCTCTGTCGATGGCCCGGGGTATCTCGACACCTACTGTGTCGGCGACCCATGCGTAACCTGGGACGGCGTCGCCGAGAACTTCGAACTCGATCTCACATGCGCGGGTTATGATTTCGACCGTGGCGACACTATCACCTTCTGTGCCATAGCCGGGGATTCACCCGACTACTGCGACGCCAACTTCGACACGACCTGCTGGACTATCGCCATCATCGACTGCGACATGATATTGACTATCGATATTCCAGACCAGATACTCTGCGGCGTTGACGATACAAGCTTCGTGATTCCGGCGACAGTTACCGACGGCACCCCGCCCTATTCCTACAGCTGGGAACCCTCTGGTCTTTTCGACGACCCGACGGTCGAGGACGGCCTGATTAACCTCATCGGCCCGGGCGCACAGTATTTCACCCTCACCGTTACCGACTCTACCGGTTGCGCGGTTCGCGACAGTATATTCATCGGGTTAAGTAATCCGGTCGCGAACGCCGGGCATGATATCACCGTCTGCCCCGACGGAGTCGCGTCGGTGGGTTGCGACCCGATTCTCACCGGAAGCGTCGTTCCGCCGGTGGACACGAGCTGGTTCGATATGGAAGGCTCCCTTGTGCACACGGGATGGCCCTTCATCTATGACCCGACCGAAACCGACACCTTCGAGCTGGTTATCACAGACTCGATTGGATGCACGAGCATCGATTCCGTCATCGTGTATTACGACCACGAGGCTCCCGGCCCCTTCAGCTGGCACTCCCCGGAACCCGACGACACTGTCGATATCGGCATGGTCGAACTCTGCTGGGAAATGCCCTCTGGCACAGCGCCCATATACTTCGATGTCATAATCGACGGCTCTCCGGTTGTCGTCGGAATCACCGACACATGCTATTCCGTCGGTCCGTATCCCTGCGGTGTTACCCATTTCTGGTATATCGAGTCGTATAACTATTGTTATCCCATCGATTGCGCCGGAGATACAATCTGGGCGGATAGTTTCTTCACAGGTATCGTTATCGAAGGCGACAGCTTCGCGGGCGGTTTCGATCCGCCATTCCACACGGAACCCTGTCCCACCGGAACGCCGGAGATAATCGAGCCACTCGCAAACACCTATTCGGCGTGCGACGACCAGCCGATAATCCTCGAAATAGTCCTGCCGGACAGCGGATTGCCATTGCTCGCAAGTTCCTTCATTCTCGAAGTTGAGGGCACTGAATACACAGTCGATGGCGTTACCCTCGATTGGACCGCACCGACTTTAACTTTCACTCCGCCAGCGCTATGGACTGACGAACAAGAGGTAAATGTCTGCCTGAATCAGGCCTTTGACAGCGATTCCAACACTGTAAACGAGCTTCCATTCTGCTGGAGCTTCTTCATCGATCTCGCCCCGCCGGTGCCGACAGTCGTTACGCCGCCACTGGTGGATCAGACATCGTCTCCGGGAAGCTTCGAGTTCACCCTCACCGATGCCGGAAGCGGGGTTAATCTGACAACAATCGTCGCTCTCGTTGGAACGGATACCGGGCCTTTGACGCCATATTCCGTCGATTTTACTATACTCAACTATGCTCCGCCTTTCCTGACTTTCGACGCGACAGCCGCGGGCGAAAGCTGGGTTGCGGGCGATTCCATCGTTATCGACATCGTTGCCGGCGACACGCCTCATTACTGCGATCCCAACATCGACACCACTCATTTCGCGTGGTTCTTACGGGATCCCAACGCACCGGTGCCGACAATTATACGCCCCGATTCCGGCGATTATACTGCATGCGACCCCGACAGCATAGTCCTCGAAATAATCGACCCGGACGGCGTAGTCGAAGCATCCATCGAGCTTGTGGTCAACGGCGTTCCATACACCACCGCTGACGGCGAACTCACCTGGAACGACCCATACCTCATCTTCCGGCCGTCACCACCATGGACGGACGCTACCGTAGTAAATGTCAGCCTGACCCATGTCGAGGACATCTACGGCAACGACATCTCGGCCAGCGTCGATTGGTCGTTCACCGTCGATCTCTCCGCGCCGATCGCGGACATGATTCTGCCTATCCCCAACGGCCAAACCAGCGACCGCGAACAGGACATCGAGATAGACATCGACGAGATCCTTTCCGGCGTGGATATCGCAATGGCGGAACTCACGGTCAACGGCATCTCATACACCGACGCCGATTTCACATGGACTCCCGACGGCAGTGGCGGAGGACTAATCGTCTTCCGGCCGGAAGAAGCTGGTATCAGCTTCGTTTCGGGCGATACCGTGGATGTAAACCTGATTGTAGGCGATTCACCGGATTGGTGCGACGCCAACATCGCCGAGTTCGACTGGATTTTCTACCTCGAACCGGAGGTTACATGCGCCGTCCTGCCGAACCCCTTCACCCCAGACGGCAACGACATCAACGACATCGCCATGTTCACATATCCCAATATGATGAGCGCGCCCGCGACGATAATCATCTATGACATGCGCAACATCGAGATATGGCGTAGCGAAGCGCCGATACAGACCCGTTTCGACGAGGCCATCGGCAGGCTCTGGAACGGCAGAGACACCGAGGGTAAAGCCGCCTTGCCGGGATTGTATCTATATGTGATAATGATCGACGGCGAGATTATCTGCAACGGCACCCTGGTGCTTATGCGATAGGAATCGGAAGATACGATAACAAAAGGGGCGCGAAATTTCGCGCCCTTTTGTTATATTTTGCTATGAGAGTATATTATTTTCCTTCATTTTTAAACTGACGGATTTGGAGGCAATCAGCTATTACGCTGTCCTTCAGAGGCCTGAATGTGTATGGTATTCTTTGTGCAAATTTCGTATGGTCGATCCTTTTGACCAAAGGAAACCTTACGGTGATCTCCCTTGTCGATTATCCACATACGCGTGAATACCGGTTTGCTGCCTTCACCTCGCATTACTATTAGTCGCTCAATACGCCGCTTCTGTCCCCTTCGTGCGTTTCACGAAGAGGATCGAGAAGACGAGGAGTATCACGAAAATTACTACGCTGAACGCCGCCGCGTAGCCGTAGCGGTAGAGGTTGAACGCGGCTTTATATACATAACTCACGAGGATGTGCGTCGAATCCGCCGGTTCTCCGCCGTTGGATACGAGCCACATGACGTTTAAATTATTAAACGTCCAGATTGTGCCGAGGACTATCGCGGGCACCATCACCGGGCGAAGTAGGGGCACTGTGATACTCCAGAACTGCCGCCATCTCGATGCACCATCGACCTCCGCTGCCTCGTAGAGCGATTTGTCGATGGACTGCAGACCGCCGAGAGCGATTATCATCATAAAGGGAAACCCGAACCAGATGTTGGTTAATATGCACGCGGTAAAAGCCTCGAAGGGAGATTTGAGCCATTCCACCGGGGTCATAGATAAATAGCGGGTGATTATTAAATTAATCGCGCCGTATTGATAATTGAACATCCCCCGCCATGTCAACGCGGCTATGTATTGAGGCATCGCCCAGGGAATTATCAGCAATGTGCGGAAAATGCCTTTACCGGGAAGGGTGCGGTTGAGAAGCATCGCCAACATGACGCCTAATGTAACATGGAAAAAGACGTTGACAACCGTCCATATGACCGTTTTCGCGAAGACCGAGTAGAAAAGCTTTTCGCCGAACACCTTGGCGTATTGCCCGAATCCGATGATGCTCCAGTCATGGAAATTGCGCATGGACATATTCGACATCGAGATGATAAAGTTGTAAATGAAGGGATACAGCACCACAGCCACAACAATCAGCGCGGCTGGCAGGAGCATCAGATATGCGAAACGTCGGTCGGATTGTTTATTCACCTTCAATCACCTCGTTTGTGCCCTCCGCCAAAGCGAAAGGCGTTAATCATCAAACGAAATATAATCTCTAATGGGCTATCAGTCAAAGGGTTTTTTCGAGCCTAAATTCGACCTGACGCTTAATCTGACGGTTCCGCCTCCCCCTTCGCAAGCTCCCCCTCCGCGAGGAGCATATCGAGCAAAAGGCCTACCGACGCCGTATCCAGAGGCGCGCCTATCTGATTGAAACGGACATGGCCGCGCCCATCGACGAGGAAGAAATGGGGAATCGCTCCGACCTTCATGTCCATGAAAACCTGCCTGTTCGAGGGACACAGCTCCCAGTTATCCAGAGGATACTCCGTGGTTTCGAAATGTTCCGGCGGCGCGGCAGTGATTGACAGAAAGCGTATTCGCGAATCCTGCCGATCGCCTGCAAATTTCGAAAGCAGAGGCATCTCCGCCACACACGGCCCGCATCCGGGATTCCAGAAATCCATGCATAGGATGGCGTCGCCGGGGGAAATGGTGTCGCCACCTTCGGTTACCACGATGAACTCCGGAGCTTTCGGGGCAAGCTCAGAAGCCTCGACGAAGACCGCTTTCAAAGCCTCCTCCGGCTGAAGGTTCGGGTAGATGTCCGGCAGAAGCTCTTTGGCCTCCTCGATGGCGCCCTTGACAACCGCCTGAATAATATCGCTCTTGGCCGAATCCATTTTCCCCAGGCCGACATTGCATTTCGCCGCAAGGACATATTGTCTGCCTATTCTGTCATCCATATCGTCATATTCGATGGCTTTCCGAGCCTGTGTTAAGGCAGTTTGATAATTGCCTTCGGCGTAATTATAATCCGCCAGACGTCGAAACATTTGCGGCGCGTAATTTGAAACATACCAACCACATTCCGCTATTTCTCCCCTTTCGAGAGCTGTCACATAACCTTCTGCCGCCGCAACAGCCCCGACACTATCGCCAACTTGGTCTAAATAGACGCTTTTGAAGAAATATGACTCAGGGTTGCCCTCGATACGCGCCTCGATAATTCGTTCAGTAATGGAATCCGGTTTGCCACGGTTTTGTTTATTCCAGAGTATCGTTTTAACATAATCCTCGGCCGTGTAATTCATCGGGAACCGCAAAGCCATTTGCTGTTTGATATCCCATTCCTCGGAACGGTCTTCTTTGCCGTAAATGCTGGAATACGTATCCAGATCGTTTGCCGCCTGCGGTGCGATTTCAGAATGAATATCGTCATATTCGAGATATTTGCGCATCGACGCCAGCGCGCTGTCCAATTCACCGAGAATTGCGTAACCGGAAGCCAGCACGCCGTAGATGTGATAATTCTCGTCGGTATGGGCTTTCAGAGAAACCACCTCTCGTTCGATAATTGGCCAGGTCTCGTCGCGAAAAGAGTATCGAAACCAGCGATTGCGATAGAAAACTACCATATCTGGATTCTTGGCGAGTTCTTCCTTAAAAAGAGAATCACCATACTCCGATCCGCCCATCCACCATGAACCTGCCAACGCCCCAAGCGCGCCACGAACCGGATCTTCGTTCTCGTCGTGAACAATGAAAGCCAATGGTCTCGGTTGCCTTCCATCGCCCATCGGAAAGATGTTTAGCGACATCACCGAATCCGGCGTGACAAAGGAGCTTTTGTAGATGCTATCTTTGACTTCGTAATCAAGGCATCGCTCTTCATTCGAGAAATCCTGATAGGTGATATCCATTTTAAGTGCATGAGGCGGATGGTTAATAGGGCGGTAATAAAAGGTAATCTCGTCGCCGGCGTGCACATGTTCTCCCCGCGCGTAAATTACCTTTACTGCCTTGCCTTCCTCTATCTCCGGCCATTTATCGCAGGCCGCGAAAAGGAGGGCGATGACAATAACGATTGCACAAATCAATAGTTTCTGTTTCATAATGTCTCCTTGTTTTTTATCTATAACTTAAGATTAGCCGTTTTCAAGATGAAATTTAAAAGCCCCGGCTTGATATCTTTTCCCGCATGAACGGGAATTGACAATGTCGCACGTTCGCCCTGTTTCTTCATGATATAATGACTTCCCTTAATCCGCGCGACAAACCAACCGTCCTTTTCAAGAAGCTTGATTAGCTCATTGCCAGTCATTATATCGCTACGGTCAGAATCTCTGCATCTGCCCCAACAATCTCCGCATCCGCTTCTAAACAACCCTGAATAGCCTCGCGAATATTGACAAGAAGCTCCTCCATCGTGTCGCCTTGCGATGCGCATCCGACAATCGACGGGACCTCCGCCCAATAACCACCCTCTGGTTCCTTGTGGACAACTATTTTAAAATTCATGTTAACTCCAATTGTAGTTGGTATAATCCTAATTTAATCCATATCGGGTTATTCTCTCAGTCCATTCAACTCCGCGACGAAATCCTCCCATAGCCGGAAACCTTTAGCCTTCTTAATAGCCTCGGCAAGTATGATTGAATCCTCCAGGTCCTCGATATATTCCTCCAGTTCGCGATAGCTCTCCATATCGATCTGAACCGCTATCTCGCGACCGTCTTCTGTAATAAGCTTTTTCTCTTTTAGTTTGACCATTTTTCCTCCGGTAGTTAAATTCATTTCTTCTATATGATAGCTCATTTCAGATGAAAATCAAGAAATATTTCCTTCCTCACGGCGCCTCCCACCGCCCCGACGCGTCCTCCAAGAGCCAATACCCTTTCCCGATTTCGATTATGTCCGCAGGCTCGTATTCGCCGTCGAGGAACTCGAACATCGGCCAGATAGGCGCGCCCAGGCTCTCGCCCTCCGTCGCGTAGAAAGGCAGACTCCCGCCGCCCAGAAGATTCCAGCCTCGGAAAGTCGGCATCCAGATGCCGTCTATCGGCTCGCCTGCGAACATGATTCGCGCGCTGTCGTCGCTGAGAACCCAGTAACCCATCCCCGGCGCGAGAATATCCGTCGCCTCGTAATCGCCGACCGCGGCGTCGTAGAGGAACGCATCTCCGATAGCCGTCTCGAAACGCGACAACGGCACGGTGGTATAATCCGACGGCAAAGACACCGCGTTCCACCCGCGCTTGATCTCCACCACCGCCTCATGGCACCCGCAGGAATCCAACGTCACCAGCAGAGTCTCCACATGCGCCCCGCCGTCGAAATCCCCGATGACGTGGAAGGCGGGTTTTGTCGCGGTGTCGCCAACATCGACTCGAAGTCCGAATGTATCGATTTCGCCCGGCCCAAGCGTCCTCGGCAAATATTCAGTTGAATCGACCCAGATGTCGCCGATTGTCTCAGTATAAAGAGCGATCTCTACGCTCGAAGCAAGATTATTGCGAACCGCTATATAGCCCGTAGGCAAAAACCTCGCTGAGTAACTCGCCCAATTGAGAAGCGAATCCTGCCAGCTTCCATTCAACATCCAGAATGCCCCGCCCGTCGTATCTGCGGCAAGCCGCCAATAATCGTTATGATAAGGCGGTGAAGGAACGCACGAGGAATAATAAAGCGGATCGCGGACGATAGGGAAAAGCATAACATCGTGGTTCATCAGCGTGTCGAGGCATTCTTCTTTCGTAAGATTACTGAAGCAATTAGTGCAATAAATAGAATCCGTGCTTTCGCAGAATACGGCGTCGGTGAAAAGGAAAACGACATGCAACGCGGTAGGTCTCCAGTTAATACAATGGGCTGTAACCCAAAGCGCATCGAGGGCTTCTTCGGGAGTATCGCCACCGCCCATAGCACCCATAGAATCAATGTCTGCACGGAACAAGCTATAATCGTCTGTAAGATCAATTCCTGGATTGAAGGGATCCCAGTCGTGTTCACCTTCGACTGAGTCGGCGAATGTAATAATACCCCATCTGACATCGAGGTCGGCAAGGGCAGTGTCCAGGATATCGGTAGTATAAAGAATATCTTCGAAGACCCACCCCATACTACCACTCGTATCGATTACAAACACGATATCCAGTTTGTTCTCCGCCTCGCAATCCACATAAATATCCATCGCCCCGGCGAACGCCGACACGGCAACTAGAAGTAATAACATCGCGTATTTCATTTTTCATCCTCCATGATGATATTTTCACTCAAAAGCCCCATTAATAAACCTCTCCGGAGCGTTCCCCGAAACTCAGTTTGGGATTTTCCAAAGCCAAATCGGATTCTCCGAAGCTTCCGGCACGGCTTCCGAACAAATAGGTCTGGAATCCGAACAATCGAAAATGGTATCCGAACATTAAGTTATTGTTTCCGGGCAAGTCGAATCGGTGTTCGAACAATTCTCTCGGGTTTCCGAACAAGAGGAATCTGTATCCGAAATACAAGATAGGGTATCCGAACATCAGTTTATTGCTTCCGAACATTATTTTTTACCTCCGGAAAGGTCTTTTGCCCTCGGCGGCTTCCTCACGCGGCGTTCCGAATAGAAGACGTCGTCGTCCTCGTGAATCTCCTCCAGAACCACACGGTAACCGCAAGCCCCCGCAATCGCGACATAGGTCGAGAAACGAATCGACTCGGTCTTACCTCTCATAAAATTGCTCACCGTGGACGGATCCGCGCCGGAAAACTGCGCAATCTGAGTCTGACTAAGCCCAGCTTCGCCGCTTTTGATTTTCCCGATGAGCTCATGATGAAGCGTCCTGGATTTCGATTTCCAATACTTACGCCATCCGGCCCGATTCTTCTTCATCTCAGCCTTCCTGGCCTCTTTGCGCGCCAATTTTTCTTCCCATGAAACTCTTCCCATAATAGCCTCCCTTAGGTTAAGTTCGTATTGAATATAATCATTTTTTATTTCCAAAGCAAGACCCTTCCTGTTATTGGAAGAGGATCGGTGGTTCCTTCTGAGCTTATCACTCTGTATTTCCAAAGACTATAGGAATACATAAGTATCTGTTCTTTGTCCGAATAGACTTTTTGAGGATAGTCCGAGTATGTCATAATTGACCATAACTCCTTGTCGCTATCAAAAACACTGAACTGTTTAAGAATTTCAAGTGAATATAGAATAAATCCTTTATAGTAACTTACAGTGTAAACATTAGTGAACACATCTACATCTTCTCTTGCAGGAAAGCTTATTGTATCGGCCTTTAGAGTTTTAAGGTCGATGAAATATAGCTCTTGCTTCAGTTTTTCCCATGTTTTAATAACGACTATATCATCGCTCCATCGCCGAGGAAAATGATCTTTCGGGAACAGGATAGTGTCCAATTCAGTCGATTCGCCTGTCTCGATATCGAACAATTTCCACGGCATACTTTTATGCCTTTGCCCGAAACATTGGGTCATCGTCGAATTAAACCCGAAAACGCTACCATCAAATATTCGAACATTTCCCAACGTATCGGCTATTACTCCTTTTGACCAGATGGAGTCTGAATATGCTAGGTAGATATTCTCGCCGTCGGGTGTGAAAGAGGCATAGGGGTGCGCCTGCTTCCATTCGCCTATCAGCCGCATTTCATTATCGTCGAGAGTAAGCCAATAAACTTTCCGTAGGGGTTTTTCTCCACGTTCATACTGTTTAGGCATTATAAGAACAACGCTTTTGCCGTCGGGGGAAAGATCTCGGACAGCCATGGAGTCGTTGGAATAGATTGTATCTATGAAACCGATTGCCGGTTCATATTTCATAAGATTTCCTAATGAATCGACGTAGAAAAATATTCCGGCGACGTTTTCGACAGGCATCTTTTTGACCTTCACAACAGGCCTTATTCCGAAGAATAAGAATGAAACAACTTAATCACAATTAATGAGAAAAGGAGGGCTACAATCATGCTGTTGAAAATGTATATACGCCATTTTTCGAAACGCCAGAAAGGGACATATTTCCGCGCGATTTCCTCGTCATCGACCTTTATTTTTGATTGCACTCCGATTAAACCAGTTTCGGCATATAGTTCCACCGGCACCTCTCGGCCGTCGTGCTCGAATGTTACTTTATGTCTAAGGGCAAGCTCAATCTTTCTGTCTTGTTGCTCATATTCCACACCATCTATGAAGAGCTTGTCTTTGACCGTTAAATATGCTTGTCTTTTGACAGAGTAGAATTCCCATTCGATTTTATGTCCATTCCATTCGGTTGAGTATCTCATTTTTTCTCCTTAAGTTCGTTGTCTCCATTCGATATAGAAGGAGTTTGTTTATCTTTTTTTTCTAATTCTTCCCAATGTGTTCTATTTAATTCCATAAGGGTTTCATTTACGGAATTTAATAATGGGACAAGAAATAGAAAAGCTGTGAGAATAACTATTCCGACTATCAGAATAGAATATACTGATAACCAATATCTATGCAGTCGGCTTTTTATTGACCGATAGATGGCTATGCCCGCAAATATTAGTGTCAGAGATACGAAGATTATGATCCCTGACGCAAAAAAGTTCACCGCGAACCATAACCAACCATCGAAATAGAGGCCTTTGATATAGTCAATCATTAGCCAAAGAGCGCCTATCAACGAAAATATAGCTAAGTTCGCGAAGACGAGTGAAATTTTGCCAAGGGAATGTTCAGGCAAAATTCTTCCGCCTTTATCGACAAATTTCTTTTGTCGTTTTTCATTATATATTTCGCCGATTATTGCGAATATCAGCCATATACCGAAGAATATAAAAGAAGATATCTTTGTAATCTCACTGATTACAACCATAGCTATTACCGCCGGGAATAAAGCGACAAGTGCCATAACTCCCGTAGGATAGAACTTGCTGAATTTTGGTTTGTTTTTCATGTTGTTACACCTTTCTTGGCATTTAGTTTCATAAACACCACCCCCTTAATCCCGTTCACGACCTTGTCGCGATATCGAAAGGCCACGGTGCCGGTTATCGAAGCCTTCCCTCTCACGCCGACTTCGACCAGTGTTTTTCCAGTTTCTTTCGACGTTAGATAAATCGGGTAGAAGAATCCGAATGTCCATATGCTCAGTTTATCGCCGAGGATAATTTTGCCTTCGTATTCGTTGAAATATTCGATGTTCATGTTTTGTTCGAGGGAGAAACTGACGATTGCAGTGAGAATTATCTCAGGTGGTGCTGAGGCCTCGAAAGCCTCAATATATCGAGGCTTCTTCTTCGGCGGTTTGCGGAACATAGCTAACATGCTAAAGATAGCTAATACGGCAAGAATAACCGCCGAAAAAAGAAACAACCATGCTAATTCATACATTTTATCCTCCTGTTGTAGTTTTTCATAATAAAACCCCCAAAAACACAGACCCGGCGAAACCGCCTATAATAAAACCGATGCCGGAGATGAATTCGCCGCGTATATCGGTGTCCATGCTCTCCAATGTAATAAGGATTGTTCGCGTCGTATAATATATTTATTTCCGTTTCCTTTCCAATTTCGCCAATTTTCGCCTCGACTTCTTTTCGCTCCGTGCTGTCGTAACGAAGCCTGCCGGAGCTTCGAAAAATTTCGCCATGCACTTCGAAGACGACACTACATTGAATATAATAGACATCGCCGTCATCGGTATCGTAATATGATCGAATCTCCATGCCCTCGATTATCCCCACCGCCGCCTGTTTCTGCCGAGATGCAACAACCGCGTTGAAAAATATCATAACTGCCCACAAACCCATTAGAATAATGAAGCCTAAAACAACAAAGGGAAGCCATAACGCGCCGTCGTTCATGATCTTGTCAGAACCGATTAGCGAAGTTAAAGGCTCCGCGAAGAACGCACCAATAGCGAAGCCTAAAATGCATATAAGGCAATACACAGCGATGATACTGTATAATATATTTTTTGTCGGACGCACATGACTTTCCCCGCCACTCGATTTAGGCCGGGAGATATTCTCCTTGAGTATTCTACCGAAATTTGAGATCTTAGGTTTCATTTCAAATATACCACCCGTTTCGAGACTGATTGCTCCCCGAAGCGCGCCCTCACCAGATAAATGCCGGAGGGGAGGGAGGAGGCGGGTTGCCAGACATAAGAACCCCCCTGACCCCCCTTGTTAAGGGGGGCAACATCATCTGTGCCTCCCTTTTCAAGGGAGGTGGCCGAAGGCCGGAGGGTTTCGACCCTCCGCCCCGCGACATCATATATTTCCACCCGTAGGGGCTTATCGCATTCCCCCTCCACCGCAATCCTCACCGAGGAATTGAAGGGGTTGGGGGAGGCGGAGAGGGAAATGTCTGATGGCATCTCTAAGTATTTATCTTTTATACCGACTGCACTTGTGCTTCGTAAGATTGTTCCGTAATTACCGACAATCAGACCATAATTATCCCAAAAGAAATCGATATCATTGAGGTTTCTCGTTGTCCCCGAAGCGACTGAGTCCCAATCTAATCCGTAATTATCGGACTCGAAAATCACGCCGTCATCGCCACAAATTACTCCATAATCCCAATAAGTGAATTCGATATCGTTAAAATCGCAGTTGCCGTATATAGCGAGAACGTCGTAAGTATTCATGCTATCTAAAGAGAATACAACATACCCGCTATCGCCGACTATATATACCCACCCCGGATCCGAAGATAATACGCACATGCCATTCAAATATGTAGTCGCAAAATCGATAAGCATTTCATAGCGGACTGAATCGGTAGCCATAATTCTCACGAAATCACGGTGAGCCAGAATATAGGCCAGTGAATTGGTGGGAAAACGAACGTCGTAAATATTCCTGCCCGAATACGTTGGAATTCTCCAATCGAACCAAGTCCACATTGTATCGGGTCCCTGGACTATCCAGCCTGATGTTCCAACTGCGAGACCCGCGCTACTCGGAGAAAAATCGACGGCATAGAAATGTTGGTTCGAAATAGGTGTTGTATTCTCGATCCATGAAGAACCTCCGTCGGAAGTGTAATAAATCTTACCTGAGTCGCATACGATCAGTCCCGAAAGCTCATCCCAAAAAAACAGGTCGTTGAAATCGAGACCCGGTGAGACTGCCGGAGCGGGAATGGTATCCCAGGTTTCCCCGTAATCGCTTGAATATAATAGAGTTCTGTCGTCTCCGACAGCGTAGGCGTAGCCGTAACCGATACACTCGACGGAATTCAGCTTCTTTGTCGTGGGTGTTTCAGCGATTTCCCATCCAGATAGAAGGACTTTTGGGATTAATAGAATTGCTAAAATAGTGATTATCCTCATCTCTTCCTCCATTCAATCACAAAATCC
>NPID01007619.1_pt1 | contig 20308 bp, 19 predicted proteins | sample 8637491 | NCBI WGS metagenome assembly NPID01 (sample SAMN07420843, study PRJNA396082) | bioreactor metagenome | isolation source: sample BA6 brine-fed electro-methanogenic bioreactor BA | place: Japan: Kochi | collected 2016-06-14 | reverse complement strand
CGGAACGTGCCCAAGGTAAAGATCACCTCCCATGTTCTCAGGGGCTCCGCCGAGAACATAGGGGCACATACACTTGCCCAGGCATACGAAAGGCTTGAAAAACTGTGTTCAGGCAACGATCTGGATAATGCCGACATACTCCTCAAGATAATCGAGATAGAGTACTCCAGGCTTGCTGAACACCTTGCTGCCATCGGGTGGGGTTCACCGGGCCGATGAGCTGATTTCGACATTATACATTGACACAGGTCTGAAAAAGACTGATTCTTCTTCCATATTGCCATTCATGGAGGGAGAATGTCAGGAATGAGCGCCTTTTTACTCATCGCATCTCTGGTGGTTCAGACGGCAGCTGCGGTAACGGCGGTCATAATCGCGCTGAGGACGGGCAGAGTGAAGGGCTGGCTGCTCCTGGCCATTGCCATGGCGATGATGGCCCTGCGCAGGCTTGCCTCCCTGGCAGCCCCTCTAGAGTACAGAGATTACATCGCGGAGGGCCTTGCCCTGGTCACTTCAATACTGGCCGTACTGGGAGTGATCCTTATCTCCGGCGCTTTCAGGCGGTTCCACGTTTCAGGCGAGAAGCTGAAAAAGGAACTCCAGGAGAACGAACGGAACAGGAAGATGCTTGAGGAGAGGGAGCGGGAGTACAGGACACTGGTGAACAATCTCCCAGGCTTCGCCTACAGGTGCGCCAACGACAGGGACTGGACAATGCTCTACATAAGCGAGGGCTGTACGGAGGTCACTGGCTATTCCCATGAAGAGCTTCTGGGAAACCGTATGGTGGCTTTCAACGACCTCATCGACGAAGAGTTCCAGGGCAGGGTATGGAAGAAGTGGCAGAGGACGCTCTCGCAGCGTGGTGTGTTCCAGTACGAATACCCTATAACCACAAGGCAGAAAACACGCAGATGGGTCTGGGAGAAGGGCTGCGGTGTGTTCTCCGAAGAGGGTGAGCTTCTTTTCCTTGAGGGATTCATCGCGGACATAACCGAACGAAGGAAGGCCGAGGAGGAGCTGCAGAAGGTGGAGAAGCTGGCAAGCGTTGGAACCCTTGCAGGGGGTATAGCCCACGATTTCAACAACATAATGACGGGCATATACGGGAACATCTCCATGGCCAGGGAGGTGCTAGCCACTGGTGACAGGGCTGCTGTGTTCCTCGAACAGGCGGGTGAGTCCATGGAAAGGGCCACCATGCTCACCAGGCAGCTTCTTACCTTCGCCAGGGGGGGAGAGCCCAGGATGGAAAGCGTCGATGTTGCCTCTTTGATCGAGGAAACGGTGCATTTCGATCTTTCAGGGAGCAATGTGGAACCGGTCTTCCGCTGGCAGAGTGGTCTCTGGAACGCCGACGCCGACAGGAGCCAGCTGCAGCAGGTCGCGTCGAACCTTACTCTGAATGCGGTTGAGGCGATGCCCCGTGGTGGCAGGCTGGAGATAGTCGGTGAGAACTATTCCCATCACTCCGTGGATGAGCTGGAAGTAAACCCTGGCGATTACGTCAGGATGGTGTTTCGCGACCATGGCTGCGGAATACCGGCGGATGACCTTGAAAAGGTGTTCGACCCGTATTTTACCACGAAAGATGGCGGAACGGGCCTGGGGCTTGCCACGGTGTATTCCGTGGTACGACGGCACGGGGGAAGGATAACCGTATCATCAGAATCCGGAAAGGGAACGGAGTTCGTGATCCTCCTCCCGGCATCCGCATCCCATTCACAGAACCATGAAGGAGACAGCACTGAATTGCCCGGCAAGCGTTCCAGCCGCGTACTGGTGATGGACGACGAGGATATAGTATGCCAGGTGGCCCTTGGGATGCTGGAACACCTGGGCTACGAGGCGGAGGCGTTCCCTGACGGTGAAAGCGCGGTGGAAGCCTACCGGAAAGCCATGGAGAGAGGCAGGCCCTTCGACCTGGTGATAATGGACCTTACCGTTCCAGGCGGGGTTGGGGGAGCTGAGGCCACCAGGATGATCCTGGAGTTCGACCCCTCGGCAAGGGCGATCGTCTCCAGCGGGTACTCCGAGAACCCTGTAATGTCCAGTTACAGGAACTACGGGTTCAAAGGAGTAATGGAAAAGCCATACACCCTGGGCAAGCTCAGGGATACCGTATCAACGGTCCTTCAGGACTGAATCACAAGATCAAGAGGTATCATGGACAACGAAAAAGTTCTTGAATTCTGTACCGCGGACATTCTCGACGAGGCAGTGGGCCTCTTCGGAGGCGACAGGGGTTCGCAGGAACTCATAGATGTTTCAGAGAACGTGGTGTACTCGTACCGGGACGGAACGAACAGAAGGGTCCTCAGGCTTACCCACAGAGGTGGGAGGACTACCGGGCAGATACAGGCGGAACTGGACTGGATTGCCTGGCTGAGCGGAATGGGGGCAAATGTGCAGAAGCCCGTTCCCTCGGTGAACGGAAGGCTTGTGGAAACCATCGCCTCCGATGAGACGGACTTCCGGATCACTTCCTTCGACTTCCTTCCCGGCAGGGAACTGGAGGACGAGGAGATAACCCCGGAGGTGATCCGGGAATGGGGCAGGACAATTGGCATGCTCCACAGGCTCACAAAGACCTATGAGCCCCCATCCGGTCACGAAAAAAGATTCTCCTGGAAGGATGACGACGACATATTGAACATGGAAGGGTACATCCATGGGGATCAGCCTCTGGTGGTTGAGAAGTTCAGGGGCCTCATCTCGAAGCTGGGGGAGCTGCCCGTTGACCGGGACTGCTTCGGTCTGATCCACTCCGACGCCCACTACGGAAACTTCTTCTGGGACCATGGGACCATAAGGCTCTTCGACTTCGACGACTGTTTCCATACCTGGTTCGTCCTGGACCTGGCCACGGTGTGGTACTGGGCGCTGTACCTGCCCCAGGGCGACGGGAACCGCAGGCAGTTCATGACTGAGTTCGCCGATACGTTCATGGAAGGCTACTCCAGGGAGAACCTTCTGGATCCGGTCTGGCTGAAGCGGATACCGCTGTTCCTGAAGTACCAGGAGATGCTGCTCTACATCTACTTCAACCGGACCAACGACATGGACAGCCTCACCGACAGACAGAAGGAAATTGCCGCGGCCTATCGGAGCCGCATCGAGAACGATATCCAGTGGTTCGGAAAGATGGAGATATGACCGTGAGAAACTATGGTGGAGTTTTACTGCTTCTTCTTTTTCTTGGATGCGGAACTGCCGGGAACCCTGCTCCACCATCCGCGGAGAACATGATCAGAGATACCCTTCATGTCGAGCAAGAGGTGGGCGAGCTGATGGGGGACAGCCTCTACGTATTCGGAGAGGTGACGAGGGTAGTTCCGGTATCGGAAGGATTCGCAGTTCTTGACGTCTACTCCTGCAGGATCTCGTTCTTCGATCGCAACGGTCAGTATCTCAGGCAAGTCGGGGGCAGAGGGGAGGGTCCAGGCGAGTTCCTTCTCCCCCTGGACTTTGCTGTTCTTGACCACGGCAGGATAGCCGTTGTTGACCTTGTGGGCAGAAGGATCGACATACTTTCTCAATCGGGAGAGCTTGTCCGGTCGCTTCCCACCGGCGGTCAGATGCTGCCTTTCTCCATGGGATGCATAGCGGATTCCACCTTCTTCGTCTACTATTACAGTTCAAGGCTGTCCTCCGAGGAGATCAACCTGGGCTACCAGATCGAACTGTGGAATCCTCAGGGACTTATCGGAGAGGTATGGAGCTTCAGAGGAGACTATTGCGGAGATGATTTCCGTTTCTCGCCAGGATATGCCGAATGCTGTCCGGGTAACGGAGGAGTGCTGTATACTCTGATGGAAGACAGTGATCTGAACGTTTTTCTCGCATGCATGGACCAAACTGACTCAGTTCTTGTCTCAGTACCTGGAACGAATATCGCTGCAGACACATCGGATACGGGATATGACGAGAAGCATGCATGGGTATCCTTCACCGTCGGAGACACCAGGGTCGATCTCGCATCGGAACCACTGGAGGTTCGACCCCAGGCCGGCGCTCTGGGTGTGGATACGGAGAACAGGCTCTGGGTGAGGAATGGAACCGTGGACGACGAGGAGTGGTTCATCTTCTCCCCGCAGGGAGAGCAAACAGGCTATGGAGTGATCCAGGGCCTTCCTGCTGGACAGAGATACCGTTATTCGATCAACCAGTGGGGAGCGGCCGCATGGTCTCCATATACTGAAGACTGCCCGGTCTTCTATATTCTTTCATCGGACACTGTCCAGGATGGCCCTTAGAACCTCGGGACACCAGACCATTCCGGCAGGGTGCACGGAAAAGATAGCTTGAGATGCAAAGAAGCCAGTCAGAAGCCCTCAGCTAAAGGAGAAGTAGTCCTCGAAGGGCTCAACGTATCCGATGGGAACGTATTCCCCGGTTTCCCTGACCACTTCGTACTCACCGCGGTAGTTGCCGTCAGCCACCTTTCTGAGCATGGTGATAAGCCTGTCGATGTCCTCCCTGGTGCTGTAGCAGCCCAGGCTCATCCTTACCATGCCCGGCATCCTGGACTTGTCGCCGGCGAGGAACTCCACCCGCCAGTTCTCGGCTTCCTCATGTGAGAGACCGAGAAGGCTGACCACATAGGGGTGGGCGCAGAAGCATCCGCTTCTTACCCCTATGCCGCCTTCATAGCCAAGTATGGCGGCGAGGAGGGAGTGGTGAACGCCTTCCAGGTTGAAAGGTATCACGCCGACCCTGTCAAGCTTTTCGGGATCGCTTTCGCCGTAGATTATCATTCCGGGAATCTTCTGCAGTTCGGTGAGGGCGTACTTCGTGAGTTCCACTTCGTGCTCCTCCACCTTCTTCATGGTGCGCTTCATCAGCGCCCTGGCGGAGGCGGCCATGGCTATCGCCCCTGGAACGTTGGGGCTTCCGGCTTCCTCCTTGTCGGGAAGACCGGCCCAGTAGACCTCGGTGGGGGTTACCACATTCACCGTTCCGCCGCCGCTGTAGTCAGGTGAACACTCCATGAACACATGCCTGGGTCCGATGAGGCATCCGGTGCCGTAGGGTGCGTACATCTTGTGCCCGGCGAGTACGATGAAGTCAAGGTGCTCCGGGTGGCCGTCGGGTTTCATGTCGATGGCCCTGTGGGGTGCAAGCTGGGCGGCGTCGATGAGGATCAGGGACCCGGCCTCGTGCACCTTTCTGGCAAGCCTGTGAACAGGCTGCAGGTAGCCGGTGACATTGGCCGCTCCGGTAACGGCCACCAGGGCGAGCTTGTCTTTGTACAGTTCCAGCTTCCTGTCAAAGTCGTTCTCATCCAGCCTGCCGTCGGGAAGTATGTCGACATGGACCACCCGGTAGTGATCCCGCCAGGGCAGATCGTTTGAATGGTGCTCCATGCGGGTGGTCATTACAACGCAGTCATCTCCATGGGGAAGACTGTGGGAGAGCTTGTTTATGGCTTCGGAAGCGTTCTTGCCGAAGATGACGGTGTTGTGCTCGAGGTTAGCTCCCACGAACTCGGCAATGACCTCACGGGCCTGGTCGAAGGCCCTGGTGCTGAGTCTGGACTTGAAGCCTGTGCCCCTGTGAACGCTTGAATAGAAAGGCATGAAACGCTCCAGGGCTTCAACGGCGTCCATCATCGGGGGTGTGCTGGCTCCGTTGTCGAGATTAACATAGGTAACCGTTGACCCGTCAAGCAGCGGGGTCTGCCTGTCCAGTCCCAGGATTCTGTCTCTCATCATTCACCTTTATGTTTGGACCGAAAATCTTTCATGGCGTGCAGAAGGAATATAACAATACTTTTCATGAAACTCCAACCTTGGGTTTCGGAAAAAGATACCTAACTGGATATCATACTAATGAACAGGTTTCCTGAAAAGTGCGATTTCGCCATGCCGCCGGCAGAAGGTCATGTGATCGTTGACCATGCCTGTTGCCTGCATGTGGGAATAGCATATGACCGGCCCGAAGAACCTGAATCCCATCTTCTTCAGATCACGGCTGATCCTGGTTGAAAGAGGTGTGCTGGCCGGTACTTCCGACAGTTCCCGATAATGATTTACGATCGGTTCTCCTTCGGTGTAGCTCCATATGAACTCGCAGAATGACCCGTGCTTCCCGGCGATATCCAGGAAGACGCCAGCGTTGTTCACAGCCGCTTCTATCTTCATCCTGTTCCTGATGATCCCGCGATCGAGCATGAGCTCTTCCACCTTTTCCGTGGAAAAGGCGGCCACCCTCCGGGGATCGAATCCTGCGAAAGCCCTCCGGTAGTTCTCCCGCTTTTTCAGTATGGTAAGCCAGCTGAGCCCCGCCTGGGCGCTTTCAAGCACCAGGAATTCGAACATTTTTCCGTCGTCATGAACGGGAACGCCCCATTCTTCGTCGTGGTAGTCCTTCATTATTCCCGGGGTAACGGCCCAGGGACATGTGTTCTCCATGCTGCTCCAAAAAAAAGAGGGGCGCCATGAGCGCCCCCCGGGGATGGATCTAGCCCTTGAGCACCTTTCGCATCTCATTCATGTTCTTCTTCATGTCGCGGTTCGCCACGGCTATGGTGGTGAAGGCCTCGTCGATGAACTGGAGACGCTTGATGAGGACGTCGGTGAATCTGAGCAGGAGCTTGGCGGCAATCGCCGGCTTCTTTTCCAGGAACTCGCTGAATTTGTCCCAGGACATGCTGTAAAGAACGCTGTCCTCGGTGGCCAGCACCGTTGCCGATCTGGGAGAGCCTTCCAGGAACGACATTTCGCCGAAAACGTCCCACTCGGAGAATATCGCAAGGGGAACGGAATCCTCGTCCCAGTTGTCGCTGGCCTTCGCAGCGCCCTGCTGGATGAGATAGAGGTCCCTGGAGTTCTCTCCCTTTCGGATTATCTCCTGATCAGCCAGGAACACCTTCTTCTCACAGAAGGAGAGGAATTCGGTCCTCTCCTCGTCGGTGAGTTCGTCAAGAAACTTGCGTGCCATCGTGCCCTCCTTCAGTTTTCGTTGCATAATAATATGAACAACACCGTTGAAAGAAAAGGAGCTGTTCATGAAGATCGCTGGCATTATGGCCACAGGTTCCCTGATGCTGCTCTGGGGATGCGGGGATACACAGGAACCCTGCCTGGAGAACGGGAACGGTTCTCAATTCCCAGATACCATTACCATCACAGCTGCGGATACCCTGGGAAAAGAGTTCGGAGAAGGTCCCGATGTGTTCGCTTTCATCGCAGACGCCGCCTTCACCCCTGATGGGAATGTGGCGGTGCTGGACGCCGGCAAGGTATCCCTGCAGGTCTTCACACCGGAGGGGGAGGAGCTGTTCACCGCAGGGAGAAGGGGCTCAGGGCCGGGTGAGTACACGATGCCCCTGGGCCTCGCCGTTGTAAGGGGAGGTTTCGTTGCATCGGACCTGGCAGGGGGAAAGCTGCTGATGTTCGACTCCACAGGAGCTTTCACGGATGAGATCACAGGCTTCTTCCCGGTGCCTCCCGTGAGGATCAGGGGTGCCGGTGACCGGTTCCTGGCCACGGATATCTTCATGGACATCCGGGAGGGCAGCCCTCCTTCGGTATCCATGGACTTCGTTGCCTTCGAGGGAGGCAGCGTACCCGCAGTGGTGTATGAAAGCCACCCCATGCAGATGAGCGGGGGAATGGTGAACTCCGATGAAGCACCGGATTTTGCCTTTGCCGCTGGTCCAGACGGGGAAGCGGTCCTTGTCCTGGTAAGCGATTCTCTGTTCAGGCTTGCCTGTTACCAGCGTGATGGAGGACCGCTTCTGGAGATATCCGAGGAGCGGGAGAGAATACCTCTATCCGAGGAAGAGCTTGCAGAGGAGGAACTTTCCATCTCCCTTACCATAGAGAACGGCGAAACCTCGCTGGACAGGTCCAGACAGCCCGTCTCCGCCACGCACAGGAACATAGCCGAGGAGGTGGGTGTCGACGCCGGCGGCCTTCTTTGGGTAAGGATGGGTGATTCAGGATCCCCGTATTTCAGGGTCTACACGCCGGAAGGAGAGCTTCTGCACATTGCCGTTCCAGACGGAACCATAGACCCCGACGCCAGGTATTCCATCTCTCCGGAGGGGATGCTGGCCTACGACACGGACCCGATGGACTGGCCAAAGGTCTATCTGCTTCAGGTCAACTGAACCATGCTGCAGCTGCTTGCGATTTTCGCTCTTCCCGTTTTCCTCAGCGAGGTGTCGGGAGAGGGGGAAATACGGACGATCGGGACCATACAGAACTCAAACGGTTATTTCACCGTGAGTAACATCAGGGATTTCCCCGGAGCCGTTCCTGACACCTACCTCAGCTACCTTGACAACTCTGGTGAATCCACCCTGGGCTACTATCTGGGAAGCCAGGGAGAAGCGATGCAGCTCTGCAGCTTTGCCGGGAAGAAGACCATACTGGTGCGCAAACCGCTTCAGAACTCAGTGGTCGTTCTTCAGGTGGGCGGAGCTGAATCCCGCTATCCGGCATTTGAGGACCAGTTCATGGGAGGGGTGTCCATGTTTCCCGGCATGGAGCACCTTCTGCTGGCCGGGAATGACGACCCCGGCAATGGCCCGGTAAGGGTTGCGGTGATTAACCAGGATATGGAGGTGCTCTCCAGTCAGCTTTTTCCCGATGTTCAGATGGAAGTGGCCTCTGTCTCCCTGGTGGACGGCGAGACCTGCGTTCTGGGATCCACAGGGCTTAACGGATGGGAAAGGGATGTTGCCCTGTTCTTCCCTGGCTCCATGGAGGTCCTGCACCTCATGCCCCAGCCGGGAAGGTTCAGCCCGGTGGAGCTTCTGCCGCTGGATGAAGGGTGCATTCTGGTCTGCAACTGGATATCCGAGAACAACGGCCATGTTGGAGGAGTATTCCTTGTAAGGCTCGATGGAGAAATGGTCATCCAGTGGACCGAGGCACTTTACGGTGAAAGCTGGCTCTCGGCCTCGGCCGCCGATGCCACCGGGGAGGGGATAATCGTCACAGGCTGGACCAACGACCTGCCCATGTCCGAGGTGAACCGTTCGGACATTTTCCTGGCGGAGTTCTCCCTGGATGGTGATCTGCTCTGGACAACGACCCACGGCGGCGGCACGGTGGACTACGGGCTGGACGTGACCACATGCACCGACGGGGGTTTTGCCGTCTCCGGCTGTTTTGCGGATGATCTCTACAGCGGCCTGGTGCTCAGGACCGACTCCCTGGGAACCCTGGAGGGCATGGGTCTCGAGGAACAGGGTACGGAGCAGCCGCTGGTATCGGTTCTGCAGAACCCTTCCCGCTGCGGAACGATCGGCATCCTCCTCCCGGAAGGCATGGGAACGGACGTTTCGGTGAGCCTGATCGACCTGTCAGGAAGGATCGTGGACAGGACTTCCGCCGCAGGCGGAGGCACAGAGGTGTTCGCAGGCGTCCCTCCAGGAGTCTATCTCGTTCAGGTATCCAATGCCCAGGCGGTGAACACAATAAAAGTAACGGTTACTGGAGGCGCACTATGACGGTACTGCTGCTTTCCTCGGTTCTCGCAGCTTCCACCACCATGCTCTTCGTGGGGAACAGCTACACCTTCGGCAATGGAGGCCTGTGGACCATCACCGACAGTCTTTTCGGTTCTGTCACGGTGGATACCCTGATCACCCTCAGCCACACCATGGGAGGAGCCACTTTACAGGACCACTGGAACGACCAGGAGCTGAGATGGCTTCTTGAGAACGGCGACATCGACATGGCGATCTTCCAGGAGCAGAGCTGCATGCCCGTAATCAATCCGCGTCTGACGTATCAGTACGGCGACAGTCTCGCCCTTCTCTGCGCCGCGGAGGGAATACAGCCGTCGTTCCTCATGACATGGCCCCGAAAGAACGATCCTCTGATGCTGCATGGCCTGGAGGAGGGCTACTCCAGGATGGGATACGTTCACGGCTGCCCCGTTGCGCCCTGCGGAAGGGCCTTCGCAATGCTTCAGGGAGCGTTCTCCCTGCTGGACCTTTACGCCGCCGACGGCTCGCACCCTTCCATGGAGGGGTCGTACCTTGCCGCTTCGGTAATCGCGGTTTCCGTTCTGGAGGCTGACATTACCGTTCCCGGAGCCTGGAGGCCCTCGGGAATGTCCGAACCACTGGGCGAACTCATCAGGGAGACGGCCACGATAACCTGTTCTCTCTACACCCAGCCCATGGAAGGAAGCCAATGAGATACGACGCAGTGGTGCTTGACCTGGACGGAACACTTCTCAACACCCTTCCGGACATAACAAGGGTGGTGAACGAGACTACAGCGAACATCGGTATGGCCCCTGTGTCCCGGGAGAGGATAAGATCACTGGTGGGATCCGGGGTAGAGGCCCTGCTGGAGGGGCTGGGGGTGCCGGAACAGTGGAACGCCCCGCTCTCCGAAGAGATCAGCTCCATGTACGCCCGGCAGACGGATTCAGAGGCGGAGCTGTTCCCTGGTGTTACCCCGATGCTTGACGCCCTTTTCGAATGGGGAGGGCCTGTGTGCGTTCTCAGCAACAAGACCACCGCCGGTGTGAAGAAAGCCCTTGCGGATCATCTCCCGGAGTACCCTTTTGCCGCGATCCGTGGATCGGGACCCGGTCGCCCGGCAAAACCGTCGCCGGATGTGCTGCTTGAGATGCTGAGTGAAATTGGATCAGCTCCGGAGAAGGCAGTGATGGCAGGGGACGGGGAAGCGGATGTGAAGGTGGCCGCCGCCGCGGGAACGGCTCACATAGCCTGCCTCTGGGGTTACAGGAGCAGAGATCAGCTCGCCGCAGAGGGTGCCGGATCCTTCGCCGAAAGCCCCGGAGATGTGCTCAGGATAATGGGACTGCGGCCCTGAGGCTTCCAGGTACGGACACGATTTCCACCAGGTCAGAATCCCCTGTGTCCACCGGTTCTCCGTCGAGCTCGAGGAGCAGCGGCCGTCCTCCTGTACGCCTTACGGTCATCCTCTCTCCCCTTGCCGCACTGGACCATTTCGTTTCGGCCAGAGTACCGGAGAATATCCTTCTCAGATTGCGCAGTATGCTGAAGAAGCCCAGGGAAGAGAGGCATAATCCGTCGAGTTCCCGGTCCCAGGGGACCGCCGAGGGCGCCAGCATCATCCCGCCGCCGCTGTAAGCACCCACACCTGCGGTGAAGGTAAGGTAGTAGCCGGTGTGAAAGATCTTACCGTCGCAGGAAAGTTCCCCTTCCCAGACCGGCGGGATCAGGGCGGAGATGAGAAGGCTGGCTATATAGCAGGCCCTGTTTAGGGGAAGGACCCTCCTCAAAGAGACCGCCCTCTGCAGAACGAAGGCGTCGAAACCCATCCCGGCGGAGTTGAGGAAAAACCTGGATGACCCATTCCATTCCGCCCTGCCCGTGTCAGTGACCTTGAAACTCTCTCTCTTCATGGCCCTCGCCGAGGAGAGGGGAGAGGGGCTGAGGTAGCCCAGCGACCGGGCCCAGTCGTTCCCGGAACCCGCTGGGAGGATGGCCAGGGCAACACCCAGGCTCCCTGACAAAACTGAGGCTGCATCGGATACGGTGCCGTCGCCGCCGTAAACGGCTATCCCTTCGAAACCGGAGTCGACAGCCTCCGCGGTGAGGGCTCTGGTGGTCTCCGGGGAATCGGTGAACCTGGCGGAGTACCTTATACCCATGTCCTCAAGCATGCTGGAAACACCGATCCAGCGCTTCCCGGCGGCACCGCCGCCTGCAAGAGGATTAACTATCACTAACCACCTCATTGCCACCTCCGATGGGTTTTCTACCAACGAAGGAAGGTCAAGTCAACGAGAGGGGGTTGACCGAAGGAACCTTTTCGTTAGAATATGGTAGTTGTGAAAACAGTAACAGCGTTACAGAATGAACGGAGGATAACTTGATCCCCGACAAGACAGTTGAAAGGCTCAGTTTATACCGGTGGCTTCTGGAGGGCCGCGTGGAACCTGGAACGGTGCATCTGTTCTCCCACCAGCTGGCCTCCATGGCCTGCGTGACACCGGCGCAGGTGAGACGGGACCTGATGGCGATAGGCTACACCGGAAGCCCCAACAAGGGTTACAGGGTCAAGGACCTGGCAAAGAGCATAGGAAGGGTCATCGACGGTGATGAGCCTGCGCAGGTGGCCCTGGTGGGAATGGGCAATCTGGGAAGGGCCATCGTTTCCTTCCTCAGGGGGCGGAGGTCGGCGCTGAAGGTGGTGGCAACCTTCGACAGCGACGCCACGAAGGCAGGGCGGATGATAAGCGGATGCATGTGTTATCCCCAGGGAAAGATAGAAGAGGTAATAGAGGAAAAACGCATTTCGGTTGCAATTCTCACGGTGCCGGCGGAAGCGGCACAGAAGGTTGCCGACAGGGTTGTGGAGGCGGGTGTTCGTGGAATACTGAACTACGCCCCTGTTCCCCTCAGGGTTCCGGAATGGGTCTTTCTCGAGAACAGGGACGTTACGGCGGCGCTGGAGAAGGTTGCTTACTTCGCAAGACAGTCCGCGGAAGGAAAGAGCAGATGAAAACCATAGATGATATACTGGAAGCCAATACCGGCGCGGGACGGGACAGACTGATACCGATCCTTCAGGAGGTCCAGGAGGCGGAGGGATTCCTCTCCAGGGGCTCAGTGGAGAGGATCGGTGCGTTCCTCGACCTTCCCGCGAGCAAGATATACGGCGTGGCTACCTTTTACAATCAGTTCAGGTTCGAGCCCATGGGCAGTTTCCACATACAGGTGTGCAGGGGAACCGCCTGTCATGTAAAGGGCTCCGCGAAGGTTCTCGATTCGATCGTGAACGAGCTTGGGATAAAGCCGGGCAGCACCACCAGGGACGGTCTTTTCAGCCTTGAGGTGGTTGCCTGCATCGGAGCCTGCGGCCTTGCTCCTGTGATCGCGGTCAACGGGGAGTTCCACGCCAGGGTGGAGGCGGATTCGGTCGCCGGCATCCTGGATTCCTACAGAAGAAAGGCGGAGTAGCATGGAGGAGAGAATGACGATGTGCTGTGAGAGCTGCTGGCATACTCCCGAAAAGCCATGCCCTTCCCTTATAAGCTGTTTCACCGGTGGACCCGAATGCCACGAAGGTGAGGAGTGCACCTCCAGGCAGAAAGATCTCATCGACTCGCTCACCAGACGCAGTCTTTCCAGACCGGCGATCTTCGTTGGCACCGGCACATGCGGCCTGGGAGCCGGAGCCGGGAAGACCCTTGCGGTGCTGCAAAGCTGGCTTGCCCACGAGAAGATCGATGCCGACGTGATAGAGGTGGGATGCGTGGGATACTGCGCGGTGGAGCCCATCGTGGACGTGCAGCTTCCGGGAAGGAACAGGATATCATTCAAGACGGTTACAGAGGACAGGGTCAACGACCTGATGGATGCCGTACTCAAGAGAGGTGAGATCCCCGGTGAGCTGGCAATGGCCCAGTATGATTCCCAGGATGCTGAGCCCTGGGAAGATGTACCTTTAATGGGCGAGCACCCCTTCTTCGGAATGCAGACCAGGTGGGTCCTGGAGAACTGCGGCGTGATAAACCCGGTGAGCATCTCCGAGTACATGGCCGGAGGCGGATACAGGGGCTTTGCCGATGCCCTCAAGGGAATGACCCCGGATCAGGTCTGCACTCAGGTGGAGATAAGCGGCCTGCGGGGCAGGGGCGGCGGCGGATTCCCCACAGGGAAGAAATGGCGCTTCGCCATGGATTCCCCGGCGGACTCCAAGTACGTGATCTGCAATGCCGACGAGGGCGATCCGGGAGCCTTCATGGACAGGGCGGTGATAGAGGGGGATCCACACAGGCTCCTCGAGGGCATGGCCATTGCCGCCTACACCATCGGCGCCAGGAAGGCGTACGTATACATCAGGGCGGAGTACCCCCTGGCGGTGCAGAGGCTGAAGACAGCCATCGCCCAGGCCAGGCAGTGGGGACTGCTGGGTTCCAACATCCTGGACAGCGGTTTTGACCTGGACATAGTGATAAAAATGGGTGCCGGGGCCTTTGTCTGCGGCGAGGAAACCGCCCTTATCCACAGCATCGAGGGAAAGCGGGGAATGCCCTCTCCAAAACCCCCGTATCCAGCTGTGAGCGGGCTCTTCGGCAAACCCACCATCATCAACAACGTGGAGACATTCGCCAACGTTCCACCCATCCTCAGGAACGGCGGAGAGTGGTTCGCCTCAGTGGGCACTCAGGGGAGTAAGGGAACCAAGGTCTTTGCCCTCTCCGGGAAGATAGAGAACACGGGGCTCATCGAAGTGGCCATGGGAACCAGACTCAGTGACATACTCTTCGGAGCAGGGGGAGGAGTTCCCGGCGGACGGAAGTTCAAGGCCGTGCAGATCGGAGGCCCCTCAGGAGGCTGCATACCCTCCCAGCATGTGGACATCACCATAGACTACGAGTCACTCACCGAATTCGGGGCCATGATGGGCTCCGGCGGTCTGGTGGTGATGGACGAGGACACCTGCATGGTGGATGTGGCCAAGTTCTTCATGGACTTCATTCAGCGTGAAAGCTGCGGGAAGTGCATACCCTGCAGGGAGGGCACCAGGCGGATGCTGGAGATACTCCAGTCCATCACCAGGGGCAGACGGGGTGAAACAGGAAGACAGTCGCTGGAGCGTTTCCGGGGGATAGTGAACCTGGAGAAGCTCGCAGGCGTAATCAGGGAGACCAGCCTCTGCGGTCTCGGTCAGACAGCTCCGAATCCGGTCCTCAGTACCCTCCGCTGGTTCCGGGACGAGTACGAGGCGCACATCTTCGACAGGAAGTGCCCCGCAGGCGTCTGCACCGAGCTTCTCGAATACTCCATAGACCCGGAGAAGTGCAGAGGCTGCACCCTGTGCGCGAAGAAGTGTCCCACCGATGCCATCATGGGCGCGGTGAAGAGTCCCCACTACATAATTCCCGACAAGTGCGTCGCCTGCGGCACATGCCTTCAGGTCTGCCCCTTCGGCGCCGTTACGGTTGAATAGGGAAGGTGAACGTAATGAATATCACCATAAACGACAGGACCCTGGAAGCGGCACCGGGAGAGACCATACTCACGGTTGCCGCCAGGGCCGGGATTTCCATACCAACACTTTGCCACATAGAGGGGCTTCCCCCCAGCGGAGCCTGCAGGATGTGCGTGGTGGAGGACCAGAGAACCGGAAGGCTGATACCATCCTGCTCGCAGCCGGTTACAGAGGGAATGAGCGTAAGGACCCATTCGGCAAAGGCGCTGGAGGCGCGGAGGACCATCGTTGAACTGCTCCTTGCCAACCACCCGGATGACTGCCTCTACTGCGTGCGCAACGGCACCTGCACCCTCCAGGACCTCTCCGAGGAACTGGGCGTCAGGCAGCGCAGGTACGCCGGCGAGAGGTCGAGGTACGACCTGGACGTATCCAGCCCCTCCATAGTCCGCGACCCGGACAAGTGCATACTCTGCGGAAAGTGCGTCAGGGTATGTGAAGAGGTCCAGGGTGTCAGCGCAATCGATTTCGTGGGAAGGGGAAGCAGGTCCCACATAGGATGCGCCTTCGAAGAGGGCCTTAACGTCTCCAGCTGCATCAACTGCGGCCAGTGCATAATGGTCTGCCTGACAGGTGCACTCTCGGAGAAGAGCAGCACCGCCGAGGTGCTTTCGGCCATAAGGGACCCGGAGATCACCGTTGTTGCCCAGCACGCCCCTGCCATAAGCGTTTCCATAGCGGAGGAGTTCGGTATAAAGGCCGGCGTGGACATAGTGGACAGGATGAACGGGGCGATGAAGAGAATGGGCATCGACTACGTTTTCCCCACCTCTTTTTCCGCTGACCTTACCATAATGGAGGAAGCCGCGGAACTGGTGGACAGGGTGCGGAACGGCGGGAAGCTCCCCATGTTCACCAGCTGCTCCCCGGGCTGGATCAAGTTCATGGAGCAGTTCTATCCCGACTTCATGGACAACGTGTCATCGTGCAAGAGCCCCCAGCAGATGATGGGTGCCGTGGTTAAGCGGATATGGGCTAAGGAAAGGGGACTTGACCCGAAGAAGGTCTTCCATGTCTCCATCATGCCCTGCACCGCCAAGAAGTTCGAGTGCGACCGCCCGGGTATGGGCGAGGGAGCCCTCAGGGACGTTGACGCGGTGCTGACCACCAGGGAGTTCGCAAAGATGATCCGGATGTTCGGCATAGACCTGGCAACGGTCCCGGGGGAACCCGCGGACGCTCCAATGGGCGAGAGAAGCTCAGCGGGCAAGATATTTGGCGCCAGCGGCGGAGTGATGGAGGCGGCGGTAAGAACCGCTTATCATATGATCACCGGGAAGGAGATCCCCCAGCTGGATGTCCGTGAGGTCAGGGGCTTCGAGGGCATCAAGGAGGCCACGGTGGAGATCGGCGGGCTGAGGCTCAGCGCCGCGGTGGCAAGCGGCCTGGGCAACGCAAGGAAACTGCTTGACGCCATAAGGAAAGGTGAGAAGGAGTATCACTTCGTGGAGATCATGACCTGCCCCGGAGGATGTATCGCCGGGGGAGGGCAGCCCTTCTCCCAGGATCCTGAGGTTGTCCGGGCAAGGATGCAGGCCCTCTACGCGATCGACAAGGCTTCATCCCAGAGGGTTTCCCACAGCAACAGATCGGTGAAGAAACTCTACGACGAGCACCTGGGTGCCCCGGGAAGCCACAAAGCCCATGAACTCCTTCACACCGGATACGCCGAAAGAAAGGTGATGAAGTAGGATGCCCCCTGTCAAACTGGTGGAGACCATTCCCGACAAGTGCAGGGTCTGCTATACCTGCGTCAGGGAGTGCCCCGCCAAGGCCATAAGGATCAAGGGCGGTCAGGCGGAGGTTATTCCCGAGAGGTGCATCGGCTGCGGCAACTGCGTGAAGGTATGCACCAGGGGCGCTAAGAAGGCGGTGGGCTCCACATTGAAGGTGCTGGAGCTGCTCAGGAGCGGAGCAAGGGCGGCTGCCATAGTCGCCCCCAGTTTCCCGGCGGAGTTCGTTGGCGTTTCCACCGGCAGGCTGGTGGGTACCATGAGGGCCATGGGCTTCGATCCGGTCTGCCAGGTAGCCTTCGGAGCAGATGTGGTGGCCCACGCCTACAGGAGACTCCTCAAGGAGAACCCCGACAGGAGGTACATAGCTGTATCCTGTCCGGCGGTGGTGACCTATGTTGAGAAGTACCTGCCGGACATGGTGGACAGTCTGGCCCCTGTGGTTTCGCCCATGGTGGCCCAGGCCAGGATAGTGAAGAAACTCTACGGCGAAGACGTGAAGAACGTTTTCATCGGGCCGTGTCTGGCAAAGCGCGCAGAGGCCGAGGACCACCCGGAGAGTGATGTTTTCGCCTCCATCACCTTTGCGGAGTTCCGAAGCCTGGTGTCGATGATGGGCATAGATCCCGAGAAGGTGCAGGAGAGCAGCTTTAACCCTCCAACCCCTGGTCTGGGAGCCCTCTTTCCCATAAACAGGGGAATGCTTCAGGCCGCGGATATGAAGGAGGACCTCCTCTCCGGAGAGATAGTAACCGCCGATGGGAAGGGCAACTTCATAGAAGCCCTGAAAGAGTTCCAGTCCGGGGACATGGAGGCCAGGCTCCTGGAGATACTCTGCTGTGAAGGGTGCATCATGGGACCTGGGATGACCAGCAGGGCCCCCCTGTTCAGAAGAAGGGCAAAGATCAGCCGCTATGTAAGGGAGAACCTTGGCGATGTGAACTTCAACAACTGGAACATAGTGATGGACCGATGCAGGAATATCGACCTCTCCAGGACCTATAACCCCAAGGACACAAGGCTGGAGACACCCGGTGAGGTGGAGATAAACCGTATCATGGAGCGGATGGGGAAATTCACCCTGGCGGACGAGCTGAACTGCGGGGCCTGCGGTTACGAGACCTGCAGGGAACATGCGGTGGCCATTTACAAGGGACTGGCCGAGAGCGAGATGTGTCTGCCCTACTCCATAGAGCAGCTCAAGAACGCCGTGGAGGAGCTTGCGGAGACCAACGACCAGCTCGCCGGGGCGAAGGTGGCCCTGAAGCACGCCGAGAAGATGGCGGGGATGGGTCAGCTTGCTGCGGGAATAGCCCACGAGGTCAACAACCCCCTGGGGGTGGTGCTTATGTACGCGCATACCCTCATGGAGGAGAACCCCGACAACCCTGAACTGGCCGAGGACCTGAAGACCATAGCCGTCCACGCCGACAGGTGCAAGAAGATAGTGGCCGGCCTTCTGGACTTCGCCAGACAGAACAAGGTGACCAGGACCCCGGTGGACGTTCCGGACCTTATGAGGAAGATCATAGATCCCATGAAGAGACCGGAGGGGATCCAGGTGGAGTACATAGCCGAGGACATGGATCCTGCGGCGGAGCTCGACGAGGATCAGATCGCCCAGGTGGTGACGAACCTGGTCTCCAACGCATACCAGGCAATGGGAGAAAAGGGAAGGCTCACGGTGAAGACCACTGGAGACGCCGAGAAGGTGGTCATTACCATCAGTGACACTGGAACGGGCATTTCCCCTGATAACATGAAGAAGATCTTCGAACCCTTCTTCACCACGAAGGAGAAGGGCGAGGGAACCGGTCTCGGGCTGGCGGTGACGTACGGTATAGTCAAGATGCACAGAGGACAGATAACGGTGGTTTCCAACCACGACCCTGAACGGGGTCCCACAGGGACCGCCTTTACGGTAACGCTCCCCAGGAGGGGGCCTGAGAACTAGAGGAGACATCAATGGCCGATAAAAAACAGGTGCTCATCGTGGACGACGATCCGGATTTCCTGGAGCAGATGGACATGATGTTCCAGGCTGGAGGTTACGCAACCAGGACCGCTCCAGGCAGGAAACAGGCTGAGGAGATACTGCAGGGTTTCACCCCGGAGATAGCGGTGATAGACCTGATGATGGAGAACGACGACGACGGGTTCATCCTGGCGTACAGGCTTAAGCGCAGGTTCCCGGAATGCGCGGTGCTCATGGTTACCAACGTAACAGGGGAGACCGGCCTGGAATTCCCCAGGATCGACGACTCCGCTGGCTGGATAAGCGCCGACGCGGTATTCTCGAAACCGGTGAGGTTCGAGCAGCTCCAGGAACAGCTGCGGAAGATGGGAAAGGCGTAGGCAATGGATAAGGAGAAACGGCTCAAACTCCTCATCGTGGACGACGAGGAGGGTATGCGGATGGGCGTCATACGCGCCCTGCGGAACCACCGGATAGAAATGGAGGATGGCACGAAGGTTGCCTTCGATGTGGTGGAAGCCTCCTCCGGAGAGGAAGCCGTTTCCCTGATGGAGCAGGAGCCCCCGGACATAGTGCTTCTGGACAACAAGATGGGCGGGATCTCCGGAATAGACGTGCTCACCTGGATAAACGAACGCGATCTCGACCTCATGGCCATTATGATCACCGCGTACGCATCCATCGAAACCGCCATCACCGCCACAAAGCAGGGCGCCTACGACTTCCTGCCGAAACCCTTCACCCCCGCGGAGCTGAAGGTCTCCGTTCGCCAGGCTTCGGAGCACCTTCTTGCCCTGAGGCAGACAAGGGCCCTGGAAGAGGAGAAAAGACGGGTCAGGTTCCAGTTCATAAGCGTTCTGGCCCATGAGCTGAAAGCTCCACTGGGAGCAATAGAGGGATACCTTTATCTTCTCAGGGACGGTACGGGAATGGACGATCCGAAGGTTTATGAGCGCGTGGTGGAGAGAAGCCTGGTGAGGCTCTCCGGCATGCGCAAGCTCATATACGACCTTCTCGATCTCACGCGCCTCGAGTCGGGTCAGAAGAAGCGGGAGCTGGCGCCCACAAGCGTAATAGAAGCGGCAAGAACGGCCAGAGAGACCATGACCCCCGATGCCGATGCCAGGGGCATAGTCATCGATCTGGAAGCGGAAGGGGAGATAACCCTGGAGGCCGACAGGGGAGAGCTCGAGATCATCTTCAACAACCTCATCTCCAATGCGGTGAAGTACAACAGGGACAACGGAAGGGTCACCGTCAGGCTGGAAGAAACCGCTGGAGAGGTACGCATTGCCGTAGCCGACACCGGGATAGGCATGACCCCTGACGAGGTTGAGAAATTGTTCGGGGAGTTCGTGAGGATAAAGAACGACAGGACCAGGAACATCCTGGGCAGCGGACTGGGTCTTTCCATAATGAGGAAGATCGCATCGCTTTACGGAGGGGAGGTGTCGGTGGAGAGCGTTCCAGACCAGGGGACAACCTTCACCGTGATCCTGAAGAAGACCCTTGAATGAGTTCCGTTTGCGCGTTCAGCGGACCTTGGCCACCCTGACGGCTTCCGACTTTCCATCGGGGAAGACCGCTCTGAGGACATACACGCCTTCGGGGAGCGTCGAACAGGAGTTTCGTTCTTAAAT
>NPID01000638.1_pt1 | contig 20337 bp, 24 predicted proteins | sample 8637491 | NCBI WGS metagenome assembly NPID01 (sample SAMN07420843, study PRJNA396082) | bioreactor metagenome | isolation source: sample BA6 brine-fed electro-methanogenic bioreactor BA | place: Japan: Kochi | collected 2016-06-14 | reverse complement strand
GGGCGGGCCAATTTTTTTGCCTGACTGCTGAATCTAATGGTCTTCGGGGTGGTCGTGATCGTGGGGTTCCAGCTCATGATGGGGATGGGCATGGTCATGGTAGCGGGGGCGCGGTGGATGACAGTGGGCCTCACTGTCGGCGCCATGCAGGTGGGTATAGGTGTGCGCGTGAGTATGCTCGTGCTCATGGAGGTGACTGTGCTCCAGCTCGCCATGGCGATGGCGGTGTTCATGCAGGTGCCGGTGCGGGTGTTTGTGGGCGTGCTGGTGTTGCAGGGCCCTGATCTCGCGACAGTGCTCCCGGCGTGAGGTGAGGGTCAGCAGGTTGAGCCGTGCGCGGTCCTGGTCATGCAGAAACTCCCGTGTGCTGTAATCCCGTATGATCTCTCCCCGGTGCAGAACCACTGTCCTCTGCGTCAGCCTTGCTGTCAGATAGGGGTCGTGGGAGACAAGGATCCGGGTCTGGGGCAATTCCTGCAGAATGTTGAGCAACATTTCTTCCCCCTGTGGATCAAGCCCCGCAGTGGGCTCATCGAGGATCAGAATTTCGGGCTGCATAGCCAGCACGGTGGCGATGGCCAGCCGCTTGCGCTCTCCGCCGGAGAGATGCAGGGGGATGCGATCTTCGTAGCCTTGCAGGTGCACCTGCGCCAGTGCCTGATGCACGCGCCGGGCGAGCTCTTCTTTTTTAACTCCCATCTGGCGGGGTCCGAAAGCCACCTCTTCTGCACAGGTGGGGCAGAAAAGCTGGTCGGCCGGATCCTGAAAGATGATCCCGACCCGCCGCCATAGATCACGCCGCCTGCGTCGGTTGATCGGCATTCCCTCGAAAAGGTGTTCGCCGCTCCCCTCCAGGATGCCCAGCAGGCAATGCAACAGGGTTGTTTTGCCGGCGCCGTTTTCGCCGACGATGGCAACGCTCTCGCCGCGATTGATCTTGAAAAGGATCTTGTTAAGCGCCTGCGTTCCGTCAGGATATCTGAAGGAATAGTCCCTGACCGCGACCAGCGGCGAACTTTCCGGCCTGGGTAATGCCGCAGGGTCATTGGCTTCCGGCAGCAGGGGGTCGCAGCGGGCGGCTTCCGCCGCGAGGATGTCGTCAATGCCATCCAGGCGAAAAGAGAAATCCAATCCGTGCTCACGCAGGGAGCTGCGGTGGGAGACCAGTTCTCGCAGGGTATAGTCATGATGCACGCGCCCCTGGTCGAGCACAACGGCGCGCTCACAGAGATCGTAGGCAAATAGCAGGTCGTGGGTGATGCAGATCAGCGTTCCGTCGTAGTCGCGCAGCAATTCCCGCAGGATGTTGTCCTGTGCCGGGTCGAGGTTTGCCGTCGGTTCGTCCAGGATCAGAACCTGGGGGCGCATGGCCAGTAAAGTGGCCAGGGCGGCGCGTTTTTTCTGCCCGTAGCTTAGATGGTGAGAGGGCTTGTATGCCAGATCGGCCAGCCCCACCTGCGCAAGTGCGTTCCGTGCCCGCTCTGCACATTGCTCCGCACTCAGCTCCTGATTGCCCGGTCCGAAAGCCACGTCTTCGAGCAGGGTATTGCAGAACAGCTGGTCGTCGGGGTCCTGAAACAGCAGGCCCACTTCAAGGCGCGCCCGTCGCAGATGCTCGCCCTGCAACGGCTTCCCCTTGTAGATGACGGCACCGGCCTGGGCCTCGAGCAGACCGTTGAGGTGACGCGCCAGGGTGGATTTCCCGGAACCGTTCTGTCCCACCAGCGCGATGCGGTCGCCGGGCCGAATGGTCAGGTTGATCTGCCGCAGCGCCTGAGAACCGTCAGGATAGCTGAAATCAAGATCGCGAACCTCGATCAGCGCCTCATTCTCCCGCGGTAAAGATGTTTCAGAGTCAATAAAGTGCATATATAAACCGAAAAAAATAGTTTATGATTTTGGCTGGAATTTGGGCTTTCTTTGAGACTTGCCTTTTGCCTTTTCTTCGTGCCTTCGTGTTTAAAGCCTGTAGCGTCTTGAATTTTCTCTCTCCGCCTCAGCGTTAAAAAAAGACCTCATCCCCCCAGATAGAACCGATCAACCCCCAGCAGCACCGCTCCCAACAGAATCCAGAAAGTTGCCTTGAGCCAGTCTCCGGCTGAGGAGCGAAAGCGATGCAGTTCCTGGAACGTGCCGTTGTAGCCGCGTGCCTGCATGGCGTCATAGACGCGATAGGTGCGCTCAAAGCCACGCACGAACAGCATGCCGAGAAAATTGCCGGTCACGCGCAGCGTTTCCATATTGGTCCTCTTGCGAAAACCGCGCACCTTCATCCCCGTTGCCATGCGGCGCGTTTCCTCCAGGACGACGAAAATGTACCGGTGCGCCAGATGAATCATGCGGGTGATCTTGTCGGGAACACCCAGCCGGGTGAGCCCTTCAAGCGTGACGGACAGGGGCGCGGTAGCCAGCAGGGGCTCCATCAGCAGGGCGACTGCAAAGGCTTTGCAGCAGATCGTCAGCGCCAGCGCCGCACCGCGCAGGTTGAAGGAAATCCCCTCCATGCCTGTAAAAACGACAAGCGTATCCTCTGGCTGGGTGGGGACGGTCAGGGGCATAATGACGATGAACATGACCAGAAAACCCGACATGGCGAGCAGACGGCGAAGGGTCCGATGAAACGGCAGGCGTGCAAGTGGTACACAGATCAGGGCCAAAAGCATCGCCGCGGATGCCGCGGGCAGGGAGCGAACGGCCACAACGAAAAAGGCGAATGTGATCAGGGAAACCAGCTTGAAGCGCACATCCCAGAGGTGAAAAAATGATCGGTTGGATGCGTTGTTGTCGAGTTGGGGGATGGACCAGTCGCGATCAGCGCGGCTGCCGTTGCTGCGCTCGCCACGGCGTACCCACCAGGCCAGCAGAGCCCATCCGGCCATCAGTCCCGCCGCCATAGCGGCCAGCACGGAGCTCGGCAGGATGATCGTGGCGCCGGGTGTGATATTCATGAAGCCTCTGCGGAAAAGGGAGTGGAACCCGCACGCAGCAGTTCAGGTTTAACCCGCAGCAGAAAGGATACGGTAAAGGCGCTGACCGCGCCTTCTATCGCGATTACCGGCAGATGAGCCAGAAGAGCGAGGCGGGCGACGCCGGAGAAATCCTCCCCTCCGGTGGTCAACAGAAGCGCCAGAAGCAGCGCAGAGAGCACCGTGCCGCCGCCACCGGCCAGGGCGGCAGCCAGCATGTGGCGTTTCGGCCCATGTCCTTTGAGTTTCTGGAAGGCAAAACCGCATGCCAGGGCCGGTACCCCCATCATCAGGGTGTTGGCGCCAAGAGCGGTCAGCCCGCCGAATTGAAAAAGCAGACTCTGCAGCAGCAGGCCGATAGCAATCGCGAGAAAGGAAGAGGGCCCGAGCAGCACCCCGACCAGCCCTGGAATCAGCATATGGACACTGGTTGGCCCCAGCGGCACGTGAATCAGGGAGGCAACGAAAAAGGTCGCGGTGATGACCGCCACTTTCGGCAGGTCTTTTTCTCCGGTCCGTCGCACGCTCCACGCGGCGATGGCTACGGATGCCACGGCGCATCCCAGGGTGACGCCGACCGGCAGGACTCCATCGGAAATATGCATGAGGCTCTACTCCCGTCGCCGCTCGCGGCGCCCGGCCACAAAGAAGGCTACTCCGAAAAGACCAAAGATATAGCCGATGCCGCTGAAGATCTCTTCTGCTCCCGGCTTCTCAAGCTCCTGGCGCAGTGCGGCGACCTCCCGGTGCAGGCGGCGCAAATCGCGCTCCATCTGCGCGTAACTTTCTTCAAACGCGGCCAGCATTTGATCGCAGTTCTTACCGGCAGCGCAAGCTCTCTCGCCAGGGGCGCAGACAAGGAGAAAAAAAATCGCCAGGGCAGTCAATCGACGTTTCCATCTCGCCATAGGACTTATTCTCCAAAGGTGGATTTTTTCAATTTGAGGCGGGTTTTATGACCCATGCCGACATCGAGAATAATGACCAGATCCTCTTTTTTTGGAATCGCGAACGAGAACAGCCCCTCCTTATCGGTGCGGCCTTCAAGCAGAGCTTCTTCGTTCGAGTCGACCACGGTGATTTTGCCGTCTTCAACGGCCCGCCCGTCAGGGAAATAGCTTTCGGTGTAGACCGTGACGCCTTCGATATAGGCAAAGATATTGACCTTGTGAGCAAGGGCTGTGCCGGCCTGCAGGGTGAAGAGCACAATCATGCTCAACAGCAGGAGCAGCTTGGGGGATTTAATGGTCATGATGGATCCTCTATTTTTGGTCAAGAGCTTGAACCACGGAGAGCACAGAGAGCACAGAGAAAAACCGAGAAGCAGATCGGAGTGTAAGATTGCTTGGGAGAAAACTGAACCCTATGAAGTTCATGTTTTTCAAAATCTCTGTGGACTCTCTTTTTATCTCTGTTTTTTACCTTTGTGGTAAAAGCGTTTTTGTCGATTGGTTATTTCATCTCCCGCGTATGCACCCAGTAGACCGCGCCGATTTCGACTTCCTTCTGTTCCCCTTCATGCTCCAGGGCCCAGTCCGCCAGGCTGAGGGCGGAGAATCCCCACCAGCCGGCGCGCGGCATGGCGTAGTGGAAGACACCGTCGGCATCGGCCTTGATCACCTGGGTGACAAAGGCGTCAGCGGGTGCGGTGATCCATTGGGGGTTGTCGGGCGATTCATTCAGATATTCCACTTCGATCTCGGCGAAAGGGACGGGCTGCCCGTCGCGCAGGACGCGGCCGGAGAAGAGGTTGCCGCTCCACAGGCCATAGGGGCGGGTCAGGGGGACGATCTCCGTTTCGAGCCCAACCGGCTCATCCCACCCTTGCTGCAGACCGTAAGCGTTGACGCAGACCTTGGTGTAGTGGACGATGAAAAGATCTTCCGCCGGCTCCCAGTAAGGGGTTGGCTCCATGTAGAAGGTGTAGTCTCCGGGACGCTTGAGGGTTGTCTCGGCGACCCAGAAAGTGAAGTCTTCCTCCTGGTCGGCGCTTTTGCCGCGGACTGCAGAGAGGGCCGGGAGCAGATCTGCTTTTACACCGTCATGCAGCACCCCGAAAACCCGGGGCCCGGCCATCTCCATGTAGTGACCTTCCATGGGATGGATGAACTTGGCTGCAAGCTTCAGGGAAGGGCCGCTGTCGGAGGTAACGAGGGGTGAAGAGGGGATTATGGCGCCGAAATGGGCCCCGGCGGAGGTGCACAGGACGAACAGCAGGGCGGCTGTGGAGAGAAGAAGCCGAATCATGTCAGGTCGCTCCCTTGAAAAAAAGTCATGACAGGATCATGTAAAAGGTGCTCTTTGAAAGGGATGGAATATGTTTGCTACCGAAATGCGTTTTAGTAGCACGGACAACATAGAAAGAGACTCAACAATTGTCAAGTTTCAAGCGAACCGGGGCGAAAAGATGAGGGTATTTTCAGGTTTTCTGATTATTGCTCCGGAGCAGGGCGCCCCGGATGGCTGGGCCGACGGGATGTTACAGGCCGCGTAGGGAGACTTGGGCGGCGTATTGGGAAGCGATTTCTTCAAAGCGGCGCAGTGTCGCGGCACTGTGGGCGCTGCGCTTGCGCCAGTCGGGTGCCAGGGCGTGCTCGGGCACGAACTGCTGCAGAATCCAGAGCGGTGCGCCCTGCAGCAGCTTGCCGAGTTGATGGAGGTCGGGTTCTTCGATCAACCCCGGCACGCAGGTGGTGCGCAATTCGTAATCGATGGTTCCGCTGCGCAGCAGCTCGATCGATTGGGGCAGAAGCTCGAGATCGACCGGAGCCCGATGCAGTTCATTGTAGCGTCCAGGAGCCGTCTTGAGATCCAGGGCGACGTAGTCTACCAGGCTTTCGTTCATCAACTGCTCAAGCACTGCGGGAGCGAGGCCGTTGGTATCAAGTTTGATCAGCAGGTCGAGTTCCCTGATGCGGGCGAGAAACGCCGGCAGTTCCGGATCGAGGGTTGGTTCGCCGCCGGAGATCACTACACCGTCGATGAACTTGCGTCGATCTTCGATCTCGCGCAGAAGGGTATCGGCTGGATAATCGGGATGATCCTCGGGGGTGAGAACCAGGGAACCGTTGTGACAGAACGGACAGGTGAGGTTGCAACCGCCGTAAAAAACGAGGGAAGCGATCCTGCCCGGATAATCGAGCAGGCTCGTCCCCTGAAATCCTTTAATGCCCATGGCCAGTGTCAGTTCCGGCCCTGGCCGTGTTCGACCAGGAACTCGCGGCGATCCTTGAACTCTTCTTTCTTGCCCTTGTTCCATTGCTGTACGGGGCGGAAGAAACCGCAGACGCGGGAGTAAACTTCAACTTTTGCTTCACATTTGCTGCTCATTATTGGACTCCTCCTGTGGGTGAGACGGTTCAGGCCGCCTCGTGATCATGGTAAGGGCACTCGAAATGTTCGCCGGGGATGTAGCCATGCTCGGGGCAGATGGTAAATGTCGGCGTAATGGTGAAATAGGGCAGATGGAAATTCTCGGCGATGCGCCGCGCCAAGAGTCGCGCGCTGCGCCAGTCCTCGAGGCGTTCACCGAGGAAGCCGTGAAAGACGGTGCCGCCGGTGTAGCGGGTCTGCAGGGCATCCTGGTGACGCAGGGCCTGAAAAATATCGTCGGTGCTGCCTACCGGCAGCTGGGTGCTGTTGGTGTAGTAGGGCTGGTCATCGCCGGCGGCATGGATTTCGGGAAAACGCTCGCGGTCGGCGCGTGCCAGGCGGAAACTGGTGCCTTCACCCGGCGTGGCTTCCAGGTTGTAGAGGTGACCTGTCTGGTCCTGGTAGCTTTCGAGCTTGCCGCGCATGAACTCCAGGGTTTCCTCCGCCAGCTTGTTGCCCGCGCCGGTGGTGATGTCGCGCCCGACGAGGTTGACACAGGCTTCATTCATGCCGATCAGGCCGATGGTGGAGAAGTGATTGTCCCAGTGGCTGCCGGAGCGCTCCTGAATTCCCTGCAGGTAGAAGCGGCTGTAGGGATAGAGGCCGTGCTCGGTGAAGCGCTCGAGCTGCTTGCGCTTGATCTCAAGGGAATCGCGGGCGATGTCCATCAGTTCGCCGATGCGGGCGAAAAAGGCCTCTTTGTTTTCTGCCTGGTGGGCGGCGCGGGGCAGGTTGATGGTCACCACACCGATGGAGCCTGTCAGCGGGTTGCTGCCGAACAGACCGCCGCCGCGACGGCGCAGCTCACGGTTGTCGAGCCGCAGGCGGCAGCACATGGAGCGTGCATCCTCGGGGCTCATGTCTGAATTGATGAAGTTGCTGAAATAGGGAATTCCATACTTGGCGGTCATCTCCCAGATCGGCTCGAAACGGGTGCTGTCCCAGTCGAGATCGCGGGTCAGGTTGTAGGTGGGGATCGGGAACGAGAAAATGCGCCCCGATGAATCTCCCTCCATCATCACTTCGCAGAAGGCACGGTTGAACAGGTCCATCTCCTCCTGGAATTCGCCGTAGACCGAATCCATGAGCTGTCCGCCGATCACCACGGCCTCCTCGGCTATGCCCGCCGGGGGCGACATATCCATCGTGACGTTGGTGAACGGAGTCTGGAAGCCGACCCGGGTGGGGACGTTCATGTTGAAGATGAATTCCTGCATGGCCTGCTTGACGTCCTTGTATTTCAGTCCGTCATAGCGGATGAACGGCGCCAGCAGGGTGTCGAAGTTGGCGAACGCCTGAGCGCCGGCCGCTTCCCCCTGCAGGGTGTAGAAGAAATTGACCACCTGCCCGAGGGCGGTGCGGAAATGTTTCGCCGGGGCGCTCTGCACCTTGCCGTAGGCGCCGGTGAATCCTTTGAGCAGCAGATCCTTCAGGTCCCAGCCGCAGCAGTAGACCGAGAGCATGCCGAGGTCGTGAATGTGGAAATCCGCTTCGCGATGCGGCGCGGCGATGTATTCGGGGTAGATCTTGTTGAGCCAGTAATTGCTGGTGATATTGCTGGCGATATGATTGTTGAGTCCCTGCAGGGAGTAGCCCATGTTGGCGTTTTCGTTGACCCGCCAGTCCTCCTGGGCCAGGTAGCTGTCGATGGACTCGACCGACTCGCGCATGAATTCGCGCGTGCGGCGCAGCGATTCGTGCTGACGGCGATAGAGGATATAGGCTTTGGCGACCTGGGCGTGGCCGTTTTCGATCAGGATTTTTTCCACCAGGTCCTGAACGTTTTCGACTGTGGGGACGCGATCGTCCTTGTAGATCACCTCAAGGATGCCGACCACCTGGCGTGCAATATCCGCGGGGCGCTCCATGTCCGTGCCGCCCACGGCCCTCACCGCTTTGCAGAGTGCTTCAACGATCTTGTCCTGTTCGAACGCGACCACGCGCCCGTCGCGTTTGCGGATGAAAGGTACCATGAGTTTTCCCCCTCTTGTCGAAATTTGCACGCCTGTCTGCCACGATAATTCATGCAGCCGACGGCGTCTGAAACCGAAATTGAATTTAGCATAGAGATGGACGCAGTCAAGGCAAAAAGCCCAATATGTAGATTAAAATTATCGGCCGCAACACCATATATTGTGATCAGCCGGTGGACAGGTTGTGGATAAGCAGAGGATGAAAAAGACGGGTCGGCCCCTGCAACCCCTCCTCTGGCCGCGCTTGACCGCAATAAGGGAGCATGCTAGACAGTTTTTCAACTCGACCCGTTTTCCCCTGTATGCGTTGCTGTCTTCGGTTGCCCGACTCTCAGGTCTTGCCGGATGACCAGGAGGGGCAGGAAACAGGTTTTCATCTTACTCCTGGAGGACCCTATGGCTGAAACCACCCGCTTCGGCATTTCCATCGACGAACGTCTGCTGCAGCAGTTCGACGAGCTCATCGAAAGCAAAGGGTATGACAATCGCTCCGAAGCGATTCGCGACCTGATCCGTAATGCCCTTGTGGAGCAGCAGTGGTCCGGTGATGACGAGGAAACCGTGGGAACGGTGACCCTGGTCTACGATCACCACACCCGCGATCTTGCCGACAAGTTGACCGAGCATCAGCACTCCCACCACGAGGCAATCATTTCCGCCCTGCACGTCCACCTCGATGCCCACCACTGTCTGGAGGTGGTGGTGGTCAAGGGACAGGCCAGGGAGGTCAAGCGCCTGGCCGACGAACTGATCGGCACCAAGGGCGTCAAGCACGGCAAGCTGGTCACCTCGACCACCGGCACCGGCCTGACTTAGACCAGCGTTGCCATTGCCGGGCAGTCAACAACCGGTGAGATCCTTGCTTCCGGCCGGGCCGGAAAACCTCTTGGCGACCCTTCCATCATGGCGAAAATCGAATCGGCCTTTTTCGATATCGGCACCCTCGACACCCTGTCCTACCGGGACAGCGGCGTCCACCGCCTCGATCCCCGGGCCAAGCTGATCACCACCCTGGTCTTCATCTTTACCGTGGTTTCCTTCGGCAAGTACGAAATCGCCGCCCTGCTTCCGTTTTTTGCCTTTCCCGTGGTCCTGATCGCCCTGGGGGGGCTGCCCCCGGGCTACCTGCTCAAGAAACTGCTGCTGGTGGCCCCCTTCGCCTTTTTCATCGGCATCTTCAACCCCCTTCTCGACCAGGAAACCCTGCTCCGACTCGGCCCACTGGAAATTTCCGGCGGCTGGGTCTCCTTTCTCTCGATTCTGCTGCGGTCTGCCCTGACCGTCGGCGCGGCCCTGGTCCTGATCGCCACCACCAGTTTCTCGGGGGTCTGCATGGCCCTCGAAAAACTCGGTGCGCCGCGGATTTTCGCCCTGCAGCTGCTGTTTCTCTACCGCTACCTGTTCGTGCTGGTCGACGAGGCCCTGCGCATGGTGCGGGCCCGGGCCCTGCGCTCGTTTCACGGCCGGGGCATGGGGATGAAGGTTTTCGGCCACCTGGTCGGGCAGCTGCTGCTGCGCACCCTCGACCGGGCCCAGCGCATCCACCTGGCCATGCTCTGCCGCGGCTTCACCGGCGAAATCCGCCTGCTGCGCCCCAGCGGCATCGGTCGCCCCGAGATCCTGTTCACCCTCGGCTGGTCCGCCCTGTTCCTGACCCTGCGATTTGTCAACCTTCCCCACCTGGTCGGCGGAATTCTCACGGAGTTTGCCCGATGAGCCACCACATCGTCGAAGTCGAAGACCTTCGCTATGCCTATCCGGACGGCACCGCCGCGGTGCAGGGGATATCCTTCCGCATCACCCACGGCGAATCGGTTGCCATCGTCGGCGCCAACGGGGCCGGCAAATCGACCCTGCTGCTGCACCTCAACGGCTACCTGACCCCGTCGGTGGGCAAGGTCCGCATCGGCGACTTCCCTCTCACCAAAGCGACGATTCAGGATGTCCGGCGCACCGTCGGCATGGTGTTCCAGGATCCCGACGACCAGCTGTTCATGCCGACGGTCAACGACGACGTGGCCTTCGGACCGCTGAATCTCGGCCTGCCCCGCGAGGAGGTCGAGGCCCGGGTCACCGAGGCGCTGGCCCGGGTCGATGCCCTGCATCTGCGCGATCGTCCCCCCTACAAGCTCTCCGGGGGTGAAAAGCGGGCCGTCGCCATCGCCTCGGTCCTTTCCATGTCGCCGGACATCCTGGTCATGGACGAACCGACCACCGGCCTTGACCCCCGGGCCCGAAGGCTGCTGATCGGCCTGCTGAAGAGCTTCCATCACACCAAGATCATCGCCACCCACGACCTCGATCTGGTGGTCGACCTCTGTGAACGGACCATCGTCATTCACGACGGCCGGGTGACCGCCGACGGCCCCACCGCCGAAATCTTCCAGAACGAGGCGCTGCTGGCGCAGAGCCATCTGGAAAAGCCCCTGCGCATGCAGGGCTGCCCGGTGTGCGGCAAGTAAAGCCGAACTCCTGCGCCGCCCCCTCTTCCCCGCACAGCAAAACGGCCAAGCGCTTGAAGCGTTTGGCCGTTTTCGATTTGCCCTGGATTTGTTTTTGACCGATTTCTAAATACCGAGATAGGCCTTTTTGACGTCTTCGTTGTTGAGCAGGTTCTCGGCGGTGTCGCTCAGGGTGATGCGGCCGTTCTCCATGACGTAACCGCGGTCGGCCAGCTTGAGAGCCTGGTTGGCGTTCTGCTCGACCAGGAAGATGGTGGTGCCGTGCTCTTCGTTGACTTTTTTAATGATTTCGAAGATCTGCTTGATGATCAGCGGCGCCAGCCCCAGCGAGGGTTCATCGAGCAGCAGCAGCCGCAGCCGCGCCATCAGGGCCCGGGAGATGGCCAGCATCTGCTGTTCGCCGCCCGAAAGGGTGCCGCCGAGCTGATGGCTGCGCTGGGCCAGAATCGGGAACAGGTCGAGGATGATGCTCAGGTCGCGCCTGACGTTTTCCTTGTCCTTGCGCAGGAAGGCGCCCATTTCCAGGTTTTCCATGACCGTCATGTTGGGAAAGATGCGCCGGCCTTCCGGCACCTGGCAGATTCCCAGTTCGACGATTTTTTCCGGCGACATGCCGTTGATCGGAGTCCCCTTGAAATAGATCTCGCCGGTGCGCGGCGGGGCGATGCCGCAGATCGACATCAGGGTGGTGGTCTTGCCGGCACCGTTGGCGCCGATCAGGGTGACGATCTCGCCTTCGGCGATATCAATGGTCACCCCCGTGAGGGCCTGGATATTCCCGTAGAAGGTGTTGATATTCTTGAGTTTAAGCATCGGCTTCCTCCCCGAGGTAGGCCTCGATGACTTTGGGATTGTCCTTGATCTGCCGGGGCGTCCCCTGGGCGATCTCCTTGCCGTACTCCATGACGTAAATCCGGTCGGAGATGTTCATGACCAGCTTCATGTCGTGCTCGATCAACAAGATGGCGATCTTCTCCTCGTCGCGGATGCGCACGATCAGCTCGTCGAGCTCCTGGGTCTCCTGGGGGTTCATCCCAGCGGCGGGCTCGTCCAGCAGCAGCAGGAACGGGTCGGTGGCCATGGCGCGGGCGATTTCGAGCCGGCGCTGGGCGCCGTAGGAGAGGTTGCGCGAAAACTCGTCGGCGAGATGCGCAAGGCCGACCTTCTCGAGCAGCCGGTAGCTTTTCTCCACCGTCTCGCGCTCCTGACGGCGGGTATTGGCGCCGCGCAGGACCGCCCCGAGGATACTGGTGGTGGTGCGGCAGTGGCGGCCGATCATGACGTTTTCCAAGACCGTCATCGCCGGGAACAGGCGGATGTTCTGGAAGGTGCGGGCCATGCCGATGGCGGTGATCCGGTTGGCTTTCAGGCCGTTGATCCGCTGCGCCTTCTTTTCCGGAGGATGCAGCAGGATGTCACCTTTGGTCGGGGTATAGATCCCGGTGACGCAGTTGAAAAAGGTGGTTTTGCCGGCGCCGTTGGGTCCGATCAGAGCCACGATCTCGCCGGCGCAGACATCCAGCGAAACGCCGTCGACCGCCCGCAGGCCGCCGAAATCCATGGTCAGGTTCTTGACTTCAAGCAACTTGTTCATCGTCCTATCCGTTATCGCTGCCGGTTTTCAGCATTTGCAGTTCGTATTTCCGGCGGGTGTTGGCGATCAGTCCCTGGGGCCGGAAGATCATCATCAGGACCATGACCGCGCCGAAAACCAGCATCCGGTATTCGGAGAAGGCCCGCAGGTACTCGGGCATCAGGATCAGCACCAGAGCGGCGATGATGACCCCGATGATCGAGCCCATCCCTCCCAGCACCACGATCGAAAGCACGATCGCCGACTCCATGAAGGTGAAGCTGTTGGGATTGATGTAGGTGTTGCGGGCGGCGAAAATCACCCCGACCAGGCCCGCCCAGAAAGCCCCCAGGGCATAGGCGCCGAGCTTGGTCCGGGCCATGTCGACCCCCATCGCCACGCAGGCGATTTCATCTTCGCGCAGGGCCATCCAGGCCCGGCCGATCCGCGAATCCTTAAGGCGGTTGGTGACGAAGATGGTGAACACGACCAGGGCGATGATCAGGTAATAGGTATAGGTGGTGACCGCCTCCAGGTCCATGTCGATGCCGAACAGTCCCGGGCGGTCGATGCCGGCGATGCCGGCGGCCCCGTAGAAGACCGCGTCCCAGTTTTCCAGGACGATTTTGGCGATGGAGCCGAAACCGAGGGTGACGATCGCCAGATAGTCGCCGCGCAGGCGCAGGATGGGAAAACCGAGCAGGATGCCGAACAGGGCCCCCATCAGGCCGCCGATCGGCAGACAGAGCCAGAACCCCAGGTCGAAACTCTTGTTGAGCAGGGCGTAGGTGTAAGCGCCGACCGCGAAAAAGGCCACGTAACCGAGATCGAGCAGCCCCGCCAGACCGACTGTGATATTCAGGCCGAGGCCCAGCACCACGAATATCAGGGCCAGCACCATGATGTTGACCTGGTAGGTGGAAAACAGCCAGGGAAACACCAGAGCGACCAGGGCCACGACCAGAATGACCGGCTTGAACACCGCGGGGTCTTCAAGCAGCCGCTGTCCCAGGGTGGGGGCGACCGCCTCGTTTTCGTCCAGTTCGCTCTGTTTCTTCTTGGCCGCTCTTCGCTCCAGGGCATAGCGCCAGACGAAGGAGAGCAGAAAGGCGGCAATGCCGACCCAGAGCATGTTCCACCAGCGCCACTCCACCTCGTCCTTGATGGTGTTGACCGNNTCAGGAACATGAACCAGAAGGCGATTCCGATTGATCGTTTAATATTTTCCATAGTCTGAATAACCGCTTGGGTAGCATCAATTGGGTTGAAGAGGGTTAAACCTTCTGCTTTACCGCCTTGCCGAGAATGCCGGCCGGCCGCAGAATCAGGATCAGCACCAGCAGGCCGAAGGCGAAGACGTCCTCGTAGGCACTGGAGACGTACCCGGCCGCCAGGGCCTCGGTCAGACCCAGCACCAGACCGCCGAGAACCGCCCCGGGGATGTTGCCGATGCCGCCAAGCACCGCCGCGGTAAAGGCTTTGACGCCTGCCATGAAGCCAATGTAGAAATTGATCTGGCCGATGTAGGAACCGACCAGCACCCCGCCGATAGCGGCCAGCACCGAGCCGATGATGAAGGTGATGGAAATGACCCGGTCGACGTTGATACCGACCAGCCTGGCCATGATCATGTCCTGCTGGGTGGCGCGCATCGCCTTGCCGATGCGGGTATATTTGATCAGCACGGTCAGCCCGACCATGGTCAGGGCGGTGACGATCAGGATGATCAGTTCCGCCGAGCCCATGATATGAGCCACCGGCTCCATGAAGTCGAATTCGGGGATCAGGGCCGGAAAGGGCAGGAAGTCCGGCGTCTGGGCGAGCAGAACGTAATTCTGCAGAAACAGGGACATGCCGATGGCACTGATCAGGGGGGAAAGCCGGGGGGCGCCCCGCAGGGGACGGTAGGCGATCCGTTCCAGGGTATAGCCGTAGGCCGCCGCGTAGATCACCGCGATCAGCGCCGCCAGGATCAGGATCGATACCCCGGAAAAGCCGTAGATGGTCATCACGCCGGAGACGATCAGGGCCACAAAGGCGCCGATCATGTAGATTTCGCCGTGAGCGAAGTTGATCAGCTGGATGATCCCGTAGACCATGGTGTAGCCGAGGGCGATCAGGGCATAGATGCTGCCGCGGGTCAGTCCGCTGAGAGACAGTTCGAGGAAATATTGCATGGGGAGTTACCGATGGGTCGCGAATCCGGTCCAATGAGAGCCTGTTGACAAAAAATCGCGCCCAGAAAAGGTCGGGGGACAGGCATGGCCTGTCCCCCGACAGAGTTGACTTTCAGACGCGCTTACTTGACCTCGACGAAGTCGCCGCCCTTGACCTGGTAGACGGCAAAGCCGACGCCTTCGGCGTCGCCCTTGTCGTCAAACTTGATCTTGCCGAGGGAGGTTTCGACATAGTTGTTTTTCAGGGCTTGGGTGACGGCCTGGTAATCGGTGCTGCCGGCCGTTTCGATCGCCTTGAGCAGCGCCTGAACCGCGGCATAACCCTGGTCGAAGAAGGTCCCGGGCTCGGCGCCCTTGGCTTTGGTGAAAGCGGTGCGGGCCTCGACGTTCATGGGGATCTTGGAGACGTCCATCGGCCCGGTGGCGTAAACGCCCTCGGCGTTCTTACCGGCGATTTCCAGGAAACCGGTTCCCTTGACCCCGTCAGGGCCGATGAAGGCGGCGGCGACCCGCTTTTTCTTCATCTGGGCCACGAGCTTGGAGGCCTCGGGGTGATAACCGCCGAAGATGACCACACCGGCATCTTCGCGGCGAATCTTCTGCACCACCGCCGAATAGTCCATGGCCCCCGGGGTGATCCCTTCGTACATGACCACTTTGGCTTTGCCGCCCGCCTCGACGAATTCTTTGGCGAAGTCGGCGAAGCCCTTGCCGTAATCGCCCTTGTCGTGGAGAATGGCGATTTTCTTGGCGCCGAGCACGCCGGTGGCGAAGTCGGCGGCCAGCTTGCCCTGCTCGTCATCGGCGGCGATGGTGCGGTAGAAGTTCGGGTATTCGCCGCTCTTGGTCAGCGGGGGGTTGGTGGCCGAAGGGGACATGGCGATGACACCGGCATCCTTGTAGATGCCAAGAGCCGCCTTGGTCGCCCCGGAGCAGATATGGCCGACGACCACGTCGACCCCTTGGGAAACCAGCTTGGTGGCGACGTTGGTGGCGATTTCGGGCTTGCACTGATCGTCCATGATCAGCAGTTCGACCTGTTTGCCCAGGATCCCGCCCTTGGCGTTAATGTCCGCAACCACCATCTCGGCAGCTTCCTTGGTCGGGATGCCGTAAGGTGCGAGGTCCCCGCTGTGGGGGCCGGCCACGCCCAGCTTGACGGTGTCCGCCGCCAGTCCGGCAGCGGGTACGGCGACCGCCAGCAGGGCGGCGAGGATTAACTTGCCGAAACGAAAATGCTTCATACTTTGTCCTCCGTGCCTGGGATGAAATTCACTAACAATGTTTGACGCAAGCCTGCAAAACATCCGTAATATATAGTTTATACTTCCCGGCCCGTCAAGCCCAAATCCCGCCTTGGCCCAACGATGAAAAGGCACAAAAGTTTAAGGAAACCAAACCGCCGCCAATCGCGGGCGAATTTCGGCCCACTTTGACCAACCATGGCCACAGCAATAATCAGAACATCGTTATATATTTTTCAGGGGCATTCGCATCCGCCGGCTGCCGACAAGCCAACAGAAATCCATTCGACCTGCCCGCCGGCCCAGGCCCGAGCCGACCTGACGAGCCGCAAGCCACCCTCCGCACAGGCCCCTGGCATGAACGGAAAAGGAGCGTTTTTCCAAAGGATTATTCGACAGTGCACCTTGCTACCCCCAGGGCTTTGGTTTAACCTTTTTACCTGTTGTTCGATTCAAAGAGAGTATGGTATAAGGTTTGCTTGGGATTAAAATCCGTTCGAATCCGCCAACCGAGCCAGGAGCCCACCATGGAACGTGGCCAAAAAGAACCCATCCAGGTCATCTGCCCGCGCTGCCGATACACCGAAATCATCTACCTGCCCCGCGAAGACCTGCCCAGGTGCCCCGAATGCGGTGCCGCCATGATGATCCAGGAGCTTCTGGACGAAGGCAAGTCCTATTAAATCCTCATAAATATCTGTATATAGCCGATTCGATTGTTTGCCGGACCTTCCGGCACTTAACCATCTACGCTTGATGCGAAGGGAGGAACCCATGAAAAGATCAGCCGTCCTGTTTTCCCTGCTGTTGGTCGTCGCTCTCGGTCTGCCGGCGGCCGCCCTGGCCGGCAGTCTCGACGAAATCCTCGAACGCGGTACCCTGCGGGTTGGCATGGAGCCGGCCTACATGCCCTTCGAGCTGACCAACCAGAAAGGCGAAATCATCGGCTTCGACGTCGACATGGCCAAACGCATGGCCAAGGCCATGGGCGTCGAACTGGAACTGGTGAGCACCGCCTGGGACGGCATCATCCCCGCCCTGCTGACCAAGAAGTTCGACATCATCATGAGCGGCATGACCGTGACCCAGGGGCGCAACCTGAAGGTGAACTTCGCGCAGCCCTACATCGTCGTCGGCCAGACCATCCTGGTCAAAAAGGAACTGGCGGGCCAGGTCAAGTCGTACAAAGACCTCAACGACAAGAAGTACAAGGTCGTTTCCAAGCTCGGCACCACCGGCGAGCAGGCGGTCAAGCGGATGATCCCCAAAGCCACCTACATCTCCTTCGAAACCGAGCAGGAAGGGGTCATGGAAGTGGTCAACGGCAAGGCCGACGCCTTCGTCTACGACCTGCCCTACTGCGCCATCGCCATGGCCCAGCGCGGCGAAGGCAAACTGGTCTTTATCGACGAGCCCTTCACCTACGAGCCGCTGGCCTGGGCGATCCGCAAAGGCGACTACGACTTCATCAACTGGCTGAACAACTTTCTCAACCAGATCAAAAACGACGGGACCTACGACAAGGTCTACGAGAAGTGGTTCAAGGACGACGCCTGGATGAAGGAGCTCCAGTAAACCCACCGAAAGCATAGGATCGTGACGACAAACAACAGATCACTGGCCTCCAAGCTGATTCTGGCGACCATCCTTGTCGGGATGGTCGCCGGACTTTGGTGGGCCACCAAAAAAATCGATTACACCTGGCGCTGGAACCGCGTGCCCCAGTATTTCGTCTACCACGCCGAACAATTGCACAAGGCGCCCTTCGACGGCCAGGTCGCCGGCCTCACCACCGCGGGCCAGAAGGCCATCATCGAACTGGCCGGCGATAACGGCGAAACCGGAAAGGTAACGGTCGTCGCGAAAACCCTGCGGGTGGATGAAGGCGATCTGCTATTCGAGGGGGACACGCTCGGCTCGACCTTCCAGTGGAAGCCCGGCCCCCTGGCCACCGGGCTGTGGACCACCATCTGGATTTCCTTCGTCTCGGGGATGATCGGCATGATCCTCGGCCTGGTCACCGGGTTGTGCCGCATTTCCAAAAACGAGGCCCTGAAGGGGCTGGCGATCACCTACATCGAGCTGATCCGGGGAACGCCGCTGCTGGTCCAGATTTTCATCTTCTATTTCTTCCTCGGCACGGTCCTCGATTTCAGCCGGATTCTGGCCGGTATCGGCGCCCTGGCGATCTTCTCCGGGGCCTATGTCGCCGAGATCATCCGCGCCGGCATCCAGTCGATCCCCCGGGGACAGATGGAGGCGGCCCGCTCCCTGGGAATGAACGTGCCTCAGGCGATGATCCACATCATCCTGCCCCAGGCCTTCAAGCGGACCCTGCCGCCGTTGGCCGGGCAGTTCATCAGCCTGATCAAGGACTCCTCGCTGGTATCGGTCATCGCCATCACCGACCTGACCAAGAGCGGCCGCGAGGTCATCACCTCCACTTTTGCCACCTTCGAGATCTGGTTCACCGTGGCCGCCCTGTACCTGCTGCTCACCTCGATACTCTCCCAGGTGATCGCCTGGACGGAACGGAGGCTCGCCGTCAGTGATTAAGACCAAGGACGTGGTAAAGATTTTTACCGGCCGGGGCCAGGTGGTCCGGGCGGTGGACGGGGTCAGCGCCCATATCGACAAGGGCGAGGTGGTGGTCATCATCGGCCCCTCGGGGTCGGGCAAATCGACCTACCTGCGCTGTCTCAACGGCCTGGAAACCTTCAATGCGGGGCACATCATCATCGACGGTATCGATCTGGCCGACCGCAAGACCGACCTCAACAAGGTCCGCCGGGAGGTCGGGATGGTGTTTCAACAGTTCAACCTGTTTCCCCACAGAACCGTGCTGCAGAACATCACCCTGGCCCAGAAGGTGGTGCGCAACCGCAGCCAGGCCGATGCCGAGACCAAGGCCCGGACGCTTCTGAAGAAGGTCGGCATCGCGGAAAAGGAGGCCGAATATCCCTCGCGGCTCTCCGGCGGCCAGCAGCAGCGGGTGGCCATCGCCCGCGCCCTGGCCATGGACCCCAAGGTGATGCTGTTCGACGAGCCGACCAGCGCCCTCGACCCGGAAATGGTCGGCGAAGTGCTCGATGTCATGAAGCAGCTCGCCAAGGAAGGGATGACCATGGTGGTGGTCACCCATGAGATGGGATTTGCCCGCGAAGTGGCCGATCGGGTCATGTTCATGGACCAGGGCAAACTTGTCGAAGAGGGAACTCCCGAGCAGATCTTTGCCAATCCCCGGGAGGAGCGCACCAGGCTGTTCCTGAACCAAATTCTCTAGGCAATCCGTTCTCGATCACGATCCTTTCATGACCGACCCAGCGAAATCCGATTGCCCTGCGGCCGATCGTCCGACCGCCGATCAGGGACCCGGCCGGCGTCTTCGGGAAGGGCTGGCCGCCGCCTGGCCCATCTGCCTGGGCTACTTTCCCCTGGGGCTGGCGCTGGGGGTTCTGGGGCAGCAGGCCGGCCTCTCCCCCGGGTGGATCGGCCTGATGTCGATGGTCGTTTTCGCCGGCAGCGCCCAGTTCATCGCCGTGGCGATGATTGCCGGCGGCGCCACGCCAGGCGCCATCGTCCTGACCACCTTCGTCGTCAACTTCCGGCACTTTCTGATGAGCTCCGCCATGGCGGTTTACCTCAACCGGGTTCACCGCGGGTTTCTCTCCCTGTTTGCCTACGGCATCACCGACGAAAGCTTCGCCGTCAACATGACCCGCTTCCGCCAGGGCGGCTGGGACCGTTGGCGGGCCCTGGTGGTCAATCACGCGGCCAACCTCGCCTGGATCATCGCCACGGTGCTCGGCGGGCTGGTCGGCGCCTTCATCCCCGAGGGGGCCTTCGGCATCGATTACGCCCTGATCGCCATGTTTATCTGTCTGCTGGTATTTCAGCTGCAGGGCAGGATCTACCTGTTCACCGCGATGCTCGCCGCGGCCTTTTCGGTGGCCTGGTACCTGGCGGTCCCGGGGGACTCGTACGTGGTTGTCGCCGCGGTGGCGGCGGCGACGGTCGGTTACCTGCTCAAGCGCCGGCGAATGCCCCGTCGGGGCGAGAATGCCGAAGACGGTGGGGAGCAGCGGGGATGACCTTTCGCGACTACCTGCTGCTGATTTTCGCCATGGGGGCGGTCACCTACCTGCCCCGCTGGCTTCCCCTGTTCGCCCTTTCCCAGCGGCGCCTGCCCCAATGGCTGGTCGACTGGCTCGGCCTGATTCCCGTCGCCCTGCTCAGCGCCCTGCTGGCTCCGGCGCTGTTTGCGGCAGGAGAACCCCGCGCCCTGGTGTTCGGCAAGCCGGAGCTGCTGGTGGCCGTGCCGACCTTTCTCTTCGCCTTCAAGACCCGCTCGCTCGGCGGAACCGCACTGGTCGGCATGCTGCTGTACTGGCTGGCCGGCTAGATTCTCTGATCAGGGCTGGTGTAGTCGAGCAGCTCCCGCATGCTTCCCACCAGACAGTCGAAGACCTCCTCGCGGGTCTCGATGAAGCGGGGGATGTGGTCGTTCAGAAGCTCTTCGAGCTTGTTCAGCACCTCACCGCTGGAGCTCCCCAATTCATCCATCACCGCC
>NPID01000547.1_pt3 | contig 20405 bp, 18 predicted proteins | sample 8637491 | NCBI WGS metagenome assembly NPID01 (sample SAMN07420843, study PRJNA396082) | bioreactor metagenome | isolation source: sample BA6 brine-fed electro-methanogenic bioreactor BA | place: Japan: Kochi | collected 2016-06-14 | reverse complement strand
AACATAGATTAGACCGCCGAAAAGCCGTGTTACAACACGGTCCTTTTCACCCAGCCATCGATTTATTTAAATATTTCCAAACAGTTACCAACTTCTTGCATCAACACCGCTTGCGTGTTATACCGTTTGAAGTCACGCGCCGGAAGGAACAACTCACATCCGGTATTCCATGCATTCCAATGTAGAACCTTTGGGGAGGGGAAACATGAGCCAGCCACGTTTGCTGGATCGCGTCAGAGATGCGATCCGTACCCGCCATTACAGTCTGCGCACCGAAGAGACTTATACTGCCTGGGTGCGTCGCTTCATACTCTTTCACAACAAGCGCCATCCGCAGGAAATGGGAGCGGATGAGGTGCGCCAGTTTTTAACTTATCTGGCCGTGCGGCAGAATGTTGCCGCATCGACCCAGAATCAGGCGCTCAATGCCCTGGTTTTCCTTTATAAGCAGGTCCTGGGAACCGACCTGGGCGATCTCGGCGAAGTCGTGCGCGCCAAGAAACCCCAGAAACTGCCGCTGGTGCTGACCCGCGACGAGGTGCAGCGTCTGCTGACCGGCCTCACCGGCACCCACTGGCTCATGGCCGGGCTGCTTTATGGCTCTGGCCTGCGTCTTCTGGAATGTCTACGCCTGCGCGTGCAGGATATCGATTTCGGTTATGGGCAGATCACCGTGCGACGCGGCAAGGGCGACAAGGACCGGCGCACAATGCTTCCGCAGTCGCTCATTGAGCCTCTTCAACGTCAGATCGCCCTGGTGCGGCAATTACACGAACGCGACCTTGCCGATGGGTACGGGCGCGTCTATCTGCCAGAGGCCTTAGCGAGAAAATATCCGGCAGCCCCGGCAAAATTGGGCTGGCAGTACCTGTTTCCCTCATCAAAGCTTTCCCGCGATCCGCGCAGCGGTGAAACGCGTCGTCACCATCTGAGTGAAAGCGTCCTGCAAAATGCCGTCAAACAGGCCGTGCGCTCGGCGGGGCTCAATAAACCGGCCAGTTGTCACACACTGCGCCACAGCTTCGCCACTCACCTGCTGGAGGATGGCTACGACATCCGCACGGTGCAGGAGCTGCTGGGACATCAGGATGTGCGCACCACCATGATCTACACTCACGTACTCAACAAGGGCGGGCAGGGGGTTCGCAGTCCGCTTGATTGCACCTGAGCGTCAAAGTTTGATGCTTTTTTGCGAAGGCATCAAGTCTGGCCGGAAACAACAAAAGCCGCCAGCGGGCATGAACCCGTGGCGGCTTTTGATATTAGTCGAGCGGCAAAAAAGGCTGTTTCCAGCATATCTTTCCTCGCTTGATCGAAATATGCACAATGCACAGTAAATACGAATGGTTCGACCTTAGCGTAAACGGTGGGCGGGAGCAAGGAAAAAGCAGGTTTTTGCCAGTGCCGGGTGACCCGATCCTGGTTGACCTTTGCCTGCGGGCCGGTGTAAAAAGGAGCTTTAAGGATCTTTCATGGGCAGATCGCGCGCATTTATCTACTCAAGTCGATTCGGCGACTTTTCCTACGGGACGCAGCATCCGTTCAAGCTGCTGCGGTATCGCCTGACTTATGAGCTGATCGAGGAGCTGGGGCTGTTGGACAACCCGGCGACCGAGGTGGTCGAGTGCCCGGTTGCGACTGAAGAAGAGGTCGCGCGGTTTCATCGTGCCGATTATCTTGATGTTCTTCGGGAATTCAATCAGGATGAAACCCCGAGGGCCAATTTTTTCTATGGCCTCGGCGATGTGGAAAATCCTGTCTTCCCCGGCTTTTATGATTGGGCCCTGCTCGGCACCGGTGGCACGCTGGAGGCGGCGCGTCGGGTGGCGGACGGGCGCAACAGGATCGCGTTCAACATGGCCGGCGGGTGGCATCATGCCCATGTCGCCCGTGCCTCCGGCTTCAGCTTTCTCAACGATGCGGTGGTGGCGATCTGCCATCTGCTCGATCGCGGGTTGCGCGTGGCCTATGTGGATCTGGACGCGCACCATGGCGACGGGGTTCAGGAAGCCTTTTACAGAGATTCGCGGGTTCTGACCGTTTCGATGCATGAAACGGGGGATGATTTTTTCCCTCATACCGGGTATGTTCACGAAATGGGGGAAGGCGATGGGAAGGGGTTCTCCCTGAACGTTCCCTTTTACCGTCACGCGGATGACCGGTTGTTCCGCCGCGCGTTTGATGCGGTTGTGGCGCCGGTGATCGAAAAGTTCGCGCCTGATATTCTGGTGACCCAGCTCGGCGTCGATACGTTGCGCACCGATCCGCTGGCGCGGCTGGAAATGACCACTGCCAGCCTGGAGTATTGTGCGCGCTGGTTTCGCGACAGCGGCCTGCGGTGGGTGGCGCTGGGCGGCGGCGGTTACAACAAGGTCAATGTCGCGCGCGGCTGGGCGCTGATCTGGGGGGCGATTCTGGGGATCGAGCTGCCGGATTTTCTGCCGCCGCGCTTTGTCCAGACGATCTCCTCTCTTGGTTTTTCGGATCAGCGGTTGCGGGATCTGCCTCACCATCCCCTGGATGACGATTATCGCAGGGCGGAGGAGGCCCTGGAGGAGAGGCTTGAGTTTCTGCGCCGCAATTTTTTCCCTCTGCATGGGATTGTGCGATGATGAGCCGCCTGGGAACCTCGCATCTGCTGGACCCTGACGGGCTGCCGCTGTTTTCGCTGGCGGAGATCAACCGGCTGCCGGTGGCGGAAAAAGAGCGCATCTACCAGCAGATTGTGCCGGAGCGGGTTTTTACCCAGTTCGGTATTGATGAAACGACGCTGTGCGGTGCTGACGGTCATCGAAAGGTCCATTTTATCTGCCCCGAGGGGCTGGGGCTGCTGCGCATCGAGGTAAGGATGCAGCCGCAGGACCGCGACTGCCTGTTTTTCGTGGAGGTCGCCGATACGCCTTTTGCCCAGATCGAGTTGTCCTTCTGCCTGATCAACGATCTTGACTCGCCCCGCTTCAATGTCGATGAAGACGAGGCCGGCCGCGACAATTGCTTTGCCACGGTGCGGCGCAACATTCCCGAAGAGATCCGCGCCATGCAGGCCGGGCTGGCCCCCAACCAGGTGCACCGGGGCCTTAAGATGTTTTCGCAGTTTTTCGCCCAGTTCGAGCGGTTTATCGATTCGCTGGGGATCGACACCATCATGGCCGAGCCGCTTTCCTACGACAACGCGGTGCGCTATGAAGGGTACGGGTTTGACTACCTGACCGGCAAACAGCTCATGCACTGGATCGATCGCGAATTTCAGCCCGGCGGAGTTCTGTTTCAGCGACTGGACGGCTCGACGCCTTTCCGCCAGCCGGGGATGGAAAAGACGGTGCGGGGGCGCAGCTGGGCGATCCACGACGGCATCATGGATCAGCCCTGGGACAACATCCGTATCTACAAGACGATTGGAGAGGATGCCGGCGTCCGCACTTATACCGGCGGCCGGTATTAGAATAACCGCAGCCGCTATATCAACTTATAACCGTTTCAGCGTGGGGTCGTCACTCCCATGACAAGGGACACTTTTCGCCATCCCTGGCCGTGTGATTGGCGCCTTCCCTGGCGCCAAACACCCTTGACATGGGAGTTACGACCCCGCAAGTTGAATTGATCCTTTCACTTTTTTTCTTTAAGGGATTGAAAAATAATGAGTTCTTCCTTGTCGCCCGACTTTTTTGTGATGTGGACTCCCGAACCCGGACGGACGATTGAAGTCGGGCCCAAACGCGAGCCGATGGAGCTGCCTGCGATCCCCCTGCCTCTGCGCAAGGAGGATGCCGATCGGGAACATCTCTCGGATGATCAGATCGGCGAAGGACTTTTTGATTATCTCCGCCAGTTTCCAGACTGCCCCCACGCCGCCGAATATGCGCGCATTCTGAACGAGGGCTTTCCCCATTACCTGGCCGAAATCGGCTCGCAGATCGTGATGCTCGACGCCCGTCAGGTCGACCCCCTGTATATCCGCCGCAAAATTCGCCTGCTTAAAATTCTGCTGCTTCTCGAACCGGAAAACCCGGGCCTGCTGCAGCAGATCGGCATGGCCTATTACCAGGTGGGGACCATGTTCTCCGAGCTGGCGAACTGCCGGACCGATCTGCTTCGCGCCATGAATTATTTTCAGAAGGCACTCGGGCGGGTGGAGGATCTGACCTCTCTGAATTATCTGGCACAGATCGATTATCTGCTGGGAGACTATTCCGCTGCGGCGCGGCGCTGGCAGGGGGTGGTTGACCGTCTGCCGCAGGGCGAGGCCCGCAGCCGACTTGAGGAGCGTCTGTCTGCCATCGACCGGGATGATGTCCCCGGGCAACCCCTGGTCGATGATATTGAGCGGATCAGCAAGGCGGCGGAACATTATAACGAACAGCGTTACGACGATGCCCTTGCCGTGATGAGCGAAGTGCTTGATAATGCCTATCTGACGGCCCTGTATCAGCCGCCTGAATTGTTTCATTTTTACGGTCTTTGCCTGGAGAAGAACTACGATCTGCGGTCCGCGGCCGAGGCTTTTCAGCAGGCGTTGGAGATCGATGCCGATTACAAGCCCGCCCAGGAAGGACTCGAGAGGGTCGCCGGGTGATTTGTCCTGGCGGGACATCTGTAAGCGCGCAAAGGAGAGGTGTCGGCATGACATCTTTCGCCCGGGCGGCAAGCGCACTGTCGGCGATTGTGATCGGCCTGGTTCTGTTTCTCCCGGCGGGTGCATCCGGCGAGGACCGGATCACCACCCTGTGGCCTCTTTTTGACGACCGCCGCTCCGATGCCGTCGACTACCGCTGCATTCACATTCTCGGGCCGCTGATCAAATATGAGCGCAAAGGTCCCGAAACCGAATTCAGCATCCGGCCGTTTTATTTCGGGGCCCGCGATCATGAAGACGAGGTGTCTTTATCCGAATATCTTTTTCCCCTTGCAAGGCGTCAGAAGGATCCGGGGAAGAACCGTTTCCACTTTTTTCACCTGCTGGAGTTGGATTTCGGCGAGCGTGAACAGGGCAGCAACGACGAATTCATGCTGTTCCCGTTCCTGTTTTATGGTGAACTTCCCGACGACGACAGCTACTTCGCCTTCTTTCCCTTCGGCGGCAGGATTGTCGGGCGCTTCTGGCGGGACGAAATCCGTTTTGCCCTTTTCCCCCTTTACGGCCAGACCATCAAGGACGATACCCAAATCACCAATATTCTCTGGCCCATTTATGCCCGTATTGAGGGGGAGAACGAGCGCGGCTTCAAGCTATGGCCTTTTTACGGGCAGTCGGAGAAAGAGGGGCACTACCGCAAGCGTTTTGCGATCTGGCCGATATATTTCAACGAGCATCTGCGGCAGGACAGTGACAACCCCCTGCACCGCAAGGCGTATTTTCCCTTCTACATCCGAGAGGATTCACCGCTGCTGACCCGGCGGACCTGGCTCTGGCCGTTTTTCAGTCACGTCGTAGACCGGGATAAAGGCTTTGAGGAATGGAACATGCCCTGGCCGCTGATCCGCGTCGCCAATGGGCCCTACAAGGAGTCACGCAAGTTTCTGCCGTTTTATTCCTATGAGCGAACCGGCGCCATGGAGCGCACCTGGCACCTGTGGCCGTTTTTTCTGGAGACTCGGTTGACGACCGATGATCTGGTCGTTGAGAAGAACAGGATTCTCTTCTTTCTTTATGCCCATGACGAAGAGCGCCTCATTGCTGAAGAAACCGAGTACACTCGCAAGGAAAGGGTCGCGCTCTGGCCGTTGTTTACCTTCGAGAACCGAAACGGGGTGCGCAGTTTCTCAACTCTTTCGCTTCTCAGGCCGTTTTTTCCGCGCAGTGAGGCCATAGAGCGCAACTGGACCCCGCTGTGGACCTTGTACGCGGCCAAATGGGACAGCCAGGGCAATTCGGCTTCGACGCTGTTGTGGAATCTATTCTGGCGTGAGCAGCGTGGTGATGATGTCGCGATGGAGGTTTTCCCCCTGTTTCGCTACGAACGGCAGGATGGAGAAATCCGTGATTTCCGCCTTCTCAAGGGGCTGATTCGTTATACCCGGGATGCGGGTGAAAAAAAACTCTCTTTTCTCTATACTCCCTGGGGGTGGTCCTGGGAGGGAGCTACGGAAGAACCATGATTGGGCGAATGCTTGAAAAAATCGGGGGAACGATTCTCTCTCTGTCCCAGGCGACCGGAGAGATGCTCAAACTGCTGTGGCAGACGATCTTCTATTTCAAGGAGGCGCCGCGCAATCTGCCAGCGATCTTCAAGCAGATGAGCGATATCGGTATCGACACGCTGCCGATTGCGGCGCTGCTGGCGTTCTTCGTGGGGATGGTTCTGGCGCTGCAGACCGGGACTCAGCTTGCCCTTTACGGTACGCAGAACGTGATCGGCGCCATTGTCGGCCTCTCCATGGTCAAGGAGCTGGGGCCGGTCATGACCAGCATGCTGGTGGCGGGGCGGGTCGGCTCGTCCATGGCGGCGGAAATCGGGGCGATGAAGGTGTACGAGGAGATCGATGCCCTCAAGACCCTGGAAATCAACCCGGTGCGTTACCTGGCGATGCCGCGCATGATCGCCTGTTTGCTGGCGGTACCGGCCATCACCGTCTTTTCCATTATCATCGGTATCCTGGGCGGGGGGTTGATCAGCTCGGTCACGCCCGTAATCAACGTGCCTTTCAGCGTGTATTTTGATAACATGGTTCAGACGTTAAGCTATATTGAGATTTTCAAGGGCCTGCTGAAAGCTTTTGTGTTCGGCGGCATCATCGCCCATGTCGGGTGTTATGTCGGCTTTCAGACCACCGGGGGCGCACGGGGCATCGGCCGCGCGACAACCCGCGCAGTCGTCATGGCTTTTTTGCTGATCATGGTGGCCGATTATTTTCTGACGCGCATTACTCTTTGATGGCGTCGCAAAAATTCCGCCCTACGGCGTTACGGCGTTTTTTCAGGACCTCGACATACCTGATGTATGCCTTCGCCCCTGAAAAAACACCAAGCCTTGTAGGACGAAATTTTTGCTTAGCCATCCTCTGAATTTTGCGACGCTTTCACTCTTTCTTGATGGATATCTGTTATGGCATCACATAAAAATGGAGAGGGAAACCACGACCACGCCCCGTCCCTGATGGAAAAACTGCTGCATGGTTTTCCCGGCTCGGTTTTCGAAAGGGAGAGTGCAAGTTGTGAGTGCATTCCAGACTACGGCGAACCGAGCGGGGTAGAGATACGCATCGTCGATCTCAACAAGTCTTTTGGCGAGACGCATGTTCTCAAGGACATTAACCTGGAGATCAAGCCGGGCGAAACCTTCTCTATCATCGGCCCTTCCGGGACGGGGAAAAGCGTGCTGCTCAAGCACATCGTCAAGCTGGAAAAACCCGACAGCGGCACCATCTATATCGACGGTCACGATATCTTCGAACCGAAAGAGAAGAACACGCCGCGAGAATACCGCTACAGCATGGTCTTTCAGACCTCGGCCCTGTTCAACTCCCTGTCGGTGGGGGAAAATGTCGGCCTGTGGCTGCGCGAGAAACGCGTCTGCACCGAGGCCCGCATCCGGCGCATCATTGGAGAAAAACTGCGACTGGTCGGGCTTGAAGGCAAAGAAAATATGATGACTTCCGAACTCTCGGGAGGCATGAAAAAGCGGGTGGCCATCGCCCGTTCCCTAGCCATGAACCCTGACCTGATTCTCTATGATGAGCCCACCGCCGAGCTCGACCCGATTACATCGGATGAGCTGGCGCGGGTGATCATGAGCCTGAAGAAAGAGGTCAACCTGACGACGGTGATCGTCAGCCACGACTTGAATTTTGCGTTTCATCTCTCCGATCGCGTGGCGATGATCAATGAAGGCCGCATTATCGAGGTTGGAACACCTTCCGAGATCAGGAAGAGCGATAATCCTGCAATCAAGAAGTTTCTCTACACCACCACGAAAGGTATCGCGGGGGATTGATATATGAGCATGTCTACTGAAAAGAAAGTTGGCCTGTTTTTTCTGCTGTCGCTCATTGCACTGGCGGTTTTGATTGAATTCGTCGAAGAGATCAAGCCCTTTCAGGATCAGGTCCAGTACGTCGCCTATTTCGATTCCCTGGTGGGCCTCAACGAAGGCGACCCGGTGCGTCTGTCCGGTGTTCAGGTCGGCAAGGTGAAAACGATCGAGCTTGAAGATCACCGCATCCGTGTGGTTTTCGCGGTTAAGGAAGGGACAGCGGTCAAGCCCGACAGCTACGCCAAGGTTCAGCAGACCAACCTGCTCGGCGGGCAGTTTCTTGGGTTGAGTTTCGGCTCGGAGGATCAACCCTACCTTGAACCGGGGTCTGCCGTTCCGACCACCGAAAGTACCAGCATCGACCAGATGCTCACCGATCTGGACCGTAATTTGAAAAAGGCGCTGGGAGAGTTGAGCGACTTTGTCGCTGAGGGTCGAGAGGGGTTGACGGCGTCCCTGGAACACCTGCGCAGTGTGCTGCGCAAGGTCGATGAGGGGGAGGGCACGTTCGGAAAGCTGGTCAACGATGACGGTCTCTATGAAGAGGTGGCACTGATTTCAGCCGACCTGAAGGAACTCACCGGGCGTTTGCGTGAGGGCGAGGGGACGCTGGGGCGTCTGTTTACCGATGAAAGCCTGTATGTCGAAACCCGCGAGGCATTGAGCCATGTGCGCGAAATAGCTGCCCGCCTCAAAGAAGGTGAGGGGACGCTGGGTCGACTTCTGGTTGATGACGAACTGCACACCCAGACAGCCGATGCGATGGCCAATATCCGCGAATTGACCGAGAAAGCCAATAGCGGGGTGGGGACCCTGGGCAGGCTGGTCAACGAGGACGAATTATATGAGGACACGGCAGAAACCATGAAACGGGTGCGCAGCATTGCCGTCAAAATCGATGACGGAGAGGGGACTGTTGGCCGCTTGATCAATGAGGACGATATTTATCGCGATGCCCGCACCACCCTCAACAAGGTCGAGAAAACGGTCGATGGCCTCAGTGACTCCGGGCCGCTGACCGCGGTTGGCGTAGTGATGGGGACCCTGTTCTGAGATATTGAGAGGTGTGCGGCCCCCTCGAGGTGGATAGAGGCATAAAAAAAGCCAGTCGGGATTTCCCGGCCGGCTTTTTTTATGCCTGATCAGCAGGCGTTTTGTTCAATAAACTCTCGAACCGCTGCGGCGTCGGCGCTGATTGTGCGGCAGCGCTTCTGCCGTTCTTCGAGACCCTGGAGAGATTCCGGCCGTTGTGGTTCGCGGCCGATGGCCTGCACGACGGCTTCTTTGAATTTTGCCGGGTGAGCCGTGGCCAGGCAGACGACCGGGTATTCTCCACCGCTTCGGCAGCGCCCTGCATGAACGCCCACCGCGGTGTGAGGGTCGAGAACATACCCCGTATCGGCGTGGAAATCGCGAATGGTGGCCAGCGTCTGTTCACGGTCGACACTCTGTGCCAGGAAGTCTTCCTGCACCCGTGCGATCTGCTCCGGCGAAAAGTGCAGGCGGCCGTCTTTTTTAAAATCGGCCATGGCTTTGTTGACAGCCTCGGGATCGCGCTGCAGAAGAAAGAAAAGATAGCGCTCAAAGTTGCTGGCGACCTGGATATCCATGGACGGGGAGAGGGTGCTGACCACGGACCCCAGCGAGTAATCGCCCTGCTCGACGAATCGGCTGAGAATATTGTTTTCGTTGGTGGCCAGGATCAGCTTGTGAATCGGCAGGCCCATGGACCGTGCAATGTAACCGGCGAAGATGTCTCCGAAGTTACCGGTAGGTACCGAGAAATAGGCCTTCTCGCAGCCGGTCTCGCGGCGCAGGCGCCCGAAGGCGTAGAAATAATACACCACCTGCGCCAGCACGCGGGCCCAGTTGATGGAATTGATGGCGCCGAGATTAAGCCGGTTCTTGAAGGCGACATCGCCGAAAATCTCCTTGACGATGGCCTGGGCGTCGTCGAAGGTTCCATCGACGGCAAGGTTGAAGACGTTGTCGTCGGTGACCGTTGTCATCTGCAGTTCCTGCACCGGTGATACCTTGCCCTGCGGGTGCAGAATAAAGATGTTGATGTTTTTCTTGCCGCGCACGCCATGAATGGCGGCGCTGCCGGTATCGCCGGAAGTGGCGCCGATGATGTTCATGGTCTGGCCGCTTTTCTCGAGCAGGTATTCGAACAGGTTGCCGAGAAACTGCAGGGCGACATCCTTGAAGGCGAGGGTCGGCCCATGGAAAAGCTCCAGGATGTAGACCCCGTCGCGATGGACCAGCGGCGTCACATCCGGATGGGTAAAGCCGGCATAAGAGCGATTGAGCAGACGGCTCAGATCCGCCGAGGGAATATCGTCAACAAAATGGGAAATAATCTGAAAAGCCAGCTCCGGGTAGTCCAGCCGATAAAGACTTTCAAGGTCGCCGGAACTCAGCCTCGGCAGGGTCTCTGGCAGAAGAAGGCCGCCGTCATCGGCCAACCCCATCAGGACGGCCTCCCTGAAAGACAGACCGTTGACCTTTCCGCGGGTACTCTGGTAGCGCATGTCGTGATCTCCTCAAAATGATTTGTACCGCGCTATCCTAGCAGAGATGGGTGTATCAGGAAAATAAAAAGGGGTGCCCGAAAGCACCCCTTTTTGATTTGAGTTTTTTGTTTCGATCAGCCCTGGGCGATCGATTCCTGAACATCGACCACAGCGACCGCCGCCATGTTGACGATGTCTGCAACATCATCGCCGCGCTGCAGGACGTGAACCGGCTTCTTCATTCCCATCAGGATCGGGCCGATCTGCTCGGCGTTGCCCAGCTTGTGCAGAAGCTTGTAGGCGATGTTGCCCGACTGCAGATCCGGGAAGATGAAGATATTGGCGTCGCCTTTGAGATCGGAGAAGGGGTACTGAGCGGCCACCAGGTCAGGGTCGAGAGCGACGTTGGCTTGAATTTCACCGTCGACGTTAAGCTCGGGAGCCCATTTCTTAACCAGTTCGGTCGCCCGCTTGACCTTGACGGTAAGAGGGTGCTCGGCGCTGCCGAAGTTGGAGAATGACAGCATGGCAACCCGCGGTTTGATATCGAAGTGCCGTGCCTTGCGTGCGGTGAGAATCGCCGTTTCAGCCAGTTCTTCAGCGGTGGGCTCGATGGTGACTGTCGTGTCCGCGAAGAAGACCGCTTCCTTCTTGGTGACCATCATATAGAGGCCGTGAACTTTGGAGAGGCCGTCTTTTTTGCCGATGATCTCCAGGGCCGGGCGGATGGTCTCCGGGTAGTGATGGCTGATGCCGGACAGGAGGGTGTCGGCGTGTCCATCCTGAACCATCATGGCTCCGAAATAGTTGCGGTTCTTTCTGATGAGCCGTTTTGCTTCTGCAAGGGTGACCCCTTTGCGCTGGCGCATTTCAAAGAATTCGTTGATATAGTCCTCCAGCAGAGGCGAGTTCTCCGGGTCGATGATTTCAGCCTGGTAGAGGTCGAGATTAAGCGCCTTGATCCGCTCTTCGATCTCCTCCTTATTCCCAAGCAGGATCGGGGTGGCGATCCCTTCATCGATAATGATCTGAGCGGCGCGCAGGATCTTGTCGTCGTCGCCTTCCGGGAAAACGATGCGCTTGGGATTGGCCTTGGCTTTGTTGATCAGGATGCGCATCACTTCCTTGGAGCGTCCCTGCAGGGCCTCAAGCTGCTCGATGTATTTATCCATGTCAGCAATGGGGCGGCGTGCCACGCCGGAGTCCATTGCGGCTTGAGCGACTGCGGGAGCCACGTGCAGCAGAACCCGGGGATCGAAAGGTTTCGGGATCAGGTATTCGCGTCCGAATTTAATCGCCTCGCCGCCGTAGGCGCGCCGCACTGAATCGGGGACGTCCTGCTTGGCCAGGTCCGCCAGCGCTTTTACCGCTGCGATTTTCATCTCGGCGTTGATCGCCTTGGCGTGGGTGTCAAGCGCGCCCCGGAACAGGAAGGGAAAGCACAGCACGTTATTGACCTGGTTATTGTAATCGCTGCGGCCGGTACCGATGATGACATCGCTGCGCACCTTATAGGCATCCGGAGGAGTGATTTCAGGGTCAGGGTTGGCCATCGCAAAAACAATCGGATCCGGGGCCATGGAGGCCAGCATTTCATTGGTCAGCGCCCCTTTGACCGAGACGCCGAAGAACACATCCGCGCCCTTCATGGCATCTTCCAGGGAGCGTGCATCCGTGTCGACGGCGTAGCGCTCCTTGTAGGGGTTCATCCCCGCGGTGCGTCCCTTGTAGATCACACCTTTGCTGTCTGCCAGCATGACATTCTCTGGCCGTGCACCCATATCGATGGCCAGTTTGGCGCAGGCAATGCCTGCAGCGCCGGCACCATTGACGACAATGCGGATATCCTCAAGTTTCTTGCCGATGATTTCCAGGGCATTGATCAGACCTGCCGCGGCGATGATGGCGGTGCCGTGCTGGTCATCGTGAAACACGGGGATATTGAGGATCTCCTGCAGCTGCTCTTCAATGTAGAAGCATTCAGGTCCCTTGATATCCTCCAGGTTGATGCCGCCGAAGGTGGGTTCAAGCAGTTTGACGGTCCGGATTAGCTCATCGGGATCCTTGGTGTCGAGTTCAATGTCAAAGACGTCGACATCGGCAAAGGTCTTGAACAGAACGCCTTTGCCTTCCATGACGGGCTTTCCGGCCAGGGCGCCGATGTCACCAAGACCCAGAACCGCGGTTCCATTGGAGACAACCGCAACCAGGTTGCCCTTGGCGGTGTATTTGTAGGCGTCGTTGGGATTTTTTTCGATTTCGAGACAGGGTTCGGCAACCCCGGGACTGTATGCGAGGGAGAGGTCACGGCTGGTGGCACAGGGTTTGGTGGTGATGACTTCGATTTTTCCCTTTCGTCCGCTGCTGTGATAATCCAAAGCTTCCTGGCGCTTGGACATAGACGCTTATCCTTTCATGTGTGGGGTTTTTGAAAATGGAATATGATTTTACCAGGCAGGCGATCCCTTTGATTTGGTCAAGAGAATTTTTACCGGGAATAAAAAAACAAAATCAAACACGTTTTTTAAGCAGGTAATTTTATTAATAGTGAAAAACATAATCGTGTTCCGGACAACTTGTCAAGCCTAATCGCTCTGAGTGTCTCTATGGCGGATCAATGGAAACTTTTCCATCTTGTGACATTGTTATATAGCAATGGCAATGCCAAGCTTGATTCTGCCACTAAAGTACAAACATAACGTTTGTTTAAGCCTGGTCAAGGTTTTAATTCGATAGTCGGTTTCTCAAAAGGTGTCGGAAGGTGACCAGAGTGGCCGATTTCAGCCACCTTCGCTTCCTTTGGCTTGATCCGGGGCGTTCTTTAGGGTAATTGGTATCTGTTGTGGTTAAAAATTGCGTGATGTCATGTTTGAAGGAGGGAGGCCTGTGGTCATTGGTGTTGTTTCCGATACCCATTTGCGCGACAATAGCGCCAGTTGGCAGTTTCTCAATCGCCTGCGGGAAGAGTTCTTTCAGGACGCCGCCATGATTCTTCATGCCGGTGACCTGGTCGATCCCGCCATCCTGGATGCATTCGACCCCATCCCGGCGGTGGCTGTGCGGGGAAACATGGACCCGGCCTCCAGCGGCCTGCCTCTGAAGCGGATCATCCATCAGGCAGGTTTTCGTATCGGCCTTATTCACGGGTGGGGCAGTGTCGCCGGACTTGAAGAGCGGATTCGGCGCGAGTTTTATGGCGAGGACCTCGACTGCCTTGTCTTCGGCCACAGTCATCAGTGCGCCAATCATCATTACGGGCGCACCCTGATGTTCAATCCCGGCAGTGCCTGCGACCCGCGGCAGGCGCCTTTCCCGACGGTGGGGCGTCTCTACCTTGAACAGACGCTGCATGGAGAGGTGCTGCGCTGCGATTGATCCACTGCTGGAGGAACGTCGCTGTTTTTCAGTCTGTCTGAAACAAGGCAGGGGTCGAATCCCGATTTATCTGAATACTTAAATTTCAAGCGAGGAAAAAATGGAATCTTTGTGGGCGCCCTGGCGCATGGAGTATATCAAGGGAGAATCACCCAAAGAGTGTATCTTCTGCCTCAAATCCAAACCCGAGGAGGACCGGCAGCGGATGGTTCTTTTCCGTGGGGAACATTCCTTTGTCATCATTAACCGCTATCCCTACACCAACGGCCATCTGATGGTGGCCCCCTATCGGCACACCGTCAACCTGGGGGATTTCACCGATGCCGAGCTGATTGAAGTCCACCGCCTGATCAGCCTTTCCTGCGATGTGCTGAAGGATTGCGGCAATCCCGATGGATTCAACGTGGGGCTCAACATCGGCCGGGTCGCGGGCGCCGGAATTGATGACCACCTGCACTACCACATTGTGCCGCGCTGGAGCGGCGACACCAATTTCATGCCGGTGATGGCCGACGTGCGGGTCGTCCCCCAGCACCTTGAAGAGACCTACGAGCAGCTTCGTGCCGCATTTGATAAATTCAGAAACCGGGTGTGAAGAATGCAGACGTTTCTTTGCGGGACAGCCTCCGCTGTGCTACTCTTCATGTCGTTTAAGATACATGTCGTTAAGAACTCTCAATTACTGATCGATCAAGGAAGTCTGTAAGCATGCTTGAACTGATAAACAAAGGCGGCCCCTTCATGTGGCCGATCGGGGTCTGCTCGGTGCTGGCCCTGGCAATTTTTCTGGAGCGGGTATTCGTCTATTTCCGCATTCGTCGCGGCTCGCAGGGGCTGTTCCATGAAGTCGAGTCGCTGGCCGGCAAAGGTCGCCATGACGAGGCGATTATTGTCTGCCAGCGTGCCGATACCCCCCTGGCGCGCATTTTCATCGCCGCGCTGCGCGTGGCGGGACGCCCGCGTGAGCAGATCAAGACCCTGGTCGAAGAGGCAGGCAACCGTGAATCGGCCCCCCTGTCGCGCTACCTTGGCCTGATGGCGACGATCGCCAACATCAGCCCCCTGCTGGGTCTGCTGGGAACCGTGTGGGGTATGATCGAAGCCTTCAACGTCATCGCTCTTCAGGGAGTGGGGACGCCCGCCACCCTTGGCGGCGGCATTTCCCAGGCCCTGATCACGACTGCGGCCGGTCTGACCGTTGCCATTCCCACCATTCTCGGGCATCGCTACCTGACCAGCCGTGCCGACCGTATTACCCTTGAGATGGAGGAGTATTCCCTTCATCTGGTGGATGTCCTCGGGAGCTGATTCATGGCTTTTCGCCGCAAGCAACAAGATGATGCACGCATCGATATGACTCCCATGGTGGATGTGGTTTTTCTGCTGCTGATCTTTTTCATGATCTCCACCACCTTCGTTGAGACGCCGGGAATCGATATCCGTCTGCCTGAATCTTCGGCGCGCTCCGTCGATCGTGAACCTGAAGAGATCAAGGTCTATCTTACAAATGAGGGCGAGATCTTCCTCGGTGATGAACCGACCACCAAGGCACAACTCGAAAAATTTCTTGAAGGAAAGCGGGAAGACGCCGGTCAGATTACCTTTCTTCTGCTGGCGGATCGTGAGGCCCGCCATGGCCTGGTGGTCGAGTTGATGGATCTGGCCCGCACTTCGGGATTTTCACGGCTTGCCATCGGGACGGAAGAATCTTCACGACGTCCGCGGGAATGATATGAACAATTCAGGCGACAACACTTTTATGCAGCGGAGTTTTCTGGTCGGCATTGATCTTGGCGGCACTAATTGCCGGATGGCTCTTGTGGACGGTCAGGGCCGTGTTTGTCGGCGCGAGCGTTTCAGCAGTCGGGATTTCGACCACGTCGATGGCCTGATGGCTAAAATCGAGGTCATCTGCCGGGAGTTTGAGATCGCAGTCCGCGGAGCCGGTGGGGAAATTGTCGCCCTCGGCGCAGGCGTTCCGGGGCTGGTCGATTACCAGGGCAAAGTCATGGTCGCTCCCAACCTCAGTTGGCTCAACGGCGTTGATTTTTCTGCACGGCTTGCTGAACTTGGTCAGTGGTCAGTGCGTGTCATCAACGATGCCAATGCGATTGCCTGGGGTGAACACGCCTGGGGCGCTGTCCGCGACAACAGTTCTTTTCTTGCCGTGACGCTGGGGACCGGCGTCGGTGGAGGCCTGGTGCTGGGGGGGCGCTTGTGGGTCGGCTCCGATGGGGCCGCGGGTGAATTCGGACATGTCGTGGTCGAACCCGACGGCCGGCCCTGCGGGTGCGGCAGTCGCGGCTGCCTTGAGCAGTATGCCTCCGCAACGGGAATTTTACGCTCTGTTCGGGAGGAGCTGGCGCAAGGTCGACGCTCCAGCCTTGAATCTCTTGACGCCGACGCGCTGACTGCGCTTGCCGTAGGCCGTGCCGCCCGTGAAGGGGATGCGCTGGCCCTGGACGTCCTTAACGAAGCCGGCAGGCGTCTCGGCCAGGGGCTGGCGATGATTGCCAACGTCCTTAATCCTGAAGCCGTTGTGATCTGCGGCGGAGTCAGTTTGAGCCTCGACCTGATGCGGCCAAGCCTTGACGGTGAATTGTCCCGTCGAGCGTTTGAGGTCAGTGCGCGCCGCCTGCGCATTGTCGCCGGGGAACTTGGCGACGATGCCGGCATTCTCGGGGCTGCCCATATCGCCGGCTGCACCGACGCCCTGTGGGCCTGATTCCGATTTTCCTTCCCCTGTTCCTGGACTTTCTTTCCACCCCGCCGGGCGTTTCTCAGCTACCTTGTTTTGGTATGATATTTCGCTAATATTTTGCTTGATTTTTATGCGTTTGCGTTTTAGTCTACCCCTAATGAATAAAATCTGACCATCTGTTTCCACCAGAGCTGATTGAACATTAAATTCTCAGACCATTTTAAGGGAAACGGGAGCCTTGATGGATATGGAACGCAATATCGACCGGAAGTTTCTCTACGCAGCCGGCGGGGTTATGCTCGGCATTCTCGCCCCTATCGGTTGGCTGATTCTGCATCCGTTGCTCTTCTGGCGTTCCGGCCAGGGGTTCTGGGAACAGTTTCTAAGCCATCTTTTCGCAGGCCCGGAAAATACAGCTCTTTACTTGTATATGGGGGGCGGGACCGCGGTTGTTCTCGGGGCGTTCGGCTTCTTTATCGGCAAATCGAGCCAACAGATTCACCAGCGCGCTCAGCGCCTGGATGAATTGAACCAGGAAGTGGCTCTGCAGAAAGAAGATTTCGAGCGTCGCTTTCGAGACCTGAACGGCAGCATCAAGAGTTTTCACGGCATCAACGCCAACATCCAGAAGACCGTGGTTGCCGAAGAGGTGCTTGACCTGGCCGCTGAAGGCCTCCACCGCATTCTGAATTACGACCGGGTGAATATCTTTCTCGTCGATAACAAGGAGAAGGTGATGCACTGGGCCGGCAGTCGTGATGGAGAGGATGAAACCCATAATGAGGAGTTGCCCGATATCCCTCTTGACTCAAGAGCGGGCGCCCTTTACCATGCGGTGACCGAATCCCGCATAATCTTTGTCGACAATGCGCGGACCATGCCGCCTGAATATCACCTGCAGCCTCCCATGAGCGAGATGTCTAAACTGCGTTCGCGCAGTTTCATTCTCTGCCCCGTCATCGTCAACGACGAGGTGGTCGGCCTGTTTGCGGTGGACAATAAGAAGAAGCAGAAAAACCTTGATGAAACCGATGTGGATACCGTCAAGCTTTTTGCTGACCAGGTTTCTTCGGCGCTGACCAAGATAAACCTGATCGGCGCGGTCGAGATATTGATCGGTGAGTTGAACAAGACGTTCCAGGATTTCGCCAAGTATCGCGAAGAATATTCCAAGCTGATCTCTTCCCTCAAGCGGGCGACCGCCTCCACTGCCGCGTCCATTACCGAAATCGTCAGCGGGGCCGATGTGGTGCGCGATGCCGTCAACAGCACCCAGTCTGCCTCCAGCGAGATTTCCGTTTCCATCGAGCAGGTTTCCCAGAACATGAAACTGCTGACCGATTTCATGGAAAACTCCATCTCGGCCATGACCGAGATTTCCACGACCATCAAGAACATTCAGGAAAACGGCGCGGTGTCGCAGGAGATGTCGGAGACGGTCAAGAAGCAGGCTGAAGAAGGCGTCAAGTCGGTCACCGACACCATGGCCGGTCTGCAGGGGATCTCCACCTCCGTCAAGGACGCTTCCAGCGTGATCTCGTCGCTGTCGGAAAAGAGCGAGCAGATCGACCACATTACGACGGTGATCAACGAAATCACCCAGAAAACCAACCTGCTGGCCCTCAATGCCGCGATTATCGCTGCCCAGGCCGGTGAGCAGGGGCGCTCCTTCGGTGTTGTCGCCGAGGAGATTCGTGGACTCTCTCAGGAAACAGCCAGTTCGACCGGTGCCATCACCCAGATTATCCACGAGATCAAGGAGTTCACCGAGCAGGCGGTCGGACATATCGGCAAAACCAGCGACTGGGTGGCCAAGGGGATGGATCTCGGCCGCGGCACCGAAAGTTCACTGCGGCGGATTCTTGACAGCGCCAGCAACGCCATGGGCATGTCCCGTGACATCCGCAAGGCGACGGAAGAGGTCTCCCATAGCGCGGAATATGTCAGCCAATCGATCGAGGAGTTGGGCGAGATGGCTTCGCAGGTCTCGCTGGCTTTCCGCGAGCAGGCGCAGGGGACGCGCAGCATCGTTCAGTCGATCGAAGAGATCAAGAACATGGCCGACGACATGGTTGTTGCCACTGCTCAGCAGGAGAAAGACACGCGTGAAATCGAGAAAGGCGTGGACTCGGTGCAGACCATGGCGGACAGCATCTTCGGCGAGATGGACGAGCGCCGGAGGCAGAGCCAGGACGTGGTCGAGCGTTTGGAGCGACTCAAGCAGAGCTGATTCACTTCAGGCGACCGGACATAGATCAGGTCGGGAAAAGTTCAGGAGGGGCTTCTTATGAGGCCCCTTTTTTTGTGGAATCGGTGGTGTCGAGGAACGGGTCACGGTGTCCGGGGACGGCTTTTGCCGCTGCAGCGAGATGGGGGCATTTCTCGCGGATGCCGACGCAGCTTTCGTCTTCGCAGGGCTCGACGTGGATGGTCACATCGGCATCGTGGACCTCTTCCTCGATGCGTTTCTCGAGATGATCGGCAATATTGTGGGCTTCCTTGACGGTGAGGAGCTTGCAGACCGTCAGGTGAAAATCCATGATCTTTCTGGATCCGGCGCGGCGCGTGCGCAGGTTGTGGTAGTCCAGATAAAGCCTGCCATGATCGGCAATCAGGCGTGAGACTTCATCCTGGATGGAGAGCGGCAGCTGCTCGTCGAGAACATCGCTCAGCCCGTGGCGGACCAGGCGCACCGCTTCGCTGATGATGTAGATGGCGATAAGGATGGAAAGAACCGGGTCCAGCCAGCTCATGCCGGTCAGCTTGATCAGGATCAGCCCCAGCAGCAGCCCGGCGTTGGTGTAGACATCCATGGAAAAATGCAGCGAGTCAGCTCTCAGGGCGGAGGAGTCCGTCTCGCGTGCAACGCGCTTGAGGTAGCGGCTGATGGCCCAGGATGCGACAATGGATCCGGCCAGGACGATGATGCCTCCTTCGATGCGCGAAATCTCGGGACCCCGCGCCAGGCGCCGGGCCGATTCAAAAATGATGGCGCCGCCGGAAAAAGCGATGATCGTACTCTGGATGAGGGTTGCCAGGGTCTCGTATTTGCCGTGGCCGAAAGGATGTGTTTCATCGGCGGGTTGCTCCGCCTTCTTGATGGCGACCAGGTTCACCGCCGACATCAGGATGTCGAGCAGAGAGTCCACCGCCGACGAAATAACCGCCATGGAACCTGTAGCCACGCCCGTGACCAGTTTGACGGCGCTGAGGGCGGTGGCGGTGGCGAGGGAGAAGTGCGCCGCACGGATTTTTCGGGCGCCTGAGGTGCGGGGGGCTGAAGAAGTCATGGCGGCAGGTCAGTCAAGCGCGCAGGCGCGATTCCAGTCGGGATAGTTATTTTCGATCTCCCAGAAACTGTCGATGCGCTGCTGGTAAAAGTTTCGATCTCGGCATGTTTGTTCGATTTCTTCTGCCAGCGCCGGCCGGCATTTTCCATGCGCGGCGCAGAAATGGTAAAACAGGACCGTGCCGTCGAGCTGTCGATTCAGTTCTTCCATATTCGGTTCAACATTTTTGACAATATACCAGTTGCCGCCGAACTGACGCAGGCGGCGCGGGTCGATGCGAAAAATATTTTCGCGCCGGTCCGCAATGATGAAGTCACGCAGAAAATAGTCCGCACCATAGGTCAGAGCCGCGGCATCTTCCGGCTCGAGGTTGCGTGATTCAACCAGGTCCCGGTAAAAAAGACGCAAAAATTTCTTGCATAACTCATCGACGCGGATTTCGTCATCAAGCGTATTGACGTTGAAGTTTTCTATGTCGAACAACTTGTCCTCTGTGGTGGTCATGCGTTAAGCTCCCCGGATTGAATTCTGATGGCGTCGCAAAAAGTCCGCCCTA
>NPID01000112.1_pt1 | contig 20423 bp, 16 predicted proteins | sample 8637491 | NCBI WGS metagenome assembly NPID01 (sample SAMN07420843, study PRJNA396082) | bioreactor metagenome | isolation source: sample BA6 brine-fed electro-methanogenic bioreactor BA | place: Japan: Kochi | collected 2016-06-14 | reverse complement strand
ATTACGAAGGGATTACGACCATAAGTTTGCTCCTTTTCTATTTAGGGCCGCCCCTATTAGCGGAACGAAGAGACCTGAATTACGAAGGGATTACGACCTTTGAGTTTAGGCCCTCCACTATTAGCGGGCCTGCTTAATTGAACGAAGAGACCTGAATTACGAAGGGATTACGACAAATCGGACTTCTAGCATAAGCCTCTAAAATATCTTTGGAACGAAGAGACCTGAATTACGAAGGGATTACGACCCTCACTCACCGCGACGGTTCCTTCTTTGACTGGCTTCATAGAACGAAGAGACCTGAATTACGAAGGGATTACGACTTTCTTCCTCGGAAAAGGCGATTGCTAGTTCCTGGGCACGCCCGAGAACGAAGAGACCTGAATTACGAAGGGATTACGACGTTTTCTTTTTAAGGTCTTGAATGGTCATTGGGATTCTCCTTTTGAACGAAGAGACCTGAATTACGAAGGGATTACGACGGGCAGGTGTAATCTGCGTATTCGTGGTCCGTATGGACCACGAACGAAGAGACCTGAATTACGAAGGGATTACGACCCAGAGTTATCCCACAAATTGCATTCCCAACACCACTCTTGCCCGGAACGAAGAGACCTGAATTACGAAGGGATTACGACGTTTCCTTCGACGATTATGTTCCCACAGGCATGGGAACGAAGAGACCTGAATTACGAAGGGATTACGACCCCCCTTTGATTTAGTGCCCGCTTTAAATATCAATCAAATTTAATTCACGAACGAAGAGACCTGAATTACGAAGGGATTACGACTCTGTGATAGTAGCTTTCGCCACTATTGCACTGTCTTTACCTCGGAACGAAGAGACCTGAATTACGAAGGGATTACGACGGCAAGTGTAAGCTGTGTACTCGTGGTTCGTGTGAACCAAAGAACGAAGAGACCTGAATTACGAAGGGATTACGACACCTTCAAAATGCTCACACATAGAGCCTCTCCTTTCTGAACGAAGAGACCTGAATTACGAAGGGATTACGACCACTCACGTTACATTCCCAGCACCAGTCTTGCCCGCAATGGAACGAAGAGACCTGAATTACGAAGGGATTACGACATACTTTGCTTTATTGTCCGCTTTAAAAATCAATCGCCCTGAACGAAGAGACCTGAATTACGAAGGGATTACGACTCCTTTCTATTTAGGACTACCACTATTAGCAGGCCTAGCTTAAGAACGAAGAGACCTGAATTACGAAGGGATTACGACCGGGCAGACGTACTCTGAATACTCGTGGTTTGTGTAAACCACGAACGAAGAGACCTGAATTACGAAGGGATTACGACCCTGCTTCCCCTCCTTCGCTGAAAGAGGGAAAGCTGATGAACGAAGAGACCTGAATTACGAAGGGATTACGACACGATTCTCTATTTTTGAATATAACTTTTATGCCATCGAACGAAGAGACCTGAATTACGAAGGGATTACGACCTGTATATCTAATTCTGCCCGCTTCTCATCAGCGGTCTTGTCGAACGAAGAGACCTGAATTACGAAGGGATTACGACCTTTAAGTAGGATATTGGGTTTTGCTCCCTGCCTTACGGCGAACGAAGAGACCTGAATTACGAAGGGATTACGACCCTTTCTCTGGTTAACAGTGTTGGCGGTTATAGAATTCTAGAACGAAGAGACCTGAATTACGAAGGGATTACGACACTGGCTCACCACGAAGCCTTACAGCCCCTTCAAGGGACTGAACGAAGAGACCTGAATTACGAAGGGATTACGACGAAGACCCGTATGATTCTGGGTATGTTGGTTGGTCAGGGAATAAAGTGAACGAAGAGACCTGAATTACGAAGGGATTACGACATCAATCTCAAGAGTGAATGTTTTCATCTTTTCCATGACTTGAACGAAGAGACCTGAATTACGAAGGGATTCTGTGTACGATCTGAAATAGGCTGACCAGATGAAGCACCTCAACTGCAACATTGCAGTTCTCGCAACTTTGTGTCTTCTGAATCTAAGATGGCCAAAAGAAAGGAGAGACTGCGATGATTGTCTACGTTACAACCCAAGGGGCTCGTGTCGTCAGGGAAGGGCGGCATCTTCTGGTCAAGTACAAGGAGGACATCTATCACACACTTTTTATTCACAAACTCGAGCAGTTGATCATCTGCGGTAACATCACCGTGACTCCGCCAGCGCTGTCTTTGTTACTGAGAGAGGGGATAGACACAGTGTTTCTGAGAAAGGACGGACGCTATCGGGGGCGGTTGGCAATCCAGGAGCCCAAGAATGTTTTTCTGCGCCAGCGACAATTCGCGTTGGCCGGCGATGAAATTTTCTGTTTGAAAACAGCCCGCAGCATTGTGCGTGGAAAACTGCTCAACATGGTGACTCTGCTGCAGCGCATCAAGCGGACGCGAAAAACGCAAAGCATTGATGGCCCATGCAAAGGAATCCGCACCATGCTGGAGAAACTCGACACTGTTCAGAGCCTCGATCAGCTCCGAGGGGTTGAAGGGCAGGCCAGTGCGTTATATTTCAACGGCATGCGCTACGGGCTCGATGACGATTTTGGTTTCAGAAAGAGGGTGCGTAGACCACCCACCGATCCGGTGAATTCGGTGCTTTCGCTGCTTTACACGTTTTTGATCAACCGTATGGTCGCGGCCGTCAGAATGGCCGGTCTTGATCCTTACCCCGGTGTACTGCACTGCCTTGAGTATGGACGACAGTCGCTACCACTTGATCTGGTTGAAGAGTTTCGCGCTCCCTTTGCCGATGCAGTGGCGCTGGCTCTTTTCAATCTGAGAGTTCTCAAGGAACAGGATTTTTATGTGTACGAGCCTCCTGAACTCCCTTTACCAAAGCCGCAGCAAGACAATCTGGACGCGGTCGCCCAGGATGTTCTTGGAGCCATGAGCAGCACCGAGAGTGAGGCTGACGATTTTTTTGACCTGCCTGATCAGCAGATGGAAACGACTGTGGACGAAGCCGAAGGGCGCCAGGGCAGGGGCGCGGTTCGGCTGCAACCGCCCGCGTTCAAAAAGGTGATTATTGCTTTTGAGAAAAAACTCAATACTGAGTTCTTTCATCCCGTTGCGTCCGCCCGGATGAGCTATGGCGATGCCATGGTATTTCAAGCCCGGCAGTACCGCCGGTTGATCGAAGGCGAAGCTGCCCAGTATCATTCGTTCCTGTTGCGGTAAGGAGTTTTTCGTCATGCTGGCTGTGATTGCCTACGATATCTCTTCGAACCGGCGCCGGGGAAGGCTTCACAAGGCACTAAAGGAATTCGGGCTCAATACGCAGAAATCGGTTTTCGAATGTGAGCTTGATGCGGCCGGGTTTGATCGGGTGAAAACGCTGGCCCGCCAATATGTGGACCCTGAGACGGATTCGTTTCGCATTTATCGCCTCTGTGCTCGCTGCCAACGTAAAGTGGCTGTGTCTGGGCTGGGGCTTAAGGTCGTTTCCCTGGATTATGTGGTGGTGTGATGAACATGCTGGTGGCCTATGATATTGCCAATCCGCGACGTCTGAACAAGATTGCAAAGATCATGAAGGATTACGGGCTGCGTGTGCAGCGCTCGATCTTCGAGATCGATGTTTCTCCGACAGGCTTTTCCCGTATGCGCCAGCGGGTCGAGGCGGTGATGGAGCCCTGCGAAGACGGGGTGAAATATTTCCCCTGCTGCGCTCCCTGTTCTGAAGTCTGGTTCAGCTTGGGAGTCGGCTCAGGACCTGCGCAGACAGGCGATGACTTTATCGTTGTGTGATCACTGGTTCCATCTACGTCCGTCACCTGTTTTGAGTCGCAAATTGCCAAAGGTTATCGCTTATCCCCAGTTAAAGGAGTTTTCAAATTATGGATCAGTCGGCCCGGGTCATGATCGTTTCCGTCGGCGGTTCGCCCCAACCTGTGATATACAGCCTCAATCAGATCCGCCCTGACTATGTGGTCTATTTTACCTCACGGGCTTCGCGCAGAATGGTGCGCGATGAAATCGAGCCGGCTCTCGAATTTCGCCCACGCGACCATGACATCATCAGCACGCCGGACGAAGAAGACCTGGAACGCTCGGTGGCGGAGTTGTTGCGCGAAATTTCCCGGCTGCTCGACCTATGGGATCTCTCTTTCCATGACCTGCTTGGAGACTATACCGGTGGAACCAAGACCATGTCGGCCGCTCTGGTTCTGGTTCTGGCGGAAAAGGGTGGACGGTTCAGCTATGTGGGAGGAGCCAACCGCACCAAGGAGGGACTCGGAGTAGTGATCAACGGCCAGGAAAAGGCCCTCTATCTTGAAAATCCCTGGGATGTGCTGGCCATCGGGGCCTGCCGGGATGCTGAACTGCTGTTTAACCGCTGCCGCTTTCTGGCGGTGCGGGATCTCTCAGCCGAAAATTCCAGGCGCACCGAACGGCATCGCCCATTTTTTGAAGCACTGCAGCACATCTCTGAAGGGTATTATTCCTGGGACAATTTTCACTATAAACAGGCCCTGGAGCAGCTCAAGCGGGGAGCGAGCCTTCTTCGAGGATATGCTTCGGGAAGTCCCCAGTCCGGCGTCAAACGGTTTCAGCAGGAAGTTTCCCAAAATCTCGATCTGATAGAAAACATCCAGGCGGAAGCTGGCTCACTGACTAAAAGCAACCCCGGCAAAAAAGATCTCAAACCCAAGGAATTGGCTGATCGGCCTCCATATCTTGTTCTTGACCTGGTGGCCAATGCTGTGCGCCGGGCCGAGCTTGAGTATAAATTCGACGATGCGGTCGCCCGTTTGTACAGTGCCATCGAAAAAATGGCCAAGCGGCAGTTGAAAGTCGTTCATGGCCTGGACAATTCGGATCTGGACCTGGAAGCTGTGCCACAGAGCATCCGCGTTGAACTCGGTGAATGCGCCAACCCTCGGGAAGATGGTAAAATTCAGGTCCCCTTGCATAAAAGTTTTGCTCTACTCCGGGCATTGAATGACCCTCTTGGCGAAAGTTATCAGCGCAGAGAGTCTGAGTTGCACAAGGTGCTGACGATTCGCAACAATTCTCTTTTGGCGCACGGATTTCAGCCGGTACGCAAGGAGACCTACCAGATGCTGCTCGGTATCGCGCTGGAATTTTTAGACCTCAGAATTGAAGATCTGCCGCGTTTCCCGGTGTTGGATTTTCATGGGGAGGGGTTGTGAGCGAGGAGTGCAGATCAAAACATTTTCCGGCCTACCAGGTTCATCTTTGTCTTGTCTCTGACCAGCCGCTCCCCAACCTGATCCCGGTGATGGCGGCCCCATATCCGCCCGAGCGTGTGGTTCTGCTGGTATCGCCCGCCATGAAAATGCGTGCAGCAATGCTTGCAAAAAGTTTTTCAGATCTGGGCTGCCGGACCGAAAAGATCGATATCGCCCCTTATGACATCGACCGGATTCGGGAAACCGTGCTGGATGTGCTCAGCCGCCTCGATGGCCAGCGAGTGGTCCTCAATGCGACAGGGGGTACCAAAATCATGGCCATGGGGGCCTATGACGTGTTCCGGGAGATGGGGTGCGATGCGTTTTATGTCGACACTCTCAATGGAAAGATCATATCCGTTTTGCCGCAAAGTGCTATTGCCCCCCTGCCTGAAATCATCCGGGTCAAATCCTATCTGAGCGCCTACGGTTACCGAATTCGTCAGACCGGGTCCTGCCAGGTTGCAGTAAAAAGACAGGAATTGGCAGAGCGAATAATCGCAGGAGCTAAGCGGTTTGCAAGTGCGATGACTATTCTCAATGCCTGTGCCGGTGCCGCTAAAAAGCAAAAAAAACTCAGCGGGCAATTGAAACGCAGTGATTTATGTTTTCCTGAACTCATGGAACTTATAAACCTTTTCGAGCAGGCTGAAATCCTTGAGCGGGAAGGAGCCTGGCTGAAGTTTGCCGATGAGGATGCGCTGTTCTTCGCCAATGGCGGCTGGCTCGAAGAACATCTGGTCAAACTCTTCAACCGACTCAAAGGCGAAAAAATCATCCACGACCACCAATGCAATGTGCAAGTTGAGACGCAGAGCGGCCTTCGCAATGAGATCGATCTTGCCTTCACTGCAGGTAACAGGCTCCATCTGATTGAAGCAAAAACCGGCCGTCTCGGTGAAAAGGAGGGGCGCGAGAGCCGCGCCGACGGTGTCGCATATAAACTTGATAATCTGCGTGATCTGATGGGCGGCACCCTGGGGCGGGCCATGCTGGTGAGTTATCAAAATCTTAAGGCCATCGATCGTACGCGTTGCCGCGAAAACGGCATCGAAGTAGTGGAAGGCGCTGATCTGCGCAATCTGGAAGAAAGACTGCGCGACTGGATCGGAGCGAGCCGCAATGGGTAAAACAGAAAATATCGAGCAGGTTTTTCGGAAGGCCGCTTGTGATCCGGCCCGGTTTAGACTTTGGCTGATTGATCTTCTCTCCGATGAAAATAAACGTCAAGAATTGGCTGACACCCTTCCGGAAGTCGCAGAACTTCAGGGCGTTGGCCAACGAAGCGACTATCACGCCGAAGGGGATGTCCTCACCCATACCCGCCTGACATTGGAAGCGCTCCCGGCCAATTGTGATGAACGTCTGATCTGGGCGGCATTGCTCCACGACATTGGCAAGCCCGCCACGACGAACGAACAAGATGGGACTTTGCGTTCCCCGGGGCATGATGTCGTGGGTGCGGAGATGGCCAAAGAATTTCTTGAACGCTCAGGGCGAAGTGACATCGCCGAAGACGTTTTCTGGCTGGTCCGCCATCACATGTTCTGCCTTGGTTGGCAGATCAAGGGCAGAAAGCTGACCCGCCGCCAGCAAAGGTTTTGTCAACATCCGCTTTTCGGCCTTCTGGTCAATCTGGTCAGAGCGGATGCACGGGCCAGCTTGGGGAGCAATAAAGAGGCCTATCTCGATCGGATACTGGAGGCGAATATCCAAGGTCGTCAAGGGGGCTTTTGATCCAAGGACACTACGCTTTGGGGCTACTGAGTCGCATAAGATATATTATGTAAACTTTGAAATTGATTTGCTCTGCAATAGGCGGTTGAGGAAAATTCTGTTTTCTATCCGATACTGGCCAGTTCGAGGCGGCTGCCCCAGCGATCAAGGAGGGCCTGACGGGTGTCGGCGTATCTGGGGTGGGAATCGAAATCGGGATCTGTGGCTAAGGCAAAAGCTTCCTTGCGGGCCTGCTCCAGAATGCGGCCGTCTCTTAAAAGATTTGCGACGCGAAAATCCGGCAGGCCTGCCTGGCGTGTTCCGAGAAATTCTCCCGGTCCGCGAATTTCCAGATCCGCTTCAGCGATTCTGAACCCATCGGTGGTCTCCGACATGACCTTAAGACGCCTGGCACCATCCTCGCTGCAATTCTTTGAGCGAACCAGCAGACAGTAACTCTGAGCGCTGCCGCGTCCGACCCGACCCCGAAGCTGATGCAGCTGAGCCAGCCCGAATCGTTCGGCATGTTCGACCATCATAACTGTTGCGTTCGACACGTCGACCCCAACCTCGATGACGGTCGTGGAAACCAGCGCGTGGATTTCGCCCGCCTTGAAGGCTGTCATCACGCCTTCTTTTTCCGCAGGCTTCATGCGTCCATGCAATAAACCGACACGGAGCCCGTGAAAAACCTCTTCTGCCAGTTGCTCTGCGGCCTGGGTTGCGGCCAACAGGTCACTTTTTTCGGATTCTTCCACCAATGGAAAAACAATATAGGCCTGCCTGCCCTCTTCTATCTGTTTTCTAATGAAGATATAGGCATCTTTTCGCTGCGATTCAGAGACAACGCGTGTTTTGACGGGAGACCGGCCGGGTGGCATCTGGTCGATAACTGAAACGGAAAGGTCGCCGTAGAGGGTCAGAGACAGGGTTCGTGGGATTGGCGTGGCGGTCATGACGAGGATGTCGGGGTTATCCCCTTTATGGCGCAAAACGCCCCTCTGAACGACCCCGAAGCGGTGTTGTTCATCAATAATGCCGAGACCGAGGCGCTTGAAATCCACACCTTCCTGAAGCACGGCATGAGTACCGACCACCAGATGGGCCCGCCCTTCCCTGATTTCTTCGTAAACGGCCTGTTTTTCCTTTGCCGACAGCGAACCGGACAGCAGAACCGCTTTCAGACTGAGTTTGTCGAGCCATTGATGAAACTGAATGTAATGCTGCTCAGCCAGGATTTCGGTAGGCGCTATCAGCGCAACCTGGGTATCGTTTTCAATGGCGACCAGTGCGGCCATGAGCGCAACGATGGTCTTTCCGCAGCCGACATCCCCCTGTACGAGGCGGTGCATGGGGTGGATCGACATCATGTCGTGTTTGATCTCGCCCAGCACCCTGCGCTGGGCTTCCGTCAGTCGAAACGGCAGCATGGCGGCCAGAGGCTTGGTGTAGACGTGATTGACTTCAAATGCCATGCCGCGCTCGAGGATAATGCCGCGGCGCTTAAGCGCGAGTCCGAGTTCGAGAAAGAAAAATTCATCGAACACCAGGGAGGATCGAGCCTGCTGCGGGCCCCGTTCTTCATCGAAAGGTTCGTCTTCACCGACCTCAGGCCAATGGCATTCCCGCAGCGCGGTATCAAGGGGGAGCAGATTGTTTTTTTCGAGGATTTCAGGGGGGACAGGTGAAACAGCCAGTGGAGCGTAGGCGTCGACCACCTGCTTGAAAATTTTTCGGGCAACTTTCTGCGAGAGCCCCTCGGTCAGGGGATAAACAGGCAGGACGCGACCAAAACTCAGCGGATCGGCAGCCATCACCTCTTCAAGGCTTCGGCTGCCGAGAAGTTCGGCGTCGGGATGATGAACCTCGCGTGCCGCACCGAACCGCTTGACTTCACCGGTAAAAACCGCCCGTGTTCCAACCGCAAACCTTTTGCTCAGCCAGGCTTTGTGGTAGCGGAACCATTTAAGGCTGACCTGCCCCGTCCCATCCCCGACTATGACCTCGAAGAGGCGTTTGCGTGCCCGGGGCGTCGTTGTTTCTCCGGCAGCGAGAACCTCACCAACAAAGACTTCGCGGTGCCCGTCGCGAAGCTGGGCGATACGACGTATCTGGCGACGGTCTTCATAGCGAAGCGGCAGGGTGTAAAGGACATCCTCGACCGTTGCAAGCCCGGCCTTCGCCAGGTTTTTCTCAAGTTTTGGCCCAACGCCCTTGATGCCGGCAAGTGAGGTTGCCAGCAATTCCCGGCTGCGGGCGTAGTTCGGTTTCGGGGGCATCTGCCCTGCCCTTGATCAGAGGGTTATTTCTGGGGCTCGAAAATCGCGTTGAGGTCCCGCTGCAATTCCTTGATGTCCACGCCATGTGCCAGGGCCCCTTGTCGGAGACGTTCATGACGGGCGCCGCCGCAGCCGGCACAGCCCATGTTGTATCTGGCGAGAACCTTGGCCACGGCCGGGTCCATTTTAAGGATTTCCTGGAAGGTCATCTCTTCGTTGATTCTGGGTGACATATCTATGTGTTCCTCTGTAGATGTGAAACTGCTGCTCCTGATACCCTACGGAAAAAGGCCCGCAGAACGGGCCTTCGTATCGTATTTTATTCAGCCGGGAGACGCAACCTATTCATATTTGATATCGATGATTTCGTAGGTCTTAAGCCCCGAAGGAATCTTGATGGTGACTTCTTCATCGAGTCGGTGGCCGATAAGCGCCTTGGCCACGGGAGAATTGATCGAGATCTTGCCGAACTTCAGATCCGCTTCATCCTCGCCTACGATCATATAGGTGACTTCATTGCCGGAATCGACATCGAACAAGGTGACTTTTGCACCAAAAACCACTTTGTCGGTATCAAGCTCTGCGGGATCAATCACCTGGGCACGGGCCAGTTTATCGTTGATCTCCTGAATACGTCCTTCAACCCACGCCTGGCGTTCTTTTGCGGCATCGTACTCCGCATTTTCGGAAAGGTCGCCATGGCTGCGAGCTTCAGCGATATCCTGAACGACTTTGGGGCGCTCCACGCGAATGAGGTTCTTAAGCTCCTCTTTTAGACGAATCTGGCCTTCACGCGTCATGGGAATGGTCTGGCTCATGGTACTGAAATTCCTCGCTCGATGATAAAAATTAATAAGGGCGGGGATTACCCGCCCGTAAAGTTAACGATTATTCTGACCCGAGGGCCTTATCGGTTGCTCATCGGTCAAAATAATACTCTTGGAGCGGTTTGACGTCAAGACTTTCTCGCTGCACTGCGACAATTCCATCGACCGCCGCCCTGATTCCGGCCATTGTGGTGTAGTAAGCCACGTTGTACATCAGGGCGCTGCGCCGGATGGAATAGGAGTCCGCCACCGACTGGGCACCGAAAGTAGTGTTGAAAACCATATCGATTTCATGGCTCTTGATCGCATCGACAATGTGCGGCCTGCCCTCTTTGACCTTATTGATATCCTCGCAGGGAACGCCCTTTTCTCGTAGAAAGGCAGCCGTGCCGCGTGTCGCGACGATTCTGAAACCGGCTTTGGCTATTTTCCGGGCCGGTTCAAGCAGGTTTTTTTTATCCGAGTCCTTCACGCTGAGGAAGACCGTTCCCTGGGTCGGCAGTTTGACGTTGGCGCCCAACTGGGCCTTGGCAAAGGCGTGTCCGAAGTCCACATCAATCCCCATAACCTCGCCGGTCGATTTCATCTCCGGACCGAGAAGAGTGTCCACCCCCGGGAATTTGACAAAGGGGAAGACCGCTTCCTTGACCGAGACATGAGGTGGAACGGCATATCCGCTGACGTTGAGTTCTTTCAAATTCTTGCCAGCCATCAGGCGAGCGGCGATCTGGGCCAGGGGGCGACCGGTCGCCTTGGAGACGAACGGCACGGTGCGGCTGGCGCGCGGGTTGACTTCGATCAGGTAGATGGTGGCCTGCTGCACGGCGAACTGAATATTCATCAGCCCGACGACGTTCAATTCAAGGGCAAGGGCCACCGTCTGGCGCTTGATCTCTTCAACCAGTTCTTCGTTGAGAGAATACGGCGGCAGAGCGCAGGCTGAATCGCCGGAATGGATGCCGGCTTCCTCGATATGCTCCATGATTCCGCCAATGACCACCTCCTGACCGTCGCACAGGGCATCGACGTCGACCTCGATGGCATCCTCGAGAAACTTGTCGACCAGGATGGGGTGCTCCGGCGAGGCCTCAACCGCAAACTTCATATAATTGCGCAGCTGATTCACATCATAGACGATTTCCATGGCCCGACCGCCCAGCACGTAGGAGGGGCGCACGACGACGGGGTATCCGATCCGTTCCGCAACTTTCTCGGCTTCTTCGAATGACCGTGCAAGGCCGTTGGCAGGCTGCTTGAGGTCGAGCTTGTGCAGCAGTGCCTGAAAGCGCTCGCGGTCCTCGGCACGGTCGATGGCATCGGGAGTGGTGCCGATAATGGGAACCCCGGCCTTTTCCAACGCCACTGCCAGCTTCAGAGGCGTCTGGCCGCCGAACTGCACGATGACGCCTTCGGGCTTTTCCTTTTCAACGATTTCAAGGACATCTTCAAGCGTCAGCGGCTCAAAATACAGACGGTCGGCCGTGTCGTAGTCGGTTGAAACCGTTTCCGGGTTGCAATTCACCATGATCGTTTCGAAATCATCCATGGCCGCGGCGAACACACCGTGGACGCAGCAGTAATCGAACTCGATGCCCTGGCCGATGCGGTTCGGACCGCCGCCAAGGATCATGATCTTGCGCCGGTCAGTGGGGGCGGCTTCGCACTCCTGCTCATAGGTGGAGTACAGGTAGGGTGTGTAGGCTTCAAACTCGGCACCGCAGGTATCGACCCGCTTGTAGACCGGCCGTACATGATACTTGTGACGCAGTTGCCTGATATCTCCATCAGTGACGCCCCACAGCAGCGCCAGCCTCTGGTCGGAAAAACCGTATTGCTTGGCCTGGAGCAGCATCGAACCCAGGTCGTCTCCGCCGCGGGCCACCAGATGGCGGTTTTCCCAGAGTGTCGATTCAAAACGGATGATCTGCTCGATATTGCGCAGAAACCAGGGGTCGATCCATGTCAAATCATGAATTTCTTCAACAGAAAAACCGGCACGCAGCGCATCGCCCAGGTACCACAAGCGCTCCCAGTTGGGGGTGCGCAGCTTCTGTCGCAGCAGGTCAAGTTCCGATTCGGTCAGCGCGCGCCGCTCATCTTCCGGCCCCTGGAAAAAGCGGCTCTCGAATCCGGACGAACCGATTTCGAGCGAGCGCAGTCCCTTCTGCAGGCTCTCCTTGAATGTCCGCCCGATTGACATGACCTCCCCCACCGATTTCATCTGGGTGGTCAGGGTCGCATCAGCCTGGGGAAACTTCTCAAAGGTAAAGCGCGGGATTTTAGTGACCACATAATCGATGGTGGGCTCAAAGGACGCAAAAGTTTCCCGCGTGATGTCGTTGGGAATTTCATCGAGGGTGTAGCCCACGGCAAGCTTGGCCGCGATTTTGGCGATGGGGAACCCGGTCGCTTTGGAGGCGAGCGCAGACGAGCGCGAAACACGCGGGTTCATCTCGATGACCACCATGCGGCCGTCCTGCGGGTTGACGCCGAACTGGATATTGGAGCCGCCGGTATCCACGCCGATTTCGCGGATGATGCGGATCGAAGCATTGCGCAGTAACTGATATTCCTTGTCCGTCAATGTCTGTGCCGGCGCAACGGTGATCGAGTCGCCGGTGTGGACCCCCATCGGATCGAAATTCTCGATGGAGCAGATGATGACGACGTTATCCGCCGTATCGCGCATGACTTCAAGCTCGAATTCCTTCCAGCCAAGAACCGATTCTTCGACCAGAATTTCATTGGTCGGCGAAGCATCGATCCCCGCCATGGCCATTTCTTCATACTCCTCACGGTTGTAGGCGATGCCGCCGCCGCTGCCGCCGAGAGTATAAGACGGCCGGATGATGGCCGGAAAACCAATCCCATCAATAACGTCCATTGCTTCCTGATAATTGTGCGCAAACGCGGAACGGGGCAGACCGACGTTGATGCGCTCCATCGCCGCCTTGAACAGGGTGCGGTCTTCGGCCATCTCGATAGCCGGCAGACGTGCGCCGATCAGTTCTACCCCGAACTTTTCAAGGACTCCGTTGCGCGCCACCGCCACTGCAGTATTCAGGGCTGTCTGACCACCCAAAGTAGGCAGCAGCGCGTCCGGGCGCTCTTTTTCGATGATTTTGGCAAGCGTTTCCGGATTTACCGGTTCGACATAGGTGCGGTCGGCAAAATCTGGGTCGGTCATGATTGTAGCCGGGTTGGAATTGAGCAGCACGACCTCGAACCCCTCTTCTTTCAGCGCCTTGCAGGCCTGGGTACCGGAGTAGTCGAACTCGCACGCCTGACCGATGACGATGGGTCCGGCGCCGATAATCAGAATCTTTTTGATATCAGTACGTTTAGGCATGTTTTTTCTCTTTTTCCATCATGGCGATAAACCGCTCGAAAAGATAAGCCGCATCGTGGGGACCGGGGGACGCTTCCGGATGATACTGCACCGAGAACGCCGGGATGTCACGACAGGCCAAACCCTCCACCGTGTTGTCATTGAGATTGGTATGAGTCTGGATGGCGTCATCGCTGAAAGAGTCGGCATCGACGGCAAACCCGTGATTCTGCGCGGTGATTTCCACCCGCCGATCGTCGCTGCGTTGGACCGGCTGATTGCCGCCACGATGACCGAACTTGAGCTTGAACGTTTTTCCGCCCAACGCCAACGCCAGCAGCTGGTGGCCGAGACAGATACCGAACAAGGGAACTTTCCCGAGCAGCTCACGGATGTTTTCCTGGGCATACACAATCGGTTCAGGGTCGCCCGGCCCGTTGCTGAGAAAGACCCCGTCAGGGTTCATCGCCAGCACATCCTTGGCAGGCGTGGTGGCCGGAACAACCGTGACATCGCAGCCGGCTGCGACCAGGTTGCGCAGAATGTTGCGCTTGATTCCAAAATCATAGGCCACTACACGGAATCGAGAAGGCTTGTCATTCTTCACGTACCCCTCTCCCAGCTTCCATGGACCTTCATCCCAATGGTAGGGTTTGTCGCAGGTCACCTCCTTGACCAGGTCGCGTCCCACCAGCGGCGGCGCCTTACGTGCTTTGGCGACGACGCTTTCAGGGTCGAGGTCAAGAGAGCTGATAATCCCGTTCTGCGCCCCCTGGTCGCGGATATGGCGCACAAGAGCGCGTGTATCGATCCCCTGGATGCTGACGATGCCGTTTTCCTTGAGATAGGCATCGAGACTCATGGTGGAGCGCCAGTTGCTGGGGAAATCACATGCCTCTTTGACGACAAAACCGGACAGAAACGGCTGTCGGGATTCAACGTCCTCGAGATTGATGCCGTAATTTCCGATCTGGGGATACGTCATGGTGACGATCTCCCCGCAGTAGGACGGGTCGGTCAGGATCTCCTGATACCCCGTCATACTGGTATTGAAAACGACCTCGCCGGTCGTCTCTCCCGTCGCGCCAAGCGCGGTGCCATGGAACACCCGGCCGTCGGCCAGCGCCAGAATGGCTTTCATAAGCTGCTATGCTCCTTCAAGTCGTTTCGAGAAAAACCCATTTAACATGTTGTTTGATAATAAGAGTTCACAGATAGCCGAAGGGGCGGAAGGTTTGTGCCAAGGGTGTTTGTCGCCAGGGATGGCGACAATCAAGCCCCAGGGATGGGTTCATGCGTCCCTTGGCATGAACCTTCCGCCCCTTCGGCGGCACCAGGCGTCTGTTAACAATAATCAACCTTTGCGATAAGCGATCTTTCCGTCAACAATGGTATGTGTCGCAATCCCCTTGAGCTTCCACCCGTCAAAAGGCGTGTTCTTGCTCTTGGACACGAGGTTTGCTGCGGAAACCGTCCAGCTGTGGTTGAGATCAATCACAGTCACGTCGGCCGGTCGTCCAGCCTCCAGGGTGCCCCCCGGAAGATTCAAGGCCCGCGCAGGATTGATGGTCAACTTGGCGATGGCATCCCTAAGGGAAAGCACCCCATCCTCCACCAGGCGCAGAGTCAAAGGCAGGGCCGTTTCAAGCCCGACGACACCGTAGAGCGCGATGTTGAATTCAACATTTTTTTCATCGATATGATGGGGAGCATGATCTGTCGCAATGGTGTCGATGGTTCCATCGGCCAGCCCCTCACGCACCGCCTCCAGATCATCCGCATCGCGCAGCGGCGGATTCATCTTTGCGTTGGTGTCGTAACCGCGCACCGCTTCCTCGGTCAGCGTGAAATGATGCGGCGTCGCCTCGCAGGTCACCCGCACGCCGCGCTTTTTCGCCTGACGCACGATATCAATCGCCGCCCGGGTCGAAACATGAGCCACATGCAGATGCGCGCCGGTGAATTCGGCCAGCATCACTTCGCGGGCCACGGCCGCCGCTTCAGCCACCCAGGGAATCCCCTTGAGTCCAAGCTCCGTCGCGACAAAACCTTCATTCATGACCCCCTGCCCCACCAGGTCGAGATCTTCCGAGTGGGAGATGATCGGCAGATTGAACGGTTTGGCATATTCCAGCGCTCGCCGCATCAGCTCGCCGCTGCCGACAGGGTGCCCATCGTCGGAGAAAGCCACGCACCCCGCATCGCGCATATCGCCCATCTCCGTCAGGGATTCGCCCTTGGATCCTTTGGTGATAGCGCCGACCGGGTAGACTCGGCAGACACCCTGCTCCACCGCACGGGTTTTGATATAGGTTGTAACCGTGTGATTGTCATTAACCGGCTTGGTGTTGGGCATGCAGGCAACCGCCGTGAATCCCCCCGCCACAGCAGCCCGTGTTCCGCTGGCGATATCCTCTTTGTACTCAAAGCCGGGATCACGCAGGTGGACGTGGATGTCGATCAGCCCCGGAGTCACCAATTGACCTTTGGCTTCGATCATTTCGTCAACGCCCTGTTCCTGGATGTTCTTGTCGATTCGACTGATCGTGCCGTCCTCAATCAACAGATCGAGGCTGTCATCGATATTGTGCGCCGGATCCAGAACTCTTCCACCTTTAATCAGTATCTTCATGGTATTTTTATCTCCTCAGAAATCGACTTATGCGTTGTCGCCCTGCTCGCCGCCCAGAACCAGGTAGAGAGCCGCCATGCGAACGGCCACTCCGTTTTCCACCTGATCGAGAATGACGCTCTGCCCACCGTCTGCGACATAGCTCGAAAGCTCCACACCGCGATTGACCGGGCCGGGGTGCATCACCAGCGCGTCAGGTGCGGCCAGAGTCAGATTCCGCGGGTTGAGACCGTAAAACTTGGCGTACTCGCGTAGAGTCGGAAGAAGCGTTTTCCCCTGCCGCTCAAGCTGAATGCGCAGCATCATGACAACGTCAGCACCCTTGATGGCTTCACGCATATCGGTATAGACCTTAGCGCCCAGGCGCTCGATCCCGGGAGGAATCATGGTGCCGGGGCCGGCCAGGCGCACTTCGGCGCCCATGCGGGTCAGACCGTAGATATCTGAGCGTGCCACGCGGCTGTGGGTAATGTCGCCGATGATGGCCACCTTGAGCCCTTCGATGCTCCCTTTGTGCTGGCGTATGGTGAGCATGTCGAGCAATGCCTGGGTCGGATGCTCATGCGCACCGTCTCCGGCGTTGATGATGGAGCAGTCAAGTCTATCCGCTAGGTAATGGGGAGCGCCCGAGGCATTGTGGCGCATGACGATAATGTCGGGATGCATCGCCTCGATATTGCGCGCGGTATCTTCGAGAGTTTCCCCCTTGACCACCGAAGAACTTGAAGCCGTGATGTTGATGGTATCGGCGGAAAGGCGCTTGCCGGCGATCTCAAAAGAGGTCCGGGTGCGCGTGCTGGCTTCGAAAAACAGGTTGATAATCGTTTTTCCGCGCAGTGTCGGAACTTTCTTGATGTCGCGGGTATTGATCTCCTTGAAGCTGTCCGCCGTATCAAGAATAAAGCCGATGTCCTCTTTGCTCAGCTGCTCGATTCCAAGAATATGTTTGTGCCGAAATGCCATGAAACCCTCCATTCGAGAGGTCGAGGGCGGTTGCTCTCTGTTCCCGCCCCGTCGAAGATAGTTATTTTTTCGCCAGAATGACCTCGACAGGCCGGTTGTCTTCATCGAAATGAACCCGGATGTCTTCCTCCCGGGAAGTCGGGACATTGCGCCCTACAAAATCAGGGCGAATAGGCAGCTCACGATGCCCCCGATCCACCAGAACCGCAAGCTGTATGGAGCTTGGACGCCCGAGATCCATCAACGAATCCATGGCGGCACGGATGGTGCGTCCGGTATACAGAACGTCGTCGATCAGAACGACATGCTTATCATCAAGAGGGAACGGGATTTTCGTCTTGCCGACCACACGGTCCGATCGCGCCGAAAGGTCGTCTCGATACAGAGTAATATCAAGAATGCCCAGAGGAATTTTCTCCCCTTCGATATCGGCGATGCGCTCGCGCAGCACCGCAGCAAGGTCGTCGCCCCCGGTGCGAATTCCCACCAGGACAACATCCCGCACGCCTTTGTTGCGCTCCAGGATTTCATGAGCGATGCGAGTCAGGGCGCGATTGATGCCGGCCTGATCAAGAATAACTGTGGTGTTCTGTGCCATAACTCCCCCGTCTAGCTGGTTGTTGGACTGATCAAGGACAAACCTGAATTATACATCGGACATAAAAAAAGTACCTTGGCGTACTGGACGCGAAGGTACTTTGATGCACGTGGATTGATTTTTTTGATTGATCATGGTGGGTCATCCCTTGCTAACCTCTCGGATTAACTTAAAAGGAGACAAAAAGTCGGTGAGTTAAATTTTTCGGACTATATCAGCCCTGAAGATGGTCGTCAAGATAATCTGTGCAATTTCCCCCGCTGCATATAAGGTCAGTGTATCGGGCGACCTATGCGGTTGAATCGAGGCCAGTTATTTTCACTGTCCCAGGACCAGTATTTGATGAACGCCAGGCCTTTGATGTTCTCCTGCGGGACATACCCCCAGAAGCGACTGTCAAAGGAATGATCCCGGTTATCCCCCATGACGAAATAATGCCCTTGCGGAACTCGCACCGGTCCGAAAAAGTCCCGTGGAGAGGCTTTCTCCGGCAATAGGTTCGGGTCTTTATGAATTTCTTCGGGAATTTGATAGTGCTCACCGTTGACATACACCTTTTTCGAACGGACTTCGATCTTATCACCCGGCAGGCCTACGATCCGCTTGATAAAATCCTTGCGTTGAAAAAATGATTTATCCTTGTCGCCGGGAAATTCAAAAACTATTACGTCATTACGTTTGGGATCTCGAATCGGCAGAAAGGAGATGTCGGTAAAGGGGATCTCGGTCCCATAGAGAAACTTGTTGACCAGCAGGTGATCGCCGATCAGAAGCGTGTCTTCCATCGATCCGGACGGGATTTTGAATGCCTGCACCACGAAAGTGCGGATGATCAACGCCAGGATCAGCGCAACGAATAAGGCTTCGCCGTATTCGCGATACCAGGGGCGTTTGATCGATTTGGGGGACGGACTCTCAGGCGTCGGGGTTGGGGAAATATCGGACATCGATCATTCTTTCACTTTGAGTATGGCCATGAAGGCCTCCTGCGGCAACTCTACATTGCCGACCTGTTTCATGCGCTTTTTACCTTCCTTCTGCTTCTCGAGAAGTTTGCGCTTTCGCGAAATATCACCACCGTAGCATTTAGCCGTAACGTCTTTACGCAACGCCTTGACCGTTTCGCGGGCAACCACCTTGTTGCCGATCGCAGCCTGCAGCGCCACTTCGAATTGCTGACGGGGAATGAACTCCTTCATCTTGCTGACCAGTTCCTTGCCCCGATAATAGGCCTTGTCGCGATGAACGATTAACGAGAGGGCATCCACCGTCTCGCCGTTGACCAGAATGTTAAGCCGCACAAGGTCACTTTCCCTGTAATCAAGCGGCTCGTAATCGAACGAGGCATAGCCGCGGGTCAGGGTCTTGAGTCGATCATAGAAGTCGAGAACGATTTCGTTGAGAGGAAGTTCGTACACCACCATCACGCGGTTGGCCGTCATGTATTTGATCTCGCGCTGAATGCCGCGCTTTTCTTCACAAAGGGCCAGAACCTGTCCGACATATTCGTTGGGCACATGAATCGAAGCGAGGATAAAAGGCTCTTCCATCTTTTCGATATACTGCAGCTCGGGCAGCATATTGGCGCTTTCAACCTTGATGGTCTCACCCTTGACCGTCTTCACATTGTAGACAACGGTCGGCGCGGTCGTAATAAGATCGACCCCGAACTCCCGTTCAAGGCGCTCCTGAATGATCTCCATGTGCAGCAGCCCCAGGAAGCCGCAACGGAAACCAAACCCTAGCGCCATCGAGTTTTCCGGCTCGAAAGAGAAGGAGGAATCGTTAAGCCGCAGCTTTTCAAGGGCATCGCGCAGGGTGTCGTAGTCGCCACTGTCGATGGGATAAAGCCCGGAGAACACCATCGGCTTGACCACCTGAAAGCCGGGCAGCGCCTTGTCGGTGGGCCGGTCGACATGCGTCATGGTGTCACCGACCTTGGCGTCGTGCACCACCTTGATGCTGGCGATCACAAACCCGACCTCCCCTGCACTCAATGTGGGCACAGCGAGCGGATGCGGGGCGAAAACCCCGACCTGGGTCACCTCGTAATTTTTGCCGGCCTGCATCAACCGGATGCGGTCGCCTTTTTTCAACGTTCCATCAATGATGCGCACCAGGGTAATAACCCCCTGGTAAGTATCGTACCAGCTGTCGAAGATCAGCGCCTTCAACGGCGCCTCCGGATCTCCTTCGGGCGGTGGAACCTTGGCGACGATATTTTCAAGGATTTCGTGAATCCCGATGCCGTCCTTGGCGCTGGCTTCCACCGCATCGGCGGCATCCAGCCCGATAATCTCCTCAATTTCTTCCTTAACGCTCCTGGGGTCGGCAGCGGGCAGATCGATTTTATTGAGAACCGGAAAAACTTCGAGATCCTGATCGATCGCCATATACACGTTGGCCAGGGTCTGGGCTTCCACCCCCTGTGAGGCATCCACCACCAGCAATGCCCCTTCACAAGCTTTGAGAGAACGGCTCACCTCGTAGGAGAAATCAACATGGCCGGGCGTGTCGATAAGGTTAAGCAGATACTCCTTGCCGTCATCAGCCTTGTAGACCAGACGCACGGCCTGGGCCTTGATGGTAATCCCCCGCTCGCGTTCAAGCTCCATCTTGTCCAGAAACTGATCGGTTTTTTCCCGTGAGGTCAGCGTGCCGGTTTCTTCCAGCAGTCGGTCTGCCAGGGTAGACTTGCCGTGATCGATATGGGCGATAATCGAAAAATTGCGGATATGACTTCTTTTCATGGAGTTTTCAATGACTCTGCAGAGATATGGGTTTTTGAACTAAACCACTAGGATATACAGGATGGCGGGAATTTTGTAAAGAACCGTCTCCCGGACACAGTGCTGACGCATGAAGCG
>NPID01007585.1_pt1 | contig 20428 bp, 15 predicted proteins | sample 8637491 | NCBI WGS metagenome assembly NPID01 (sample SAMN07420843, study PRJNA396082) | bioreactor metagenome | isolation source: sample BA6 brine-fed electro-methanogenic bioreactor BA | place: Japan: Kochi | collected 2016-06-14 | reverse complement strand
TTCTAACTAAATTCTAACTAGACTGAATTTCTAACTAAAGTAAGATAACTCACTTTATCCACCTTTTTTTTAAGTAAGATAAAACTGGATTTAGATGGAAATTAATAAGGTAAAAAATGATAATTTTTACTAAGTTTCACCTTAAATGCCAGTAACTGCATTTTCTTATAAAAATTATTCTCAATCATCTTACCCCCAATACCAACTAATTTTTTTTTTACCAGGTGGGGATTAAAATTTTAAAATGAGCGGATTTTATTTTTCACCAAAAAGAGATAGGGATAAAGATGGTTAATTTAAAAAAATATTTTAACCCACTCACCCTTAAAGACTAAAATTCATCCTCTAAACAGATGCATTAATTATCAAAGTATGCTATGATTAAACTAATAGTTTAGCTTTCAACTATCTATTTAATTAAGGTTCAAATTAAAATCTGTCCTTGTAGTAAATTTCCTGGAATAAAATTTTAAAGTAGGCCCCCTCATCAGGTACCAGTTGCACCACTCCTTCAATTTGCTGGGAGAGATTTTGTACCAGCATCAGCCCCAGGGTGGTGGTATTCTCTATATCTATCTCAGGAGGTAGACCCACACCATCGTCTTTAACCTCCATACAGTAACCTTCATCTGTTTTTTTTATTTTAACGGATAATAATCCTCTTAATCGATCCTGAAATGCGTATTTAAGTGAATTTGTTACCAGTTCATTTAAAATAAGGCCCAGGGGGATGATGGTATCCAGGTTCAGTTCCATATCCTCCACATCCAGATCAAGAACAATTTCACGTTTAGGGCTTTGATATCCTCGAATCAGTTCTGTAAGCAGACCTTCCATATAAGATGCTAAATCCACCTGGGAGAGGGTGTGTTTCTGGTAGAGGTGTTCATGTACCAGGGCCATACTCCGCACCCGGCCCTGACTCTCCCTGATTACCTGACGTATATTCTCATCAGAAGTGAAAATGGTCTGCAGATTAAGTAAACTGGAAATAATTTGCATATTATTCTTCACCCGGTGATGTATTTCAGTTAAAAGCACTTCTTTATCTTTAAGGGCGGATATAATTTCTTCTTCGGCCTTAATACGGCTCAGGGAAGCACCTGTTTCCCGGCCAATAGATTCTAAAATATTTTTATCCATCTCCAAAAAGGGATGCTTATCTTCTCCAAATACCACCAGCATCCCTAAAATTTCTTCTTTAGATTTAAGGGGAACGGCAGCCAGGGAATTAACCTTCCATCTCCGGGCCTTTTCAGGGTTGATTTCAGGGTAGCAGTTGCTGATAAAACAACTACCTTCTGTTAATAATGATGCAAATGGCTTTTTATCAACTTTAAAATTACTATTTGCTTTTAACATATCGTCATCAAAATTTTTATGTATTTTAAGTTTTAAATCATCTCCTTCAATTAAATAAACCCCACCTTTTTGGAATTCCAGTAAATCCAACGAGGAATCAAGAGTTTTGGCCAGTAACTCTTGGGGGGTAATAATCTGGTTCATGGAGACAATTAATTCGTTTAATGACTGCAGGGCCTTTAGATGTCTTTTAACATTTTCCTGAGCCTTTAACTTTTCCTGAATTTCTTGTTTTAATTTGATGGTCTGGCGCTGATCCTGGGCTACTAAGGCAAAACCAGCTATTTCATCCTCACTAGTAATCAAGGAAATAAGGGCCTCCACCGGTATGGTATCACCCTTCCGGGTGGGATAGTGCAGCTCTATTTTCTGGTTAAGTGGATAATCCCGGGATCTTTTCTCATGCTGCAGCTTTAAGAAATCTATTTTATTGCCCAGTACTTTTTTTTCAACCTGATTCGGGATGAAAGTGGAGTAGTGACGCCCCCTTAAACTGGACTGGGAAAAACCAAGAAGCATTTCTAAACGGGGATTAACCCGGGATATATTTCCTTCTGGATCCAGGAGAATTACCATGTCGGTTATTTTATCCATTATGATTTCTCCCGCCATGGAAGGATCAATCTGCATAAGCTGGTAATGGGTTATAGAATACCAGATGGCAATTATAACTCCCATACCCAGAATATTGCCCACAGCAGGTACAGAATATATGGCCAGGCTGGGTAAAATGGCATTGGTAAAAAGGGCTAAAAAAAGAACCAGAAGGGCACTATAAAATATGAAATGGGACTGCTTTTTTTCACGATCAATGGCGGTACTTTGACCCCATTCCCATACTAAAAATAGGCTTACTAAATTATAACCCACAAAATAAAAACTATAGGCTGTCCACCAGGGACTGTTATTTAGTAAATCCTCATACCATACTCCATTTAAAAGTATCAAATCACCGGTGATAAAGGGCCCGGTATAGGTCTGCCATACAAATATTAAAGCCGGGACTAAGAGGAGAAAAATAATGAATTTATTTTTCCATATCCTGTATCTACGGGTTAAAATCAGTGAAAATATTAAAAGCAGCGCCGGATGGGTGCTGCGGCCCCAGGAACTTAATTTATAAAAAAACCAGGCCGATTCCTTATCTGGTGCCATAAAAAAGAAAGTAAAAGCCAGAGACCATAAGGCCATGGCCATACTCACTATAAAAAAAGCCTGGTTTAAAGGAGATTTCTTATCCAATTTAAGTGCGTAAAAACCTATTATAACATAGATAATAAACACGATGAGTGATAGGAATGAATAAAGGTTCATAATATCTCCTTATATATACTAACTTAGTATGTACCCTCTTTGTTTTATATAGTTTTACTGGGAAAGAGCAATTATTAACTTGGGCTTCCATATACAAAGATAATTTAAAATGGTTTATATTATTAACAATTTTTCTAAAAAAAAATCCCTATAACTATATATAATAAATTTATTAAAGAGTATTTAAGGATATATTTTATAATCCTTTATAGGAGTTTTAATTAAGTCTTAAGAAATATCTGAGGTAATTTTATGTTAAAACTAATAAAATGCCAACAAAGCAAGATGAATAATTCCTCCTGGGAAACTAAATATGTATTAACCTATGAAGATCCTAAACTGGATAAAGAAACTGAAAAAGAACTATTAAATAATTTAGCACTATTCCAGATTCAGATGATGATTGATAATGTTAAATTTGAAGTTAAAGCACCCCTCATTGAAGTTCACATTCCCTTATCCGGGTATCAGGATGACCCGCAAATGGAAATTGATTTAGATCGGGTTTCTGCAGAATGGGATTGGGAATTTAAACAGTTCTATAAAACCTTAAAAGAAGACATGAAAAATTAATATATCCCTTCTAAACTTTTTTTATAATTCATAAAAACACAATTCCTTTATTTGATGCTGTAACACCTATCATTAAATACAATATTTAAGTTATGTGCCAGGGACACATCAGGAATAGTTTTTACGATTATCCGGACTATAGAGGAATATTTTCCAGGATTAATATTTTTCAAAATAAATTTTTTTATGGGGAGAATAAATCCTTTTAAATTTAAAAAACAGGGAATTTATCAAGAATTAATTTCATGGAGATGGCTCTAATAAACTCTAAAGATGATCCCGGGGAACATATCTTCATACTGGGCTATTATGGTTGGAAAAATACCGGGGATGATGCCATGTTATATTCCCTTTTAAATATCCTGGATAGGATATACCCTTCTACTTGCTTCACCATCACCACCGGCTCAAAAATTAAGATACCCGAATCCATGGATAACAGGATTAGAGAAGTAAATCCCTTCCAGCGCTTTTTATTTTTTAAAGCATTATTCCAGTCTTCCATCTATGTCTTGGGAGGAGGCACCCATTTTTTTGACTATGGTACCCGGAGAATAAGGATACCTAGACTATTACAGCACTTTCTAATTACTGGGGCCATGAAATTAAGGGGCAAAAAGTGCTATTTTCTGGGTATTGGGGTGGAAAAACCAAATAACTGGTGGGGGAAATTCTTAATTAAAAATACCTGTAAAATGGCTGATTTGATTGTGGTAAGAGACTCCTTATCAGAAGAAACCCTGCAGGATATGGGAGTGGATACAAAAACTTACCAGTCCTTGGATTTATCCTTATTATTAAGTGAAGGAATCTTTAATAAAGATAGCCAGCTAAATCCCCTGATTAATAAAACAAAAAAAGAGCCATATCTTCTTAAAAAAGACTATACCCTGGATAAAACTAACCTTAAATCCAGGGTAACTATGGGAGTTTCCATATTACCATTTTACCATATTTATGATCCTAAAAATGAAAAGGATGATTTATTGGTAGAGAAAATAGCCCGGGCACTTAATAAATGGATGGCTGATAGTCACCTCCATCATCTGAAACTCTTTATCTTCAATGGCCAACCACCCCACGATGACATCCAGATTACCCATTCCCTATTTGAATTACTGGACTTTAAGAATAGGGTTGAAATAATTCCTTATAATCCGGATCCCCTTTACATACTTAATGAAATATCAACCTGCTCCTCCTTCATAGGGATGAGATATCACTCCTGCCTATTTGCCTTTATAAACAATCTACCACTTTTAATAATAGATTACGCCCCAAAAAACATGGCTATGGCCCGGGATGTGGGATTAAATAGTAAGGCCTGTATTTCCTTAGAAGAGGTACTCTCTGGAGGGATGGATGAAAAAATACAGGAAATTCAGCTTAATCCTCATGATTTCCAGCCGTCTTTAAAACTTGAAGAAGCTCAAAAAAAGGCTTTAAACTGGTTGAAGGTGCTTTAGGTGATATTAACCAGGTGAATTGAATGAAGGTACTAAATGTGGTTATGCAAAATTATCTGGGTGGGCCCCAAATCAGGGTGATTTCTGTAGCAGAGAAACTAAAAAAAGAGGGAGTAAACACCATCCTGGCCTGTCCCTCTTCTTCAGGTAATGATAACTTCACCAGCTATGCCCAACGGGAAGGATTCCTGGTTAATGAAATCTTTTTCCCCGGACCATCAAATTTCAATTCTGTAAAATCAATTTTAAAAAATATTTTCTGGATAGTGACTATACCCTTAACCGTATTCCAATTCATGCGCCTTATGAGGCGGGAGGATGTAGACCTGGTTCATGTTAATGGTGTTTTAAATTTCCAGCCCGCTTTAGCTGCTTACCTTAGCCGAAGAAAAGTGGTGTGGCACCTTATGAGTTCCCTTTATCCCTCCTTTTTAATTTCTCTGATGATGATTTTGGTTAAACCGGTGGCAGAAGAGATAATTGTCATTGCCCCCAGCCTGGGGGAGTACTACTTAGGGGAGGGCTTTAAATCCCGGAGCAATGTGCAGGTAATATATGAACCGGTGGACCCGGATAAATTCAACCTGAACCAGGCCCTCCTTAAAAAAGAACATCTATTAACCGAGCTGGGTTTAAATAATTCCCATTTTATAGGGGTCTGTGTGGCCAATATAAATCCAGTTAAAGGGCACCGTTATCTTATAGAAGCCCTTCCCCGGGTACTGGAAAATAATCCGAATTTTAAATTGCTCCTGGTAGGTGATGTTCCCTCCACCCAAAAAGAGTACTATTTGCAACTGGTAGAACTCCTTGGAAAACTCAATTTAACAGATAGTATCTATTTTTTAGGTTCTCGTGAAGACATACCTTCTATATTGGGGATATCAAACCTTTTAATCTTACCTTCTATTGCTGAAGGCACGCCTCTGGTAATACTGGAAGCCATGTGCATGGGTAAAGCAGTTATTGCCACTGATGTAGGGGCTATAAAAGAGCAGATGATAGACCATAAAACCGGGTTTATCATACCTCCTCAGGATCCAGTGGCCTTAAGTGAGAGTATAATCCGGCTCATGGAAGATGAAACTTTACGTAAAAAAATGGGTGAAAATGGATTAAAAGAGGTCCAGAAGTTTTACCTGGATAAATGTGTCCGTGCTCATTTGGAAACCTATAAAAAAGCTTTAAATATTAATTATGAGATTTAATAGGCCTATAAAAAAATATTTTTATAACAAGTGTTGAATAAAATTTTTTTTTAGCCCTGGTTTTGACTATTGTTGGTTGAGTAAAAAAAATTAGGTACTCCCCTACCTTCAGGGATGTAATTTTATCACATGATCTAGCCTGTTAGTCATGGAACAGGTTTTGGCCTGGATGAGGCTTTAGATCAATTGGATCAATATTATGACCAGTTGCAGTTTTTTTAGGATGGTATTTCTTAAGGAAATTATTTGAAATTGGGAATATCACATCTTAATTATGGTGGCTTTAATTTATCGTTTTTTCATTTTTAGGTGATTTTTATGCTGCTTTTTCAGGGATGGTGCTCTTAAGAATCAGTGCTGAAATAAATAGTGAGTATAATAAATAGAAAAAAATTAATGCCATATAAAAAAAATGGCAAAAAATAAAATTATCCATAAGTATATATCTTCCAAAAAGAATAAATTACCTTAATGATAGTGGTAAATTTCTAATAAGCTTTCTAATTAGATATTATAACCACCAATATACGTAAAGAAAATTGATACAAACTTGAGGAAAAAACATGAGCCAAGTAAAAGGTGAAGAAGTACAAGAGATGATAAAACAGGTTGATGGCCATGGTAGAATTGTTATTCCAAAAAAATGGAGAAATAAACATTTGAAAAACAATTCTTATGTTGTACTTAAAATTAAGGACGGAGAAATCATATTAAAAAGTCATGAACCGGTAGACATTACAAAACATTTTAATTCTCTTGAAGTTGATTTAAAATCTGATTTAGCAGATTGGGATAATATTAAACGAGAATTACTAAAATAAAGTCCAATCAAGGACAGGAGGATCAATAAATGGTAAAGTATATTGATACAAATATTTTCATTCATGCAATCATACGTAAAAAAGATGAATTGTCTGAAAACGAGAAAAGAATAAAGGAAAACTCTATGAAAATTCTTAAAAAAATACAAAATGGAATTCAAGTAAGAATTACCACATTTCAAATTGCTGAAATCATGAATATTCTCGAAAAATGGGAAGGACATGATATCGCAAGGGATGTAATTAAATTTATAATTGAAACACCAAATGTAAAGATCCATGAAATAACTCAAAACGAGTTATTTGGAGCAATAGAGTTAGCAGAACAATATAAAAACAATAAAATCGGGTTTAATGATTTAGTAACTGTTGCTGCAATGAGAAATACTAGTAATACGGAAATATACAGCTTTGACAAACACTTTGATCAATTTCAGGATATTAATCGCTTAGAAGAATGAAAAATATGATTGACTTTGTTGTTCCACATGTATTATATAAATAATGAGATTATCCGATTGAGAGGTAAAATTTCTATTAAATCTTTTAAAAAACTTTTTTACCAATTATTAATAATTAGTTAATGGTTTAGTCTAATTCGATTAAGATCGTAATCTTACTTTAGCTAGTTATTGTGGATATAATTAGATAGAATATTTTCTTACCAGAACAATAATTAAGAAAGGGTAAGGATATAGGTTTATCTTCGAAGGTATATCTAATTTCCAAGATTTTAACATTTAAGTTTGAATGTAAAAAAATTGCTTAAATCATTATAATTTCTGTAAATTTTTATTTCTAAAAAAAATAGTAATACTTTATCTTTTAATTTTTTTCAGGGTTTCATATAGCCGGGGATGCTCATATAGATAGAAAATTGTATTGGATATAAAAAGGTTTCTAAAAAGAGTATAAAGTCCAAGGGTAGTATATCCATACTTTTTATATATTTTGTATCGTTCTATTAATATTTTAGATGTTTTTCGAGAGTGATTAGATGTATGTATTCTTCTAGAGGCCAGAAAACCCTTTGTTTTTTTAAAGGTGGTTAAGGTGGATAACCGCAAAAGCAGTTCAAAATCTTCACTGGCAAAAAGTTCCTCATTAAATAAACCCGCCTTTTCCAGGATTTCTTTTTCCACCACCAGGGTGGAAAGACCAATATAGGTATCTTTTAACCATTTATCCAAATCCCATTCAGGAACAGAAGCTTCAGTCAACAATTCACTTTTGGTATTTACCACCTGGAAGTCACAGTAAGTTAATCCCACCCCTGGTTCTTCCAGGACTTTTATTTGTTTTTCAATTTTTTGGGGATGAAAAAAGTCATCATCATCACAAAAAGCCACATAATAGCCGGAAGATATTTTAATCCCCAGGTTACGGGTAGAAGAAATCCCCTCATTCTTTTTGATTTTTACAGGTAAAAGCGAGGGATCTTTCTGAAATTTATCAATAATTTCCTGGGCCTTTTTATCACCCTTAACATATATTACCACCACTTCACAGTGGGGATAGGTCTGCTTTAAAAGACTCTCCAAACACTCTTTTAAATAAATCCGACCTTTGTAGACCGGTACAATGATACTTACCTTTTTATCCATAATCGTGACCTTTCCTAAATTAGATGTTTTTTAAAATTTAATAAATAAATTTCAATCCATTAGATACTATTTTAATTAATTATGGGGGTTTTTATTAATTTCAATCATTAGATACTATTTTAATTAATTATGGGGGTTTTTATTAATTTCAATTATAATATTTTAATTATATCCCCGAATTTATTGGTTTTTTATTTATTTTAATCAATTAAATAATCTATTTTATGGTGCTAAGGTTTATTCAGATTACTTAAGGTACTAAATAATTATTTAAGTTCTAGTGGATTTTAATATACTCTAATCTTCTGATAGATTTTAAATCATTACTTCAGGCCAATAATATTAAATCCTGGGAGTTCTAATAAGATGTATCTGATTTAAAAAGTTTTTATCTTTATAAAATAATATATTTAATTCAGGTGAATTGTTAAGCTGGTAATTAATAGAATGAGAAATCCTGATCTAAGCTAGGTTTATATCGAGGTATATTATAATTACAAATTTTAGAGGATTATCCGCTATATATAAAAATTCATCCATTTAATTAAAAAATATCATTTACCATAACGTGTCATTCTAAAAATGGGGTTGATAATATAAAAAATAAGAAAATTGCAGTTACAGGAGGCCTGGGTTTTATAGGTTCTCATTTAGTAGAAGAGCTTTGTACTGATAACCTGGTGGTGGTGGTGGATAATGAATCCACTGGGAGTATGGATAATATAAAACACCTGCAAGATGGTTTCATTGACCTGGATTTAGGGGATATTAATGAAATTGATCTGGAGGCCACCTTTGATGGCTGTGATTATGTTTTTCACCAGGCAGCATTACCCAGTGTTCCTCGAAGTATAAAAGACCCACTTAAATCCAATGAGGCTAATGTAACCGGTACTTTGAAGGTTTTAATTTCAGCACGTGATGCTGGAGTAAAAAAAGTGGTATTTGCTTCATCATCTTCTGTTTATGGAGACACCCCTATTTTACCTAAAGTGGAGGATATGCCCGTTAATCCTAAATCCCCTTATGCAGTAACCAAGGCCACCGGAGAATATTACTGCAAAGTGTTTGAAGAAGTATATGGTTTGAAAACAGCATCTTTACGGTACTTCAATGTATTTGGCCCCAGACAGGATCCTGAATCCCAGTATGCAGCGGTTATACCTAAATTCATACAGAAAATGTTGAAAGGCGAAAAACCAGTTATATTCGGGGACGGGGAACAGAGCCGGGATTTCACATTTATTAAAAATGTGGTGGAAGCCAATATATTAGCTGCCCAATCACAAAAAGGAGGGGTGTTTAATGTGGCCTGTGGCCGTAGATTCACCCTAAATGAGCTGGTGGAATACTTAAATGAAATACTAAACACTGCTCTGGAAGCAGAATATGCTAAACCACGAAGTGGAGATATTAAACATTCCCTGGCAGATATTGAAAGGGCCCGGTCCCTGGGATACAATCCTCAGGGTGATTTCAAAGAGGAATTAAAACAAACTGCAGAGCATTTCTTATAAAAAAAGGGAGGTTTTTTTTAGTTAAAATATTATTTTAACTCTTTTTAGAATTTAATTAAATCCTTTTCAGGGATTAAATTTTTAATAATAAATCCCTATTTTTTAATTTAAGCATTATTTTTAGTAAAAATTATTTTAGTGATTAATTGCCCCCACTCCCCTATAACAAAATCCATGGGATTTAACTTCCATGGGATTATAGATTCTCCGACCATCAATACATATAGGCAGTTTCATCAATTTTTTTATCTTTTCCCAATCCAGGTTTTTAAAATCATCATGGGCAGTTACCAGTACCAGGGCATGGGCATCCTCCAGGGCGGTGTAGAGGTCTTTTTCCATTCCTTCCTCATAATCAATATCGATGTAGGGATCAACCACACTTACCCGGGCATTTTTACTCTGCAATTTATGTATCAACTGTCTGGCCGGGGATTCCCGGGGATCACCTACATTTTCTTTATAGGATAAACCTAAAATCACGATTTTAGAATTATTAACGGCCTTTTCATGGTCATTCAAAGCATCGGCCGTGAGGTGGTAGAGATGGGTGGGCATATGGTCATTTATGGTCCGACCTGCGGCAATAACCTTGGAATGATAACCCACTTCCTGGGCCTTTTTAACCAGATAGTAGGGATCAACCGGTAGACAGTGTCCCCCCACCCCTGCCCCGGGATAGTACTTATTGAAGTTCCACTTGGTACTGGCCCCTTCAATGACCTCCATAATATCAATATCCAGCCTCTCAAAGATCATGGCCAGTTCATTCATAAGAGCAATGTTCAAATCCCGCTGGGTGTTTTCAATCACCTTAGCTGCTTCTGCGGTTTTAATATTACTTAAAATCTTCACATCTTTATTAATTATGCTCTGGTACAATTTCTGGGTTACCTGGCCCCAGTAATCATTTATAGCCCCTAAAACCCGGGAAACATGCTGTATATCATGTTCGGTATCTCCGGGATTGTAACGCTCGGGACAGTAACTCAAACCAAAATCATCCCCTGCTTTTAAACCACCAGCTTCCAGTAATGGTTTTAGGGTTTCCTCAGTAACCCCCGGGTAAACCGTGGATTCCAGAATAACCAGTTTTCCACTATCCAAACCCTGGGCTACTTCTTCACCAGCAGATATGATGTAGGATAAATCCGGATCCTTGGAAGGAGTAACCGGGGTGGGTACAATGAGTATGATAATATCTGCATCACCACTGGCCTGCACCGTATCGGTGGTGGCATACAACTTATGATCATCCACCACTTTTTTTAAGCGATCATCCAGATTAAGCTCTCCAATGGTGGATATACCCTGGTTGGTGAGCCTCACCTTTTCCTGATTTTTATCTACACCAATAACTTCATATCCTTCTTCTGCAAAGAATATAGCGGTGGGAAGTCCCACATAACCCAGCCCCACGATACAAATCCGGGCTTTTTTATTTTCAACTTTTTTTAACATGCTTTCTTCCAAAAAAATCACCTGTAAACTTAAATATATATTCAGATTCAGGGCCGGTATTTAATAAACCGGGCCGGTACTCCCCCTACAATGGCATAGGGTTTCACATCACGTGTAACCACGGCATTGGCCCCAATTATGGCTCCTTCACCTATTTTAATTCCCGGCATGATTACGGCCCGGGCCCCTACCCAGACATCCTCTCCAATTTCTATTTTCTTCTGAAACATTCCCTGGTCCCTTATGGGGATATCCCGGGAGGATGAATTGTGGGTGCAGGATAAAATAACTGATTCAAAACCAATAATGGAATTATCACCAATAGTTATACCCCCTCGACCATCCAGGATAACCTTATTGGCCACCCCTACTCTTTTACCCAGTACTATGTTTTCCGGGGAGATAATGGAAACCTGAGTGGATATATGAGAACCCTCACCCCAATCTCCTAAAAAATTCTTTAGAATTTTCATCCGCAATTTATTACCTGGAGAATAGGGTAAATGGCTAAATAGGTGCTTATAAAGCAACCAGAGAAAAAATTCACCATTAAATTCTTTAAAATTCATATTTATTACCAGTTTATTTATATTAGTACATACTTACTATGTAATCCTTCTTAATAATTCAACCTATTAAGACTTAAATGCTTGATATTAAAGTAAGGTAGGTAATCTTTGATTTAATTATTTAATAAATGAAGACTATTATTATATTTATATTAATTTAAGAATCATCCATCAGGGGAAAAATTTTTTGAGTGAATACAAATCTTTCATGCAAAGAATGGGCTTATTGGGGCTGGTTAATGTATTAACTGCCATGAGTACCATTATATTAATTCCTATATTATCTAACAACCTCACCATAACTGATTTTGGTATGTGGAATATATTCCAGGTTACCATAAGACTTTTTGGTGCAGTGGCTACTCTGGGACTTCCCAATGCAGTTATACGTTATCTACCCTCTATTAAAGAAAAAAATATGATCCAGGAGGGTTATTATTCTATTATCCTTTTTGCCGGTAGTTTTATCTTAGTCCTGTCCTTTTTCATTTTTCTTCTCTCAGATTTTATTGCCAGTGCCTTATTTGATGGTAATGTTTTCCTGGTCCAGGTCTTATCCCTGGTGGTTTACCTGGGGGCCATAAACACCATTATTGTAAACTACTTCCGGGCCTTTAAGAAAATAAAAATATATTCTCTCTTCCTATTTTTGCAGGTTTACTTAAGTCTGGTACTGGTTTCCTATGCAGTTATAGTAAATCAGGGCATCAATGGAGCTATCCTGGCCTATCTAATTGGCCAGGTGGTGATTTTTATAATCATGAATCTTTTAATTATCCGGGAAATAGGAATTTATCGGCCTCGCTTTACCCGGATAAGGGAGTATCTGGATTTTTCACTGCCCATGGTTCCCAGTGCCATCTCCTACTGGATAGTGGAATCCAGTGATAAATACCTTATAGGTCTATTACTGGGGACTTCCTTTGTAGGTTTCTACTCTCCGGCCTACAGTATAGGTAGCCTGATTGCCTTAATAATGATGCCTTTTCCTTCTATTTTACTTCCCACCATCTCTCGGCACTTTGATAATGGCAAAATGAACCAAACCACCAGTTACTTTACTTACTCGGTGAAGTTATTTTTATTTTTAAGCATCCCGGCAGTTTTCGGCATTAGTGTACTGGCCTACCCCCTCCTGGTTTTACTATCCAATACTTTAATTGCCGCCAACTCCTATTACCTCATACCCATTCTGGCTTTAGGATCATTTTTTTACAGCATATTCACCATTTATTCTCTGGTATTTGCCCTGGTTAAAAAAACCAGGATCATAGCCAGCATATGGTTTATCGCCGCCCTGGTGAATATTTTAGGGAATCTGTTTTTAATACCGGTACTGGGTTTAACTGCTGCTGCTTTAACCACCTTAAGCAGTTATTTTATTGCAGCAGCGGTAATATTCTACTACTCCCGCCGGTTTTTAAAAGTACACCTGGACCTTAAATTTCTAAGCAAGAGCTTATTTTCTTCAGCTATCATGGCTCTAATCATCTACCTTGCTTCTTTTATTTTAGGAAATGGCGTATTAGACCTGGTATTCATGGTAATAGCAGGTGGTATAATTTATTTAATTTTAATGCTTGTTACCCGGGCTTTAAATGAAGAGGAGATCCGTTTTATAAAGAGCCTGTGGACCCGACAAAAAAAATAATTAAAATTATTTCTTAGTGATAAGGGATTGGTATAGTTTTTGGTATTTGTGGACCATTTTATCCCGGGTATAATTGGCTAAAAATAATTCCTGACCAGCAAGACCCATTTTTTCCCGGTTTTGGGGATTTTCATACATATAAATAAGGGCTTCTTTTATATCCTCTGGAGAACGCCTATCCACCAGTAAACCGCTTATTCCCGGAGTTATGATTTCCTGGAGAGCCCCAATACTGGTTCCAATTACTGGTTTACTCAAAGCATAGGCCTCCAGAACAGTTAAATTAAAACCCTCACTAAGGGAAGGAACTACCAGGACATGGGAAAGATTAATAAGATCCCATTTACCAGTTTCAGGTGTTATAAAACCAGCAAAAGACACTTTATCCTCCAGGGATAAATCATGAACCATTTTTTTTAGTTCTGATTCTTTATCTCCACTACCTGCAAAAACTAGTTTTGCATTATCCAGATTAGCCTGATAGAAACCCTTTAGTAAATCCTGAGGCCTTTTTAAATCTATGAGTCGCCCCAGATAGAGTACCACAAAGTCATCTCTTTTAATATTTAACTCAACTTCCAGTTTAATCTTAAGGCGAGAATCCAGATTAATGACATCAGGGTCCACTCCAAGGGGTATTGTTTCTATCCGGGAGTCTCTGGAACCAGCACTCCGGGCAAAGGGATACATGGCCTTACTGATAATTACATGGCGATCCACGAGGGGCAGGGTTTTTTTCAAGATCCAATTGGCCAGGGGATTTTTACGGGTACCATAGTCTTCCTGCGAGGTAAACTGAATATCCCCTCCATGGGAGGTGGCCACCAGAGGAATTTTCAACAATTTACAACTGCACCAGGTTATCATCACCCCGGGGAAAACCGGATGCACATTAACTATATCCGGTCTCTCCTGCCAGGCATAAAAAAAGAAAAAAATACTATTATAAATTAGAGATAATAAAAAACCAATATACCTGATTTTTATTTCCTTTAATACTGGAAAAACCTCCACCCCGGGAGGTAAGGGCCGATCTGAACTTATGGTGGTGAAAACCACCTGCACCTTATGGTGACAGGATAAGCCCCGGGATAAATCATATACCACATTTTCAAAACCACCTATCCGGGGAAACATTTTGGGCATTAAAAGACAGATTTTAAGTTCATCCTTCATTTTTTTTAACTCTCCCCTACTAAAAACATCATTTTAATTAAAAAAATCTACAAACCTTCCTCATAAAACCGGTATAGTAAATCATCCCAGTTTTTTTTGATTTTATTATAGTCAAAACCAGCCACGGTATGGTAACCATTTTTCCTGATTTTATCCAGATTTTCATAGTCTAAAAACTCTTCTAAAAAGCCGGCTATGGTAAGGTGATGGTTATCTTTTAGCAAAAACCCATTCTTATGGTCTTTTATGATTTCTCCTATGGCCCCGGCAGTGGTGGCTGCTACTGGAGTACCGCAGGAGAGGGCCTCCAGGATGATATTGGGGAATCCCTCGGTATAGGAGGGAACCACCAGAAGTTTCATTCTATTTAGATAATCAGGTAGATCCTGGTGATTTATCCATCCAGTTAACTCCACCTGATTTTTTAAATCATTAACCCTTAAATATTCTTTTATTTCTTTTTTTAAAGGTCCTTCACCGCAAATTAAAAACTTAACCTTTTTATCCATAAGTGGGATTGATTTAACTAAATTCATAACTCCCTTTTCCTGGGATAAGCGTCCCACATAACCTATATATTCTCGGGGAGAAGCGGGATTTCTTTTAAAGTTTTTTGTATCAATAAAATGCCGGGGCTGGATTATTATTTTATCTTCATATTTTTCCAATCCCCACTCAGTTTTAAGGCTTTTAAAGTAGAGTATCATGGCACTGCTTAAACTACAATTAAGATGGGATACCCTTCGGGCCATCCCGGCAAATTTATCCTGGCGGTGCACCAGGGTCTGGATAGAAGAACCAGCAAAAAGCAATATAACTCTTTTACCAGTTAATCGGGCCATGAGCATGGGTAATAGCAGGGTGTCTCCTCCAATAAAAAATATCCAGAAATCAACTTTTCTTAGTTGTAAAACATATAAGGCCATACTAAGTTGCAAATAAAAATAATTCCAAACCCTTTTCAGGCTAAAAGAAGAACTATGGTGATGGGTGCAGTACAATTCCAACCTATTATCATCCTGGAACTTTCGACAGGATTCATTACCCGAAACAAGATGTAGATCCCCCACCACCGCCAGGAGTATCTCCACCATATTGGATAAAGGAGTAATCCCGGTCTTGGTGGAGGGAAATGATAAAAGACCCAGGGAAATATTTTTACTTTTTTTCATATATGGCACCCTAATTTATATTAGATTCAGGGAATTAATTTTAATAAATTCAATATTTTTAGAATAATTATATAACCAATGTATTTAGATATCCCTTTAACTATAATATACTAAACCATGCCCCTGGAATTATAGGCTTTTTTTAGAATTCCTTCCAAACTCCGGGCGCTGGGACCACTTAATATTACCATTATTTACCTCACAAAATAAGGTTTTACTCATGAATCTCTTTAATAATATTTACTCCTATCTAAAAAATAATCCGGCTTTAATCATCATTATCATATTCGCCTTAACCCTATCTGCCTATCTGGTAAGATTACAACTCAAATTAGGGGTGGCCTACTGGGATATATTCCTGTACCTGAATAATGCCTTAATGTATGCTGGTTTAGGGGAAGGTTCCATTACCCAGCTACCACCATTACTCTCCTTCTTAACCTCCCTTTTTTTCCGGCTGGGATATGTTAAGGCCAGCCCCCTCTACCTTATAAGTGGCCTTATCTTTGCTTCCGGGATAATAGGACTTTATCTGCTTTTAAAATTACGATTTTCCACTAAAGAATCAGTGGCTGGATCTATAATTTTTTCCTCATTTACTGTGGTTCTCTCCTGGGCAGCCACCGGTAGCCTGGATGTTCCTGCTGTTTGTCTGGCCATCTGGCTAACCTACGTACTAATATATGGATTTAAAAAAGACCAGAGGGCACTTATACTGGTATTCCCCCTGGCTTTTTTAACCTTCTTCACCCGTTACACCAGTGGACTTATGATCCTGCCTTTAGGATTTTATTTTCTTACCATAATTTTAGAGGGCCAGTTAAAAAAAGACCACCTCCTAAAGCTGGCCCTGGGATTCTTAATAGGATTACTTATACTGGCCCCGGTTATGGGCTTTTTTTACTCTAAACTGGGAACACCAGTACCCTTTTTAAATCTACTTGAGGGTAGTGTGGCCAATGACCCGGCCCAGGGAGATCCGGCTTACCTTCCTGGAAAAAGCTATTATATAAATCATTTTCCCCAGTACATATCCAGTTACCCGGTAAATGATAGTTACGCCACCATGCTCTACCCCAGCCTGGCCCAGACCAATATGGTTTCCTATTTAATACTTATAATTGCCGGGGCAGGGCTTTTAATTTATGCTATGCGCTATATCTGGTGCTTTAAAAACTTTAAAACCTCAAAAAGAAAAAAAGCCCTGGTATTAGTAGCCGGGATAATACTATCCCTTTTATTTATCTTTACCCTGCAGGGCAATTCCTACCTACCTGCGGCGGTGACCATGTTGGCCTTAATCTTTTTAATTTACTACTCCACCAAAAACCAGGCAGGGAAAAACAGTTCTCTGGATATGCTGATGCTCATCTGGTTTTTAACCTACTTCATCTCCCACAGCTTCCTTATAATCAAGGTGGACCGCTACTTTATCACCACCACCCCGGCTTTAGCCTACCTCCTGATTCTGGGATTCAATCAAGTACAGGATAAGTTAAGCCAGTTAAGTAAAAAAAAGATAAGCGCCGGATTACTGGCTATTATACTGGCCCTGTTACTCTTGTTTTCATCAATCCAACCCTATGCCTACAATGTCCCCCGGCACATCTATGGTGATCTGGAAACGGCAGGAAACCTTATGAAAGATTATGACCCTGATTATCAGGATAAGGTGATTTATTCGGACTACTGGCCGGCTATGAGCTGGCACCTTAAAATGAATGTAAAAAGGGGATGGCCTAAAAACTTTGAAGACAATGCTCAATTTTCCCGGATGTTACTGGAAAATAACACCACCTACTTTATAAATTACTATAGTGACCCACCTCTCAACCTCACCGGATTTGTAGAAGTACAAAGGGTGGCCAATATAATTATATTTGAGAGAGTGGAGGGTTTTTAAGGTGTTGATATTTACTAACTGGATTTAAAATGTTAAATCATCATTCATTAAAACTTAAGAGATGAAACTAAAAATAATAAAAATCACTATTACCTCCGGGAGAAATAATTTAATCTGGATAAATTAATTTATATCTAAATCTTACTATTATCTTAGAATTATAATCATAATTTTAGAGGAAATTGTATGGGAAAAATTACAGATATCATCCATAAAAATAAAGTATCTTTACTATTCATGGCCCTTTTAGGGCTCTTAATGCTAATCATCACTTATGAATTAGTTTCTATACAGTCTCAGATTGGAGTAGCCTACTGGGATATATTCTTATACCTTAATAACGCTCTTAAAATGGCAGGTATGGGTATCGGGGATACCCTGCACCTATCACCCTTTTTACCCTTCTTAACCTCCCTTCTTTTCCGGGCAGGGTATGTTTTTGAACTGTCTCTTTTTATGATAAGTGGGGTATTCTATATCCTGGGTGCGGTGGGAATGTATTTACTACTTAAAATCAGGTTCAATGAATATGAAAGCCTGGCCGGGGCCTTATCTTATGCCACCTTCACTATTTTAATGGCCTGGGCAGTAAGTGGAGCCCTGGATGCTCCCGCTATATCCTTATCTATCTGGGCGTTGTACTTCACCTACCTGGCGGTTAAAAATGATTCTCGCTATTATTATGTGGCTTTTCCTGTGGCCATGCTGGCCTTTTTAACCCGTTACACCTCGGGACTGATAATAATACCCATGCTGCTTTTGATATTCTTTAACCAACCCCAAAAAGAAGAAATAAAAAATGGGGTAAAAGGAATTATCCTGGGGGTCTTAATCTACCTCCCCTTTATGTGGTATTTCTACCGTCAAATAGGAAAACCCTTCCCCTTCATATCTCAATTTTCTGCCTCAGCGGCTGGAACTGCCACAGAACTGAACCCGGGATATAACCTGGATTTATTATACTATCTGAAAAATATACCTCAGTATCTCTCCAGCCCTGCTCCTGATAATTACAGCCAGCTCTTATGGCCCTCTCAGCAAACCCCTGATTTACTGGCCTATGTACTTTTAGGACTTATAATAACCGGGATAATCATTTATATAATTAAAATTGCTCTTAAAACCCGGAAAACATTAAAAACACCACAAAATTACCTTAAAGCTGCTGGAGTATTGGTGCTGGGTTTGCTTTTAATTTTTACCTATGGTAGTATATCCTATGTGTACAGTGAAGTTTTATTGATATTATGGGCATTATCAGTGTTTTATTTGCTAAGAGACTATAAATTAAAGTATCTGGATTTGGATTTAATGTTTTTAACCTGGTTTTTCGCCTTTTTTATTATGCACAGTTTCCACCCGGTAAAAGTGGACCGCTACTTCATTACCATGGTACCACCTTTAGCCTATGGGGTGGCCCTGGGAATCAGGCAAATTTCCAGCCTTATACAAACTAAATTTAAAAACACCACCTGGATATCTCCTGCTATTTCCCTGGTGCTGGTACTGGCCTTATTATTATCTGCAGTTAGTTATATGGATAAAATGCCCCGGGAAGATGAAGTGGTTTTAATTGAAAAAGAAACTGCTAACTGGCTGACTAATTATGATCCTGAATTTGAAGATAGGGTTATAGCTGCCGTAAGAGGCCCGGCTTACAGCTGGTACCTTAAAAAATTCGTATATACTCGTATACCCGGTAAGGTAAGCCCGGAGGTATTCCAGGAATTATTTGAAGAAGTAAACCCGGATTACTATATCTACACTGGAGAAGGAAAACTCACCCTGGATGGATACACCATCATAAGACAAAGGGGAAATGTAACTGTATATGAAAAAAATACTCTAAACTGAAATTATCCTCTAATTATTCAGGGAATTTCTTTTTAAAAAATAGTAAGGGGTGTACTTAAACCCCTTTTTGAAAATAAATATCTTTTTTTTTTTTAATCGTGGATATCCAGCCCACCCAGGGCTACCATTCCATTAATAATTAAATCAGGTTTTTCTTTAGGGCTGCTATTACTCATCCTGGTTCTATTATCATCCACTCCACCTAAAACTGGCACCACATTGATTTTAAGATCCCAGTCATCAGGGACTCTGATTTCAGCTCCTCCCAAGAGTACCGTAACATTTATAATGGCCGGTTCCGGTCCGGTTTGAGAGTCTCGAAGATCCAGTTCCACTCCTCCCAGTACAGCGGTAAGGTCTCCTCCTTTAAATGAGCTGGATTTGATAGTATTCTGGGCCTCTCCTAATATGGCCATTAAATCGATGTTATCCCGGGTAAAAACTTTACTTTTATCCCGCTGGTAATGATTAATGATAATCCCTGCACCAATGAGGATGATGACTAAAGGCCACCAGCTGGCGAGGGTAGACCAGGTAATAACACCCAGAACCAGTAACTGGATAACCGTGAAGATGATAATCATGGTAACTGGACCACTGATACTCTTAAAACCACTTTTAATTAGACTGTAAATCCCCAGGATTATAAATAAGGAGGGAACATAACTGAGCAAATTACCGGTATTGTAAATCCCGGTACTGCGCAGTAAAAATAGAACCCCAATAATAAGTAAAATAATCCCGAAAATAATTTGATTGGATAACTTTTTCATAACT
>NPID01003821.1_pt1 | contig 20470 bp, 25 predicted proteins | sample 8637491 | NCBI WGS metagenome assembly NPID01 (sample SAMN07420843, study PRJNA396082) | bioreactor metagenome | isolation source: sample BA6 brine-fed electro-methanogenic bioreactor BA | place: Japan: Kochi | collected 2016-06-14 | reverse complement strand
GGGCGGTGCGAAAGTTGAGTTAGATATTAACTCGGCAGGGTCCCAATTTGGCGTTGAAGCATGGACACTATCGAAGATTCTGCCGATACCAAAACGCTCCGACAATTCCCCACAGGAAATTGAGTAAAACGACCAAGGCCGGCGTGAAAGTACCAAAACCGAGTCCAAGGACTTCCTTTCCCATGTTGGGAAATATAACCAACAGCACCATGGCAGAAGGAAGGGAACTGAACAGGACGCCGCGCAAGAGGGGGCGATCTTTCAAAACCGGGAGCATAAATAGCAGCCCCCACAGCCCGCCCCAGACCAGGCGCGGGTAGAGCCAGGGCATGGTGAATTCGGGGGCAAGTCCGATACCCAGCGCTGCGGTGACACCGGCCTTGCCCAGCCACCAGATGTTGAGGCTGTCGACCAAGGCGCCGAGCAGGCCCCCCATAAAAGCGCCGCTGATGTTACGTACCACTTTGCTCATCCCTGCAGTTCTTTCTTCATGCGCTCGAATTCTTCGCGATTGATCTTGCCGGCGGCGTAGCGATGTTTAAGAACCTCCTGCGGTCCGAGAGAGCCCTCAGTGGTATTCTTTTTGCGGATAATGGTTTGAAACAGCCATACGGCCAAAACGATGATCAGCAGCCAGAAGGCTAGGTTGATGAGCATTCCCAAGGGGCCATGAAAAAAGCTTCCGGGCCCGCACAGCCAGTTTTGATTCCAGTATCTCATCATGTCCGTTGTTACTCCTCGCTTCGAGAGTATTGAAAAGGGTGCGGCTTGCCCCTTCGGCGCAAGGCCGCACCCAGCCTTTTTTCTCTATTTGCGCGATTGTCCCTTGAGATAGTCCAGGATCGCAGTTCTCTGTTCTGGCGCCAGAGGCCCGAAGCCCACGTTTTCCATGTTCATGGCCATGCGTTCGACCACCGCCTGCCATTCCCGGGGACTATGGGCATTCGGATCTGGCAGGGCATGGCAGCGCGAGCAAACGTCGGCGAAGGATTGCGCGCCCGGTGTCTCACCCTCGGGCAGGGCTCCCGGGTCCAGGGCATGAAAGGCGTTCGTTTGAAGATACCGGATCAGGTCGTTCTTCTCCTCGGCAGACAGGGGCGCGATGGTGCTTCGCATCATCCCCATCCGCCCGTGCGACATCATCTGCATACGCCGATCCATCCGGTCGACAATGTAGGGCCAGTCCTGGGCCGAATGCTGTTTCGGCGAGACCAGACCATGACACTGGGTGCATTTGGTCTTCAGAACCCCTGCACCGGCCGACTCAGGCTCAGGCAGTGCGGCCGGGTTGATCGGCTGCGGAGTGACGTCCATCATCCGGCACATCCGCCCACCCCACATGCCGCGTCCGTCCATTCCGCCGCCCATCCACTGGGCGAAGGCCGGTGCTGCGATGAGGGCCGTCAGCAGAAGCCCGACAACGGAGGCCGCCGGAAGAAACCATTGTTTATGCTTTTTCATGGCACGCTCCCCCTGTTTTCTCTAGTTACCAGCAGCAGGCCATGTGACGGCCCGGCCTCATGGCGCCCATGTGGCCCTGGTGATTGCAGCCCATATAGCCGCAGGTGAAGTACGAGGCAAATCCGGTACCCGCTGCCTGGCCGGCTTCGGCATTGGCTTGGTTCAGCAATGCCCAGTATTGGCGCTCGAGCTGAAACAACTCGCCCTCGATGGCGTTGAGCCGGCCCACTGTCGTGGCATCGTCGCTGCGGGCCGCGACCATCTCGGCCTGCTTGGCGTTGAGCTTCTGTTGCAGGTCCTGCAGTTGGGGTTGATACCTGCCCTGGATCTCATCGACTTTTGTCTGTTGCTCGGCAGTCAGGGCCTGTGCGCCGGTCGCCGGTCCCATCCCACGGCCCATCCGGGCTCCCGACCAGTCGCCCATCCAGGCAAAGGTCGGGGTCGTCATGGCCACCATGGCCAAAATTGCCGTTGTTGCGATCAGTTTACGATGGTTTTTCATAGTCCTCTCCTTACGATTCATGGGGTTAGTTGATCTGTTGTCATTGTGGTTGTCGGTTGTTTCGCTTCGGCCTTCAAAGCCTCACTGCAAAAGGGACAGAAATCCCATCCTTGGTCCACCACCCGGCTGCAAGCGGGACAATTGCGCTTGAGGGCGTCACCGCAGTGCGGGCAGCGAAAATAGACCTCCTGCACCGATCCTCCGCATCTGGGACAAGCCTTGGATGCGAGCCCGCTCGCTGGGATTCGCCGACTCAGGAGCCAGACAGCTCCGCCAAGCAGGGTCAGCAGGAGCAATCCTGGAACGATCCATCCGCTGAAAAACCAGCCGCCGCTCCAACCAGGTCCGCAAAACATGGCGTACCCTCTCAGTATCCCGGGTGACCGCAGCCGACATAATGGCTGTGGGATTGGCCCTGCCCGTGGTTGTGCCCATCCCAGCAGCCCCAATGGCCGCAGCCCGAGAGGATCAAGGCCGCTCCGACCAGAACGAACAGAAGTAGAATCATCTTTTTCATGGAAACCTCCTCAATGTGTGATGTGTTGCCAAACTATAATGGCAAGGAGGGTGCCAGGGGCCGGGACAGGCTTCCAGAATCCTGAAATATGAAAGGAAATAGGTCGCTTCGCGTATTCGTGCAGGCTGTTGACCGGAAAAATTTTAGACAGCGTGCCCTCCCGGATTCGTGTCTTTTGTCAAATTTTTTGTCAACTCCAAGGAGGCAAAGAGCAAATGACCTTTGGGCTGACTTTTCACCCGGAATCCGTTACCATAAAAAACTTAGATTCAAAGACTTCTTGAAAATTGTTAGGCTGTCCGCATGCGCATCGCCACCCGGATATTTCTCTATCTATTTACTCTAATCGCCACCGCTTCTGTGGTTCTCGGATACGTTTCCATACAGGACGAACGGGATCATCTGCTCTCCGGGATCCGCTCCGAGGCGCGTCTCATGGCTCGCTCACTGGCTGCGGTGCTGCGTTTCTACCATCCTGGCGCCCCTGCAGTCGATCTTGACAGGCTCCTTGCCGACATCGCCCCGCGCAACTGGTCGACCCCGCCCATGCTGCGTTTCTACGCCCGAGACGGTGCCCCGATCGGCATCGCCTGCGCCCAGTGCAACCCGTTGCCCTTGCCGCATCAACGGATTGACCTGTCTACCCTCGATGAAGGGGGGCGCGAGGAATTCCTCGAAGGCGGTCGGGAGCAGTACTTTTCCATTATCGTACCGGTCCGAGGCGGCGGTGATTCTCAACAGGGGGCGCTGGAGGTGGTACTGCCATTGCGGCAGGTCAACCAGGCTTTGGCCGGTACCACCCGCCGCTTCTTGTTTTTTACGGTAGCGCTGACCGCAGGGCTCGGTGCGGTGATCATTCTCATCGCCCGCTGGAGCATCAGCCAGCCGCTGCACCGGCTGATCGGAGCCGCCCGCCGGCTCGGCGGTGGCGATCTTGCTCTGCGGATCGAGCCGAGCGGCGTGATCGACCTCGACCAATTGGGGGAGGAGTTGAACCGTATGGCCGCCGGACTGGAGGAGCAGCACCGCTCACGGGAAGATTATTACCGACAGAAGCTGGAACTGGAGCGGGGACTGCGTCACGCCGAAAAGCTCGCCTCTGTGGGCCAGCTCACATCGGGTCTCGCCCATGAGATCGGCACGCCGCTCAATGTCATCAGCGGCCGTGCCGAGCAGTTACTGAGTCGAATGCCAGAGGGCGGCTCCGACCGTAAAGGGCTGGAGTCGATCATCCGCCAGAGCGAGCAGATCGCCGAACTCATCGAACGCCTGCTCGCCTTCTCCCGCAAAGATGTCAGGTGCTGGGAGGAGGTCGATCTGAGCGGGTTGGTGCGGGAAGCCCTGAATCTCTGCCGGATGCGCTTCTCCCGGGACGGTTTTGCCGTCGATCTGGAACTGGATCTGAGTGTGGCGAGCATGACCGGGGACATTAACGCCATGCGCCAGCTTTTCGTCAACCTGATCCTCAACGCCATTCAGGCCATGGGCGGCCGGGGACTGATCCGGGTGACTTCGGTCATGGCGGAGGAGAACCTGCAAATTGTCTTCGAGGACAGCGGGCCGGGAATTCCGGCGGAACTGCGCGAAAAGGTGTTCGAGCCCTTCTTCACCTCCAAGGATGTCGGGGAGGGGACCGGCCTCGGTCTTTATATTGTGGCCAATATCGTGGAGGACCACGGGGGAAATATCCTGATCGAAGATCACCCCGGCGGGGGCGCCCGCTTCGTTATGACCTTTCCTTCCCGGGGTAAGGAGGCAGGCCGATGACCGGCCTGCAGCCGCTGCGTATCCTGGTCGTCGACGACCAGCAGGAGATGCGCGATCTGCTCTGTGACGTGCTCCGCGAGCGGGACTATGCGGTGTATGCCGCAGGCGACGGGGAAGAAGCCCTCGCCGCTCTTTCCGGGCAGCCCTTCGAGCTGATCATCAGTGATATCCGCATGCCGTCCATGGACGGCGTCACCCTGCTCGAAAGAGTCAAGGCGGAGCGAGGATTCACCCCTTTCGTGATCCTCATCACCGCCTTCGGTGATATCAACGACACCGTGCGGCTGATTGATCGGGGCGCCTACGATTATCTGATCAAGCCGTTCAAGACCGAGCAACTACTGATAACCGTCAAGCGGGCCGAGCGCGAACTCGCCATGCGGCGCCGGGTCGCCGAGCTGGAAGAGCGTCTTGAGCCTGGTACTGCGCACCGCGAGCTGGTTGGGCGCAGCGACGCCATGGCCCGGGTGCAGACCCTGATCGACAAGATAGCCCCCGCCGAAGGGGGGGTGCTGATCGAGGGGGAGACCGGCACCGGCAAGGAACTGGTCGCCCGCTCCATCCACCGGGCTTCGCCGCGTTGCGCCGGCCCCTTTGTCGCCGTCAACTGCGCCGCGCTTCCCGAGGGGCTGCTCGAGAGCGAACTGTTCGGCCACGCCCGCGGCGCCTTTACCGGCGCCACCCAGGACAAGCTGGGGCTGTTTCTTGAGGCCCATGGCGGGACCCTGTTTCTCGACGAGATCGGCGAGATGTCAGCGGCGCTGCAGGCCAAGCTGCTGCGGGCGCTGCAGGAGCGCCAAGTCCGGCCGGTCGGTGGCACCCGCCAACAGAGCTTCGACGTGCGGGTACTCGCCGCTACCAACCGCAACCTGCTGGAAGAGGCCCGCCAGGGCCGCTTCCGGGAGGACATCTACTACCGCATCGCCACCTTCCACATCGAAATCCCCCCCCTGCGCCGGCGGCGGGAAGACATCCCCGCCCTGTTGCAGGAGTTCACCGCCCGCCACCCCTGTCGCGACAAGGTGGTCGACTTCGAGCCCGAGGCCCTTCGCGCTCTCATGGACTATTCCTGGCCGGGCAATGTGCGGGAGCTGCAGAACGTGGTCGAGCGCTGCTGCTATCTCTGTGACAAGGGGATCGTGCGTTTGGCCGACCTCCCTCCGGAAATCCTCCGTGACCTACGGCCCGCCGAGACCTTCGCCTGGCCCGATGCCAAACCTCTGGCCGAGGTGGAGCGCGACTACATCCGGCACGTCCTGCGCCGTTGCGGCGACAATAAGGTCCAGGCGGCCGAGATTCTCGGCATCAACCGCAAGACCATCCAGCGCAAACTCGGCGACGAATCCCTTTGATTCTTGATGGCGGGGGTGCGACAATTTGTCGCATATGGTCTTTTCTGCCCCACGAGAGTTTTGCACCGAACTCTTTTCAAAACCACTCCGAAATCCTCCTTCCTATTAAATAATCAAATATTCCAACTACCTACAGACAAGTCACGCCGTCCGGGCCGTTTCGGCACGCCTGCTGCTATAGAACTCTGAAGCGGCAGGAAGGCCGCCGTCGGCAACCGGTGCCGGAGCTTCCCGAGAAATCAACCATTTCATTCAGGCAAGAGGGCAATGAAACGATCAAACCGAAAAATTCTTATCGGCGTGCTGATCATCGGCCTTACGGTCGGTTTCCTCATCGTCCGCGGCATCTCCACCACCAGCGCTTACTACCTGACCGTGGCCGAACTGAAGGAATCGCCGACCGGCCTCAACCTCGGTGCGGAAGAAACGGTACGGGTTGGCGGTGACGTGGTCGCCGACAGCATCGCTTACGACCAGCAGGCGCTGCGGCTGGCTTTCGAGCTGCGCGATCAACAGAACCCGGCTGCGACCATCCGCGTCAGCTATGCCGGTCCCAAGCCCGACGCCTTCGAGCCGGATGTGGAGGTGCTGGCCGAGGGAACCTACCGGCGAGGCGACAATCTTTTCGCCGCCGACAATCTGCTCGTCAAATGCCCGTCTAAGTATTCATCGGAAGAAGGCAGCAAATAACAGGAGGACACCTTGGTCGTTTTCGGCAATCTTTCCCAATTCGCCGCCCTGGCCTTCAGCCTGCTGGCGCTGGTCTTCACCCTGCTCGGCGTGATGCGCAACGATGCTCGTCTGGCCCGCGGTGGTGCCCGGGCTCTGTTGTCCGCGGCAGCCTTTACCACCCTGGCGTCGCTCGCCCTGGCCGGACTGTTCATGACCGACCAGTTCCAGGTCGAATATGTTGCCTCCTATTCCGACCGCGCCCTGCCGATCTTCTACAAGCTGACCGCCTTCTGGGCCGGGCAGAAGGGCTCACTGCTCTTCTGGGCCTGGACTCTGAGTTTCTGCGCCGCCCTGACGGTCTACTCCAACCGCCGGGACGCCGATCCGCGCACCACCAGCTACGTCTACCTGGTTCTGGCCGGCACGCTCAGCTTCTTTCTCTTTCTGCTGTGCGCCGTCACCAACCCCTTCGAACTGCTGAGCTTCACCCCCGCCGACGGCCAGGGTCTCAATCCGATGCTGCAGAACCCGGGCATGATCTTCCATCCGCCGACCCTTTTCCTCGGCTACGTCGGCTTCACCGTCCCCTTCGCCTACGCCGTGGCCGCCATGGTCACCGGCCGCAGCGACGCCGGCTGGATCCGCAAGGCGCGGGTCTGGAACGTACTCTCCTGGATCTTTCTCACCATCGGGATCATCCTCGGCGGCCAGTGGGCTTACGTGGAGCTGGGCTGGGGTGGTTTCTGGGCCTGGGATCCGGTGGAGAACGCTTCCTTCATCCCTTGGCTGGCCTCCACCGCCTTTATTCACACCGCCATCATCCAGGAGCGGCGGGGGATCATGAAGGTCTGGAACATGGTGCTGATCCTGCTCACCTTCACCCTCTGCATCTTCGGCACCTACCTGGTGCGCAGCGGCGTGCTGCAGTCGGTGCACGATTTCGGGGCGACCGGGCTGGGAGGGTATTTCCTCGGCTTCACCATCGTCACTCTGCTCGGCGGCATCTACCTCATCGCCGAGAGCTACAATGATCTGAAAACGCCGCATGTCCTCGAATCGTACCTTTCGCGCGAGAGCACCTTTCTGTTCAACAACGTCATTCTGCTGGCGCTGGCCTTCGCCACCCTGTTCGGCACGGTCTTCCCCATCATCTCGGAAGCGTTCACCGGCAACAAGGTGACCGTCGGACCGGCCTTTTTCAACATGGTCAACACCCCGCTGTTTCTGTTGCTGCTGCTGATTACCGGTATCTGCCCGCTGATCGGCTGGCGCAAGGCCTCGGCGACCAACCTGCGCCGCAATTTCCTGCGCCCGGCGATCTTCGGCCTGGTGGTTCTGGCCCTGCTGCTGGGGTTCGGCATCCGCCATCCCTATGCCCTGATCGCCTTCAGTCTCTGCGCCTTTGTCGCCGCAACCATCGTCCTGGAATTTGTCGCTGCCCTGCGCTCACGCGACAAGCAATCCGGCGAATCTTTCTGGAGCGCCGGACCGAAGCTGCTGTGGCGCCTGCGGCGCCGCTACGGCGGACATCTGGTCCATTTCGGGCTGGTGTTGATGGTGATCGGCATTACCGGCTCCACGGCCTTCAAGCAGGAAGCCCAGGGAACCCTGAATCGCGGCGAGACCCTGCAGGTGGGGCGTTATGAACTGCGCTACGACGATTTCAACGTCTACAACAAATTCAACCGCACCATTTACGGCGCGCAGCTGAGCGTCTTCAATGGGGGTGAGCCGCTCGGCATCCTGGAGACGCAGCGCCGGGTCTATGTCAACGCCGAGCAGCCGACCACCGAGGTTGCCCTGCGCACGACCCTGCGTGACGATCTGTACGTCACCATGCCGGGGATCGGCCGGAACCAGGAGATCACCCTCAAGGCGGCGGTCAATCCGCTGGTGGTCTGGGGCTGGATCGGCGGAGCGCTGATGGTCGTGGGCGGCGTTGTCGCCATCATCCCCGAGCGCAAGAGGAGAATCGCGTCATGAACCGGTCCATCGGCTTAAAAAAACCGCTCTTTCCGCTGCTGCTGCTTCTGCTGCTCCTGTCTCTGCCCGCCCCGGCAGTGGCCCTCACCGAAGCCGAGGTCAGCAACCACCTGATGTGCTATGCCTGTCCAGGGGATCAACTGGCCGTGTGCAACTGCGGCGGCGCCCAGGAGATGAAGGACACCATCCACCGGATGATTGGCGAAGGGAAAACCAAGCAGGAGATTCTCGATTATTTCGTCGCTCGCTACGGCGAGGCCATTATCTCCACGCCCCCCCAGAAGGGCTTCGCTCTGACGGCCTACATCGCGCCGTACGTCGGCCTGGGGGCTGGAGCCATCGTCGCGCTTTTTCTGGTCATGCGCTGGGCCCGCCCCAGCGCCAAGGAATCTGAATCGGAAGTCTCTACAGCAGACAACGGCGAGCTGGCCATCGATGCCGCTGCGCGAGAGCGGGTCGCGCAGGAACTGGCGCGGCTCGAGAAGGAGGAATAGCCCATGACCGGCGTCATCTTCATTATCCTGGCCCTTGCCCTGCTGGCCTATACCTGCGCGCCGCTGCTGAAGGACCATCAGCCGCTTACGGTCGCCGGCGAAGAAATCCTCCGCCGGCGCGCCGCCCTGGAGCAGGAGAAGCACAACCACCTCCAGGCCCTGCGCGATATCGACTTCGAGCGGAGCATCGGCAAGGTCAGCGAGGCCGATTGTCGGCAGCTCAAGGAGTTGTACACTCGTCAGGCCGCCGCGGCCATTGCGGCCCTCGACAAACTCGACCAGGCGGGGAAAGATTCCAGTGGCTGAGCCCTTTCTGCACGTTGAGGACTTGCGCAAGAGCTACGGCGGGCTGGTGGCCCTGAAGGGGGTCGACCTGACCCTTGATGCGGGGGATTTTCTCTGCCTGTTCGGCCCCAACGGCGCCGGCAAGTCGACCCTGCTCAAGGTCCTGGCCACCCTGCTGCCGCCTACCGCCGGGACCGTGCGGGCGGCGGGTTATAATCTGGAAGAACAGCCGGAGGCCTTTCGCGCCCGGCTCGGGCTGGTCTCTCACCAGTCGTTTCTCTACGATGATCTGAGCGCCCGGGAGAACCTGGAGTTCTATGCGGCCCTCTACGGCGTTTACGACCCCGCCGCCCGGGCCGGCGAACTGCTGGAGCGGGTCGATCTCGCCCACCGGGCGCACAGTCCGGTACGGGAATTCTCCCGGGGAATGCAGCAGCGCCTCACCATCGCCCGGGCCCTGGTCAACGACCCGAGCCTGCTGCTGCTCGACGAACCGTACACCGGCCTCGACGAGCACGCCGCCAGCCGCCTCTCCCGGCAGCTGCGCCTGCTGCACGAAGCGCAGCGCACCATCGTCATGGTCACCCACAACCTGCGGCGGGGGCTGGAACTGGCCACGTCCGTGGGGATCCTGGCGCAGGGGAAGCTGGTCTTCCTGCAGCGCCGCGACCAGATCGACCCCGACGCCTTCGAACAGCTCTACTTCCGGCACCTGGAGGCGGCATGAGCCTTGCCAGGCAGATCCTGCTCCTCTACCGCAAGGACCTGCGGGTCGAGGTGCGCAAGAAGGAGTCCCTGATTGCCATGGCCTTTTTCGGGGCGCTGATCATGGTGATCCTCAATCTGGCGGCCGGGCTCGGCGGACGCATCGAGGCCGAGCCGGCCGCCGGCATCCTCTGGGTGGCGATCCTCTTCTCTTCGGTCCTTGGTCTGGGGCGGGTTTTCGCCCGCGAGAAGGAGAACGGCTGTGTCGCTGCGCTGCTGGTCAGCCCCCTCTCGCCGGGAGCGATCTTTGCCGCCAAGGCGCTGGTTAACTTCACCCTGATGAGCTTGAGCGAACTGGTGCTGGTTCCGGTCTTCTTTGCCCTGTTCGGCGCCGGTCTGCAGCCGAGTCCGCTGATCCTGCTGGTGTTGCTGATGCTGGTCAATGTCGGTTTCTCCGCCGCCGGGACTCTGCTCTCGGCCCTGGCCGCCGGGACCCGTCGCAATGAGGTGCTGCTGCCGATCCTGCTCTATCCGCTCTGCCTGCCGCTGGTCGCCCTGGCGGTCAAGGCGACCGGCGCCGCCTTTGCGGGCCGGCCCTTGAGCGCAATCATCAACCAGCTCGAACCAATGGCCGCTTTCGGCCTGATTTATGCGGCGGTGGGCTATCTGCTCTTTGCCCATGCCGTCCGGGAGGTCTGAACCGTGCTGAAACGTTACGATCCCTTTGCCATTCTCGCTCTTTTCGCAGTCCCCAGCGCGGCTGCCACGGTTTTTTTCTACGCCCCGCTGGAGCGGACCATGGGCATGGTGCAGAAGATCTTTTATTTCCACCTGGGGCTGGCCGCGGCGGCCTTCCTCTCATTTTTCGTCGCGTTCCTCGCCGGCATCCTTTACCTGGTCCGGCGACAGCGGGTCTGGGACGAGCGCGGCGCGGCGGCCGTCGAGATCGGGGTGCTCTTCACCACCCTGGTGCTTCTGACCGGTTCGATCTGGGGCCGCCCCATCTGGAACACCTGGTGGACCTGGGATCCGCGCCTGACCACCTCGCTGATCCTCTGGTTCATTTTCGCCGCCTGCCTGATCCTGCGCAGCGCCGTGGAGCAGGAAGAGAAGCGCGCCGTCTTCTGCGCCGTCATGGCCATCGTCGGCTTCGTCGATGTGCCGGTGGTCTTTCTCTCGGCGCGCCTGTGGCGCAGCATCCACCCCACCGTCATCCGCAGCGAGGGGATCGCTCTGGAGCCGGCCATGCTCGTCACCCTGGCGGTCTGCCTGGCGGCGATGCTGATCCTTTGGGCGGCCCTGTTCCGCCTGCGCTGCAATATGCAGCGGCAGGAGAACGCACTGCTCGATCTGCAGCAGCAATTGCAACGATAAGGAGATTCGACATGGAACGCGCAACGTATCTGGTTCTGGCCTACATGATCATCTGGGCGGGGTTCGCCGGCTACCTGACCTGGCTCTCCGGCCGTCAGCGGCAGACCGCCCGGCGTCTGGAGGAACTCACCGCCCAGCTCCAGCGGCAGGAGGTGCAATCGTGAGTGTTTCCGTCAGTCGCCGCGAGGTGGCCGTTCTCGGCTTTTTCTGGGCGATGGTGGTCAGTATCACCGTCATGACCCTGGTCAATCTGGCCGCAGGACCCGCAGCCAAGCCTCAGCGTCAGGCGCAGGCCCCGAACGCAGCCGGGATCGAAGCGCGTATCGCCCAGCTGGAGGCGCGTCTCAAGGCCGCTCCCGAGGATGTCGAAGCCATGGTGGCGCTGGGGGACATCTATATGGATACCCGCCGCGCCATGGAGGCCTTTCGGCTCTTCCAGCGGGCGGTGGAGCTCGAACCTGGTCATGTCCACGCCCTGAACGATCTCGCCGGTCTCTATCAACAAATCGGGCAGTACGACAAAGCGCTGGAAAGCTACCGCCGCGCCTATGAAAGCCAGCCCGAACACAGCGCCTCGCTGCTGAACATGGCGCTGATCTACAGCCGGCACAAGGGCGAGAACGCCAAGGCGCTGGAGCTGCTGCGGAGGTTTCTGGCCGGCAATCCGGAAACGCAGCTGATCGCTACCGCCGAGCGGGAAATCGCCCGGATCGAACAGGTCATGAGGGAAGCCGGCGGTGCGGCATCGAATGGTCAGGGTACGAGCCACTAATCGCCGACAGAGTCCGGCGAACAGGGTCATTTACATCCGAGGAAGCTCAATGACAAAAGAGACGATTTTACTGGCTGTCGTTACACTGGTTATCGGAATTCTGGGTGGTGTAATCTTCACCAACTTCCAAAAAGAATCGGCAACACCGCGCCAGGCGCCCGCGGCGGCGTCGGCAGTGAATTACCAGCAGAACATCAAGATGCTGGAAGGAATTGTCGGAAAGGAGCCCGACAACCGGAACGCCTGGGTCCAATTAGGGCATAACTATTTCGATTCGAATCAGCCGATAAAAGCCATCGAAGCTTACGACAAAGCGCTGGAAATGGATGGGAATGATCCCGATGTACTGACCGATCAGGGGATCATGTATCGGCGCGTCGGCTGGTTTGATAAAGCGATCGAGAATTTCATCAAGGCCAACAAGCGGAATCCCAGACATGAAAACTCCCTGTTCAATATGGGGATTGTCTACAGCCAGGACCTGGGTGACAAAGTCAAGGCGGAAGAAGCCTGGAACCGTTATCTGGAGCTGGTCCCGACAGGTCAGGGCGCAGACAAGGTGCGGACGATGATCGACCACATGAAAAACGGCCACGGCTAAGCACGTGCCCATCGAATCTGGACATCTCTTGTGAATATTCCCCAAACGCCGCTGCTGTATGGTGCTTTTGGCGCCTACCTGCTGGCCGTATTGCTTTACCTTTTTCATTTGCTGCTGCGTCGCACCTGGGTGTGGCGCAGCGCATTCGTTCTGGTGCTGGCGGGCTTTGCCCTGCAGACGACCTGCCTGGCGCTGCGCTGGATCTCCGCCGGTTATCTTCCGGTGACCAACCTGTTTGCCACCCAATTTTTTTTCAGTTGGGCGCTGGCGGCAACTTATCTTTATTTTGAATTGCGCTACCGGATCCACGCCGCCGGCCTGTTCGTGATGCTCTGCACCCTGCTGTTGCTCGGCAGCGCCTTGCCGCGCAGCGCGGATATTCCGCCGCTGATCCCGGCGCTCGATACGCCACTGTTCACCCTGCACGTCTCGCTCTCCTTCGGCGGCTACGCGTTCTTCGCCATGGCGTTCTCCATGGGGATTCTCTACCTGCTGCAAAAGCGCCTGCAGTCGGGGTTGCTGCCCGATCTTTTGCTGCTGCGCAAACTCAACGAAGAAGCGGTCTTCCTCGGTTTCAGTCTGTTCACCCTGTGCATGATCTTCGGCAGCATCTGGGCCTACGTCGCCTGGGGGCATTATTTTTCCTGGAACATCAAGGGGGTCTGGTCGGCGCTGGTCTGGCTGTTTTACGCAGGGATGTGCCACGCCAAGTTTATCCGCCGCTGGCAAGGGGGCGGCTACGCCGTGCTGTCGATCGTCGGCTTCGGCGTGGTTCTGTTCACCTATCTCGGTATCGGTCTGTTGATGAGCAGCAATCATCCCCTCGAGTGACCGGGAGGCGAGAAGATGATGAAAAGATCCCTGTTCGACAGCAAAATCTGGAAGCTGCTCTGTTCCTTAAAGCTGACGATCGTGCTCGCCTCGGCCGCCACCCTGCTGGCGGTCGGCGGATCGGTGTTGATGCCGTTCAACCCGCGGGTGTTCGGCAGTCTGGACAGCATGCCACTCGGCATGTGGTTGGAGAGAGTCGCGACTCAGACGCCGTCCATGACCTGGTGGATTCCGGTCGGTGGCATTCTGGTTGTTTTGCTTGCGGTTAACACCCTCTGCTGTTTTATCGACTGGCTGCGCCATTTCCGTGCCCGCTGGCGTAAGTGCGGTGAATATCTGATCCATATCGGCTTCGTCCTGATTCTGAGCGCCTTTCTCTGGGGCAGCCAGGCCGGATTCCGCAGTGAGCAAAACGGGCTGCTGGTCGGACAGAGCAAGCCCTTGCCGCAACTGGGCGTCACCTTGAAGCTGGAAGCCTTTGAGCCGGTTTTCAGCCCGTCCGGCCGGCCGGTCGATATGCTTAACGCTCTCGCCCTGTACCAGGGCGACCAGCTTATCGAGCGGGTTCAGGCCCGTACCAACCATCCGCTGACATGGAAGGGGCTGGTCGTCATCCCAGCCTCTTATGGGCAGACCATGCGCGGAGGGCGGTACATCCCTTACAGTATCCTGACTATCAACTATGATCCGGGTGCAAACATTGCTTTCGCCGGAAGCATTGCCATGGGCTGCGGAGTGCTCTTGACCCTGTTCTCTTTCTATCGAAAGCGGACCCGGGGCGACCACCCCGACATCAACTGATTTTTTCAACGAGAGGCAAACCTTGATTTCTTCAGGATCTGTTGGGTTTTTAAGCAGGACGGTCCAATGGATAAAATTCAAGAGGTATTGATGATGAGTGGCCATGCATCCAACAGCCGATGCAGCCTCGGATCCGGCAGAGCGATGAAACGATGGCGCTGGATGATTTTGCTCGCCGCCCTGGGACTGACGACCGCCTGTGCTCCTGCTTTCCAAAAAGAGGTGCAGATCCCCACTCAGCCGGACGCTTTGCCGCAAATCTCCGGTGTACTGCAAGAAGACAGGGTGGTCGAAGGAGATGTGGTGCTGGCGGCGGACCTGCTCGTCCCCTCCGGTCGAACCCTGATCCTGCGCCCCGGCACGACCGTTTTTGTCAAACCCGATCCGAGTACCAAGATCGATCCGGAGTGGCTCTCGCCCGAGACCGAGCTGCTGGTACGCGGCACGCTACGCATCGAAGGAACGCAGGAGCGACCGGTGACATTTCTGCCCTTGGAGCTTCCCGAAGGACAGAGCATCGCCTGGGCGGGCATCGAATTCGACCGGGCAACCGATTCGGTGGTGCGCCACGCCCGTATCCACGGAGCGGAGACGGGCATCCTCTGCATCGGGTCTTCGCCGCTGATCCGCGACTGTCTGATCCGCGGCTGCCGCTACGGCATCGTCCTCCAGCAGGCGGCCCCAATACTGATCGGCAATCGGATCGAGGATGGGGAGGGCGGGGTTTTCTGCTGGTGGGGCTCCCGCCCCGAGCTGCGCCTCAACCGCATTTCCGGGAACGAGGAGGAAGGGTTGTTCATCGACCGCAGCAGCCTCCCCAGCCTGGCCGACAACCTGATCACCGGAAACGACTTCGGTCTGGTCGCCCATGACCCGGAGCTGGCTACGCAGGCCGGTCGCCTGACCGATAACCGCGTAGACTTCCGACTGCTCGGTGGCGGAGGAGACAAATGAGACACAGGACTCTCATACTGGCCCTGCTGGCGATCCTTTGCACCGTCTCGCCGGTCGCTGCGGCGCTGACCTACAGCGGCGAGCAGACCATCTGGCAGGACACCGTCTGGGAGGGCGAGGTGTTGATCGACGGGGTGCTCACCGTGGCCCCCGGAGCGACCCTTGCGATCCGTCCCGGCACCCTGGTGCGCTTTACCTTCCGCGACACCAACGGAGACGGCATCGGCGAGAACGAGATGTTCATTCAGGGGATTCTCAAGGCCGTCGGCAGCGTCGATGCGCCGATCCGCTTTTCCGCCGCCGGCGAGGCCAGGCCAGGGGCCTGGGGGGCGCTCAACATGATGATGGCCGAAGAGGAGAACGTTCTGGCCCACTGCATAATCGAGTACGGCTACCGTGGCTTTCACGCCCATTTCGCTCGCGCCGTCATCCGCGATTCGGCCTTTCGCCACAATCTGCGCGGATTGCAGTTTCAGGAGTCGACGGTGAATATGGAGCGCTGCCGCATCGAGGACAATATCAACGGTATTCAGTTTCGCGACTCCAGGGTACAACTGCGCGATTCGGTCATCACCGGCAGTTACTGGGGGCTGCGCGGCGTGTATAACGAGTTGACCATGCAGAACTGCCGCATCGAGGACAACCTGATCAACGGGGTGAACCTGCGCGATTCCACCCTGAACGTCTCGGACAGCCGTATCTCCGGAAACCGCAAGGGGCTCTATCTGCAACGCTCCAAGCTTACGGTGGAAAACAGCCTGCTGACGGACAACAGCGAACACGGCCTGTATCTGGAGGACTCCGAAGGCGTGGTGCGCGGCAATCGCATCAGCGGCAACGGGCGGGCGGGTATCCGGACCCTCGGTTTTACCGGTGAGGTCGTCGGCAACGCTCTGGCCGAAAACGGCGAGTACGCCCTGCAGAACGATGGCGCGACGGTCATCGCTGCGCCCGGCAACTGGTGGGGTACGGTAGGTACGGAGAATCTTTCAGCCCTGATCCGGGATGTCCGGGATCGTCCGGGGACCGGGCCGGTGAATGCGCTTGAACCTTTAAATGGAGAGCCTACCGGGCTGCCGATAAAGTAACGGGAGGATTTTAAGATGAAGAGGTTTCGTTATATGCGCCGTTTGCCGCTGTTGCTGGTCGCGATCCTGCTGCTGGCGGGCTGCGAACAGGCCTTAGAAGGCCCGCCGCTGCGCATCGGCTACATGAACTGCAACAGCGAGGAGGAGACGCTGCAGCGTTTTCTCCCCCTGACCCGCTACCTGGAAAAGAAACTCGGCGTGCCGCTGGAGGCGGTGCCGGTGGACACCCAGGAGTTCGACGGGCGCTTCGGCAAGGAGAAATTCGCCTTCACCCACACCAACTCGCTGCTCTACGTCATGCTCAAGAAAGATCACGGCCTGCAACTGGTGGCCGCCGATAAGCGAGGAAATTTCGGTGCCCGCACGGCCGGCGCCATTATTTCCCGCAAAGGGAGCGGCATCGACAAGCTGGAGGATATCCGCGGCAAACGCATGGTGTTCGGTCCCCAACTGGCCCCGACCGGCTACCTGGCCCAATACGACCTGATGCTGCGGGCCGGACTCGAGCCGGAGGAAGACCTCGGCTATTACGCCATACCGCAAGGTTCCTTCAAACACGAAAAGGTCATCTACGGCGTCTATTTCGGGGAGTACGATGTGGCGGCCGCGCCCGCGCTGGACCTGGAGATCATGGCCCGGGAAGGCAAGATTTCCGCCGATGATTTCAATATCCTGGCCCAGAGTCCGATCATTCCCTACTGTACCTTCGGGTCGGCCGGGGATACCGATCCCGAGCTGGTCAGGAAGTTCCGCCAGGCGCTCATGGAGCTGACTCCCGAAGATACCGTGGAGATCGACGGCGAGCAGGTCAAGGTGCTCAAGGCGGCCTGGGTGGACGGCTTCGAGCAGCTCACTGACGCCGACTACGATCCGGTCCGGGAAATGGCCAAGCGGGCCAACATGCCGCCCTATCAGCAGTATTAGAGCGCAATCCGTAATTGCCCGTCTTCGCAGCAATTCCCGGCCCTCCAGCAAACCCGCATAAACAGGGGGCCTGAGATTTTGGCTTTCGTAAGATTTTGACCTGTTTGATCTTGTTGACACCCTGCTGAACCCTGATGGCAACTTGCCATCGGCAGGCTCTGAAGTAGGATCCCCGAACCAGGAGAATTGATCTAAGCCCTTGTTTTTAAAAGTAAAACAATCGCATCACCGTCATTTTTTTTCTTGACAGACGGCAGGGAATGCGGGCGCGGTTTTTTCATTAGCCAACCTTCACCACAGGAGCTGTGAAAATGCCGCCTGCCAAACAACTCAAGCCCAAGTACAAGCGTCCCTCGAAACTCAAAGTCCGGAAACATTTGAAAATGGATGCCATGTTATCTGCCCTTTACCAAGGATTCTGCGCTTTGCCTGATCATCGCCGGGGCAAGGTCGAGATCCCTTTGCCCGATGCCCTGATGGCCGGTCTTGCCATGTTCTCGCTCAAGGATCCATCCTTGTTGGCTTTTGACGAGCGCCGCCGCAACGATGGCAACTTGGCCCGAATTTTCGGCATCGGCAAGGTGCCCAGCGATACCCAGATGCGCGAGATTCTTGACCCGCTCGACCCGCAGGGGCTGCGCCCGTTGTTCCGTGACATCTTTCGGCAGCTGTAGCGCGGCAAGGCCCTGGAGCCTATGGCCTACTTCGAAGGCTGCTATCTGCTGAGCCTCGATGGTACTGGCTCCTTCTCCTCGGAGAAGCTCAGCAGCGCCTCCTGCCTGGTGAAAAAGAGCCGCTCGGGAAAGCTCACCTATTACCAGCAGGTGCTTGGCGCAGCCATCGTCCATCCCGATTTCAAGGAAGTGATCCCCCTGGCGCCGGAGATGATCGTCCGCCAGGATGGATCGAAAAAGAACGACTGCGAACGAAACGCCGCCAGGCGCTTTTTGCAAAAGCTACGGCAGGATCACCCCCATCTGCCGTTGATCGTGGTAGAAGACGGACTCAGTTCCAACGGCCCGCACATCCGGGATCTCCAACAGCACGGGATGCATTACATCCTCGGCGTCAAACCCGGCGATCATCCCTTGCTTTTCCATCACTTTGAACAGGCGGCGAAAAACGAAGAGGTGACCGAACACACCATGGTCGATCCGCGCGATCCCAAAGTGACCCATGTGTTTCGGATTCTCAATGGGGTCCCGCTCAACCAGGCCCATCTCGATCTCTGTGTCAACCTGATCGACTATTGGCAGCACAGCGAAGGCAAGAAAAGCCTGCATTTCAGCTGGGTCACCGACTTCACGGTGACCCGGGAGAACGTCTATGTGCTCATGCGCGGCGGCCGGGCCCGCTGGAAGATCGAGAACGAGACCTTCAACACCCTAAAGAACCAAGGCTACCACTTCGAGCACAATTTCGGGCTTGGCAAAGAGCACCTGAGCGAAGTGTTCGTCATGCTGATGATGCTCGCTTTTCTGGTCGACCAGACGCAGCAACTCACCAGTGCCCTGTTTCGCTCCGTCTGGCAGAAGTTCGGCACCAAGCGCTCCTTGTGGGAGAATGTGCGCACCCTCTTCGACGCGTTTGAGCTGGAGTCGATGGAGATGCTCTACACCGCCCTGCTCAACGGTTACCGTCGACCCAAACCAGAGATTCTCTATGACGATCCGTAAAGTTTAAAGAACGACTGACAACGCAGGCCCCGACGCACCAAGGCACCCAGCGACGCAAACACGCACCGCAGGGCAAAGGGGCAGGTGCGCGCGGGACGATGAAAAGTAAGTCAATACAAATGCAACAGCCGTGTCAAACAGGCGAATTCCGACCAGGAATTCACGTCGTCGGGAGCCAAATCGCGAAAAATTGCTCTCGATTTCATTAAAAATGGAAAAATGGCAAGTTAGCCCGGACTCACCGGGAATGGCTGCCGTCTTCGGGACGCCGACGGTCTTTATCAACGGACGGCGTCTGTAGCAACGTAGCATGGCCGACTTTAAACAGATGATTGACGCGGAACCGGATAAAGCAACGGCCGCAAAGAAGCAATCTTCCGGCGAATGAGGCAGTTTGCCACTGTCGTTAATATCTGCTGCGCGACTCCATCAGTCGGTGTTGAACTCCGTACTGCCGAGCTGCTGCAGAATACCGCACTGCTCGGCAGTGCGGGTGCCGCTGCAACGCAGACTGAGAGAATTGAGCTGATCCCGCAGCTGTTCGAGCTCCGCGATCCGCACGTCGACCTGGCGGATATGGTCATCAAGGAGTGCGCTGACGGCGGAACAATCGTCCAGCGGAGTGTCGCGGATCTGCAGCAGCCGTCTGACCTCCTCCAGCGTCATATCGAGCGAACGGCAGCGGCGGATAAAAAGCAGGCGCTCGACATGCATTTTGCCGTACAGGCGGTAGTTGCCGGTACTGCGCGGAGGCGGCGGCAATATTCCCGCCATTTCGTAGAAGCGGATCGTTTCCACCCGACAATCGGTTCGCCTGGCCAGTTCGCCAATTTTCATTTCCGGTTTCACGGGGCAAAGCTCCTTTCGGACTCAATCGGACTTGACCCTATAGTAACTTCAGGGTGCTTAATAAACAAGTCGAGCAGAAGAAAACGACTCAAAAGGAGTTGCCGATGAGTGGATGCACATCCAATGGCTGCGGTTGTCCGAGCGCTTCAATGCCCTCCTCCGAACCGCCGAGCACGGGCGAAAACCGCGTGGTTTACCAGATCAAGAATATGGACTGCCCCACCGAGGAGGCGCTGATCCGCGACAAACTTGGCCGACTGCCCGGGGTGGCGGAGCTGGAATTCAACCTGGTGCAGCGCACTCTTGCCGTGACCCACCGGCTACCGTCGCCGGAGCCGCTGGAAAAGGCGCTGGCCGCCATCGGCATGCAGGCGGTCCGCGATACGCAGTCACCGGCGGGACAGACCACGGTGCTGGGCATCGCCAAGATGGATTGTCCCACCGAGGAGGGCCTGATTCGCGGCAAGCTGACCGGGATGTCCGGCGTCGCGGAACTCGATTTCAATCTGGTCCAGCGCACCCTGACACTACACCATGCGCCCGAGGCGCTGCCCTCGATACTGGCAGCGCTGAAGTCGCTCGGCCTTGAAGCGCAGGTCCAGGGCGGGGCGGTGGCCGGGGAGGTTTCGGCGCCGGCCGAACCGGCCAAAACCAACTGGTGGCCGATGCTCGTCTCGGGCGTTTCGGCCACCGCCTCCGAGGTTGTGTACTGGTGGAACGGCGGCTTCCATTGGGCGGTTGCCGCGCTGGCGCTGCTGGCGATTTTCAGCGGCGGCCTGCCCACCTACAAGAAGGGTTTCATCGCCCTGCGTAACCGCAACCTGAACATGAACGCGCTGATGTCGATCGCGGTGACCGGCGC